>Ga0307373_10003209_pt1 | contig 28685 bp, 20 predicted proteins | sample OX2MG_FD_202534 | JGI IMG/M metagenome (GOLD analysis project Ga0307373, IMG submission 202534) | Soil microbial communities from Risofladan, Vaasa, Finland - OX-2 | ecosystem: Environmental > Terrestrial > Soil > Coastal area > Acid sulfate soil | place: Finland: Risofladan, Vaasa | collected... | reverse complement strand
ACGCCCATAGCCGCCTCCCGCGAAGCGGTCATTTCAACCATGTTCTTTGCGACTTGCCCGCGGCCAGCCGTGATGGTCGTTCCGACTTGTCCGCCGCGGGCAACTCGCAAAGAACCCTAAGCGTTGCGGGAGAACTTCGCTTGGCTGAATAGGTTCACGTTATCCCTATTGAAACAACATCCAGGCAAAGACAGCTTGGTCATGAAACGCCGTTCCTGCGGATGGAACGACGAATTTCTCGTCGAAACCCTCACTGGAATAACGACTTAGTGAGCGCTGGCCCTGGGTTGCGCCCGCGCGTGGTCACGCGGCAAGGAGTTTTTTTTGGCCACGTTTGCGACCGGCCGGGATGCCACGAGCCTCCGCGGCCGTCGGTTCGGAATCCGGCGCACTACTGCGGCTCGACCTGCCGTCGGGCGGTCGCACAGGTTGTCGACCGCGAACGTAAGTGGCTATCCCGCGGCACGTTGGACGGCCGAAAGAAACGTGCCTTCGAGTACGCAGCCGCGCTCGTGAAGCGCCGCCACGAGTGCCGAGGCGCCCCCACGAGTCGACCGTCGCCGAAGCTTCGACGATGAAGGCGCCGACGGGGGCACGGGTCGTGACCTATCGTGTGCGACACATGCGATCGGTTAGCTTGAGTTCGTCATTCACCAAGGAGCTCAAGCATGGTCCAAAAACGTATCCTGATCGCCGAACGAGTTCGACGCCCGCCGACGAACGGCTGGTCGTGGGTTGACCGTGGTTCCTGCGCGAGCACGCCGAGCACCTTTCGCGCGAGGCCGTGCTGTTGTACTTCTTCCTGACCGCCGCCGCTGACCGCCACGGTCTTTCGTTCTACAGCGACGGTTCGACGGCCGCACTGCTACGCATGACGGTCAAGGCCGTCGTCGAGGCTCGCGACGAATTACTGGCCCACGACCTGGTGGCCTACCAAGCGCCCCTGACGCAAGTCTTGTCGCTTCCCCGACACGCCCGACGGCGCCAAGCCGCGCCGGGCCAGGGCTTGCTGCAACTGGGCGATTTGTTCCGGCAGTTCGCGGGCCAATCGCTTGAATCGCCGGGCACAGAGCCCGGACGGAGGTCGCCATGAACGTCGCGCTTTGGGCTGAAATCCGCCGCTTGCGTGAGATCGAAAAGCTTTCCGAACAGGCGATCGCCAAACGGCTGCATTGCTCGCGACACACGGTCGCCAAGGCCCTTCGGCTGGAGCAGCCGCCGACCAACGCGGCTGCTTCCCCCAGCAGCATCATCGAGCCCTTCCAGGCCAAAATTGATGCCTTGGTGACGCGGTATCCCGACCTCTCCGCGGTTCGCATCCGCGAGGAGATCGCCAAGCCACCCGAAGGCCATTCGGGAAGCGTCAGCGTGGTTCGCCGCTACCTCGACGCGAACAAGTATTCCGTGCCGCCGGCTTTGGTACGCAAGACCATCACGCTCCGCGCTGATGAGAGTGAGCTGCGCCTGCTGTACGAGGGGCAGGTGGTTGCCCGGCATGTGCGGTCGTACGAACGTCGGCAGTTGATCGTGCTGCCGGAGCATCGGTTGGCCGCGTTGGAGCAGCGTCAGCGGTCGGCTCGTACCACCCTGGAGCAACAGTTCGACGACTTGGGACCGGAAGCTCGGCAGTTTCACTTGCACTTGAAGAGCCGCCCCGTGAAGACCGGCACACACTTACGTCGCTTATTAGCTGGCTTCGCAAGAAGTCAGGCCGTGGACGCGAGTTGCGCCGGAATTCTTGCGAATTCTGCTACAGCGCAGTGCGCGAGTTCCTCCCCGGACCATGAATCTGGCCTATGCGCTCCCCCGCGCTTCATCCTGCGCGTTTTCGCCGCTTTCGAGCGACCGGCTCGATGAATTCATAGAGCCAGGCGTTGGCCAGCTTGCCGACCTGCCGAACGGCGCCGATTTCTCGAAAACAATAGGCCATGCGCTGCGCCGTGCAGCGGGCGACGCCGATCACTTCGGCAAGCTGCCCCGTGTGGAAGGGCGACGGAAGTTCGTTGGGAACCAAGAGGCGCAGGTCGTGCGCCGTGCGGAACGAGTGGACCTCGCGGATGGCAATGAGCTTCTGGTCTTCGACGACGAAATCGTTCGCCCGGTAGCGGCGGCGACGACCATGACCAGGGCGCCGCCACTCCTCGACGTCGACCAGCACGACTTCGAGCGTCAATCGAGGGTGTGGAAAAACCTTGGTGAAGTAAACCAGTTCGTCGAACAGGCTCAAGAGGGTGCATCGTTTTGGGCTGAGCCGGCGGTCGACAACGGGGCCATGACGCCGGGCACGCTTGACCAGCAACTTGCTGGCCACGAGCGGCTTGACCACGCGCACCGCGTGCTTGGCCAACAGCACCCGTACCTTGTCGCGGATGGCGGCCAGCGAACCGTGCTGGATTTCGACCAGTTCGTCGCCCGCCACGGCGTCGATTCGGTAGTTGCCGTGGCGGACCTCGACTTGCGCCCCACTCTCCGCCTGGCCGGCGTAGAGTTGCTTCAGCTCGCGGTGCAGCGAGGTTTCCATGTCGTTTTCGCGAACGGAGCCGTCCGATTGGCAGTCTCATTCTTGCCCGCGTGCGATATAGCAGCAACGCCCGTTGGCGTCCACCGCAGTTGGCTACAGCGCAGCTCCCAATTCAAAGATCTCCTCGGCGTCCAGGATTCGGTCGTTGGTTTCAAACAGCCGGGCAATGGCGGACTTGTGCAGCTTCATTTTGGTCGCTCCGACGCCGATCGCGCCGTAACAGGCGACCCCTTGCCGGTCCTTCGCGCGGTCCAATACGTCGACGCCGGCAAGCCCTCCGGGCGGTACGGCGTTGAGGTCGATGGCCACCTTCAGCCCGTCCGCGGCGAGCCGCGAATGCTCGGAAAGCAACTCGACTCCCGCCGCCCCCGCCGCAATCACCACCTCGGCGCCTTGGAGCGAGGCTTCGGTCTCGCTGGCCGACGCGCAAGCGTGCGCGGAGAGTTTCGCACCCGGCACCTGCCGAGCGACGGCATCGCAAACCGCCTGCGCGCGAGAGGCCGAGCGCGACGCGGCGCGGACCACCGCGCCCTGCCGCGCCAAGAGCCGCGCGACGCGCTGACCAACAGGCCCCGTGGCGGCCAAAACGAGCACCTGCGCGTCGGCCAACGCGACGTGCTTGGCCGCGGCCCAGACCGCGGCGGCGGCCGTCGTGTTCGCGCCATTGGGGTCGAGCAGCACCGAGACCCGCAACGGCCCGAAGAACGTCTTACGGATCTCCGCCAGCACCGCTTCGCCGGCGGCCACGTCGGAACCACCCACGAAAATCGCGGTCGAACGCAACTCGGCCGGACCACGGGTGAAGATCGCCCCATGCACCCGTTCGCGCACGTTGGCGGCCGTAATCCCGCCGTGACGCAGCAGGTGTTCCACCCCGGCGTCGATCGCCACCACGCCGTCGAACACGCTCGGCTGCGCGTCGGTGTCGAGTTGAAGCAGGATTTTGGGCTTGTTCATAGACATTCGCCAACGGCTCGTTCCCACGCTCCGCGTGCGAACGGCTCCGCGGACGCTCCGCGTCCCCATCTGTAGGGAACGCCCTCCGCGGCGTTCCGCGAAGCGTGTATCGACGCTTTCTAAAAACCGCGGTAGGGGTGCTTGGCCGATTCCTTGCCGGCGATCATCTCGTCGACCGTGGGCTTACCGGCCATCGCACTGACGATCGCCTGCTTGGTGGCCTCGAGGTTGTATTCGTAGATCTTCTTGTCGTCGGCGGCGGCGGGGTGAATGAACACGCCGCACACGATCACCAGGTTTTCGGCCTGGGCCTTGGGAATCACGCCCGCGGCCACCGAGTCGGCCACCGCCTTGGCCACCGCCGACTGCGCCGGGCCGAACATCTGCACCGCCTGCTTCATTCCCTTGATCGTCACCTTGGTGATCAGCACGGTTGCCGGCTTGACCGCCAGGTTGGGCTCCAGCACAGCCAACAGATTTGAATGCCCTTCGCTCTGCCTTGCAAGCGCGTTGGCAAAGGCGTTGCCCACGGGTCCGTCCTTGCTGCCGATCAAAAGGTCGATGTGGGCGATCTCGTTGCCGTCGCCGGCCAGGGCCTCTCCGATGAACATTGACATGGGTTGTCTCCTTCGTTGGGGGGTGACTCTTGTGTTTCAGGCGGCCGCATCGCGGAACCGGCAACAATAACAAACGCCCGCATAAATGCAATTACCCCGCAATGAGGGGATCTCTTGTTCCCAAGCTCCAGGTTCCCACGCGGAGCGTGGAACGTGCAGTCCATCAATAAGGGGGGAAACACCACGTCAGAGTGCCCCCTTGTGGACTGGGTTCAGTCCGCTAAACTCGCCCCTCCGCCGGTAAAGTCACGCCACGTTGCCCACCTTACACCCTTCTTGGAGTCAAACATGCTGTTGGAATCGCTGCTGTCGATCGCCGTTTCGGCTTTCCCTTTGATTTTCAAGGGCGAGATTCCCAATGCGAAGGCCGAGACCAAACTCCAGGCCCCAGCCGCCGAGACGTTGGAACTTCACGCGGTCGAACACCTGATCATTCAACATACGAACGCCGAGCGCAGGCGGTATGGCCTGCCTTCGCTCGCCGTCGACCAGCACCTGGTCAAGTCGGCTCGGGCGCACGCCATCTGGATGACCACGCGGCAGACGCTAACGCACACCAACCAGCCGGTGGCCGAAAACATCGCTTTCGGCCAGGAATCAGCGGCGGAAGCGGTGCGATCGTGGATGAATTCGCCGGGGCACCGGGCGAATATCCTCAGCGCCGGCCACCGCCGAATCGGCGTCGCCGCGTTCGTTGCCCGCAACGGACGGATCTATTGGTGCCAGCAGTTTCTGAAGTAACCACTTGCTTTGCTCATTGTGGCAAGGTTCTATACTGCACGCGGCCGAGAATGAGACGTTCACGGTGGCTGGGGCAGAGCCTAAGCGATGCCCCGGTCGCTATGTAGCCGGGGCATCGCTTACGCTCTGCCACCAGCCACCACCTTCTCGTGACAAAACGTCTCATTCTGGGCCGCGCACAGTATAAGCCCGGCCCCGAAATGAAATAACCCACGAAAAGCTGGCTGAGGAAATGAAGCAGGGCATGGACAGCCGCCTCGACGTGATGGTCGCAATGCTCCGGCGTGGTCCCGAGGCGGAGTGAACGACTAAGCGAACTGCCCGACGAATTCAAGCGTTGACAAAGTTCCACAGCAATTGGAACCCTGGCGGCGGTGAGCTAGCTAGCCTTGCGGCCCGGCGGAGTCTTCCATGCCCTCGATGTAGCGCCGCAGGCGCTCGACCTCGTCGGTGACGTGCCGTAGCTTGAGCATGTTCTCGACACGCTTGAGCAACTCGATCTTGTTGACGGGCTTGCTGAGGAAATCGTCGGTGCCGGCGTTCACCGCCCGCTCGATGTCGCCCAGTTCGTTCAAGGCGGTGACCATCAGGATCATGATGCCCCGCGTCGCCGGGTTGCTCTTGAGCTTCTTGCAGACCTCGAAACCGCTGAGCTTGGGCATCATGATGTCCAACAAGATCAGGTCGGGCCGAAACGTCTCGACCTGGTTCAGCGTGTCGAGGCCGTCGACCGCCACGGCGATCAAGCAATCGACGTCGCTCAAATAGACCTCGAGCAACTCGACGTTGGTCGGGTTGTCGTCGGCGATCAGCACGCGGCTCTTGACCGGCGACGGGGCTTCAGGGGCGGACATCGGTCGTGGTCCTTGGTCCTTGGTCATGGGTCATTCCCTTCATCCGGCCGCCGCCGGGACCGGGAACGACTCGCAAAGGCTCGCTACATCGCCGCGGATGCGCGTGGCGACCGCGGCGTCGTCGGGGGCCTTGAGCGTGTCGAGCATCCAGGCGCCGATTTGGCTCATTTCGTCGCGACCCATGCCGCGGGTCGTGAGGGCCGGCGTGCCGATGCGGATGCCCGATGGGTCCATCGGCTTGCGAGGGTCGTAGGGGATCATGTTCTTGTTCACCGTGATTCCGCAGCGGCCCAGCGCCGCCTCGGCCTCTCGGCCGGTCAGCCCCAGCGTCGTCACGTCGGCCAGCAGCAGGTGATTATCGGTGCCGCCGCTGACCAGGGCCACGCCGCCGGCCAACAGCCGCTCGGCCAAGGTCTTGGCGTTGTCGATGATCCTTCGGCCGTATTCCTTGAATTCGGGTCGCAGCGCCTCGCCCAGGCAAATCGCCTTGGCGGCGACGACGTGCATCAAGGGTCCCCCCTGGATGCCGGGGAACACGCTGCGATCGATGTCCTTGGCATGTTCGGCGCGGCACATCGTCAGGCCGGCCCGTGGGCCGCGCAGCGTCTTGTGGGTGGTGGTGGTCACGAAGTCCGCCACGGGCACAGGGTTGTCGTGAAGTCCGGCGGCGACCAGCCCGGCATAATGAGCCATGTCGACGAACAGCTTGGCGCCGCACTCACGAGCGATCTCGGCGAAGCGCGCGTGGGGAATTTCACGCGGGTAGGCGCTGGCTCCGGCGACGATCATTTTGGGCTTGTGCTCGCGGGCCAGCGCGGCCACCTGGTCGAAGTCGATGCGGTTCGTGTCGCGGGTCACGCCGTAACTGTGGAAATGGTAAAGCAGCCCGGAAATGTTGAGCTTCATGCCGTGCGTCAGGTGCCCGCCGTGGGCCAGGTCGAGGCCCAAAACCGAGTCGCCAGGCACAAGCGCGGTGAGGTAAACCGCCAGGTTCGCCTGGCTTCCCGAATGGGGCTGCACGTTGACGTGCTCGGCGCCGAACAGCGCTTTGGCCCGGTCGCGGGCGAGGTTCTCGACCACGTCGACGCACTCGCAACCCCCGTAGTAACGCTTGCCGGGGTAGCCCTCGGCGTACTTGTTCGTGAGCACGCTACCGACGGCCTGCATCACCGCCGGACTGGTGTAGTTTTCGCTGGCGATCATCTCCAGGCCGTCGGTCTGGCGCCGGATTTCGCCGGCAATGGCCGCCCAAACCCGCGGGTCTTCGTCTGCGATCCAATTCATCGGTAACTCAGTATGCACAACATGGTGGCTGGGGCAGAGCCTAAGCGATACCCCGGGCTCTGCCCCAGCCACCGTGAATGACCGCGTGAAGTATAGCCGCTCAACCCCAGGCCGTCGAGCGGCGCGAGGGGGAACTCAAGGAAACCGTTCGAGTTGCAGCAAGTTACCCAGATCGGCCGCGGTCGACCAGACGTCTTCCAAGGCGTCGATGTAGTCGTCGTTCGCTTCGAACAGAGCGCGTTGGGCTTGCAGAACTCGCGTCACGTCGAACAGCCCGGCTCGATAACCTTTTTCAACCAGGCGCTGGTTTTTGCGCGCGGTGGGAAGAATGGCCTGCTTGATTCGTTCGGCCCGCTGGACGGCCGCGCGATGGCGGCTCAAAACGTCGGCGGCTTGAAGAATCAGCGAGTTCTGTGCGATTTGAACGCCAGCCTCGGCATCGCGCACGTAGGCCCGCGCCGACTGGATGTTGCCCTGGTTGTGGTCCCAAACCGGGATGTTGAACTGAAAGTTGTACCAGAACTGGGTGGCTTGACCGGAAGCGGCCGGGAACCAGGCCGCCGCCGGACCCGTATAGAGATTGGGAATGGGGTCGATTTCGGCGCGGCGGCGCAGCGTGCGGCCGCGGTTGACTTCGGTGCGGGCGTTCAAGACATCGACGTTTCGTTCCGCCACGAACTGCCGGACGTAGGCGTCGTCGAAGCTCGGAGGGGCGCCGGCCAGTTCGCCGCGCAAGGGCCCGATGGCCAAATCGGGCGATCCGGTGGCGGCGGCAAGCCGCCGCCGCTGGGCCACCAGCAGCGTTTCAGCCTGCCGCAACGCGGCCTCGGCCTTACTGAGCTCGATGGCCAGCGTCAGCACGTCGATCTCGGCGGACTGCTCGTGTTCAAAGCGCTTGCGGGCCGTATCCCGCGTACCCGTGGCGATGGCCACCAGTTGCCGCAGCACGACGATTCGTTGCTGCTGCGCCAAGACGGCGTAAAAATTCCGCCGCACCGCCGTCAACACGTCGTATCGGTCGGAGAGCGCTGAAAACTCGTTCTCGCGCGCCTGCTGGAAGCCGGCCGCGCGGTCGAGCCGCTTCTTACCCATCGGAATATCGACCTGGGCGCCGGCGGAATACCGGTTCCGGTTGGGACCACCGGCCAGGATCTGGGGATTGTTGGTGTCGAACCTCGGGTTCGTCCAGCGGCCGGCCTGCCAGGCGGCGGCGCGGGACGATTGAATTCGGGCCTGCGCTCGAGGAAAGATCGGGTTGTTTTCGATCGCGTACCGCGTCAGTTCGTCCAACGTCCATTGGCCCTCGACCCGGAAATTCGCCGACGGATCGGGGATCCAGGTGGATCGCTCAGGAACGGGTGGGTCGTTCGAGCCGGTCCCCTGCTCAGGACGCGTCTGCCGCGCCGTTCGCAGATAACCCCGCTGTCGGGAGGGCGGCCCGGCCGCGGTCGCAGTGCGCAGGGCGAGGAGCGCGAAGGCGACGATCAAACCCGCGGCGCAAGCAAGGCATAATTCACGCGGCCGACAATGGGACATTTTGTCACAAAAAAGTGGTGGCTGGTGGCAGAGCGTAAGCGATGCCCCGGCGAGATAGCGACCGGGGCATCGCTTACGCTCTGCCCCAGCCACCGTGAATGTCTCATTCTCGACCGCGAGAGGTATAAGTTCAACGCTGGGCCTTGCTTGCACAGCGGGTTCGTGTGCGACTCGTCAAGTGGTATCGGTGGTTCCATGGCGGATACTTCACTTTTTAACGGTCCCGCAAATTATGCGGGCGAAAAACGCGGAACTATCCGACTTATCGGAATTCTTGGAACATTCGGCAAACCGTACCGATAGCCCTAAAGAGATAGCCAGAGGCTGCGTTTGAAACTCGGGAACCGCGCGATGCGTTGGCAGGGTGCAATCTGCTTATGGCTGTTGACGATTGCCGGCTGCACGCTGCCGTCGTCTCACGCCGTTCGCGCGCCCGAAAGGCCCGTTTCCACCACCCGCTTGACGAGACCGCCCTTGTACGCGAGCCTACCCGCACATTTCGCCGAGATCCCGCCGGCGACGAACGAGACGAACGAATTGCGTTTCGCGCAAGCCCAAGAACCCATCGCGCCGGGCAGAGCCACGCCCGAACCGTTGGCCGCGCCGCTTGAGCCCTTGGCGCCGCGGCGTCCTCGAACGAATCCACCGCCGTCGGGCGACTGGAATTTGGAACGCTTGACCCGACTGGCGTTGGATGACCATCCGATCGTCCGGCGAGCGCGCTGGCGCATCACGGAGGCCCGCGGGGCCGCGCTGCAAGCCGGCCTGTGGGCCAACCCGCGCTGGGACACGAACAACCCTCAAGTTCTAGGCGTCGGCATGAACAACGCCTACAACGCCGGCTTCCAAACCGAGATCCCCGTCAAGGGAAAAAAGCGGCTCGATCGAGAGGCGGCGCAACAACTCGCGCGGGAAGCGGAATTGGCCGCGCTGTCCGACCGCTACGACGTTTTGCAGGCGGTTCGCCGGCAATTCTACGCCGCCCTGGCCCAGCAGCGCCGCGTGGTGGTCTCTCGCGAACTGGTGCGGATCGCCCAGGGGGCGCGCGACGCGGCGCAGAGGATGTTCAAAGCGGGACTCGTGGCGGAGACGGACGTGCTGCTGTTGACCCTGGAACTGCAAAAAGCGGAAAGCGAGTTGCTCCAAGCCGAGACCCTTTTGGTCGGACGGCGACGGCAGTTGGCCGCCGCGGTGGCACGGCCCGACCTGGCGATCGGCGAACTGCTGGGCGATCTGGCCGGCGAGCCTCCGCGCTTCGACGATCGGTACGTTCTTGAGTTCGTGGCCACGCAGAACGTCGACGTCTTGAGCGCGCAGACGGACATCAACCGCCGGCGCATCCTGCTGCGTCGCGCGCAGGTCGAGCCGTACCCGAATTTGTACTCGGGTCCATCTCAGCAATGGGGAGTGCCCGCCCATTCGCCGAACAACCAATTCTGGTACAACTTCGCCTTCAACATCACGCTTTGGGACCGCAACCAAGGCAACATTCGCGCCGCCGAGGCGAACATCGTCGACGCGACGGCCAGCGTGCCCGCGACGCAAAACAAACTGCTCAAGCAAGCCGCCGACGCGTTGGGCCGCCATCGCGCCGCGTTGCAGTCGGCCGAACGGATTCGCGTCAATATCCTTCCCATTGCCCTGAGAAACCAGGAGCTGGTGCAGTCGGGCTACCGGAATGGGCTGATGCCCGTCGCCCAGTTGTTCCAGGCCCAACGGGCATTGTTCGAGGCCAACCTTCAATACATCGATTCCCTGGAGGACGTTTGGTCCAGCGCGGCCGAACTGGGCAACTTGTTGCAATTGGAGCAATTCCCGTGATTTGTCATTTGTCATTTGTCGCTCGTTCCCACGCTCCATGTGGGAACGCGTTAACGGACGCTCCCCGTCCCCGTGGCCGCGGAACGGCCGGGAATCCATTCCCACGCGGAGCGTGGGAACGAGGAAACGGAGCGTGGGAACGAGGAAACAACGAGGAAACAATGAAAACTAAAGAACCACGAACCCTCGTTCCCATGCGGAGCGTGGGAACGAGGAAAATAATTGCCCTCTGGTTTTGGGTGGTTCTGTTGGCCCTCGGCCGCGTGCCGTGCCCGGCCCACGCCGAGGCGCGACCTCCGCGGCGCTCGGGCGGGTATCTGGCGTCGTCAAGGAGTACACGCAAGGCGGCCGCGGTGAAGGCCGATTGGCGCCATGCCTGGCGGGAAACTCCCGAGCAGACGCCGCCCGCGACGTCGCCGGGCAAGACCGAAGGCGGGGCCGGCCGGCCCCAAAGCGACCTGCCGCCTCCACGGGACCGCGCCGCGCCCGAGGTCGTTCCGAGTCCGCGTGGCCGGCCGCAGACGACACTGCAATTCCGCATGGACGACACGGACCAGGGCCATTGGAACTTGGATCAGTTGACGCGGCTGGCTTTGGAGAACAACCCGATCCTCCGGCGCGCGCGGGCGCGGGTCGATTCGGCGCGCGGCACGGCCCTGCAAGCCGGCATCTGGAGCAACCCGCGCTGGGACACGAACAACCCCGAAGTCATCGGCGCCGGATTGCAGCAAGCCTACAACGCCGGTTTTCAACTGGAAATCCCCGTCAAGGGAAAGAAGCGGCTCGATCGGGCCGCCGCCATGCAACAAGTGCGCGAGGCGACGTTCTCGGCCTGGTCCGATCGTTACGACGTCTTGCAGTCGGTTCGCGAGCAGTTTTATGGCTTGTTGATCCAGCAGCGGCGCGTGGCCGGGCTGGAGGAAGTCGTGCGCGTCACCGCCGGCGCGCGGGACGCCGCGAAACGGTTGTTCGATGCGGAGCAGGTGGCCGAAACCGACGTACTGCTGCTGGCCCTCGAGATGCAAAAGGCCGAGGCCGCGTTGCTGCAAGCCAGGACGCTGTTGATCAGCGATCGCCGGCAGCTCGCCGCCGTGGTCGGATTGCCCGGCTTGCCGATCGCCGCGGTGCTGGGCGACCCGGCGGATCGGCCGCCGCCGTTCGACGATTTGTTCGTGCGGCGGTACGTGGCCTCGCAAAACGTCGACGTCCTGAATTCCCGCGCCGAAGTGAGCCGAACCAGTCTGTTGTTGACGCGGGCGCGAGTTGAACCCTGGCCCAACCCCTACACCGGGCCCGCGGCCCAATGGGGACCGCTGAACCTCAATCAGCAGTTCTGGATGAACGGGAGCTTCCTCATTCCGACTTGGAATCTCAACCAAGGCGGCATCCGCGCGGCGCGCTGGGATAACCAGGTCGCGTCGGCCGACGTCGGGGTGACGCGAAATCGGCTCTTGGACCAGGCCGCCGACGCGCTGGGCCGGCACCGCGCGGCGCTACAGCTTGCCGAAAAGATCCGCACGGAAATCGTGCCGACCGCCAAGAGGAACTTCAAACTGGTCCAGAAGGGCTACCGCGGCGGTATTCTGCCGGTGTTCCAATTCCTCGAAGCCCAACGATCCTTGTTCGACGCCAACTTGAGCTACATCGACGCTTTGGACGACGTATGGAGCAGTGCGGCCACGCTGGGCAATTTGCTGCAGATGGAGCAATTTCCTTGAAATGTCCTCTTGGGATGTTTATTTATACTGTGCGCGGCCCAGAATGAGACGTTTTGTCACGAGAAGGTGGTGGCTGGTGGCAGAGCGTAAGCGATGCCCCGGCTACATAGCGACCGGGGCATCGCTTAGGCTCTGCCCCAGCCACCGTGAACGTCTCATTCTCGGCCGCGTGCAGTATATCACGCGATTTTAACCTGACGCCTATTGCCGAAGCGAACATCGTGGGCAAGACTCGTAGGGTGGGCACCGCCCACCAACCGAAGTCCCGGAATTCTTGCGAATTCCGCTACACCGGAATTCTTACGAATTCCGCTACCGTGGGAAGGGTGTGAACCATGACCAAAGCCGGCCGAATTCGCCAAGTCCTCGTTTTCGCCGCGTTCATCGCCGCTCTGGTCGCCGTGGCGTTCTACGGCTACCCCAAGTTGAAGGAGTCCCTGAAGCCGCCTGAGGCCGAGGTCCACAGCCCCGGCAGCCAGTTGTACCAGTTGACGGGCCCTGAATCGCTCAAGCTGAAGCCCGAAGCGGTCGAAGCGATCGGCCTCAAGACGAAACCGGTCGAGCCGGCCTCCGCCCCGGATCCGTTGCGGCTGCCTGGATACCTGTTGATCGACCCGAACGGTCTGGTGCCGGTCCATTCCCTCTTTCCTGGCAGGGTCGACCGGATCGGTACGATCGAGGTCGTCGATTTCGACGGCACGACGAAAACGCGTCGGGTACGCTACGGCGATACAGTCAAGATGGGACAACTGTTGGCCGTGGTCTGGAGCACCGACGTCGGCCAGAAGAAAAGCGATCTGGTCGACGCCCTCTCGCGCCTGGCGCTGGACGAGAAGATCTTCGAAAAGCTCACCGATGCCGGCCCTTCGGTCGTGCCGGCGCGGCAGATCGCCGAGGCCAAACGCGCCGTCGAGGCCGACAAGATCGCGGCCAACAGCGCCCGGCGCACCCTGTTCGCCTGGAAGCTGAGGGAGGCTGAGATCGAACAGGTGGAGAAGGAGGCGTCGCAGCTCCAGCGGACGGAACACCAGAGCGCGGCCGCCAAAACCTGGTCGCAGATCGAAATCGTCGCGCCTATGGATGGCGTGATCGTCGAGAAGAGCGTGAACGACGGTGAAATCGTCGATACGAACGACGCCCTGTTCAAGGTCGCCGACCTCAGCCGGATCCAGGTGCTGGCGTACATTTTCGAGGAAGATCTGCCGCTGATCGAGCAACTGAAGCCCAGCGAGCGCGTGTGGCAAGTCGACTTGAAGAGCGACCCCGTCGACAAACCGCGATCGGGATCGTTCGAGTTGGTGGGCAGCGTGATCGACCAGACCTTGCGCACGGCGCCCATCATCGGCTGGCTCGAGAATCCCATCGTCGGCGGGGCCGGCGGCCACGACCGCCAGTTCCGGGCCAACCAATTCGTGACGGCGACGATCGCCCTGCCGCCTGACCCGGGGATGGTGTCGGTGCCGACCTCGGCTTTGATCGAGGAGGGTTCGACGGCGGCCGTGTTCGTCGAAACGGACCCGAGCGAGCATGTGGTGACGCGGCGCGTCGTCGCCGTAACGCGGCGCGGAGAAAAATCGGTCTTCATTCGCGCGCAGCCCAGCGACGAAGAGCGTCGCCAAGGAGCCCAGGCGCTCGACGTGGGCGAGCTCGTCGTGTTGTCGGGCGGCCTGGAGCTCGATTCGGAGTTGAACAATCTGAAATCCGCCGGCGCCGAGGAATAAGATGGCATACCGACTCATTCAATGGGCTTTGAACAACCCGCTGATCGTCATCCTGCTGGCGATCGGGTTGGTGGTGATCGGCGTCCATTCGTTCCGCAACGTGAACGTGGAGGCCTATCCCGACCCCGCCCCGGCGATCATCGAGGTGATCGCGCAGTACCCCGGCGCCAGCGCCGAGGAGGTTGAACGGCAGGTGAGCATCCCACTGGAAGTGGCCACGTCGGCCATGCCGATGCTCAAGTACACCCGCACCAAGTCGCTGTTCGGCCTGTCGCACATGCGCTTGCAGTTCGAGTACGGCCTCGATTTTTACAAGGCGCGGCAAGAGGTGATCAATCGCTTGCAGTTCGTGGACAATCTGCCTCCCGGCGTGCAGCCCACGCTCTCGCCGCAAAGCCCGACCGGCGAAATCCTGCGCTACACGCTGGCCAGTCCCAAGGATCCGATGGGCCGCGACCTCTACACGCTGAACGATCTCAAGGCCCTGCAAGACTGGGTGCTCGAGCGGCAGTTCCGCCGCGTGCCGCGGATCATCGACATCGTCTCCAGCGGCGGCACCGTCAAGCGTTATGAGGTCCGCCCCGACCCGGAACAACTGCTGCAGTACGGCATCAACCTGCAACAGGTGCAGGACGCCATCACCAACAACAACGGCAACCGGGGCGGAAACTACCTGACCGAAGGCGAGGGCGTGCTCAACGTCCGCGGGATCGGACTGATCGGCTTCGGTCTCGATCCGGCGCGCGCGCCGGAGGTGCTCGACGCCAAGCGGCCGATCGACGCCGCGGCGTACTTGCGCGAGCAGGAGGGGCTCCGCATGCAACGCATCCGCGAGACGGTGATCACCGCCATCAACAACGTGCCGATCCGGGTGGACAACCTGGTCGAGGGCGGGCCGCTGCGCTACGCCGACGACATCGGCGCCTCGGGGGTCAAGGTCTGGCACAAACCGCGATTGGGCCAGGTCAGCCTCAGCCGGCCCAAGAACGATGACGCGGGTCGCGAGGTCCGCGACGAACGCGGCGAGGTGGAGTGGCAGAACGAGGATGACCGAGTGTCGGGCATCGTCCTGTTGCGCAAGGGTGAAGACTCGCTGCCGGCCTTGCGCGACCTGAATGAGAAGATCGACTACCTGAACAGCCCCGACGGGCCGCTCTTGCCGGGCGTCCAGATCGAGCCCTACTACGACCGCACCGACCTGATCAACGTGACCACCGAAACCGTGCAGGAGAACCTGCTGGTGGGAATGGTGCTCGTGACCTTGATCCTGCTGATGTTCGTGAGCAACGTCCGCAGCGCCTTGATCGTGGCCATCAACATCCCCATGGCGCTCTTGTTCGCGTTTTCGGTGCTCTTCATGCGGGGCAAGTCGGCGAACTTGCTCTCGATCGGCGCCGTCGACTTCGGGATCATCGTCGATTCGTCGGTGATCATGGTCGAGAACATCTACCGGCACATCAGTTCCGGCGAGTACGCCGACCTGCCGCTCAAGGAGCGGATCTTGCGGGCCTGCCGCGAGGTGGAGCGGAGCCTGTTCTTCACCACGGCGATCATGGTCTGCGCCTTCTTGCCGTTGTTCACGATGAAGGGTCCCGAAGGCCAGATCTTCGGCCCGATGGCCGACACCTACGCCTTCGCCCTCGGCGGGGCCTTGATCCTGGCCCTGACCGTGGCGCCGGTTCTCTGCTTGATCTTCTTCAAACACTTGCAACCGGTGCCCGACAATTTTCTGGTCCGATTTCTCAAACGGCGCTACCTCTGGCAATTGGACCTTTGCCTGCGGCACCGCTGGCTGACGCTGGGCGTGATGGGGGCCTTGATCGCCGCCACCATCGGCCTCTTGCCGCTCCTGGGGCGCGAGTTCATGCCCGAATTGGAGGAGGGCAACCTCTGGATCCGCGCCACGCTGCCGATCAGCATCTCGCTCGAGGCGGCCTCCGCCAAGGCCCGGCAGGCGCGCGACGTGATGCAGAAGTATCCCGAGATCGAAACGATCGTGGCCCAGACCGGCCGGCCCGACGACGGCACCGACCCCACCGGCTTCTACAACGTCGAGTTCTTCGTGCCGCTCAAGCCGCACGGCGACTGGGAGCCCGTCAAGCTCCAGGAGGGCTGGATGCGCTGGCTGCGCGAAAAACGGCGCCGGACCAAGCTCGAACTGATCACCGAGATGAACGCCGAGTTGGCTAAGACCATCACCGGCGTGAACTGGAACTTTTCCCAGAACATCCGCGACAACGTGATGGAGGCGCTCTCGGGCGTCAAGGGCGACAACTCGGTCAAGATCATCGGTCCCGATCTGAGCCGGCTCGAATGGCTGGCCAACGAGGTGAAAGCGCGGCTGACGTCGATCCCCGGCATCACGAACGTGGGTATTTTCCGGGTGATGGGGCAACCGAACCTCGAGATCCCGGTCGATCCCAAGAAGTGCAACTACTGGGGCGTGACCGTGGACGACGTCGAAGACGTGGTGGAGGTCACGATCGGCGGGAAAGCCTTTTCGCAGATGATCGAGGGCGAGAAACGGTTCGACATCACGCTGCGCTGGCCGGAGCGGCTGCGCAGCAACGTCAACACGATTCTGAACATTCCGGTCGACGTCTCGAACAATCAGACGTCCGACAACGCGTCGTCGCGCGGCGACGCGGCCGACCAGACCTCGGCGATCGGGAACGTCGACCCCACCGGCACCAGCCTCGAGCCGCCTGATTTCACGGGCAGCCAGTTCGGGGGCGGCCAGACCAACATCGATCGCACTCCGCGGCGCCGTCTGCGCGACCTGGTGACGCCGCTCAACAAACAAGGCGTGCTCGGTCCCAACGGCCGTTTCATCCGTTCGGGCGCCTCGACCATCTACCGCGAGCAAGGCAACCGCATGATCGCCATCAAGTTCAGCGTGCGCGGGCGCGACCTGGCCGGCGCCGTGGGCGAGGCCCAGGAAAAGACCGCGGAGTTGTTCACGCATCCCTATCGTTCCGAGTGGAGCGGCGAGTTCCAGGAGATGCTCGAGGCCGAGGAGCGGCTGATGGTCATCATTCCGGTCTCGCTGAGCCTGATTTTCATCATGCTCTACCTGGCGTTCCACTCGTTCCTCGACGCGGTGGTGGTGCTCTCGAACGTGCTCGACCTTTCGATGGGCGGCCTTTGGGCGCTGTTGCTGACCGGCACGCATTTCAGCATTTCGGCCGCGGTGGGCTTCATTTCGCTGTTTGGCGTGGCGATCATGGACGGACTATTGATGATCTCTTATTTCAACCAGTTGCGCTACCACGGGCTGCCGCTCTACGACGCGGTCATGCAGGGGGCCGAGAAGCGGGTGCGGCCGGTGATGATGACCGCGCTGACGGCGATTCTGGGACTGTTGCCCGCCGCCTTGTCGACCCGCATCGGCGCCCAGACGCAGCGGCCCTTGGCCATCGTCGTCGTGGGAGGCATGATCACCACGCTCTTCCTGACTCGCTACCTGATGCCGGTGCTCTACAGCTTCTACGGAAACCGCGAGCCTTCGGCCGAGGCCGGCCAAATGGCGCATTAGGAAGCAAACCCGTTCTTGGTCCGCGAAAATGACTTCCTTGGAAATGGCAAAAGGGGGCGCGATGGAGATTAAGAGCGAGATTTTCGCCCATCCAACGGCGCTCGGTGAGGATCTGATCGCCGCGGTGACTTGCGGCGCGGTGCCGCGGATTTCCGTCCCCCCGTTCAGTCCACCGCCCATGTGAGCCACCTGAATGATCGGCGATTGGAGGATCGGCCGGTTCCCGCGTTGTACGCACCATGTGTTCCTTTCCCATTGTGCCGTGGCTTGGGCAGTTCAGGAAATCGTGGCCTTCATCCGACAAGAAGAAAAACGCGGGGTGTCTCTAGCGGCTCACGTTGAGAACGATCCGGGTCTGCAACCAATGTTGGCAACGGAGCCGAACCTGCTTCGAAGAGTCATGTGTGCGGATCCTCTTCCAACGCCCTAGAATCAACTAGGAGGGCTGATTAGCGCTTGACACAACCACGTTCGCAGGGCGACAATGCCAAAGCGGAATTCGTGAGAGTTCCGAAGGTAATGAAGTGAATCGGGACTTGCACGAGCTCCGCTACGGCTTTCCAAGTCTGAATCTCAAGCCGAGGTCGCCATGAGCCAGCCGATGCGGTGCGCGAGTTTCGTGTTCTTGTCGCTGCTTCCCGTGGGGTGCGGCTCGTCCGATCCACCCGCCGCGCCCGCTCAGGTCGCCTCCGCCCCAGCCGCCGCCGCCAACTCGGCATCGCCACCTAACGCGACGACCCCAGGCGCCCAAGCGGGCGCGGCGGGACAAGCTGCCATGCCTGGCCAGCCCGGAGCGGCTCCAGGGGCTGCCGGTGCCTCTGGCGCGGCGGGCGCAATGCCAGGCGGTGCGCCGGGTATGCCAGGTGGCGCTCCAGGTATGCCAGGCGGCGCTCCAGGTATGCCAGGCGGCGCTCCGGGTGTTCCGGGCGGCGCGCCGGGTGCTTCAGGCGGCGCTCCGGGCGCCCCAGGCGGCGCTCCGGGTGCCCCAGGCGGCGCTCCGGGTGTTCCGGGCGGCGCTCCGGCTGTTCCGGGCGGCGCTCCGGCTGTTCCGGGAAGCGCTCCAGGCGGCGCTCCGGGTGCCCCAGGAAGCGCTCCGGGCGCCCCAGGTGCTGCCGGTCAGGGCGCGGCACCGGGCGCGGGGGCAGCGGGGTCCGCCGGAAAAATTGTATCTACGGCGACAAAGGAGTCGATCGATATACCGCCCTCGGTTGGCAACCCCAATGTCAAGTCAGGCGACTTGAACGGGCTTGGCCGTTCGGTCAACGAGTGGCGCTCGAAAACCACGGAGTTGATCGGCGTCAAACGGCTTTCGGCGGACAAGCCGGTCGAAGGGGGCAACAGTTGGCTCGTTCCGCTGCTGCCCTACCTGGGACACAACGACGTCTTTCAGTTGTACGACCTGACCAAGGGCTGGCACGACGGCAAGAACTTGCTGGTGTCGGTCATCGAGATCCCAGCCTTCTTCGACCCGTCCGACACGCGCCACCACTGGCTAGGATTTCCCTTCCACGGCGATGGTCCGGCGCTGACGCACTTCGTCGGCATGTCGGGCATTGAAGAGCGTAATCAAGTCGCCGCCAAGTTGCCGCGAACCGACCCCAGGGCCGGCGTGTTCGGCTACGACCAGGTAGCGCGCGACAGTGAGATCACCGACGGCACCAGCAACACGATCATGCTGATCGGCTCCGGCACCGTGCAATCGCCTTGGGTCCAAGGGGGTGGGGCCACCATCCGAGGCGCCCGCGAACCCTACTTCGGCGAATTGACCGGCTTTGGTTCAAAATCGGTGACCGGCGGCGGAGCGCTGGTCGTGATGGCCGACGGTTCGGTACGCGCGATTTCCAAGGACATCGACCCGGCCGTGTTCCGCTCGCTCTGCACGATCCACGGCGCGGAGTCGGTCGACCAGGCGAAACTCGAATCCATGGCGCCCAAGAGACCGTAGGGTGGGCACCGCCCACCAACCCAACGCGCGCAAGAAAACACGTCAATGCAGTGAGGATAACACCATGCGACGATTGTCAATCTGTTCTTGTCTGGCGATCGCCGTGCTTTGGGCGACTCGAGCTCGTGCCGACCTGGTCGAGTACTTGGTGGGCGGCAACCGCGAGTTGACGCTGAACATCCAGGGCAAGGCGACGGTGCACCCCGGTAAGACGATGACGGTGACCACCAAGAAGTTCGGTTCGCTGCACTTCGGCCTCGACGACGTGAAAATCCACAAGGTGCCCACGCTCGAGCAACAATTCGGCAAGCAGTTGACCCAGGCCAAGTCGGACCCCGGCGCGGTGCTCCAGGCCGCCCAATGGTCGCTGCGGCACGGCATGCTCAGCGAGTTCTACGCGGCCGTCGACAAGGTGCTCGAGCTCGATCCGAAGCATGCCGAGGCCAAACGCATCAAGGCGCTCAAGGCGCAGATGGAAAAGGATCTGGGCGACTCATCGAAGCAACAAGACGAACTCAAGAAGTTCGTCAACCGGCCGCAAATGAAAATCGACACCAGCAAGCACTTCGTGCTGATGTACGATACGCCCGACAAGGCCGAGAAGGGGCGCAAGCCGCATCACAAGCAACGGATCGAACTGCTGGAGAAGGTCTACGAGAGTTTCATGCTGACGTTTTTCTCGCGTGGCGTGCCGCTGGAACTCCCCAAGGAAAAACTCAAGGTCGTGCTCTTCAATCAGCACCAGGATTATCTCGACTTCTCGGTGAGGCTCGATCCGTTCCTGATCAACGCGGCCGGTTTTTACATGCACGAGCCGAACACCAGCTTCTTCTTCGTGCAGGGTACGAACAAGATCTACGACGAGATCGCGAAAATGCTCAAGCCGATTCATGAAGCCGCCGAGGAAGCGAAAAAGAAGAAGGGCGGCAAGGACATCATCCGGCTTTCAAAAACGCTCGACGTCCTGCTCAACATCGCCAAGGAAGGCCAGGACATCGAGGTGGTCAGCCACGAGTGTACCCACCAGTTGGCGGCCAACACGGGGCTTTTCCCGCGCAATGTGCGAATTCCCCGCTGGGTCCACGAAGGGCTGGCCGCCTACTTTGAATCGCCCAGCGACGGCGCCTGGAGCGGGGTCGGAGCGGTGAACGAACAGCGGATCATGTTTTACCGGGCGTTGGAGTCCGACCGGGAACATTCGAACATCGACTTCATCGTCGGCGACCAGATCTTCGACTACGCCGGGTCGATCGGCGCGTTCTTGCACGGCTACGGCCAGGCCTGGGCGTTGACTCATTTCCTGATCGAGAAGCACCTGGACGAGTTCATCCGCTACTACAGGGAGTTGGGCGAAATGCCGCCGGACGTGCGGCTCAACCCTCAATTGCTCAACACGCTCTTTGAAAAAGTGTTCACCAACAAGGCCGCCCTCGACATCGAATGGCGCGGCTACATGCGCGGCCTCAAGACGGACATCCAGGTGATCCTCGATAAGTAGAGTATAACGCGCCGCCCGAACCCCGACCCGGGAATTGGGCGAGGCGAGTCTCCGAGAGTCAGGGCAGGCCATGCTGGCGGCGTTTACGGCGATGCGAACAACCGGCGGCGCCAACCGCGGGCAAGGCTGGCGGCTCACGCGGCCCGGCGCGTGTTGGCCGCCGCGGCCAAGCGGAGGATCTCGGCGTGCGGCAGCAGGCGAATTGTCGGCCCGGCCGGCGCCGCGCCGGGCTCTTCCAGGCAAACCAACGTCGTCGCGTGCAGCATCCGGGGCACATAGAACCAGGCTTTGGCCAGCGAGTCGCGGTCCTGGTCGGCCGAGATCACCATCAGGTCGCAGGGGCCGACCTCGTTGGCCGAGCGTGCCAAGGCCCCAAACGGGTCGCCGGGCACCAGCCGAACCTTGGCGCCGGTGGCGCGCAGTTGCCGATGGATCAACTTCAGCGGAAGTCCCGCCCCGTCGGCGGGCGAACGCATTTCAAACAGGTCGATCCCCGTGTAGGAAACCGTGCCCGTGTGAGAAACCGCGCCTGCCGCGTCGCTTCGATCGATCGCCTCGAGCATTCGCATCGTGCGGCGGCCCGGGCCGATTCCCAGTTCCAGAATTTTTCGGACGCGGTGCTTGCGAATCAAGCGATAGATGATGCGATCGGAGGCAGGCTGGGAAAAATACGCGAGATATGCCCGCCTGAAAAGGCGTATCAACGATCCCATGACGATCCTCGTGCCAGACGGACAAGGCCCACCGACCTATTAACTTCGGCAGGCCACCGCGACGGAATCTAATGGAAATCGTGGGCATTATGGCGCATCGCTTACCCGGTTTGCCGCGGGGGCAGTTTCTGGCGGAGTCCATCGAGCACGTCCGCCTCGCCATAGCACGGATTATTCATGGTCCCGTAGCTGGCTTCGCAAGAAGTCAGGCCAGGGACGCGAGTTACGCTAAAATTCTTGCGAATTCTGCTACAGCACAGTGCGCGAGTTCCTCCCCGGACCATGAATAATCCGGGATAGCACGCCTCGATCGAGCGCCCGGCATGGCCGGCGAGCAGATCGGTGGACGAGGGAAGGACACGTCGAACGGCGCGCATAATCCCCCTGCCGAAACGAGGACGACCTCGGAACCGCTGCGCAATCTCCCGTTTTGTCGTAGATCCAAAAACGGTATCGACCGATCATGGCAATCCAACTCGACATCACGCCGCTCCAAGGCCAAGCATCCTTCCCTCCCAGGTTGCCGAACGCGACCAGCGACCCCGCCCGCACGCCGCGGTCCCGGCGCGCGCTTGTCGCGACGGGCGCGGTCTCCCTGCCGTTTCATGGAAACTCGGCAGCCACGCCGCGGGGCGCGATGGCGCCGCGGGCGACGGAATCGCGCGAGGTAACGCTCCGCGAAGAAAACCGAATCCGAAACCCCTCCCCGCTGATCCAGGCGTACCGAGCCCATATCGCTCGGCGCCCGGCAATTGTTCCAGTTCCTTCGGGCGAAGCGCGCGTCGCTGTTCATCGACGAACTCGTCAAGCTCCTCGGCCCGAGCGGGCGCCCGGCACCCCGACGCAAATCGCCCCCGAACCCTGAACCCTGAACCCCGAACCCTTTACTTTTTCCTTTGAACCTACTTTCTCCTTTCTCCTTTCTCCTACGAACCCACCACTCACCTCTCATCCCTCTCACCAAGCAAGGCTCCCAACCATGTTCTGGCTCAATCACGAAAAACGGAAAGCGAAACGAAAAGTACGCGCGGCACGGCGCGCGGGATTTGAATCCCTCGAAGCGCGGCTTTACCTGACCGGCAGTCCAACCGTTCAGAACCAAGCTTATTCGCTGATCGCGCCGAACACGCTCAACGAGCCCGCGCCCGGCGTGTTGACCGGCGCCACCGACCCCAACAACGAGACGCTGATGGCGCAACTGGTGAGTTCTCCGCCCAGCGGCGCTTCGTTGGCCGTGAACGGAAACGGCTCATTCAGCTACATGCCCGCCCCTGGTTTCCTGGGAACCGATTCGTTCGGGTTCACGGCCATGGATACGAGCATGAACGTCTCGAACCAGGGCACGGCCACCCTTGACGTCCAGTACGCGATCACCTCCGCCGTCGACCAGACCAAGTTGCCCGTCGACACGGTCAGTGCCAGCCGCCAAATCATCGGCGACTCCAGCGGCCCATCCACCAACGGAATCAGCGCCGGAGAACACAACCTGGCGCTCGCGTATAGCCAGATGGCCGCCCACCCCACGTCCACCATTGAGGGCAATTTCACCACCAGCATCGCCAACGCGCCCGTGAACGCCGAAACGGTCACGGCCACGCTCACCTTTAATGGCGTGCAACAGCCGCTGGCCTACTATTCGCTGGGCGGAATCAACATGCAGAGCTCGACGATCCACGTCGCCATGCCCTTCGACGCCTCGTCGTTGGCCACCGGCCGCTACGCCTACAGCCTCTCGATCGACTCGCCAAATATGAACGCGGCCAGCACCATCAACGGCGCGATGAATGTCGTCAACGACGCCGCGGGACCGGCCGGTGCCGGTTGGGATATCCTTGGAGTACAGCGCCTGTACGTGAACGGCGCCGGCGGGGTCGCGGCCGGCGTACTCGAAACCGACGGGACGGGGAACGCTTTTTATTACACGCAGGGGTCGGGCAACGCCTACACCAGCCCGGCCGGCGACTTCTCGACGCTCACCAGCGTCTCCGGCGGCGGATGGACGCTCGTCGATAAGTACGGCACCACATTCAACTTCAACGCCGCGGGCTTCGAGACCAGCGAGGTCGCCCGCACGGGCCTCACCAACACCTACAACTACACCAGCGGCCTGTTGACCTCGATCACCGACACGTTCGGCCGCGCGGTGGATCTCGGCTACACCTCGGGGCTGCTCAGTTCGATCACCGATTTAGCGGGTAACGTCACGACCATCGGCCACACGGGCACCGACCTGACCTCGATCACGCTTCCCAATCCGGGCGGCGGGGCGCCGGAGTGGCAATACGCCTATTCCACGGGCCATTACCTGACGGGCGTGACCGACCCGATGGCGGCCGCGACCACCTACACCTTGGGCGCGGGCAACTCGATCAGCCAGACCACCTTCCCCGGCGGCGCCAGCAGCACGGCGACCGGCGAGCAGAGCATGGGAGCCGGTGGAACGTCTTCGACCAGCGCGCCCAATGCGATGATGGGCACCGCCGTCCAGCCCAGCACCACCGACGAGATGGCCAACACCTCGACGTACCAAACGGATGCCCTGGGAAACCTGTTGTCGTTCACCGACGCCAATGGTCAAAAGACCACCTGGGCCAGGGATGCCAACGGGCTCGTGACAACCCTCACCCAGCCCGCCCCGGCGACCGGCCAGCAGCAACCTGTCACCACGTTTACCTACGACACACTTGGAAACCAGACCAGCGCCGTGGGGGCCTTGGATTCGTTCGGCGTCACCACCTTCAATTCCTTCTCGGAGCCTATCAAGCGCGTCAACTCCCTCAACGACGTCTGGACGTGGGTTTACGACGTCCACGGCAATCTGCTCTCGACCACGGACCCGCTTTCCAACACGGTCAGCTACACGGTCGACAGCTACGGCAACCCGCTCACCATGACGCAGCCCGCCCCCAACAACGCGGTCGGCACCATCACCACCTCCTATGCCTACGACAGCTTCGAGCGCCTGATCAAGATCACCTTCCCGGATAATTCCACAGAGACGTTCAGCTACACGACCGACGATCAGTTCGCGTCGGTCACGGACCAAAATGGCCACACGATGTCGTACACGTACAACGTCGACGGCCTCAAGATCAGTATGACGAACGCCGAAAATGGCGTCATGTCATATACTTACAACGCAGACGGGATGTTGCTCACGACCACCGATGAGATGGGAAACGTCACCACAAACGCCTGGAACAGCCGCGGCGAGCTGACCAGCGTGACGTTGCCCGTGCCGGCCGCCAGCGTCGCGGCGCCTGTTTGGACGTACACGTACAATGCCGACGCCCAGAAGCTCACCCAAGTTGACCCTATGGGCAACACCACTTCGTGGGGGTATGATGCCCTGCAGCGGGTCACATCGATCACGTTGCCCAACCCCGGAGGTTTCGGCGGCATGTCGCCCGTGATCACGATGGGTTATGACAATCTCTCCCGCCAGATTTCCGAAACGAATCCGCTCGGCGGCGTTACGACGACCGCCTATAACAGCCACAACTGGGTCACCTCGGTGACGGCGCCCAACCCCGGCGGCGGCGCGCCGGTCACGCAATACGGTTACGACGCCATTGGGGCACGCCAGTACACTACCGACCCGATGGGCCATGTGAACACGACGGCCTACACGGCCGACGGCCAGGTGGCGAGCGTCACCGACAACCTGGGCAACACGGTGGCCTATGCCTACGGGCATGATGGAGAGCTTCTCACGACCACGGACGCGCTCTCCCATGTGACCTCGGACAGTTATAACAACCGGCTTTGGCTGGTGAGCACAACCGACGCCAATGGCGGCACCACCCAATATGTTTACGACCCGGCGGGCAACCGCACGAGCCTCACCGACAGTGTTGGAAACACCGATTCGTGGACGTATTCGCCCACCAACCTGGTATTGACCGACATCAACCAACTGGGCTACACCATCACGTACGTCCGCGATGCGATGGGAGACGTCATCCAGGAAACCGACAGGAATGGCTTGGTTCGCGATTTCACCTATGACAACCTGATGCGCGAGACGGCCGAGTTGTGGATGAGCGGCAATACCGTTGTCCGCACGATCGCGTATGCCTATAACGCCGACAACGCCGTGACGTCGGCCAGCGATCCAAGCAGTTCCTACGCCTTTACCTACGACAACCTGATGCGCGTGACGAGCGTTGACAATTCCGGCACGCCCAACATCCCGCACGTCGTGCTGGCCGGCCAGTACGATTCGATGAACAACCGCACGCAGCTCACGGCCACGGTGGCGGGCGTCGCCGACTTCCTCAATTCCTACACGTACGACGCTCTCCAGCAGTTGACTCAGGAGACCCAAATGGGTCAAACTGGAGGTAACGGCGTGGCGCCCAAGGGCATCGGCTACAGCTACAACCTCGACTCGCAATTCACCCAAGTGCTTCGTTTCGATCCCACCACTGCCAGCCCGCACCCGGATATCGCCCTGGGCAGCTATTCCTACGACGCGGGCAATCGGCTCACGTCGCTCGACTACACGCACCTGGGCAACGCCATCGACGGCTACACATTGGCCTACGACGCCGCCAACCGCGTCACCAGCATGACCTCCAGTGTCGATGGCACGGCCACCTACAGCTACGACACGACCAACCAGGTGACCGCCGCCAGTTACACGGGGACGAACCAGCCGGCCAATGAAGCGTATTCGTTCGACAAGAACGGCAACCGCACCAACACCGGCTACACGACCGGCGCCAACAACCAGCTCACCAGCGACGGCACGTTCAACTACACGTATGACCATCAGGGGAATCGCCTCACGCGCACGCGGATCTCGTCGGCCCAGGCCAACGACTACGAGACCACGTACACCTGGGATTATCGCAATCGGCTCACCGACGTCGAGTACTTCAACAATAGCGGCGTGCTCACGAAGCACGTCCATTACGTCTACGACGTCTACGATCACCTGATCGGCATGCAGCTCGACGCGACGGGCAGCGGCAGCTACGGTAGCAGCGAGTGGTATGTCCTCGACCTTCCCGCCGATCCGAGCGCGCCGGCCCTGCCGGTCTTGCAATTCGACAAGAACGGCAGCGAGACGTATCGCTACCTCAACGGCCCAGGCGCCGCTGGCGTTGACGCCGTGATGGCCGAGGAAAACGTCACGGTGCAAGGCAGCGCCGGTACGACAACGTACGCGCTCGCAGACAACCTGGGAAGCGTCCGCGACATCGTCAACACCAGCAGCGTGGTCGTCGACCACATCGTCTACGCTTCGGGCGGCCTCGTAAGCAGCGAGAGCAATACGGCCGTCCACCATTGGGCCGGCTACGCCGGCTACCACACCGACGCGAATACGGGGCTGGACTACGCGGATCACCGTTGGTACGATCCGGCCGTGGGCCGCTGGATCAGCGAGGATCCACTTGGCTTCCGCGGCGGCGATCCGAACGTCAGCCGGTACGTGGGGAATGGTACGACGAACGCGAGCGATCCCACTGGCCTGGAAGAGGACGGCCCTGATGGCCCCGGAGACCCGCCGTCTCCATCGGATCGCCCTGGGCAGCCAAGCGAGCCTCCGCCGATTATTATCCGGCTCCCACCCGTTCGACCACCACGGCAGGGACGGCCGCGGCACCGGAGATGGGCGGTCACTATCCAACAGCCCACGGATCCGAAGGCTGGACCCGTCACCGTAGGCGTGCAGGGGACGATACCATTCGGGGGACGGCCGCGACGACCCCCGCGACCGTTCGGCCGGGGCCTTCGCCCACGGAATTGGGGAATCTGAGGAAAGGTCCGCTCTTGAAAAGCGATGAGGTATGAAGAACAAACAGCCGTTGTTGAATGCGCCGGAATTCATTGCGCGCCATTGGCGAAAAATCTCTGGGCCGCGCGCTTTGGCCTGTGCGCTCGTCGTGATCGCGGCAGCGCGGCTTAGACACTGCGATGCGGACCCAATAACCCCGCAGGGAGATGAACGTGCCGTTGCGCGGTTCGCCATCGGCGCCGACCCGTCGCGCCTCATACTGGTGCCGGTACGTGCGCTCGACCGCGCACTTACATTCGTTCTGGATACGGGGTCCACCGATACCGTGTACGATACGTCCTTTCGCCACCTTCTTGGGCTGCGGAACTCCGAGGAGGATGTTTCAACCAACATGGGTATCGTGAAGACAGATCGATACACGGCGCCACCACTCACCGTCGGAACGATTAGCTGTTCCGACGACAACCAGTACGTTTGCTGCCACGATCTCGCGGCGATCCACCGCGCGAGCGGCCAACAATTCGACGGTATTCTTGGGATGGATGTTCTCCAACATCAGGTGGTGAAACTTGACCTGAAACAGGGCACGCTCAGCATTCACCGAACCGGTGCTCAGAAACAAGGCAATGCCATCCCGATCATGATCCTTGAGGATGCTACCGTGGCGATCGAAGCGTCTGTCGGCCACGATCCGCCGAGGCGCTTTTTTATCGACACTGCGTTTGTCGGCGACGCCGCACTGTCGGTGAGCCCAGAATACTTTGACACGTTGGTCCGAGTTGGGCAGGTGCGGGAATTACGGCGAACAAAGACAACGGACCTCGGGGGCACCCGCTATAATACGCGAGTGGGCCGCCTCGGGGTTCCACTAATCGTCGGCGGTAATATGCGTCGCGATTTGCTGATTTCGGATGACGCTGGGTACAGTCTTGGCCTCCGTTTCTTTGAGGGGTGCGTTGCCACATTTGATTTTCCAGGAAAGACGCTTTACATTCAGGGCCTGCACCTTGTGCGTGCTCAAGTTGACCAGGCAACCCCGACGCGGCAGCACGCGGGTAATAACACAAGTCGAAAGGCAAGATGCACTGGATTCGGGGCGCCGAGGGTTATGCAGAGGAGACGACGTCGGTAAATAAATGCCTCCTCCGGAGAATTCGTGGGTGCCCGTAGCATTTGTTTTGCTCTAAGTGTATGGTATATTGACAGTTTCGGCACGACGTCAACGCTGGGAAACCGAGTACGGATTCCAAGAAAGATGGCTGCGGGGCCTCCGGGGTGATAACTTGGCAGGGGCATAAAGGGGACAGGCGGCATAAAGGGGACAGGTCCAATTGATTTTGCGGTTGGTTGCTACGTCCTACGTTCCGCAAGTGCCGATGGTAATTTTCCGGCAATTTCTGCCCGCGGTCAACGGCCATATTCATCGGGCGAGAGGCCGAGCAGCTCGATGACCTGACGCTGCACGGGCGTCAATTCGGTGA
>Ga0307373_10003207_pt1 | contig 28692 bp, 29 predicted proteins | sample OX2MG_FD_202534 | JGI IMG/M metagenome (GOLD analysis project Ga0307373, IMG submission 202534) | Soil microbial communities from Risofladan, Vaasa, Finland - OX-2 | ecosystem: Environmental > Terrestrial > Soil > Coastal area > Acid sulfate soil | place: Finland: Risofladan, Vaasa | collected... | reverse complement strand
CCCCGTCGCTCTACTGCGTAGAAGCCTGGAACTCTGGCGGGACCTCGACGCCGTGCGCTTCTGCGAACTTCATCACGTTCGGCATCATCACTGCGGCTTGCTGCCTCGCTTCCTCGGTGGGGGTGAAGGCCACATACTCGGATCCGGCGAACGCGACCGGGATGTGTCCGGGATCGATGGTGAACGCGTCACCGGCCTCGAAAATCTCCTCGACCCCGTCGGCTCTGCGGATACCGAACTTTCCTTTGAGTACATAGCCCACATGATGAGCCTGGCACAGATCGTCCGGAGCGCCCTTGAAGAACGGCGCATAATCCAGGTCGGTCAAGCAGCTTTCGATGCTGACGCTCCAGTCCCCGATTTCCTGCTCGTATTCATCCACGTAGCCTGGAAAGACCAGGTGGGATGACGCGGTTCCCTTCGATACTTTCGGCATTCTCTCCTCCGGCAACTTTCGGGCCTAGCGCTTGCTCCGCACCTGGCCCGAACCTCACCTCCCACGATGGGCAGCCCGTAGATCTTGTCTCCAGAGGCGAAAGTCCCAGACGGACTGATAGGCCCTGGACTTTTCAGCCGCGGTGGCGGGCGTGATAGTCGAAGTCAGCGCGGGGTCATCGCAGGGAGAAGGCGTCGTCTGCGAGTCGTCGCCTTCCGACGGGCGGTCAGTCTCGCGGTCAGCCCATCGCGATCGCGACATCATCGCGACCCGGGACCGTCGAGCCGCCATACCATGGCGAGGACCGCGGCAGCCAGCAGCGCCACCGCGAGTCCGGCACGGTGCCGACGCCACCACCGGTCTTCCGAGCCGTAGAACGACGGGGGGATGGAGAGCGCCAGGCCGGCACCGGCCGCGGCCCGCAGCCCGCGCCCGCGCCGGAGCCGCAACTCGCCTGATGCCAGCGCGGCCAGTGCAGACCGCTGCCCGCTGCACAGCGCGGCCATGTGGATCCACTCCCCCTCGACCGCGGTGACCCCGGCTCTCGGCCCCTCTTCGACGACGACCTGTCCCGGCCGGAAGGAGAGGGTGACGGCCATGTCATTGTCGGACGTCCGCAGAACCACATCGCCGCGTGCGTAGCGGGCCGCGGCGGCACGGCTGCGGAAGTCGCGCACGTTGTCCTCCAGCAGGCTCGCCACCATGCAGGCCAGCCCGGACGCGTCCTCGTCACCCGCCCCCAGCCTGACCTCCGGGCGTCTCATACCCGGCGCCACCACGCTTCGATGCCGAGGTCGTCTGCGATGACCTGCAGGGCGTTGTAGGCGGGCGCGAACGTAATGAAGCCGTGTGGGTGCTGCGTCGACCCGGCCATGTAGAGGGCCTCGACCGGCGTCCTGTACTGACCCAGCTCCGGCAGCGGGCGCTGGTCGAGCATGTTGGCCAGGCTCACCTCGCCCATCATCCAATCGCCCCTCACCATGTTCGGGAGTTTCTGGGCGATCTCGAGCGGGGTGTAGGGGACCCAGTCGAGGATGACGTCGTCGGTGAGGTTGGGCGCGTACCTCCGCCATGCCTCGATGCACCGGCGCCCATACCAGTGCCCCATGCTCTCCCACTGGCCTTCCCCGCCACCGGCGATCGAGAAGGGGGCGAACTGGCGGAGCAGACCGGTCGCGTACCCGGCCGGCGCGTCGGTCGGGTCGTACAAGGAATTGACCGCCGCGTTTGGCTTCGGTTCGGGCAGCTGCCCGGCCCGCACGCCGGCAAAGTGGGCGCTCAGCTCTTCCAGCGACCCGTAACCCAGGTTAACCACCCAGGCCCGGTTCACGTCGGGGTCGAACTCGGCGGCCGAATATTCGGGAAGCGCGGAGAGGGCCAGGTGGACCGAGAACAGGCTCCAGTCCTTGTGCTTGACGTCGTTCTTTACCCGGGTCTGCAGCTCCTCCGGTATCGCCGCCGGCTCGAGGAACTCCAGGAAGGTCTGCTCGACCGACACCGTCGAGGCGACGAGCTTGCGAGCTGCCACCTCGGTCCCGTCCGCGAGGCGGACTCCAACGGCACGACCACCCTCGACGAGTATCGCCCTGACGTCGGCGTCGCTGACCATCACCCCTCCGTGCTGGGCCAGATCCCGCCACAGGGCGTGCGCCAGGCGATGAGACCCCCCGATGCAGAGGTGCCAGTTGTCGATCTTCCCGACGAGCAGCGGGAAGCCGATGGCGAGGCCGGGCACGTCGTTGGTGTAGGCGCAGACGGCCCCGTGAAAGGCCAGGTGGGCCTTGACCTTCGGGTGGGTGAAGTGCTGGTCGAGGAACTGGTTGATGGTCTCCCGCCGCAGCTTCACGGAGAGGAATTCGGATCGGTCCTCGACGCCGAAGGTGGCCAGCGCCCTGGTCAGCTCCTTGACCGACATGGGGGGCTGGTACATAAGCGTGGCGAGGAGCAGGTCGACATAGCCGTGGGCCTCGCCGTACAGGCGGCGGAATGTCTCGGCGTCCTCCTCGGAGAACCTGGCGATGGACTCGCACGTCTTGTCGAGGTCGGTGTGCACGGTGAGGGCCGTCCCGTCGTCGTATATCGACGCCATTTGCACCTCCGGCCGCACGTACTCGACGCCGTGGCCGCGCACGTCGAGATCGTGCACCGGCGGGGCCAGGTCCACAAAGGTGTGGTAGTTGGCGTGGACGTTGTGGAGGAAGCCGGGCAGCGTGAGCTCCTCGGTGCACAGCCCGCCGCCTTCCTCGTGCCGGCGCTCCAGCACCAGGACCTCCAGGCCGCTGCGGGCCAGGTAGGCGCCGAGGGTCAGCCCGTTGTGCCCCGCCCCGATGACGATGGCGTCGTAGGCGTCACGCATGGACCGCCTCCTCGGTACGGGATGCGTAGGGGGGGCGTCCGAGCGGCCAGGACGTCCGCACGCCGGTTGCGTAGGCCTCCAGCAGGACCTTGACCTGCGGGGCCTGGCGCATCAGGAAGCGCATATCACCGCGCACCTTCACCGTCCCGTGCAACGCCGCGTTCACAGGGTCCTCCAGTCCCGCGGCGATCTCGTCGAATACGCGAGCGGGCCCCCGGAAGCGGTAGTCCAGCTTTATGGATGGGTCGTCCCCGTCCACCTCGCGGTACCAGGCGCAGCGGCCGTCCTCGATCTTGACGAGGAAATGGCGTTCCGTTCCGTCGGGGATGTAAGGAGAGACACCGTCGCCGAAGATCTCGACCTTGACCTGGATGTCGCCCGGGGGCAGTTCCTTCATGGTCCCGACCTTGGCGTTCATGGCGTCGCGGACCTCCAGGTACCACCCCTCGGTGTAGATGTCTGCCATTGAACGGCCCCTCTTTTTCAATATCCTCGGGCGGCGACGACGGGGCTGGGCAGGCCCAGGTCCTCGGCGATCGCCTTGTACGCGTTGTAGCCGCAGGCCGCGTGGACCCCTCCTCCGGGGTAGGCCGAGGGGCCGCACAGGTACAGGCCGCCGATCTCGGTGCGGTAGTTGGAAGCCTCCGGGAACGGTCGGTTGGCCCCGGTCTGGTCGGGGGCGAACTCGCCGTTGGAGAAGTCGCCCTCGCGCATCAGGTTCTTCCGCTCCATCTGGTCCGGGGTGTAGAGCTTGTGGGCGATCACGTTGTCCCTGGTCATGTTCGGGGCGAATTGGCGCCACACGTCGAGGAACGAGTCGTTGAACGTGGCCCGCACGTCCGACCACTCCGACGGCGTGAGGGCGCTGGCAATCGGCAGGAAGTACCAGCCCGTCGCGGAGTGTCGTCCCGCCGGTGCCTGCGACGGATCCCACAGGCTGTTGACCCAGGTGCCGGCGGCCGGTTTGGGCACCCGGCCGGAGTAGGCGTCCCGGATGTAGCGAACCGTGTCATCCGGTCCATCGAAGCCGACCATGGTGTAGAAGCAGCGGTCGATCGCCTCGTCCCACCGGGCGGACCTGTAGTGCGGCGCCTCGTACAGGCAGAAGCACGGCGTGCCGAGGACGTGGCTGGGGCCGTACCTGTAGGCCCGGGCGCGCTTCACCCACAGTGGGCTGAGGTGGTCCTCGCCCACCAGATCGAGGAGTGTCTGGCGCAGGTCGGCGTTGGATGCGACCGCCCTTTCGGCCCGGATCTCACCGACCCGGGTCTCGACCCCGACCGCCCTGCCGTCCTCGACGATCACCCGGTCGACCATGACGTTCTCGAGAATGTCGACCCCCTCGCGGTAGCACGCCTGGGTCATGGCCTTGGCCACGGAGTGGGTGCCGCCGCGCACAAGCTTCCAGTTGCCGAGCGTCCACATCACGAAGAGCAGGAAGCCGGCCCCGAAGCCGGTGGCGTCTATGGGGTAGCCCCACTCGACGCAGGTCCGGTACAGCAGGGCCCGCAGCTCGGGCGCCTCGAAGAACTCGTCGATGACGTGTTTTGGCGACTTCATCAACAGATGCGGGCCGGCGCCCAGATCACCGAAGCCGGCCACGACCATGGCCGCCTGCTCATCCAGGGCTGCCGGCTGGGGGATGCTGTACAGGCCGGCCGCCAGCAAAGGCTCCAGCGCCATGGCTCGTTGCTTGAGCTCCACGTACATGTCCGCGTCGCTCTTCGAGTAATGGGCGATGCTTTCGTGGGTGCGCTCCAGCAGATCCGGCCGGTGCAGGATCACCGGTGGCCGCCCGTCCGCGAAGGCGATTCCGGCCTGGGCCTCCGGCATGACGGTCCGGAGGCCGAGCTCTTCGAGACCGAAGTCGGCGATCATCGGCATGATGTCGAAGAACTCCATGTACTGGGCGTGCATGTTGTGGCGGAAGCCGGGCAGGACCGGTTCCTCGGTGTTGGTACCCCCGCCCTCCTCGTGCCGTCGCTCCACCACCACGGTGGACAGACCAGCGCGCTGAAGGTAGGCGGCCAGGCACAGGCCGTTGTGCCCGGCGCCGATCACAATGGCGTCGTAGGTCCGCGTCACCGTCCTCCCCCTTGCGCGACGACTCTCTCCATTTCCATCTCGGCTGGCTCCACCGGTACAACGCCCCGCCGGCGGGGGATGCCGAAGTCCGGGGTCCGGGCCGCGGTGGAGACCGTCGGGCTGTCCGCGGCCGGAGGGCGTAGGTGGGTGATCGAAGCCGGCTTGGGAGACGCGGGCTTCTCTCGCTCGACGGGAACCGGCCGTGGGGAGCGTGGCGCCCGGGCGATGGGGACCGGCGCAGCAGCAGGAGCAACAGCGGCGGGGACAACGGGGACAGCCGGTGGCTTCGACCGCATGTGCAGGATCCATCGGGCGGCCAGCGAGAGCGTATGGCGGTGCAGCCCGACCCGGAGCATCCCGGGGATGTCGTCGCCGGAGAAGCGGATGGTGAAGTCCCAGTTGACCGGCTCGCGAATGGTGCCGGAGACGACGACTTCGTCGCCGTCACGCGCGATGTCGTACTCACGGAAGTCCATCAGTAGCTCTCTCCGGCCCAGGCCTCGCGATCGCAGCTTCATGGCAGGTACACCTCCCGGTAGCGCTGCACGTACGGCGGCGGGGTCCACCATTTGCGCACGCCGAGGTCCTCGGCGACTGAGTCGGCGGCGATGTAGCCGGGGCCCCCGATGACCAGCCCGCCCGGATAGGACGACGCCCCGCACAGGTACAGTCCCTCCATCGGCGTCCGGCCGGCCACGCAGGAGTCGTGAGGCCGGAACACACCCATCTGGAGCGGGTTGTAGGCGCCGTGCTTGATGGAGCCCCGGACCATGTTGGGCAGGCGGGCTTCGATGTCGAGGGGACTCTCAGCCGTCGTCAGCAGGATGTTGTCCGCGGTCAGGTTGCCGGCGTAGCGGCCCCAGCGGGCGAGGAGCGTTTCGGCCACCTCGTCGCGGCGGGCCTTCCAACCGCCGTCGATCTCCCCCGGGACATGGACCTGCAGGAAGCTCACGTGGTGCCCCGGGATGCGCACGAGGGTCGGGTCGTAACGGGTCTCGACGGTCGCGTGCCCTCCGAGCCGATCGACATCGAGACGGCCGGCCAGGACGCCGTCCCAGTGCTCGAGCAGCTGCGCGGTGGAGTCGAAGCCCGTCACGACCATGAATGCGTCGTTGACCCACGGGTCGTCGGTCTCGTAGCGGGGAGCCTCCCTGGTCGCCACTGCCAGCGTGAAGAAGGACCAGTCGTCCCACTCCCATTCGGACGCCACCCGCTTCAGCTCCGCCGGTACGTGGTCCGGTGGCAGCAGCCTCCCGAAGGTCAGGGGCGGCGGGAGGCTCGACAGAACGGCCTTGGCCTCGATCACCCGGCCGTCGAACACCTCGAAGCCGGTGACCCGGCCACCCTCGACGATGAACGATGTGACCTCGGCGTTGTCGAGGACGACCCCGCCGTGGCGGAGAATCTCGCGCGACAGGGCACCGGCGAGCTTGTGCGATCCTCCGTAGCACTGGGCCTTGTTGACCGCCCGGTCTATGTACAGCGGGACGAGGAACCCGAGGCCGCTCTCGTGCGGGTCGAGACCCCACATGCACGCCGCGTAGAGGAGGAGCATCCGGACCCGGTCGTCCTCGACGATCTCGTTGACGATCTCGACCGGTGACATCTCGGTGAGACGGAGCACCTCACGCCCGGCGCCGGTCCGCTCGAAGGCCTCGACCATGTCCATGGGCGGCATCGGGGGGACGTAGGTGCCCGGGGCGATCACGTCCTCGACCAGCCGGTGCCACACCCGCATGACCTTGCCGAAGTTCGCGGCGTCACGCGGGCTGAACTTGGCGATCGAGTCCTTGGAGTCCTCCACCTGGTTGCACAGCACCAGGCTGGCACCGTCGGAGAAGACCGCCGCCGTCTGCGCGTTCGGCTTTATGAAGGTCAGGCCGTGGGCGTCCAGGCCGAAGTCCCGGAACAGCGGCATGTAGTCGGTCATCATGTGGTACACGGCGTGCGGGTTCGTGTAGTAGCCGGGGAAAAGAGTCTCCTCCGTGGCCAGCCCGCCCCCGATCTCGTGACGGCGTTCGACGACTATGGTCCGCAGCCCGGCGCGTGCGAGATAGGCAGCCGCGATGAGGCCGTTAGGGCCGCCTCCCACGACGGCGACGTCGAAGCTCGCCCGCTCGGGGAACTCCTCGAGGATCGACTCGGTCGGTTCGGTTCCGTATCCGGCGCGCACCATCACGCCGCTCCCGCCGCTCGGCGCCCGGTCTCGGGCACGTACCACTCCGACGGGTACCACCAGCTGGCCGGCTCGACCACACCGTCCTCGATGAGGATGTGCATCAGGTTGTACGGCACTGCCATCAGGCAGAGGCCCCCCGGGTGCATGCTCTGGCTGCACATGTAGAGGCCGTCTATCGGGGTGCGGTAGCGGGCCAGCTCCGGAATGGGGCGGGTGCCGAACCACTGGTCGGCGGAGTGCCGAGCCCCGTACCAGTTGCCGCCCGACATGCCGGCGTTGCGGAACTCCGAGTCGTAGGGCGTGTTGACGAAGACGTCGACGATGTTGTCCGAATGCATGTTGGGGGCCATGCGTTCGAGGAGGGCCAGCGCTGCGTCGACGATCTCCTGCTTGCGCCGGTTGTATCCCTCGGGTCCGTCCACGTCGTACTGGGGGGGTGGGCATTCGAGGTAGATCGGCGACAGCACGTGGTATCCCTCTACCGTGCGGGTGGGGTCGTACTGGTCGTGCGAGCAGATCATCATCGTGAGGTGCTCCGGCGTCAGCTTGGCCGGCAGCCGCTTGTACGAGTAGGCGTCACGGGTCTGCGCCTGGAAGTACTCCATCGAGTCGGCCGGGCCGACCACGCACGACGGGTATATCTCCTCTGGGAAGGCGTCATCCCGGCCGTGGTACTTCGGCAGCTCCCGGCAGATGACCGACATCACGAAGAGGCTCCCGCCCTTGAGCGACACGTCGGAGATGCGCTGGGCGAAACCGGCATCCATGTGCCTCGTGCCCACGAGCCGCAAGAAGGTCTGCTTCACGTCGGCCCCGGAGATCACCGCCTTGCGGGCCCTGATCGTCTTCTCCGGGAACGAAGCGTCGGCGGCCAGCCGGACGCCGACCGCCCGCCCGTCACTGACGATTATCTCCTCCACCGGGGAGTTGGTCAGGATCCGGGCGCCGTTGGCAATGGCGCAGCGGATGATGGCGTGGGCGTAGGTGTGCATCCCGCCGCGCGGCGAGCCCCCCGAGTAGGCGAACAGCATCGTCCCCCCGAGGGAGGGCAGCATCATGCCGTCCCAGTTGGGATGCGCCCCGCAGTACCAGGCACCCATCGCGCTGACCACGCGGGCCGGCTCCCACGGGACGAACTCCTCCAGGAACTCGGTGTAGCTCATGTCGAGGAGTTGGGGGCTCCACAGATCCGGTAGGTACTTCCGGAACACCTGCCACCACGGCAGGTCGGCCTCGTCCATCTCCTGCTGGCGCGGATGCGGCGGGGTCCAGAACATGGCCCGCAGCAACTCCCGCATGGCCGGCCCCGGCAGTGCCTCGAGTAAGCCGCCGCCGGCCTGCCCGGGGAAGTAGCGGCGCGCCGTCTCCTCCAGGATGTCGGGGCGCCAGCGGCTGCCCATGTTGGCGGCCACCCCGTCCAGGGTCACCACCCCCGACATCGAGGGGTAGTAGACCATCCGCATCCCGTACTTCCACAGCTCCAGCTGGTCGAAACCGGGGGCCGCGCCGCCATACAGGTAGGTGGCGTGGGGGTCGATGCGGAAGCCGGGCCTCGGCTCGGTGTTCTCCTGGCCCCCGCCGCACTCCGGCCGGGCCTCGCACACCGCCACCGACAGCCCGGACTTGGCCAGATAGGCGGCAATGGTGGATCCGTTGTGCCCGCCTCCCACGATCACGATGTCGAAGGTTTCCTCCCGCATCGCCCCCTCCTCCCTTGCGGCTATACGCCGCTGGCGGTGGATACGTCACTTGCTGTGTACGGAAGAGCCTTCTGCTAACAGCGTTAAGTCACTAGGGCCATTGGTCACATATTGGCCGCGATGCACCCCTCTGCCGCTCGCCGTCGCGGACCACGAAGCCAGCGCATGGAATACCCCCCGGGGTAGAGGTCGTTGTCGAGGGATGACGCCGATGCCATCGAGGAGGTCTGCCGTGTCCGCCGTGGAAGATCCCACCGCCTCGACCTTCGAAGTTCGTCTTGATCAGCAGGACCTCTACCGTTTCGGTGTGGACTTTGGTCTGGCCGACACCGAGCCGTTGGTCGTCGACGAGCCACCGCCCCTGGGCGAAGCGGCGGGACCGAACGCCTCCCGCCTGCTTGCTGCCGCCGTCGGCCACTGCCTGAGCGCCAGCGCCCTTTACTGCTTGAACCGGGCCCGGATCCCGGTGTCGGGAGTGCATACCACCGTTACCGGCCGCACCGAGCGCAACGAGCGGGGCCGGCTGCGGGTCGCAGGGTTGGCGGTGACCATCGATCTCGACGTCGCTGAGGCCGACCGGCCGCGCATGGGCCGCTGCCTCGAGCTGTTCGAAGACTTCTGTGTCGTGACGGCCAGCGTGAGGGGCGGAATACCCGTCGAGGTGAACGTTGCCGGCAGCGCCCATCCCGTTGCCCGCACCCAGATACCGTCAACCTGACGCCGCCAATCCCGGTGTGTCGCTCGTCGATAGCCACACACCGTTCACCAGGAATACCCCCCGGGGTATGGGGTTATACGTACTGCCGGCGACCGCCGGCGGAAACGAGGAGATAGCTGTGGCCACAGTGGCGCTGACCAAGGACAACTTCGAGGACACGATCAACTCGAACGAGGTGGTATTGGTGGACTTCTGGGCCAGCTGGTGCGGCCCATGCCGGGTATTCTCCCCGATCTTCGAGGCGGCCTCTGAGCGCCATGGTGATGTGGTGTTCGCCAAGGTGGACACCGAGGCCGAGTTCGAGTTGGCCGCTGGGTTCCAGATCATGTCCATCCCGACCCTGATGGCTTTCAGAGACCAGATCCTGATCTACTCCCAGCCCGGGGCGCTGCCGGCGTCCGCGTTGGAGGAGTTGATCACCAAGATCAAAGATCTCGACATGGACGAGGTTCGCCACGACGTGGAGGAACACGCCCGTGCAGCTTCCTGACGAGGTAACCGAAGAAGTCCGAAAGCGTCTGCGGCGAGTAGCCGGCCAGGTCCAAGGCGTTGAGCGGATGCTCGAAGAAGGCCGCGACTGTAAAGAGGTTGTCGCCCAGATCTCGGCTGCTACCAAAGCCCTCGAACAGGCCGGCTTCCGACTGGTGGCCGCCGGGATGCTCTACTGCCTGGAGAAACCCGAACAAGCCGAGGCCGAGGGCTACGGCGTTGACTCGGTGCAAAAGATGTTCATGCGCCTGGCCTGAGACCAGGAACGGACGCGAAGGAGGAGCCATGGATGCCATCGAGAGCACGGTCGGGCTTGCGATGGACGAAGCAGAGAGCGCCAGACAAGGCGAGCTGCAGGCCATCGCCGAAGAGGCCGCCACCGCCTTGGAAAAGGCCGTCACCCAGCTGCGAGCCTGACCAATGCCAGCCGGGCCAAGCCGCGAAGTCCTGCCCGCCGCGTCGGCGGTACTGGCGGTTTGCGCACATCCCGACGACGAGACCTTCGGCTTGGGTGCCGTCATGGATCACTTCGCCACCCGGGGAACCGAGCTCTCTCTGTTGTGCTTCACCCACGGAGAAGCATCCACCCTCGGCCTCTCCGCGGAGGCGTTGGGCGAGATCCGCCGCCAAGAGCTCACCGAAGCCGCGGCGGCCCTGGGTATCCGGCGCGTGAGACTCCTCGATCACCCCGACGGAGCTCTGGCGGAAACACCCCTCGATCAACTCGCCAGCGAGGTCCACCAGATGGCCCGAGAAGTCGCGGCCGAGCTGTTGCTGGTCTTCGACGACGACGGCGTGACCGGCCACCCTGATCACCGCCGGGCCACCCAGGCCGCTCTCGTCGGTGCCCCCGACCTGCCGGTCCTGGCGTGGAGCCTGGCCCGCCAGGTCGCCGAGACCCTCAATGCCGAGCACGGCACCACCTTCGCCGGCAGAGACACACACGAGGTCGACCTGACCCTGACAGTTGATCGTGACGCGCAGAGCCGCGCTATCGCCTGCCATACCAGCCAGAGCAGCGACAACCCGGTGCTGTGGCACCGCCTCGAACTGCTCGGAGACCGCGAAACGCTTCGATGGCTGCGCAGACACTGACTCCCCCCGACACGGCCACAGCCCGGGCACCTGGAGGCGACACCCGACCGGAGACAACGGCTGAGACGACGAGGAGACTGCGTACTGATCAGCTGGCTCAGCGACCTCCGTCAGCCGGCGGATGTCTGTGACGCGAACTCGTCGAGAAGCCGAGCCACTTCGTATGGTCGCTCCTGCATGAGCTGGTGACCGGCACCTTCGAGAACCTCGAAGCGGGCGTCAGGAAGGAAAGATGCGATCCGCTTGGCTGCATACACCGGTGTCAGCAGATCGCGCGACCCCACCAGGACCAACGACGGGGTCTTCGTCGCCCTCAAGGCGTCCCGGGCGTCGTGGTCGAGGAGGTCGACCCACGAGGGGAGCGATGTGGACTGCGGAACGTCCTCCAGATACCCGCGGACCTGCGCGATTGCCTTCGCAGAGGGATTACGGCCGAACGCCACCCGGGTCATCAGCCAGGACACGTCGTCGTCTCCGAAGCTGCGTTCGGGAACAGCCTTGCCCGCGCTGAAACGGGTGTGCACCTGCCTGCCGAGGAGCTTGGCGACTGGGAGCACCGCCCTGGGGAGGATCTGATGCGCGGCGGTGTCCATGAACACCAGACCCGCGACGCGATCTCCGAGCTCGTCGGGGAAATCGCCGGCGAACTCCATCGTGATCATCCCGCCCATTGAATGACCGACGATGATCACGTCCCGCAGGTCTAGGTGGTCGAGCACCGTGGCCACGTCCCGAGCGGCCACCGTGCGGCCGAACCCATCGCTCCCGGCGACGGACTTCCCGTGCCCGCGCACATCCATGGCGAGCACCCGGTACCGGTCTGCCATCAAGTGGAACTGGGGACTCCACACTCCCGCCTGGAGGGTCACGCCGTGGATGAGAAGGAGAGGCCTGCCGCTCCCTCTCTCAATGACGTGGAGCGAGCCACCGTCCTGAGCCGGGATGTAGCGATGGCTCACGTCGGCCGGGAGATCCAGGAGCGGGTCGATCTCCGGGTCGGTTCTCGACTTCATCGTCTCCACCGTGCGGTGCACAGCTAGGCCAACGGCCGCGGCGCCGGCGGCCGCCGCGGCGCCCAGGAGCAGGGCACCCCTGATCTTCTTGGCTGGCATGGTGCCACGAACGTTAACCCGTGCTGGAATGACTCCTAACGCGAGCCATCGTCCTGCCGGATCCGAACGCTAGACGCCGGCGGGGCCCGCGCCGCCGATCTGGTGCAGCTCCACCTGGTTGCCCGACGGATCGCTCAGAAACGCCTGGAGGCTCCGGCCGACCGCCATGGCGTCGCTGATCTGCACGCCCCGACCGCGCAGCTCCTCGACAACCGCAGGCAGGTCGTCGACGCGGACCGCGAAATGCTGCCCCTTCGCGGGCGGCGCCGGTGCACCGATCAAGTGGACCTGCTGCCCACCGGCGTCCAGCCAGGCGCCGGGGAAGCCGAAGTCCGGGCGGTCGTCCCGCACCGTCAGGCCCAGCACCTCCGTGTAGAACATGAGCGCTTTGTCCACATCCTCGACGTTGATCGACACGTGGTGGACGCCGAGCGGCTGCATCCGGCTGCCTTAGAGACCGGCCTCTTCCATGACATCGCCGACGAGCATGGTCGCACCACCCGTGGCGAAGTTGGCGACGTCGGCGCCGGCGGCCGCCCCCTCCGGGGTACCGAGGGCGGACATGAGCGCAGCCTGATCGTCGAAGTACAGCTCGGCCTGAAGGTGGAATTGGGGCGTGGAGCCGTCGAGCGAGGCCATCTTCGCGACCTCGATGCGGCGGACCCCCGGGATCTTCTCGGCGAGGGGAATGTGGGTGCTCTTGTAGTACTCGTCGAAGGCTGCGGGGTCCGTGGGCGTCCCGTACAGGACGATCAGCTTGATCATGGGCCAACCCTAGACGGGTTGATCCCGCGCCGGACTGTTGTGGAGAGCGACGCCGAAGCGCGCTATCAATAGGGCATGGCGTGCGACGACCCCGTGGGGGGTCCGGCCGGCGCACCCGCGGTGCTGTGACCGCCCTCGTGGTCGGCCTTGCGGTCGCGGTAGCGCTGCTTGCACTGCTCGTCGCGGGGCTCCTGCGCGCCCATGCGGAAGTGCTGAGAGTCCTCCACCACATGGGCGCCGACATGGACCCGCAGTCCGCGGGGAGAGGGCGCGCAGTTCCGGTCGGTCTCAGGCCGACCCCTGCCAGACCGCAGGTCAGCGACCTGATCGACCTGACCGGCTCGACGCCGACGGGAGATTCCCTGAGCATCGCCGTAACCGGCGTGGATCACGACACCCTCCTCGCATTCCTGACCTCCGGTTGCACCACGTGCCGGACCTTCTGGGACGCCTTCAGGACCGAGGTGCCCGACGTGCCCGGAGGAGCGCGCCTCGTGGTCGTGACCCGTGGCGCCGAAGCAGAATCACCGGCAGCTCTCACAGCGCTCGCAGGCCAGGTGCCGGTCGTGATGTCGGGCGAGGCCTGGGAGCACTACGACGTTCCGTACGCGCCGTACTTCGTGTACGTCTCTGGCCCTGCGAGCAAGGTGATGGGCGAGGGCGTTGCTGCTGGATGGGATCAGGTCCGGACTCTCGTGGCCAATGCCGTCGCCGACGGGACCACCCGGCCGAGGTCGGGTGCAGACAGGGAACGCGACGCAGAAGTCGACCGAGCCCTGGCACGCGCGGGGATACATCCCGGCGACCCGCGCCTTTATCCGGAGTCGCTCCGCGAGCCGCCGGCGTGAGCTCGTCGAGGAAGATCACGGCCCACGGCTTTTCCGTCACGCCGCCCTCCGGATGGGAAGCGGCCATCTACCGGCGCCCACCGGGACCCGGTGAGCGCACCTATCCGATCCTTCACGCCGCGACCCGCCCGCTTTCGTCGGGGCGCGGGGACTACGGAGCCGGCGTCGTCGAGACCCTCGGACCCGACGATGTATTCATCAGCCTTCTCGACTTCGGTCCATGGCAGAAGGAAGCCACGCTCTTCCAACCGGTGGCCGTCGTCCCGCGCGTGACCCCGGAGTCGTTTCGCTCCCGTCAGTTGCAGCGCGTGATCCGCAGGCAAGCGGGAGTCCAGCGTTTCGTCGCCATCGCCGGTCGCGCGCTATGCCTGTACACCGTGATCGGCTCGATGGCGAACCGGCTCGCGCTGGCTCGTAAGGCAAACGAGCTCATCTCGACGCTGGTGGTCGACCCGCTTTGAGCGTTCCCGCGGTCACCGCGCCATTTCTTGCGTCAACCGTCCTGCTCGGGCTGGCCGGCGCCGCGAAGGCGATGAATCCTGACTACACAGCGAGGGCGCTGCATGTGGCGGGAATCAAGGCCGGGCGATGGGCGGTGCGGGCGGGTGCCGCCGCAGAGATCGCGGTTGCGGTCGCGGCGCTCGCCGTACCGAATCCGATCACCGGCGCCCTCGTCGGAGCCTCCTACCTGGCTTTCGCGATCTTTGTCGGGATCGCCCTGCGCAAGGGGTGGCCGCTGTCGACGTGCGGATGCTTCGGCCGCCGAGACTCGGTCCCGAGCCGTTCCCATCTGGCACTCGACATCGGTGCGGTGCTCAGCGCAGCGATCTGGGTTTGTGGGCGGCCGCGTGGCCTGTCCAGCGCACTGTCCGGGCAACCGTGGACAGGCTGGGCGCTCCTGATCATCAGCGCGCTGGTCGCTCTGATGGCCTACATCGTCTGGACCAACCCACTGGCGGAGGCGCGACGGCAATGACGATGACCGAGCGGATCGGCGATTACCTGCTCGGCCGAACGTCACGCCGAAGCTTCTTGACCAAGGCAACGCTGACAGCCACGGCGTTGACGGTTGCGCCTGTCGACTTCTTGCTCAGACCCGGCTCGGCATACGCGTACATCTGCCGGTGCGGCGGGGGGCAGGCTTGCGATTGCTCGCAGCTGTGCTGCGACGGGTACACGCAGTTCTGCTGCACGATCAACAACGGCATCAACGCCTGCCCGCCCGGCACCTTCGCAGGCGGGTGGTGGAAGGCGGACGGCTCCATGTACTGCTCGGGGCCCAGGTACTACATCGACTGCATGGGGGAGTGCCAGGGCTGCGGTTGCGGGGGCGGAAACTTCTGCCCGTCCTGCGACAACCTCACTTGCGAATGCGCGCTCGGGAGTTGCGGCAACCGGCAAGTCGGCTGCACGGAGTTCCGTTACGGGCAATGCCACCAGGAGATCGCGTGCAGCGGCCGGATCGCCTGCAGGATGGTCTCGTGCACGCCGCCGTGGGTCTTCGACCCGACCTGCACGACGGTGGCACAGACCGACGACACGACGGCCAACCACTACGCGCCCTGCCAGAACGGGCCGACCAGCAACAACGACGCCGTCGGCATGGCTGCGACGCTCCTGGGTGACGGTTACTGGATCGTGTACGCAGACGGGGGGATCAGGACTTTCGGGTCGGCTACCGACTATGGGTCGATGAAAGGCCAGCACCTGAATCAGTCGGTGGTGGGGATGGCGAGCGACCCGAAGGGCGACGGCTACTGGATGGTCGCCGCGGACGGAGGCCTGTTCAGTTTCGGAGGGGCCACTTTCTACGGCTCCATGGGCAGCCAGCACCTGAACCAGCCCGTGACCGGGATGGCCGCCGACCACGCCACAGCCGGTTATTACTTCGCTGCCGCCGACGGCGGCGTGTTCACCTTCGACACGCCCTACGAAGGGTCGATGGGTGGCCAGCACCTGAACCAGCCGGTTGTCGGGATGGCGGTGACGCCGACGGGAGGCGGCTACTGGCTGGTGGCCGCCGACGGTGGGATCTTCACGTTCGGCGACGCAGGGTTCTTCGGGTCGATGGGTGGCCAGCACCTGAACCAGCCGGTTGTCGGGATGGCCTCGACGTCTACGGGAGGCGGCTACTGGCTGGTGGCCGCCGACGGTGGGATCTTCACGTTCGGCGACGCAGGGTTCTTCGGGTCCATGGGTGGCCAGCACCTGAACGCGCCCATCGTGGGGATGGCGTCGAGCCCGTCGGGGAGGGGTTACTGGTTGGTCGCGGCCGATGGCGGGATCTTCACCTTCGGTGATGCCAGGTTCTTCGGGTCGGCCGCATGACACAACCCGCCGATGTCATCACCCCGATCGCGCTCGCTGTTGCTGCAGCAGCGGCGGCCCGTTCGACGTGGTCACCGTGTGGCTTGTCCATGCTGTCCACGATCACTCCCTTCGGTGAACGGGTCCGCGGGTACCGCTTCGGCGTCACAGCCGCGTGGTTCGTGGCCGGTGCCGCCGTCGGAGGCGCATCCTTGGGTGTGCCGGGCGCATTGCTCGCCGCCGCATATGGAGCCGGTGTGGCCGGGCACACAGTCATAACAGCAGTGCTAGCCGCGTTGGTTTCGCTTGCCGGAGCCGCGGTAGACGGGGAATTGCTCGGGCCGCTGCTGCCGTTGCACCGGCGCCAGGTCAACGACCGGTGGCTCTCCCGCTACCGCCGTTGGGTCTACGCCGGCGGGTTCGGTTGGCAGATGGGTTCCGGCGTAACCACCTACATCATGACGTCGGCGGTGTTCACGATGGCGTTCCTCGCTTTGATCAGCGGGAGTCCGGCCGTGTCGATCGTCGTGTGCACGACTTTCGGCACCCTGAGGGGGCTCGCAGTCCTGCTCACCTCGCGGGCTTCGACACCGGACAAGCTCCGCCGACTACACCGGTGGATGGACACGATCCGCGAGTCGGTCCGCTGGTCGACCATCGTGATCCAGTCGGGCGCCGGCCTCGCTGCCGTCATGATCATCGGAGCCGTCCCTGCGGCAGCCGTGGCGGTCGCTGTCCTGGCGGCGGTCGCGGTGAAGGTACGGCCGGCTCTCATCGGTAGGATGCCCAGCCAGTGAAGACCCTGCGGCGCATGCTCCTTGCCGTCGGCACGACGGTGATAATCGCCGGCGTCGTGAGGCTCAGGGGTACAGGTGGCACACCACCCAAGCGCGGCGGGTGGCGGGAGCTGCCACCGGACGAGCTCGGGTAGGGGTCAGCGCGGTGCGTGTAGCACTCGTCGGCGCCGGCGCGGTCGGCCGGCGGGTGGCTCAGAACCTGGCTGGAGAGGCGGAGGTCGAGTCGTTGACGATCGTGGCCCGCGACCCGGGAAGGGTCGCGGGCCTTCTGCGTGAGCTCGGTTCGCGGGCAACCCTCCGCCGGGGTGGCGTGGACGAGGTTCCGCCAGCGGACGTGACGGTTGTCGCGGTACCGGTGGGGAACCGGCGTGCAGCGGAGGTGGCACTCGCGCACGGAAGCCACGTGGTGTCGTGCGCCGACGACCCGTCAGAGGTGCGCCAGCTCATGGCGTGTGACCGGCTCGCGCGGACGCTCGAGCGGTCGGTTGCCATCGGTGTCGCGATGGCGCCCGGCGTGGGGTGCGTACTCGCAGCCCACCTGCGCGGGTCGTTCGACCGGGTCGACGAGGTGCACGTCGCGAGCGTCGGGACTGGTGGCCCGGCCTGCGCGCGGCGCCACCACGCCGCGCTTACATCGGTGGCGCTGGACTGGGAGGACGGTGAGTGGCGGCGCCGGCCTGGCGGTTCCGGTCGCGAGCTCGTGTGGTTTCCCGAGCCCGTCGGCGGCGCCGATTGTTATCGCGCCGGCCTGGCGGACCCGCTGCTGCTCGTGCCGGCGTTCCCGCAGGCGCGGCGGGTCACCGCGCGGCTGGAAGCGACCCGGCGGGACCGGATGACCTCTTGGCTGCCGATGATGCGCCCGCCCCACCCAGAGGGCCTGGTGGGCGCGGTCCGGGCGGAGGTTCGCGGGTGGGCATCGGGGCAGGCGCAGACGTCGATACTCGGTGCGGCGGCGCCTCCAGCGGTGGCCGCATCGGCCGCTTGCACGCTTGCAGCCATGTGGGCCGGCCGGGGGCTGCTCGCGCGGACCGGTGCCGGAGGCTTAAGCGAGATGATCACCACGCCGGGTCTTTTTCTCAAAGACCTCGCGTCGATGGGTGTGCGGGTGAGCTCGTTCGAAGGACACCCTTCGCTCGCATAGTCAGGGCTTGCGGTGCCTCTCCCACCGGACTTGCCAGTCGAACGGGTCCGCTGGCGGCGACTCCGACAGCGCCCGGTTGAGCAGGCGCAGCGCGGCGGTGGACTCGAAGTCGTCGACGCGCCGGCGAACCATGGCGGCCACCCGGTCCCGGGCCGACTCGAGAGCGGCGCGGTCACCGCCCGCCGCCTCGATGATTGCCTCGGTCTCGCCTCCCGACCGGGCTACCTCAGCGGCTTGCAGCGCGAGCTCCTCCGGACCTGAGACTGACATGGGCGGTGATGCTAGCCAGCGGGCGCGAGCCGGAAACCGGGCGCGGGGCGGCTCAGGTTCTCGTGGCCCCACTCGGCGAGCTGGCGCCAGGCGGCTGACTGGCCGCTGACGGCGTCGTTGATGAGGTGCATCAAGAAGCTGTCGGTCTCACTGACCGTGGTCGTCATCGACGCGCGCAGCGCCGCCGGGTTGGATACGTCGAGCCGCCAGAAGCTCTCCGACATGTGCTCTGATATCCGCACGTTCAACACGTGATGGTCGCGGATGACTACATCCTGTTCCGCGATGAGGCGTTCTCCGTCGTGCACTGCGTGCCTCTCTTGCCTAGCCCTGATGACCCTTCGGTGGATGATGCTGGCAGATGCCGAGCTTCGCTTCAAGCTTCAGGGCGCGCCGGCGGTCTCCTCGCGCAGGGGCGCGGCGACGGCGAAAATCCGGCGGAACGGGAATGTCGTCCGCCCGTGACCGTCCTGGGGGTACGCCGCCCGCAGCGAGGCCGAGTACGCGGCGAGGAACTCCTCGGTCGCGCCGCCGCCGGCAGCGTCCAGGGCACTTAGATAGGGCCTCAGCGCTGTCCCGCGCACCCATTCGAGCACCGCGTCGGGCCCGTGCAGAACGTGCAGGTATGTGGTCGACCACACGTCGGCGGCCGCGCCGGCGTCCATGAGCGCGGCGAGGTACCCGGCCGGCTCGAGGACCGGATCGGGACGAACCAGGCCGCCGAGCAAGGCCGACCACCGCTGCGACGCGGCCAGTTCGTGGAGCAGCGTGTGGCTCGGTTGATCGAAATTCGCGGGCACCTGGAACGCGAACACGCCCGTGGGCGACAAGGCGCCGATCAGGCGCGGGAACAACTCGACGTGATCGGGCACCCACTGGAGGGTCGCGCAGCACAGGAGCACGTCGACCGGCCCCGAGGGCTCCCAGTCGCGCAGGTCGCCGGGCTGGAAATCGAGCCGGCCTGGTACCTCCAGCGCCCGGGCGTGCGAGATCATCTCCTCCGAGTTGTCGACACCGAGGATGTGCGCGTCCGGCCAGCGCGCGAGCAGCTGCTCGGTGGTGGTGCCAGGGCCGCAGCCGAGGTCGACGACGCGCTTCGGGTGCGGGTGGCCGACCCGGGCGAGGAGGTCGCTGAAGGGGCGGCCCCGCTCGTCCCCGTAGCGCAGGTACTGCTCGGGATCCCATGTCGTGGCCATCGCAGCGAGATGGTAGGGCAGGTGTGCGGCGCCCCGGCGGCGAACCCATAAAAGCCGCGAAACGTCCGAAGTCGGCCCGCGGCCGGAGGAGGCAAGGCAGGTGCGTCGATGGATACGTCTTGTGGCCGCGGCGGGGATCGCCGGGGCCGGGCTGGTGGGTCTGTCACTGCCCGACCACGCCTCGCACGCAGCCGCGGATACGCCTCCACTGAAGTTCTCGCACGAGGTCGTCACCGACGAGCAGCGCGACGGCTTCGAACCGGACATCCAGGTCGCCCCCGGCGACACTCTCTACACCTCCGTGCCCAACGGGTCGTCGACCACCATCAGCTGGCTTTGGACATCGACCGACCACGGCAACTCGTTCCACCTGGTACCGGGGAACCTCGCCGCGACCGGGCGCCTGATCAACTGCCCCCAGGGCGGCGGCGACACCGAAGAGCTGGTCGACCCCAAAGGCGACCTGTTCTTCTCGGACCTGCAGAACCTCACCAACCTCACCAACAGCGTCAGCACCGACGGTGGCAAGACGTTCCTGAGCACGTGCGCCGGCGCCGACAACACTCCCGTCGACCGCATGTGGTACGCCGCACATGGCAACCTCGGCGACCCGGACTTCCGTCTCTATGAGGAGTACGACGCCGTCGACTCCAGCGCCAACATCGGCAACCAGCTCGTTCTCGAGGCAAGCGACAACGGGATCGCGTTCTATCCCGTTGTCAATCCGACCGCCGTGCAGGGAGGGTGTGTCGGCGGGGGGAGCCTGAACTGCGTCGCGGGATCGGAGGGTATCTCCGGCAACATCGTCGTGACCCCGGACGGCCACCCGCTGATCGCTCATTCGTCCGGTGACGGCAACCTGGCGCAGGTGACACGGGGGACGATCACCGGGTCGTCGGTGCAGTCGTTGCAGGGCAGCTATACGACGGCGACGCTCAACGGAAAGCTCTGCCCCGACTATCCGGTGGACTCGGCGCACGTCGGCAAATCGGAGATCTGCGGCGCGACCAACTTCGTGACGATCACCGCGGACAACGTGGGGGACTACTACGCCGCCTTCGCGTCGCAACAGCAGACCATCGAGAACTACCAGGGCAACCCCACCCTCGTACCCAGCGGTCCGTACGAGGTGTACGTGGCGTCGTCCAAGGACGGCATCGACTGGAGCGACCCGGTACAGGTGAGCAAGACCGGGTCCAACGCGTTCGCTTGGATCACCGCCGGCGCACGGGGTCGGGTCGCGGTCGCCTGGTACTCGGCTAACGAAACCCACGAGACCCCGGCATCGCAAGGTTTTGCGCAGGACTTCATCAATCAGCAGCTGGGCAGCCCCGACCCGAAGGGCTACCTGTTCGACGAGCTGTACCACGCCGAGTTCAACATCGACGTTGCGGTTACTACCAACGCGCTCGGCTCGTCGCCCGGTTACACCGTGACAACCGCGAGCGAGCACCCCGTCAAGTTCGGCCCCATCTGCACGCAGGGCACCTTGTGCGAGGTGACCCAGGGCGACCGCAGTCTCGGGGACTTCATGGAGGTCAACCACGACGCGCGCGGTGCCTTGATCCTGTCCTACGTGGACGACACATCCGGCTACTACACGACCGGTCCGACAGGGGCGGTCGGTGACAACGGACCGAACGTCGTCGTACGCGAGGCTTCAGGCCCCAATCTGCTCGGCGGCCCGGATATCACCGGGCCGGGCAACGGCCCCGGTCTCGCGATGGGCTCGGTCACCGACCCGGCCGGCGACGACTTCTACTCGGCCAACGGAAGTCTCACGCCGGCAGGGGACAACCTCGACCTGACGGGCGCATCCCTGTCGAGCGACGCCAACGGGCTCGTAGCGACCATGAACGTCAAGGACCTTTCGAACCTGATGGTCACCCCCGCGGCCGGCGGCACGACCGGCGAATGGATCATGCGCTTCACGACGTACGACCCCGGTCGAGCCGGGAACGGACACATCTACTACGCGGGAATGGAATCGGTGGCCGGTGGCGCTCCCCGCTTCTTCGCCGGCGAACCGACCAGGGTGAAGGACCTGACCGCGTTCAACTCGACGACCGCCGTGCCCGGCTCCTACGACGGGGGAAGCGGGACGATCACGATCCACATCCCGTTCTCGGTGATCGGTAACCACTCGAAGCCGGGCACGGAGTTCTACAGCGCGACGGCCTTCACCGCTACGACCGCCGGCAGCCTCGGGGGCCAGGGCCAGGCGACACCTCCCGTCGAACTGTTCAACCAGGTCGACGCGTCCAGCCCGTTCGACTACATCCTCGGCTCTTCCGTGAAGGCCGCTCAGCACGGCACCTCGACCACCGCGAGGTTGGATCCGGCCGGCAGTGGCGGCGGGTCCGGTACCGGGTCGCTTGCCGACGGATCAGGGTCCAGCGGGGCGCGGATTGCGCAGGCGTCGGGCTCCGCCGCGGCTCAGGGCGGATCCGGACCTCTCAGCTTCACTGGGTTCGACGCGCTGCTGGCGGGCCTGGCGGGCCTGGCGCTGGTCGCCGCCGGCGTTTCCGTTCTCGTGCTCAGCAGGCGCCATGGCTGGGATCTTCGAAGAGCGCTTCGCCTGGGGAGCGGACGGATCTGAGCGGTGCTTCCGCCGAGCGGGTGGTGGAGACGATCGGATTCGAACCGACGACCCCCTGCTTGCAAAGCAGGTTCGGCACTTATCCACAGCCTACGGCGCAGTGGAAATTATGCCCTTGAACAGGACTTTTAGGTGCTGAGCCGTCCCGGCCAGTTACGCCGTTTGACGACTGATTCGCGCACGATCGCGCACGAATCGCGCACGCACGACCCTGTTTCTGGCCCCCAGCTTGGGGTCGCTTCCGGGGGCCAGCCGGCGCCCAATTCCGAGCGGCCGGAAAGACGTTCTGAGCGATGCTTCGGCGCCCGGACCTCCCGCTCCGGTTAACGCATCACCGTCGTCATGGCGCGGGTCGGGCAGTCGTCGGATCCACCCCGCTTGTGGCTGGCCCATTGTGATACGCCGACAGCGTCCCAGGCTTGTCAGCGGCGAGGTGAGTGGTCCCGCTCTGAGTATAAGACGAGTCCCTAGCGAGCGATCATTCATGAGACGATTGTCGCTTCATCTGGTTGTCTGACTGACGTCAGTAGGTCTGGGGCGTCTCGTGTTACCTTTGGAGAGATCTGAGAGCGAGTAAGTGCCGGAATGAATCGAAGGCCCCTACCCCGAGGTGCTGTTACCGCGGTTGCGACTCTACTTACTCTGGTCGCTTGCTCATGTTCTTCCTCGTCGACAAAGCTGTCAGTCCTAGACCGAGTCACCTTTCCTGCTCCTTCAGCTAATCCCAGGCTTCTTTCCGTCCGCGTCGGAACAAACATCGGAGTCGAAGCCATTCCGGGATCGCGTGACCAACCCCGCTCGTCTGATCCCTCTGTCGTGAAGGTGATCCCTTGGCCGCCCAATCAGAAGGCCCAAAATGGTTGGGTTGCCTTTCGCGCGCTGCGTCCAGGAAGAGCGACAATTGGACAGGAGTATCCTTGCTCGGCCGGCGGGTGCGCAGCGGCCCTCGCCCGAATCATCGTAGTAATCAAGCAGTAGGCGGAAATAGTTACTACTACTACTAGTAGTTACTACTGCCCAGACGCAGACACTACAGATATGTTCATGAACCAGCCGGTACACATACCACCGGGGACCTGACAATTTTCGCTGACAACGACCTCGGTGTTCCCAGGCCCAGCGCCCTGGAGAACGAAGTTACGGTCCCCATTCGCATCCGCAGCGTTACTGACAAGGGTCACTATTCCGTCATGTGAAAAGGCGGGATCTTTCCAGCCGGTCGCGCTCGCAGATGCCGGAACGGGAAGGCTTACCCGAACCATCTGCCCAGGTTCTACGGTGATCGTTCTACCGCTATCTCCAGGTCCCACCGCGATTGCCGGTGGCCCTGTTGGTACCGGAGGGGTCGTTGTAGTCGTCGTCGGAGTGGTCGTGGAAGTAGGCAGCGTAGTAGTCGTTGAAGTCGTCGGCAGCGTGCTCGTGGACTCCGACGTGGCAGGTACGGAAGTGGCGACAACCGACGATGTCGGAGAATCGCCGACCACCAACTGAGCGTGGCTTCCCTGCGTACTGAAAGCAGACACGAATATTAGGTAAGCCGCGACCGCAAGGGCACACAGCACCCCCGCGATACTTGCGATCATTAGCCTCGCCCTCGGTGTTGGCCGTAGCGGAACTCCTCGGTCAGTCACTAGGATCCCCTCCTAGCCGATCTCCCCACATTTAGTTGGGGATAAGGCTCGCTGTCCCATAGTCGTATGCAGTCTGGTCGTTCGCCACAAAGGCATAGGCAGCATCACCACCAGTATTGAATATGCCCACAATGGTGCGCTGAGCTGGATAGGACCCAGCGGCTCCTTCGAAGGCGGCGTCGCCGTAGTTGAATACTCCGCCGTCCTGGCCGCCTATCCAATATCCTGCACTATCGGATGTGGGAAACATTCCAGAGATCGGAGCATTGGGGTGAATCCCCGAGCCGGGAAGCGAACCATAGTAGACCGCGCTCCCAAAGTTGAAGACTCCGCCATCCGTACCAACCATCCAATATCCGGCCGAGTTGAGTGTTCGATCGATACCGACGATTGCACCGTTCGGAGTAATACCCTCGCCCGGCAAAGATCCATAATACCCAGCATCTCCAAAATTGAAGAGGCCACCGTCGGCGCCTACAAGCCAGTATCCGCGGCCGTCGATCGACGAAGCTATGCCGACGATGGGCTTGTTTAGAGGCTGGCCAGCTTTTGATCCGTAGAAGGCCGCGTCCCCAAAGTTAAACACGCCGCCATCAGCCCCCACGAGCCAGTAGCCATTTCCGTCAGGAGTTCCAGCCATCCCAACAATCGGTGCGTTCAGGTGGGTGCCTCGAAGGGTGCCTTCGAAGGGTGCACCGTCATAGTAGAAAATGCTGCCATCACTCCCTACGTTCCAATATCCCCCGTGCGAGGAGCTCACAGCCCAACCAACGATGCGCGACGCCATACCACCTTGGGTGCTGGCTCCTTGACAAGCTTGGGAAGCGTTATCCCATATTTCTTGCACCAAGGATCCACCTATCGTTGGCCCTGCAACGAGGTTACAGACATTGTTCGCGGGCCCATCACCTACCTCGCAGGAGCCACCGCACGCGCCTGTCCAGCCTGTGCCGAGATAAGGGTCCGTCGCCGCCTCCGCATATTCGTGTGACGAGACTAAGGTGATCGCTTGGGTAGCGTTAGCTCCACCACAGTTTTCCGGAGTGGAAGAGTAATCGGCAATGTCAGAAAAGATGTAGCCGCTCTGGTCTGAGTGCCTACCACAAAGCCCTCCGTTGTTTAGGAAACTACTTCCTTGGCCTGGGGGATTGAAGACGATGTACTGAACGTCCTGACCAGGGGCCCACCCAAATGCCTGCGCCCAATAAGTGACCTCGTTGTAAAGCGCGCTAGCCGAAACATCGTGTGGCAGCTTCGAACCATCGATCACGGTTCCTCCGACCGATGGGTTTCCATATACCTGATACTGACCAAGTATTCCCTGCCAGGCCGACCCGTGAACGGCGCCATAGAGGTTGGTGACTGCAGCTACGTCTCCATTGTCATTAGACCAATAGGATCCCCAAAATATTAGGTATACAGTCGCCCGATGTTGGACTTGAGTGGCGATATTGCCATTGATACACAGACCCTGAGGGCACGTAGTCGCACCGGCGGCTGGTGGATTTAAGGCGGCAAGACCTTGAACGAGGGTGGATAGGCCTAGGCATGCGAGAACACCCAAGACCGCCCCACGTCTCATATGATGACCGTAAGCTTGGTCGTTTCGAATGTCAAGGATTTAGCTCTTGATCGGTGACTCTAGAAGGAGATATCTGTTTATTGGAGCCATGTGAATTCACACCTTTTGTGTCATTTGGCTAGGACAGGCTTTCGGGTTCACGCCCGATCACATCGTGGGCCGGCGATGGTCGCGTTGGCATCCAATGAGGCACCAGACGGCTCCTGGACCGGGCCGCCAGGTAAGTGCCATTACCCAGTCGGTCATAGCAAGGGCCCGTCGATGGTGATGGTGGGAGCCGAGTTGTGGTTCGGGAACGGGTTCGCCTGGGGTCGGGCCTGGCGGCGGATGGTCTGGTGGTAGCTGTGTTGTTGGGCTTGTCGCAGGCCCTCGATGATCGCCTCCCGAGGGTCGTCCGGGGGCCGGCGTGGTGGCTGGTCGAGTTCTTCTCTGACGGTTTCGGTGGCCGATTTCTCGGCGCTGGTGCGCCGTAGGGCGGCGGCGAGGATCTCGTTGGGGACGGGCGGGTTTCGGCGGGTGTGTTCGTCGCCGGGGGGTTCAGTGATGACGCAGGCGAGGTTGTGGTGGCGGCCTCTGGTCATGCCGACGTAGAGGTGCTCCGCGCTGGTGGCCCGGTCGATGACGAGCACGCCTTGGTCGACGGTGATTCCTTGCCCTTGGTGGACGGTGACGGCATAGGCGAGGGCGACGTGGTCCTGGACGTAGTTGCCCGGGAGGGTGACCTTGCCGCGCCCTTCTAGAGAGGAAAGCTGCAAAGACCCCTCCCGGGTTCTGTTGGTGATTTGCCAGCGGTCACCGTTTCGGACCCACGCCCCAGTTGTCGTGACCAGGCGGCGGTCGTTTCTGGTGGTGACGATCTCATCGCCGACCCCGACGGTGTGGTTGCCGACGTTGATCCCTTCGGGTTCGACCTCTCCGGCGGCGACGCGTTGGGCTCTGGCTCGCATGGCGAGCTGGTCGACGCTGTCATGATCGGCGGCCATCACTACGACCGACCGGCCCCGGTCGCGAGCGTCCCGCCACGCCTGGTGTGCGGCATCGACCGCTTGGTCACGGTCACCGGAGCGGACCCGGTCACGCTGGGTGTACTCGCCGATGACAGCGGTATCGCCGGCCCGCAGCCGCCGGGTTGCTTGGGCTTCCCAGGGGTCACTGAAGCGGCGCACCCCTGTCAGCTCGGCTGTCTTGGCATCGGTGGCGAGCAGGCGGAACAGGCCGCCGGCTTCGACCGAGCCGAGCTGGTAGTGGTCTCCAACCAGGACGATCTTGGCGTCGGAGGCATCCGCGAGCAGCACGAGGCGGGCGAGGTCTCGGGTGGAGACCATCGACGCCTCATCGCACACGACGACCTCACCCGCCTGCAACCTGGTGCGCCCGCTGCCGACGTCCGAGAGGAACTTGGCCAGAGTGTCGGAGGCGATCCCGGCCTGCTCTTTGAGCACCCCCGCGGCGACCGCGGAGGGGGCCACGCCCCGGACCGCGACACCGGTCTGCTCCCAGGCTCGGCGGGCAACATCGAGGGTGCGCGACTTGCCTGACCCGGCCGGCCCGACGAGCACGGCGACCCGTTCCCCGCCGGCGCAGACCCGCCGCACCGCATCCGCTTGGTCATCGCCCAGGCTGGTTCGGGACAGCGCCCGGTAGGTGGGTGCGACCGCGACACCGGCGGTGCGTCCGGCCTCTACGACATCGAGGACGGCCTGTTCGGTTTGCAGGGTCCACCAGGTGCTGTAACGGGTCCCGCCGTGGCGGGCATCAGGGCGGTCCGGGCAAGTCAACCGCACCACGTCAGGGTGGGCCAACAGCCGCTCCGCGGCCGCCTCGACCACCTCGCGGACCTCCTCCGCACTGCCGGCCTTGTGCACCGGGAGTATGACGGACAAAACCTCGACGGCCTGGGCTCGCCCCCACGTCGAATGGGACCGCTCGAGGTGGTCGATCGCCTCCACCAACACGAGTTCCATCGAGGGTCGCAGGCCGAGGCGGGACAGGGCGGCCTCGCGTCCGGTGACCGTACGCCGACCGAAACCCTGTCCCAACCAACCCTCCGGGGCGTGCCCGGCGGCGGTCGCTTCGGTCCGCCAACGCTCCCGCAACTGAGCCGTCGTCTCCCCACCGTCTCTGCGCTTGGCGGCCCTGGATTGGTACGCGGCCAACTGGAACACCGCCGCTCGTTCGTCGCCGGTCAGTGACCTTCCCAGGGTCGCTTCTTTCTCCCCGGCCAGGCGGCCCGCGGCCGCTTCGACCTGGGCCCGGCGCTTCGAGAACTCCCGGATCAGATCCTCGGGGACACCGGTGATCTCGGCGCCGCCGTTGTCGTCGATCTCGCCCCAGGCGACCCCAAGACGCGTCGTGAGCTCGGCTCGAAGAGCGGCTTTGTACAGCATCCCGGCAGCCTTCTGCACCTCGTAAAGCTCACGCCCGTCGACCGAAAGCCACCGCCCATCCGAGACCGCTTGAACCTTGTTCGCGACCAGGACATGACTGTGCAACTGCGGGTCCCCGGCACGAGACGTGCGGTGCACGAACACCGCCCCGACATAGCCGGCGGTGGCCTCTTGGGTTGCCCCGCCGTGCCCGCGCCGGCAGAACGCAGCGTGATCCTGGAGGAACTCCAACGCCGAATCCACCGCCGCGTCGTGCGCCTCGCGGACCTGCGATGACACCTCCGAAGCCGCCAGGGCCCACAGCACAGACACCGATTTCGGCGGTGAGAACGACAGCGCGTACCCGGCGACGGTGTTCTTGTCGATACCGAAAGGGCGGCCCAACGCGGCCCCCGTGAGAGGGTGCAAGCCCTGGCCGAACAACCGGGACAGCCCCTCGCCATCGACCTCGCCTGACAGGCCCATCGCCATCGTGCCCCGGCCGATCCAACGGCCTGTCTCCTCGCCGTGGCCGACGAAATAGTCCTCCACACCCGCGGCGATCTCCTTGGCGTAATACGCCCAGCCGTCGGGGGCGATCTTCGCCAAGCCCATCATCGGGCGCTCACCATCACCGGCGAGGCCCAGCCCGGGCACCCCCGGTGCAGAGGTGTCTGCCGTCGGCTGAAAGGCAGATGGGATGAAGAGGAGAAGCGCGGTGTGGTCGATGGGCAAGTGATAGAGGAAGTGATGCAGGTGCCTGACATTGAAAGCGTTCGGTGGGTGAGTCGGGTGTTGGCCATCACCCGCTCGTGTGCGCCGTCGGACATCGGCTACAGCTCCGGGACGCCGGGATCGGCCCGGTGCGCCTCCGCGTAACCGAACGCCTTCTGGCCGGCCAACGTCGCCTCGTACAGCCGGCGGGCGTCGTGAGGAGCCATGCCGGCAGCCGCGCCGATCTCAGCCCAACTGGCGCCGACCTTGCGGGCGGTCTCCATCGCAAGCCAACGGTGCCGGCGC
>Ga0307373_10003205_pt1 | contig 28693 bp, 30 predicted proteins | sample OX2MG_FD_202534 | JGI IMG/M metagenome (GOLD analysis project Ga0307373, IMG submission 202534) | Soil microbial communities from Risofladan, Vaasa, Finland - OX-2 | ecosystem: Environmental > Terrestrial > Soil > Coastal area > Acid sulfate soil | place: Finland: Risofladan, Vaasa | collected... | reverse complement strand
CTGTGTACAGATGATCTGATTGCCGTTGTTGACGCCAGCCAGCACCGCCGCGCCGCCTGACGCGGTGACTGTGCTGTCAGAGACGCTCAGAAGCGACACGCCGTCCATTGACACGGCTATGGTAGTTCCTATGGTACTGAGCAGAAAGCGGCGGTATGACCCGCGTGTGAAAATAATAGCCGCGCTTCCCAGTAGCGTTGTCCCGCCGCCGCCTGTCGCTTGATAGCCGGGCGTGTCCAATTCCTCTTGAGTCGCCACGCCGGTTGACGTTGATGCCTGATGCACGTTAATGACGCCCGCCGATCCCTCCGTCGTAGCGGTGATATCGACCCACATGTCGATATAGAGTTTATCGCCTGTCGCGAAACTCATAGCAGATTTTGAGGCAGGCGTCGGATAGTAGACCGTGGCGGTACTGGTCAGTGCCGATGCCGACGCGATCCATGATCCAATAAGCGTGTAGACACCCGCGCTTGATCGCTTGTAAGCGCGTATGTAAATATCAGCCGTCAGAGTATTGCCCGCCGTATTGAGTTTGCAGATCGGCGTCCAGGTTCCGGCTACAATTTGTTGCCCTTCGAGCGTGGTTACATCCAGAAGCCATCCTTTGCCAGTGGGAGCTTGAATGGAAGAAAACGCGGTGATCGTGGTTGTGCCAAGCGCGACCAATTCGACGTATTGCCCAACAGTTGTGCCAACTTTCGTGGAGGCGTTGGTTGCAGTACCCCCAGTTGCCGTTGCTAGCGTTCCGGCTGTAGCAAGTGTGGTTGAGGCAATGGTTGACCCATAGACTGATAGCGGCGTCGTTGCGCCCCCGCCGCCTAACGCGTACAACTTGACGGTATTAGGATTAAGCGCAGCCGATGCATCGCAAATTGAGCAGTAGTAGCAGTGGGACGTGTCAACCATGCGCGCCACTAGCCCGCCGCTATCGGACTTGCTGAAATCTCCCATCACCACCATATCCGCGCCTGTCACGGTGCTTTCTTCCAAGATTCCATCAATACCCGTGGTTTGGGTCGCTTTCAATTGACTATTGGCGGTATCCCACGTCCAGGACGCCGCGCCACCGCCTGTGAGGTTTGTTTGGGTATAATCCGCGCTCGAATTGGTTGAGAAAATGTCATCAAAGGGCGACGGCGCGGTCAAGATGTTGGGAATCGCATCGCCAGCCGCCGCTATGGGCTGGAACGTGCTACCGCCGTCTACCGACGTTTTGACGGCTATCGTCGTGTTGGCGTTTGGCAAGACACTATTCCAATTGACCACGCTCGAACCGGCTACCGCGCCAGCCCCTGCAAGGGATAGCGCGGGTGATTGCCAGTGGCCCGTCGCGCTGAACTCAGGCGTGACCAGCACGCTCAGGCCATTGATGACCGGCGTATCGTTGGCGGTTGCGCTTTGGAGTTGGATCGTCAGTACCAATGTCGCACTGCTGAGAATGGTTCCTGGCGTCAACCCCGGTATCACCGCGCCGTTGGTACAGGCCGCCGCCGTTCCGCCGTTGACAGAAGCCAAAATGTTGACAAAATCACCTGAAACCGTGTCGCTATTCCAGTTGATAATCGAATTGCCAACGGTCATACTGCCCAGCGCAATCGATGGCGATGTCCAGGTCGGGCCAGCATAGGTTCCAGGCGCATAGACGCCGTTCTTGGCAATCACGCCAAAATTGTTGAACAATTCGTTCTGGCGCGCAAGATTCGGCGACACGGTTGTGCCGATGGCGTAGTTTGTGCTGGCGGTGAACTGCTTGACCGATATCGAGGTCGCGCCCTGCGAGGCGTTGCTGGTCGAGACAATGTTCTGACTGCCGATGCCTATCGATGTCCCAGAGGGAATCGGGTTTTGCAGAGCATCAACCGAAATGGACTTGTAGGCATGGCCGGAGGTCAAGGCCGTGGTCAGCGTCGTTGTCAACGAAAAGTTGTTGTAGAATCTTGCGCCGATATAGCCCGCCGCCGTGTACGTGCTATCAGTCACATTGAGGTACAATGTCCCATCAAGATAGATGCTATGTGTACTACCTACAACCTCTACCATGAGCGTGTGAACGCCGCCTATCGGGAGCGGTTGCGGGAAGGTATATGTCCCCAGCGTCGTTGCCGTACCTGAACCTGAACTACTGTTTGTACCTTTTTGCAGGACTAAGGTTGTCTGGGTGATACTATCCGACGATAAATACGCCTGATAGGCTTCGGTATTGATATTATTTTGCCAGCCCGTCGTCCTGTAGACTAGCCCCGCGTTGCAAACAACAGGAGGCGTCACGAGGTCAATCTGGGCAATGAAGTCTGCCCACTGGCCCGCAAAAACAAACTGTGAACGCGCGTCGGACGTACTGCCCGCGTCCGTTGCCAGTTCCAATTGACCGGCATTAATGTTTTGCGTTGGCCCGGTCGGACTGCCAGACCCCCAGATGGTTTGATTCGTCAACGTGCCGCCTGTCCAGGAGCGTTGATCGGACGTGACAATCAAGCCTGTCTGGTTTTCTAAGAGGTTCGCGTCCGTCGCGTACTCTGTATTGGAGAATGTGCCGCTGCTCCAATTTGCAGAGGTCACATAGGCCGCCGCCACGTTCGTGACCGTCGCGCTGTACGAGGGGTAGATAAACCAGGAGATACTTGTCACCGCGGGCATCGAAATAGTGGTTGCAAGCGCGGGCGACACAATCAATGGGTCTTTGCCGGTAATGGTAAAAATGACCTGTATCAGCACGTTCACACCCGTCAAGGATTCCCCTGCAAGGGCGTTGGCAAGCGGATCATACTCTTTGGCGATAGGCTGATAGGTCGCGCCGCCGTCGAGGCTCGCTTGCACGGTGATCGTGACACCCGCAGGCGCGACATTGGCCGCGCTATTGGTCGTGACCGACACGCCGTCCACCACCTCGGTCGTCGCCACGCTCCAGAATACTTGAGAAGAGCGATAGATACCAGCCCCCGCCGCGCTATTGGCGACCGATGTCCAGGTGCCGATTTGCGCGTATCCCACCACCGCCGTCAAGGTTACATTGCCATAGCCATAGTCCGAAACCGGACTGTTGAGTTGTGGCGCAACCGGCGTGGGCGTGCCGTAGCTGCCCGGCGTCACATAAATAGCCTGTGTCGATGTCCCGCCGTTCTCAATGTAAATATCGTGAAAATAGGCTTGATACGTCCCTGCTGAATCGCCCTCAAAGCCTAATTGAATGAATGACAAGCTTTTCCCTGCAAGGGGCGTGAGATCTATCGTGCGCGTATACCACTGGTCATTGGCAAAGCCGCTCAAATCCGTGCTAGGATGGCAATTGATAGAGTTCTGGTCGGATAAGCCCGAATCACGAAACGATGTCCCATCCGAACACACCCCATCAACGCCCGACTCTATCAGTGGAGAACTGGAATTGATCCACACGCTGTACACCAGCGCATCGCCACTGGCAATGGTATAGCTCCCTGACCATATCTCCCGGTAAGCATACAAATTTGCCCCGTAGCCCGTGTTGGCAGTGCCGAAATAGCTAAGCGTCGCGTAGGGCAACAATTGCAGTTGATTGTTGGCGGTGTTGATGTTGGTTTCGCTTGTGCCAGCCGCTGTAAAATTGGCCGTCGTGTCGTCGGTATGCGACGTGATAGCCCCTGCTAAGGCAAGCTCCAGGTCGCCGTCGCCGACATTGCCATCGCCATTGTTGATGGTCGCAGCGACATTGGTTAAGGTTGCGCCGCCCGCCGCCCAATCCGTTTCGAGGTGATTGTAGTCCAGCGCATATTGGCCTGTCAGGTTCTCAGCAGCCAGAATACGTTGGAGTTGGTCGCAGAGAATGACCGCCGCGTTTTGTTGCAAGTAGACGGTATCCGATGATCGCTTGGCCGCTAGCCACGTCTGGTCAATGCAGTCAACCGCCCATTTTCGTGTCGTCTGCGGATAGAGATTATTGGCCTTTGGCTTGTTCAGGTAGCCCGTGAACAGCGTCCCGAACACACTGTCCGACGCGCTAACCGGCTGGCCTTTTGAGTATGCGCCTGTTCCTGGCGTGTCGATAATCGTAAAGTTCAGGCTGGAGAGTTGGTCAATTTTGTCGGATAACTTCCAAGTGTTGTTGGCAATAGCAACGCCGCTAGAGGCTACGGTTACGGTCAAGATGTTGGTCATTTACGCCGCCTTACTCTTGACCGGCCCATGGGTCATGACCTTACTCATGATGCTTGTGGCAACCTTGTGCGTAATCGCTTCCCCAAGTTCATCACCGTCCAGATAATTGTGGACATGCACATGAATCACCTGTTGACCGCCGCCGCTTTTCCCTTGCAAGGAAGTACTGCCCAGCGCAGGTGTTCCTCCGGTATCTCCGCCCAACGCGACCATTGGCTGGACAAATTGTGTGAGGGCCGCTTGTAGCGTTGGCACGCCGTCATGTAAGCCCGTTGATAAGAGTTGCACAAAATCCGGCATGTAGGTATCGGCGTTGGCAAGCGGGCCTTCGTCGGGTTTCGTGAAGTGGAGGAACGAACTGATTTTGTTGGCTATTTGCCCTACCGCGTTGCCGACCGCGCCCACGCCACCCAGAATCCCATTCACCAGATTAGAAATCAGGTCTTTGCCCCATTGCAGAGCTTTGGCCGGCCACGTCGTCACGATGGAGACGATGCCATTCCAAATATTCGTCATCGAGGTTTTCACTCGGTCAATTGCCCCGTTGAATAAGCCGACCACATCCGCCCACAAGCCGGTTACGATGGATTTGACTTTATTCCAAATATTTGTCCAGCCGCTTACCTCGCGATTCCAGAATGTTTCCGCCAGACCCTTCAGAAAATTAAAAGCTCCGCTAAATAAGCCTTTCACATCCGACCAAAGTTGGGACACGATTTGCTTGATTTTATTCCAAATATTCGTCCAGCCGGTGACTTCCCGTTGCCAAAAATCGGTCACAATGCCGACGATAAAGTTCAATGCTGCGGTAAATAACGTTTTTATATCATTCCACACCTGACCAATAAAGGCTTTTATCTGATTCCAGTGGGTGATGACAAGCAGCACGATAGCCACAATTGGCCCGCCGATAATGGCGACTAATAACTGCCAGTGCGCCTTGACAAACCCAACTATTCCGTTGATAATGCCGGTAAAAAACGTTTTTATGCCGTTCCATATTTGCGCGAAAAACGCCCCTACTGCATGTAACGCGCCCATGAACCAGGAGGAAAAAGCCTTCCAAATATTTTCCAGAAAAGAAACCACTGCCCGCCAGTGTGTGACTAATTCGTAGATTCCGATTGCGAGCAGGATTACGGCGGCAATAATTGCCAGGATCGGCCATGTGGCGGCCAATGTGGCCGCCGCCGCCGCTAAGGCCGCGCCCGCCCAGGCAAAGAAGCCGACAATCAACCCTGGTATGGCCGTGGCCGCCGCTACTATCCCTTCCGTCGCAACCGAAATGATCGCTGGGACGAGTGAGGCAATCATTTTTGCGCCTGATATGACGGCTTGCGCGCCCGCTAGAATCATTGATCCCACAAACTGTATGGCAATTTTCGCCCCGGCTATGACCGCCTGCACACCGGACAGGATGTACTGCCCGATCATGACTGCTAGCTTACCAGCCGCCTGATACCCCTCGACACCGGACATAATGACCGATTTGACAAAGTTAATAGCGATTTTCGCGCCCGCTATGACCGCTTGCGCGCCACTGGATATTAGAGCAGGAATAAAGAACGCGGTGATCGCGCCCGCCGCCACAAGGAACGCGGTATGGTACTTCTCAATAAAGCCCGCGGCTCGCTGCATATCGCCCATTGCTGAGAGAATCACCGGCGCGAGCTTTTGACCGATATTTATCCACATGACATTTGCGCCCGCCGCAGCCTCTGCCATTTTGGTGTTGAAATCGCCCTGCACTTTTGTCCAGCCAGTCACGCTCGAACCGCCGTGGGTGGCCGCCGTCGAGATAGAATTGACATTTTTCTGAAACGTACTCATGTGCGTCCCGCTCAGCATCAGCGCCACATTGAGGCCGGTTGAGCCTCCCATCATCTTTGACAGTGCTGATGTGTACGTTTGCGCGGCTGGACTGCCACTGGTAAGCAGTGAATTGAAACTATGCGTCTTGTCCGCCGTGGCGGCGAACTGGGTCATCAACTTTTGCTGAATCGGGTCAAGCCCTTGCAAATCTGTCCTCCACTGTTTCGCAGTCACACTCCCATTGAGATAACTATTCGCCAGCTTTTGCAAACTTGACGGCATGGCGGAAATCATGACCTTTGCATCGTTAGCCGCTTGCGTGCTGCTGTTGAACGCATTCTGTAGCACCGTGCCAGCAGGCCCCATATGCGCGGTAATAGCGTTGGTAAGTTCTGCTATTGTGCCTGTCAGTCCCTTCTTGCCCAATTGCATCGCAACCGTGTTGGAGTTTAACCCCATCTGTTGCATTTCGTTAATCGCCGTGGCGTTCGGGCTTTGCAGCGAGCGGATCGCGTTGGCAAGGTTCTGGGAAGCATTTTGCGCCGTCATATTCATAGATGTCATGGTGGCTATCGCGCCAGCAACTTGCGCGAATGAAATATGCGCCGCCGACGCAACAGGCAAGACGGCGGATAGGGCGTTGGCGAGGTCTTGCATATGCATTTTGCCAGAAGCGACCGCCGCCACTAATTCATTTGTAACAGAAGTCGCATCCTTGCCTTTTAAGCCATAGGCGTTCAAAACACCGGTTACGGCATTCGCGACAGAAGCGAGATCAGCGCCGCCAACGGCAGCCCCCTCCGTCGCCGCTTTCAAAACTGCCAGTCCTGCTGCACCATGGTACCCGGCTGATTCTATCAAATACATGCCCTGAGCGAGTTGATCGGTACTTGCGCCGGTTTGCGTTGACAGAGATTCGATGCCTGACGATACAGCAGCAAGATTGGATTCCGATTCGCCCGCGCCTGTGACAAGTTGCGTCATTTGTGCTTGAAAATTTCCAAATGGCCCGGTGGCTTGCTGGAAGGCGTTTTGCACCATGCTGACGCTGCCCTGCACCGCCATGAGGGACATGCCGACTTGTGACATCCCCTGCATGAAACCGCCGCCACCTGATTCGCCCGCCTGTTTGGTTTGCGACGCGGCCTCGTCCGCAGATGTGCCAACATCGGCCATGCTGGTTTCGACAGAAGAGGCGGTTTCTTGCGCGGTTGTGGCGATATCGGACAGGCCGGTGTCGATGCCTGACAGGCTATCGGCAACAGTTGAAATAGAGGAGGAGGATTCGCTGATGCCAGACAGGCCCGTAGATGCCTCGGACGCGGCTGTACCGATGCCTGACAGCGAGACGCTAATCGTTTCTACTTGACCGGATACTTCCGATAGAGACGCGGCCTCAGAACTGATATCCGAAAACGACGAACCAGCCTCAGACGCGGACGCCGCCACGTCTGAAAAACTGGTGTCAATCTCGCTAGCGACGCCAGCGACGGTTTCACCGATGCCGGACAATGCCTCATCAACGCCTGAGAAACTTTCAGACATTTGAGAAGACACCTCTTCCGTAGCAGACGCCACATCTTGCATTTGCGAGGTAATTTCCTCGACCGCTTGCAAGATGCTGGCATAGTCCGCTGCGAACTTGACTGTGATTCCGTCGCTATAGGCCACTTATTTACCCTCTTGCGCCGCCTGGTCGCGTTCGCGTTTCAATTCCAGAAACGCGAACCAACTATTCAGTTCATCCGATGTCAACTCACTGAGGAATCGGGTGACGTCGGATCTTCGGAAATGATCTGCGAGCCAGTAATCGTTCCATCGACTGTTGTCCGATTCAAACTCGCTTTTTTTTCCTCAACATCCTCTTTCTTCAGGCCGGACAGGCTGAATGCCGGTTGGGCTATTTGCTCGATGACCTGTCCTGGCAGCGCCTGATTCATAGCGTCCCTATCGGTTGGCTGGAAAACTTTTTCGCCAGCGCGCGGATGATCTGTTGGATAGGGATGTTTGTAATCCTCTACCGCTTGCAGGTACTTGACCTCAGCCTGATCATACTTTCCCTGGTCTTCCGGTGAAGGATTCCCTTGCAAGGGGTCAGGCGGCGTGGGCGCGACAGGCGGTACATCAGGATGCGGGTAGCGCAGACTCTGCACCACCAGGCCCGCGTACAAGACGCCCAAATTGACCGCGCCGGTCTTTTGCGCGACGGCATCCTGTAGCACGCGCGCGCGTTCGTCTCCATACAGTTCTCGAATGTTCAACCAGCCGCCCAGCCGGTCCACGTAGACGGCCTGCGCTTTGGGCTTGACGCCGCCTGATAGCACCAGCGACCGGATATCTTGATATTGCTCTTCATTCGACATAAGGTTTCCTCATTTCATCTACGCTATCCTTCCCTTGCAAGGGAACAATAGCTGAACTTTTCTCAGATTTAGACGGTGTAGAACGTGCTGGACAGTTGGAAGTCCAGACTTTCTTCGTCAAGTTTGGCGACATCATCCTTGATGGACAACTTCTTGAGATAGGCATAGCCCTCGTAGCGATTGCCAGACAAGGTTGCACCGGAAATGATGAACAATGTCAGGCCGGTGATGTCCGCCACAAAGCCCGATTGCGATTCCGGAACCCAGAACTTTGTCACCGAGAACGTTCCCTCAAGCAAAAGCGGTTGGAACGTTTTCCAGCCCGCGCCCGCTTGCAATCCGCCGTTGCCGTCTCCCAGCATCGACGTGTTATCAATCATCGTGGCCTGCCCGTCGAACTGCCACATCGTCACGTTAGCGAGCGTCGCCCACGCGAAGTAGTAGATGCTTGAAAACCGCACGCCCACGCTTGCGCCCAGATACGGCGCGGCAAAGCGTACCCACGCGCCGATGTGCTGAATCGTGAAACCAGATGAGGTGTTTGTCCAGATTTGGCCGTTTTGCGGGACGGCAATCACGACTGCGGGCGACGTGCCACCGGTCAGGCCCGCGCTGCTCTCGGTCATGGTCGCCTGATTGGCAAAGCCGAGCGTTCCGGTAAATTCAACCTGTACGGGCGTGGCTGGCAGCGGCCCGCCTGTACACACCACATTGCCAGGCCCGATACTGGGTAACGCGGCTAAGGCCGTTTGGACTTGCGCCGCCGTGGCGTCCCAGGCAATACCCGTCGTGGTGTCACCGCCAAAGGTCAGGGTAAACGTCCCGCCTGTTGGCGAACCGGTGATCGAAACGGTCTGGACTTCATCCAGTTCTACCTGCACCGGCTGCGCTTGATTCGGGTCAAGATAGCGATACGTCGAATTGTTGATCTGAAAATTTTGATTGTCAACGGACGTCGTACCATGCGACGATGCCGAGTTGACGGAGGGCGGCGAGGCAATAAGAATTGCCCCGCCATACCCCACAATAGGCGCGCCCATACGCTCTTACCTCCCTTGCAGGGGTTACTAAGTAGTAACTACCGCGCCAGTTGGCTGGAGGTCATAACTGGCCTCGTTGATTTTGCTTACGTCGTCTTTCACGTTGATTTTTTTGACGTAGGCACTGAATGAATAGGTGTTCGTGCCACCGTTAGGTGTCAAGACAAACGACAGCAGCGTCCGATTCAGCCAGGCGTTCTGCATGGCAAGCTGGCCCGTCGTGTCGGTCAAATCCCAGTTAGCGGTCAGGCTACACGTCATTTCGTTGAGCGTCGGTTGATAGACCTTAAAGCCCGTTGGCGTGGCAAGCATGGAGGTGATGTCCTCCATTGCCGCTTGCAAGTCAAATGTGTCACTTTTGATGTTCAGAATGGTATTGGCCCCGATTTTCACGTTGCCGGTATACCCCGCTGTAGGAGCGCCCATGTCTCACCTCGTTTCGTTGTTACAATTCAAAAGTTCGGAACAAGAGACGAGGGAAGGCATGATACGTCAGGCCGTCGCTCATCTGCTCATCGCTATAGTTGTCCAGATCGACGTAGCTGCACGCTTGCGCGGGCGTCGTACTCAGCGTCAAGGTTGTCTCAACCAGCGCCCTGAGCAGGTTGTCCGCTATCGCGTTTGCAAGCGTCGATCCACCTATCCCTCTGGTATAGATGTCAAATTCTATCGTGCATTCCCTGCCACCCTTGCCCATTGTGTTGTTGGGGAGCATCGTCGCGTGACCCATCACCACATAGTTGAAAGGCTGGTTGGTGGGCGCTTGCCCGTCGAACAGGCCCGTAATCAAGGCCATGAACGCGCTATCGGCCTCTAACGCCGTTACAATCGCCACTTTCAAGGCGCTAATGGAATCGCCGATCATTCATTCCTCGAAATCGCGGCAATGGCCCACATCACTGATTCCTCAAGTGATGTGAGGGCAAGCGATTGTTCACGACAAAAGGGCGTTGTTTGCTTTAGCAAAAGGGCAAATTCCTTTGCCCCATCCCACAATTGTTCATAGCGTTGGCGCTGATCACCTTTTGCCGGGTGATTAGAAAACCGCTTTTCTAGGTCTATATCAATCTTGTTTTTATTTTCTGAATCCATCAATCTCTCCTTTATGCTCCAGACATCCCTTGTAAATCGCTTACTAAGCTTGCGCGGTTACGGATAAAAGCGTTCGTCAAGATTGGTCGCGCCGCCATCTTGTACGTGCCATCGTTCACAAATTCGGTGTAGTAGACATCAGATCCGACGCTACACTCCATATCGCCAGGGATGTACTGGAATGATTGCCGAGAGCGCCCGCCGTGATAGTTCTTCTTGTGCGTACTCTCAGGCGTGCCTACGGGCCATTTCTGTATGACCTCGGCATGAGTATTGATACCCGCCTCTTGAATACGGTCGTTGACCTCCTGGCCTTTTTGCTCAATAAGCGATTGCAAACCGGACAGAAATTCGTCAAGGCCGCTCATCTGGACGCTTATACCGGACATGGCTACTTCCCTCGCTTCATGGCTTTGGTGGCGCGCGCGCGGAGCGCGGCGGCGTGGCGTTTGCGGTTCTCGTCGCGCATCGCCTGACTGGTCAATGACCCAACGGCGCGAATAGCACAAAATGTCGGAAACCGCTTGCTCATCGCTTTGCCAAACTGCTGTATGACTTCTTCACGATAGGTATCTTTTGCTACGTCCATTAGTTCACCGCCTGCGCTTGCTCTTCTTGACACAGAAGCCACAACGACACGTTGGCTTCGAGTGGATTTTCCACTCCCAAGATTTGATAGATGTGGTTGACGCCGTGCGCGGGATACAGCACGCGCATGGTATCGTCGATAGTCACCGTCTTCTGAAACCTGATTTTGATAGTTGTGTTCATCTGCGGATAGAGTTGCGAGAACAAGAACTTCCTGAACAGGCCGCGGCCATGCGGGAAATTCTGCACACTGGCCCAGCAGGTGTAGATCGTCGCCCAATTGTCAACCAACCCGTTCTGGGCGTTCTTTGTGGGCGTATTCTGCTGTATCTGTATGCGCCGGTTCATGTCCGAACTGTCAACGCTATCCGCTACTCCTGGCATTGGTCGCTACGCTTTCCCTGTCTTTGGTTTCGGTTTCGGTTCAAAGGGAGGCGCGGCTCCGGGAAACGGCTTTTTCGGCGCGGGCTTGCTGCCCGGTTTCTTTGCCATAGTGTTTTATCTCCTTATATCCAATCGACTTTCCAGGCCAAAAGCTTGTTGAGAAGCCCTGGTGGCAAGTCGGACGCTTCACGATTGTCGTACAAAAATGCGACCCCTTCGAACAAGCACTGCTCCAATTCAGGCGCGACGCCGTGCAAGGGATACGATGAACTGTAGCCACACACGTAGATGAATTGCCAGAAATTGGCGGTAATCGGATCCATGAAGTAGATCCGCGCTGGTTCTTGCGTGTTGTCAATCCACATGTTGTAACTCCCGTCCGAGTTGGTGATCAACGGGAACGCGAGCCACGGGTCAAACGCCGTAATCTTGGTGTTGACGGTAATCGTTTCGATAGTGCTTTGAATAGGCGGCTTTGCCAGGTCAAAGTAGAACTGGGCCGCGCCGAACGGGTTCGCGCCCAGTTGTTCCTGGTATTGATACCAGTTCGGGCCGTGGTCAATCGGGCCGGAAACCTCCCCGCCTTTGGGCCTAGCAATGGTGAAGGTTTCCGTTATCGTCTGCGTCGCTAGCGCGCGCCCGGTGACACGCTCCGCTATGCCTCTGACTCTTGTAATCAGATAGCCAATGAGCGTGTCGTCGTCCGAGAAATCTATCCTGAGATAGTTTTTCACGTCGGTTAGCGCGATGGGTTCCGTTGCGACGGGTACGGTGACAATAAACGCCCGATCTGCCATGCAAACCTACTCCCAGGAAACGGTGAACGCGGGCGATGAGGCAATACCAGCAAAGGTAATGCCATTTACGGCTGGCATGTCGAAATCTACGACCGTGCCAGCCACCGCAGAAGCCGCCACGTAGCCAATAACCGTGCCAGTGTGGCCGCTTGCATTGTCATAAATCACGATAGCCGCGGCGGCAGCCGTTGTCACCAACAACTTGCCCAAACGGCCTGCGCTGGCCTTGATTACCACATCAGCAGACGAACCGGCAGGAACTGCTGTGGTTTGTTTGCCATCAACATCCTCATAGGCCGATGGCACATCAGGAATGACCGGATAGGTCATATCTCACCTCTTTCTTCCCTTGCAAGGGAATAGCGATTTTAGACGGCGGCGGGCAGGTTGCGCGCGCGGCCAGCGACAATGATCGCGTCATAGCCCATGCCGGTGCTGGGACTACCTGAAATCGTGCTGACCAGCCGGATGTAGCGCAGCGCGCCAATATAGCCGACGCGCTGGTTAATGGCCGTGGCAGCACTGCTGATGGCGTTTGGCTGGCTGTTGCCGGTCGGATTGCCATCGCTATCATTCAACTTCACAGCCGCGCTATTTGTGGTTGAGGTCGCGCTCCATGCCACAAGGTCGGTGGCGGCAACGGTGGTGAATGTCGAATTATCCGAGCTTTCCTGAACAACCGGCGTGAATGTGCCGTCAGTCCAGTTGCCAGCCAGGATGTAGATCATTGCGCCGTCGTAATCGGCAAGGTCAACGCTCGTGCTGGTTTGCGTCGTTTTGAGAACGGGAAGCGCGGTCACGCCTGTGTACAGGCTCCCTACTTCCGATACAATATCTCTCAATGTCTTATCTCCCTTGCAAGGGGCATTGTCGAGTGACGTTACCCCTTGCGACTATCACACATTTGTTATAACCGCTTGCTTAATTGCACTTCAGCAGGCGCACCGCTTCAGGCAACAGCAAGTCCCCACCAACTCGCATCCGAGCGATGAAGCCGATCAAACCGCCGATGGCGAACAGTTCGTTCAACTGCTGAATGTTCATCGTGATGCGGTCAACGATCATGTAGTTGCTGAAGTCGCCAACGGCAATCGGAAACGCGCCTGTCGCAATTTCGGCCATGTCAGGCATCTCAACATACGGCGCGTCGTAAATCAGGCTGGGCAAGTTCGCGCCTGCGAAGGGCTGCCACAACGGGCGGTTCTGGCTATCCTTGAGCAGGCGGATCGTGTTCAACGTGCCGCGGGTGAAGATGTACGTCGCGCCGCTGTCGTAGTCCGCTTTCAAGTCCATTTTGACGTTCAGCACATCGTCGGCGTTAATCTTGCCAACGCCCGCGCCTGACAGGACGTAGGGGACTTGCTGAATGTTGTTGTTCTTACCCGCAGAACCGCCAGCAAAGCTTGTGGTGGCGGCGGTCGGATAGGACATAATGCCGCGTGGCTGTCCACTGCCACTGCCCAGAATGAAGGCTTTACCCTCGGTCTTCGCAAACTGAAGCATCAACCGCTGCTTGATCAGGTCTTCCAGGTTGAACAGCGAGTCTTCCAGGTTCTGTTGAGAAACCTTGAGAAGTCCGCGCAGTTCGTGTACCGGAATTTCGATCATGCCGACATTCGGGTCTTGGCTGTTCGTGAAGTTCGCTTGCTCACTTGCCCAATAGGCCGTGGTGTCGTTCTGCAAGCTCGGCATCGTGACACGCTCGCCCGATGTCTGCTGAATACGGCAAATCTTGCGCATGGGGGAAATGAGCAGCTTGTACTGAATCAGTTCCTCCATAAAATCGGTACTGGCAAAGTAGCCGCCAGTAGTCGCGTCGGCGGCGTACATGGCCTTGCGCTCAGGCGGCATGTAGTCTTTGACAATGAGTTGCTTTTCCTCAAGCGTCAGGACGTTGATGTCCGCGTGCGCTTTGGTGGCCTTCATAAAGGCTTTATGAGCAGCGCTGCGATCTTTCTTGCCATTGCCGTACAGCGGAGGGCGCGCGCTGGCGATACGCATCTGATCGATGGTATCAGTCAGTTCATTCATGCGCCCGTTGAGGCGATCCAGCGTCTCTTTGTACTCGGCAAAGCCGTTCAGGTTTGCCGTTTTGGAGAGCAAATCTTCTCCCCACTTTTTTTGTACTTTGTCGATTTCGGCCACAACGTAGTTTTGCATCGCATGATGCTGTTGTTTCACCTCATCGATCATGTCTTGAATTGTTGTTGACATAACAACCTCTTGTTCGGATGATAGTTAGACGATAGTAGTCAAAGATCTGATGCTATTCAAAGCCTCTGAAAGCTCGTCATCCGAATACGTGTCCTCCGAGCCGCTGGTTTGCGACTTCTGGGACGAGGTATCACGGCGCGCGCGTGCATTGGTGTGCGAGGCGCGCTTGCCTTCTTGCTGATCTCCAGCATCACCTGGGTCAGTCCCATAGGCCGCTTCCGACCCTTGTAGTACCTCTGCCAGGTCATCGGCGGCATCATGCACCGCCTGGGTGTGCGCTTTCATATCCTTCATGGCCTTTGTCGCCACGCTATGAAGCGCGTCAATACTCGATTGGATTTTGTCAGAATTGGAGCCGGATATCGCGCGGCCCGCCTTCCTTGCAAGGGAGGCGTTGTGGCGCGACATGTAGCCATAATAGGGACTGTCACTACTGCCATTCTGCATGGTGTAGTCCGCAGAACTGTACGAGTTATCGGTCAAGTACTGCGACAAATCGTACTGGACGGCCTGAGCGACGAACAGGCTCATCACCTGCTCTTTGAAGGCGTCGAGCGCGTCCGACACATCAGATGCAATCGTGTCGCCTATCTTGCAGGCGTCCAATACAGCATCTGTCAGGCCAGTCAAGTAGACATCTTGCCAGTCCTCAAGCAAATCTTGGCACATGGCCTCCGCAAAACTCTCGGCAAAGGTTTTCTTTTCCAATGGTTTTCTCCTCGCTTTGCCGTTGTCTTCCCACGGCGGCGTTAGTTGTGGATCGTCAGGATATTGTTTGTTAATGCGTGTGTACAGTTTCTCAACCGGCGCTTTTAGGCCGTCAGGCGCGCTCGCGCCGCGTGACCCCTGAATAGCGGCGGCTATAGCAGTGACCGCGCCCACACAGATATGCGGGCTATCACCGGCATACCAGAACGGATAACTATAGGAGCCTTTTTTCTGGGGATCGCCGTCCTGAACCATAAAATATTTCTTGGCAAGCGCGGTATCAATCGTGCTGTTCTCATCGTCATAGGCCGCTTGCCAGATTTGTTTTTCGGCTTTGCTACTATCCCATGCCTCATCACGCGGGCCGATTGTGCCTGCTGTATTGCCGATAATTGAGGATTTGATTTCCATAGATTTGACTCCGATCATGTATGTCTGGTCGTTCATGCCAAATACAACAGGATCGCAGGAAAACAACCTGATCTCGGAAAGCTCGCGTATACCTGATTTGTCATACCTTGAACCTCCACCAGGAATATCATAAATAATACTAAACTCATCAGTCATTTCCTGCTTAGCTAAAGCGTAATACTCTCTACCTCTCTGGGTAGCAAGGGACACATCTCCAACACATTTCAAGCCAAAATCGTCCTCAGAGAGGCTAGTCCAACCGCCTATAAGTTCATCGGTACTATGATTCCAAAGCATAGGCAACAAATATTTCTTTGTCCTGGCAACAGCCCGTTCTTTAGAATTTTTGATTGTACGCTTAAATGCGCCTGGAAGAATACGATCATTCCCCTCATCAACATTGTTAAACACAGCAGTGTATGCCTCAATATGACCAATCTCTTGACCGTCATCTGCTGTAGTAATACCTATTGCTTTAATCTGAAAATGGAGTGTTTTGGTTTCACGCAATTTATTCATGAGATCACCTCCTGAATTTGCTTTACATGCGGGGTTATGGTATAAACTTTGTTGTATTGGCTTGCCCTTCCTGCAATCGAAGAAAACAAGACAAGCTCCCGCATGAATGGCCGGAAGGTGGAAGGTTGTTGTAGATTCATACCAGCACCTCCATAAACCGTTTGTATTCCAGTCGCTTGCGCCGCTTCTCTTCATCACCTGAACCGTCATCAGAACTGCTATCATCGGTTGAGGCGGTACTGGCGACGCGCTGGTAATACATGGCGCAGCGGCAATTGACCACCATATTTTCCGAACCGTTCGGATCGCCAGGATAACTCAGATTTTCACCGCCAACGCTAAACGGCGTGTTCATCGGCACACTTTGGCCGTCCGCTGCAACATGCGCTGGTCGCGTATGATTGTCCGGTGTGGCTTGCCAAACTTTATTCAAAGTCAGTCCCGATTGCATAGCCGATTGCATACTGCCATAATTCGACGCTGAACAAACCTCCGTGGCGGCGATCACAGCCGGCCTGTTCGGTACAATGGAATTGTCATACAGGTTTTCAATACGCGCGGCCAATTGTGGCAAGGATTCACCTGCCTCTATACCGTTGGCAAGCGCCACACGAATCATGTTTTGTATGGTTTCGTTAATCCCAAGTGCTTTATGATTTGCCAATGCCAAAATATACTGAATAATTTGCGTCGAGAAAAAATCAACGCCTTTGTGTTGATGTGTTGGCTGTGCTTTAGCTTGTTGCAGTTCCTGGTCAACCTGTTTGGCAAAGTAGCCCGCCACATCTTGCCAGGCCGTCGCAATAATCGATTGCAGCTTGCTTTTGTGTTTGTCGATGGCCGCTTTGGCCTGGTTCAGCAGATGATCCTCATCGGTTGCCGTGGGCGTGCCATGCTTAATAGCCGCCACAACAGATTGTTGTTCGGACTTGAAATAGCCTTGTAAGCGACCGGATATCGTCGCTTCCCACGTGTGGCGCGCGGCCTCTACCTGCTCCAGATAGGCTTGCTTCTCTTCTTTGGTGGTGAGGTCAAGCGCTTTCGTCGCAACAAAGCGACGGCGTTTTTGTGGATATTGTTCATCGCCTATGGAGAAGGAATAGCGTTTATCGCCTATGCACAGCCACAACATATCAAACGACAATGCCACATCAGGCACGTCAATAGCTGGCATGGCCGCGTCCGCGTCGATATAGTCCAGCGTGATGTGTGGCGTGAAGTCGAATGTCTTATCCACGTCGATGTCCGCGCCCTCCAATTGCTTGACCAAATCGGCGCGCCACTGCTGTAGCCCGGCAATATTGACCGAGGCATAGACAGGCGATTCTCCGTCTTGCGCGGCAAAACGACCTATCCCTGAGATTGACCCTTGCAAGGGAATTGCCTCAGAAGCATACGACGCAAGCGTTTTTCGGAGCGTCGAAACATCGATATCAAGCTCCGATGCATCACCCAAAAACGCTAAGGTGATATGGAGATCGTCAGGCGATTCGCCGTCTGGAATCGCTACCTGTTTGGCGATTTTGGGGTCAAGGAAGAACGCGACCATTGCGCCGGTCTGCTCTTCCTCATCGTCATTTTTTGCTTTCGAATCGTAACGATAGCCAAAATGAGCAGGTATATTTCGAGATTTGCCAGGAGTGCTATCAGTATCACCGCTAGCATCTGGTGGAGGTTGCTTGCCATTATCCTCTTCTCCTGGTTTCGTATCGTTCCCTTGCAAGGGAGGTGTTGTTGGCGGCGGTGTGCTACCGGGCGCGGGCGCATTCAAGAGTTGCTCAGGAACGGGCGCGGGTGGCGCGGCTGGCGTCTTGAGGGATTGATCGGCGTAATCATCCATCTCCGATGCGCGCACAATCACCGCGCCGAAACGGAAGACTTGCCCCATCTTACTTGGCAGTGGCGGCAAACCTTGCAGTTCGCGCGCTTCGTCGAGCATCATTGAGCCTTGCATCCAGGCCGTGTTTGCGCGCTGCGCTTTGGCTGTCTTCTGTTGCTGAATGACCGACTGCACGACTTCCACTGAATCCTTGTCATAGTAGAGCGTGGCAGTCGCTGGCAAGTCAGGATACATCGGCACAAGCCACATCGTAAATTCGGCGTACATCTCATCTAAGATGGGAAATATCTCTTCGGTATACGACGCCGCTTTGGCCTGCTCCATATTGTCATAGGTTGTGGAGGATGTGTCGCCTATCAGTTGTGGCGGCATGTTATAGAGGTTCGCAAGGCTACCGCCCCAATATTGCAGTGCTTGTAGCCAGTCCATTTCGGACGGGGGCGCGCCGATTTGGTTCCATTGCAAGCCGCCGTCGAGAACGGCTATCTTGCCCGCGTTACGATAGCCCGCCATCTTTTCGTTGACCTTATCCTCTAGCTTTGAACGCGCATTTGGTTCCAGGATGATTGGCGTCGTGAATGCGCCTGACATGCGCGCGCCATTCTGGAGTAAGGCCAAATTCCATTTTTGCGCGGCAGTCACTTGATCAACCATGAGCGCGCCCACTTCGATACCGGACAGTCCGAACAACGGATCATCGGGATTCCATGTCATGAGGTGCAGCATGTTCGCAGCTAAGATCGGATTTTTATCCGTTCCCTTGAAATCGTCGTATTCATAGCCCACAATGCCGCGGGTAGCTGTAGGCAAGATTTTAATCTTATCCGGTTGCATGGGCCATAGTTCGTCAGGCGGCCCAGCTATGCCCTTGCGTATGGCGTAGATGTAGGAATTGCCAGCGACCAGCAGGTAGCCCATGACGGCTTTCCTGAACTGGACACCGGACTTCTCAGGATTTGGCCGTTTCAGTTTGTCGAGCAGAGCATGAGATTTGATTTCGGTTTGACGGGTATCATCGGTATAGAGCTTTGGCGGTATGGCCGCGCCATTGGTAATGATATAGTTGATGCATTTGAAAAGTGTTGGATTGCCCTTATACCCTTCACGCGCATAAGTCAGGTAGTTCTTTGGCATCATATGCGGTTGTGGCGCATCCGAGAACAGCGACACACCAGCATACGCGGGATTGACTTTTTCCTCCACAATCAGGCGAACTTCTGACGTAGGTTGTGGTTGTGGGCGTTTTTGTTGCGAACGGCGGCGCTGGTTGCGACTGCTCATCCCCTACCCCCATGATCGTCAAGCCACTTGAAAGGGTCAATCCTGGCAATGTCCGCAGCCGTCGCAACAACAACGGGCTGCGCTGTCTCTACCGCTTCTTGCATGGGGATACGCGGCGCGATAATTTCGTCCGCCGCCATTGAGCAGGTGTCCACAATATCGTCGTGCGCGCCTTTCGGGAATTTCAGCAGTTCCTCTTTGACATCGTGCATAAAGTCTACCGATTGCTCTTCTGGGAAATACGCTTTGCCGTTTTCTAACCAGATTGCGAACGGTGTGGCGCGTAGAACCTTGTCGCCTGCGCCGCGCGGGTTGTACTCCATGCAAGGGATACCGAGCGAGATGCCGCGCATGACAAAGCTCTGTTGATAGGCGACACTTTCAATTTTCCAGTACAGCAAGCCCATTGAATGATAAATCTGCTTTAAAAGATTGGCCTGCTCCCCATCCGTAAAGTGACCTCGGACCATCTTGACCAATATCAAATCTTTGTCAGGCGTGACATCCCAGATGGAAAAGACGGTGAAGTCTGCGGATTGCTTCTGAGAGATAGCCAGGTCAACCGTGCCAAACCGCCAGCACAGCGATTGCGACATGTGCTTATCACCATCAGGCGTATGCAGGACGTAGTCGCTGCCTTGCAAGGAAAAGTACCGGAACCATTTTTCTTTGAACTTCGCGCCGCCTGCAGGAACTGGACTCTGCTGAAATTGCGCGGCATAGTTGATGCTGGTCAGACCTTTTTTAAGGTTTTCTATCACCTCTTTGGGAAACTTGGCCGGCCACAAGAGTTCACCTGGTTCGGTTCGTGGGTCTTGCCAAAATGGGGCAAGGTCAAGCTTTGGCGGCTTTGCCGCTTCCATATGCTTACAGGGCTTTTCAGGATGATAGAACCGCGCTTCACAGGTGCAGTTCGTCGCTTTGCTGTTGACAAAGACAACCTTGTATTTCTTGCGCCGCGTCGTGGTACTGTTGACCTCAACGGTGACAGGCTCTGTCGATGTTGGCTGTTGACCAGGAAGATAAGTGATGCATTTTCTGTCAGGTTCAAATTCTTCTGGCAAGTTCAGATGCGTCCAGCCGCCAAGTTTCAAGATGTGACCGGATAAATCCCGTTCGTCGAGGCGCTGTCCAACCACGACCATTGCGCCGTGTTCCTGGTCGTTCAGACGGCTTGTCCAGGTTTTGCCGAACCAATCTTTGACGGCCAGGATATCCGCTTCACCGGCCATCGCATTGTTTGGGTCGTCTATCAGAAGATGCGACCCACGTTTGCCAGTTGCGGAGCTACGAACAGCCGTTGCCAGACTGTAGCCGCGTTTGTTATTCTCGAAAAAGCTCTTGACGTTCTGTGAACTCGATAACTGGAAAACGTGTCCATAACGCGATTGAAACCAGTCGGACTCTATCAGGTCGCGCCGGTTCTTATTGTCTCTGATAGCGAGGTCAAGACTGTGAGACGCGCATAACCAGCGAATAGCCGGATCGTTGATCCATGACCAGACAGGATAAAGGACAGAAACGACAGAGGACTTAGCATGACCAGGGGCGATGTTGATCAGCAGGCGATTGATCTTGCCCTCGGCAACAGCCTGTAAATGCAGACACAAAGCGTCAAGATGCCAGTTCCACAATAATGGTGTTCCTGGCTCGATTACCGGCCACGCGGCTTTGACAAATAGCGTCAAATCACGACGGCACTGCTCCGCTTCGATTGTCACCCGATCCAATAAGACAATCACAAGATGTTCGCCTTGCAAGGAAGAATTATAAAACAGCATAACTCTTTGCTTATCAGTATAGCGTATTTTTGTTAACTTGTCCACATGTTATCCACATGTGTGCATAACCGCTTGACAGGATGAGGGATAGTGACGGTCAGTATCGGTAGTTGATATGAAGCGACGCAACAAAGCCGCCTGTACAGGCGGATAGATACCTGTACGGACGGCTTTATTGCATACCACCAAGGAGATCGCTGTAACTCTGACAGGTTCAAGTATAGCACGGTTTGGAAGAAATGGCAATAAGCGGGAGGTTATGCTACCTCTCTTCCCTTGCAAGGGATGATATGCTGGTATGCGAGGCTTGCCCTCACAACACACACTACAAGGAGATTACTACCAATGGCTGAACTACTCAAAACCAACTGCAAACAAGGGCAGTTGGTGATTACCGACACAGCGATCATTGTCGAGCAGGTATCCGTGTTTGACAAAACCAAAAAGCTGCGCTCCGAAACCATGATGCGCGCCAGTTTCGTTGATCTGGACTACAAAAAGCCATCGATGATGGCGACAATCAACCTGACCTTTCACGGGCAAGGCGGAAAAGTCCTGTGCGCCGATTGGGTCAAACGCGAGGACGCCGAACGCGCGCAAGCGATTCTGACTGGACGCGAATAACCCAATCAACAGCAGGGTACGAATGTCTATAAGAAGACTGCCCTACCCTGCTGTGCTGGCTACCGCAAAAACTCCATTATTTCTTTGCGCGCCTGTGGGTTTTCCAAAAGAAATAATGCTATCTTCGCGGCGGGAGAAACAAAACCCAATTGCGTAAGTATCCAAAAAGCCGCCCAAAAGGGCAATTGTGGATGAGCAAGAAGAAACTTCTTCAGTTTCCGTAGTTCACTTCTGTCGCTCGGAAACAGTGGCAATCCAAACAATTTCTCAAGTTTTCGCCTGTCATATGATGACATCTCTCACTTCCCTTCTAGCCCGCCTGTGAAGCGGATTCATTGCCTGAAAAAATTAAATGGCGATTTGATTTTTCTCCGGTAAGATCGCCAGTGTTTTACCCTCTTTCAATGCCAGATTGATCGCATCTACCCTGTCCTCCAATGTCCAGCCTACTTTGATGTGATGCCGGATAAACGCATCAAATTGTTCATCGGTTGCATCCTCCACATTGACCGTTTCGCCATCCACTTGAAACAAAAATTCTTTTGCGTCAAGAAGCGTGATTTGAGGAAACGATGTGGATTTTTGATCGCCTGATTTCGGCTTTCCACTGCTCTGCTTTGTCATGAAACTTTCCTCCCCGTTTGATGTAGTTGGTTTCGTAGTACCAACACATGTACTCAGACAAGCCTTGAGGCCACTTGTGACGCTCTAAACGATAGACTATCACACTTTTCGTTTTGACTTCTGTCCGTTGCCGACCACGCTTCTTGTAAAACTTTGGGAGATCGGCCTGTGAAGCCTCGTGAGGCGGCAGAAAAATCAAATGGTGATTTGATTTTTCCTTTGATTTTTCTGCCTCAACCTCTATTCCTTGTGGCCGTTCGCTTGCCCCGGCTGGCTGGCCTGTGTCGTGTCCAGCGGAGCCGTCGCTTTTGGGCTAGTGTCTACACCCAACATGCGTTCTAGCTTCTCAATGGAGTAGCCGCGCTGTTCCGCCGCTTCTTTTAAGCGTTGTAAACGTGCTACTTCTTCATCCTGTATTCGCTGCTGTCGTGCCGTCTCAAGTGGTACAATCGTGCGGTCTTGTGGCGTCACGGTCACAGGCGCGGTTTGCGCGAATGACGCTTGCTGATTGCCGCCGCGCGATGGGGAAGGAGTCACTTGCTCATCGCCTACGATGTACTTCCACTGGATGCGAATGACGATGATGAAACTGATGATGTTGACCACGAGCGCAAAGGCGATCACGCCGTAAGCGACGTAAATCAAAATCGGATTGATGCTGCTGGCAAAACGCAGCGACGCGACCACCGTCAACTGAATCACGGTCGCCAGCGTCGATAAGGCAAAGTCGATACCGCCAGCAATCGCCATCGTGACTTTGGTGTTATGTTCTAGCCACGGGCGCAAAATCAGTTCGCCCATGAGCCAAAACAGGCTCATCACGTCAAAATTGGCGACCGCCAGATATTTCATGAGCCAGTTTTCTTGTGGGAGCAGAAAATTGACGAACTCCCAGGTTTGCCACGCGAAGAGGGCCACGGCGCTGACGAACAGCGCGGCCAGAATGAGAATCAGGAGCCAGCCAACGGCTCCGAGTTTGCGTTTCTGCATTGTTTCAATCCTTTCACACTTGCCCCGCCGTCGTTCGTTGCATACAGCAGGGGATATGCCGGTCTGCTCTTGGGATACCGGCGATCCCGCTTGTTGGTCGCGCTACGATGATGGCTCTGCTGGTTTCTTGCGTGCCGTGCGCGCTGACTTTGCAGACAGCGCGGCTATCGTCGTGTCGCGCGCCGCGAGGTCTTGCAACAGGCGCGCATTCTCAGCACTGAGCGCATTGATTTGCGCATAGGCATTGTCGAGCGCGGCGTCACTCTGCAAATCTTGCTTCGCTTTTTCCTCGTGCAGCGCGCGCCAGTCCGCCGCGGTGATCAGGTGATAGCCCAAAAGTGTTTTCATCATTTTCCTTTCTCGCGTCGCTGGCGTTTCAGGGGTTCGTCGCCAGATACGCGCTTGCTACAACTTTGGATCCAACGCAAAAGGATCATCGTCTGCTGTATCACCTTGCAAGGGAGGTGCTACCGGACACCCACAACACGGACAAATATACTTGATGTCCGCGTCGGCTATCACATCCACAACCGGCGCGTACACGGTAAGATGCGCAACAGGCATATTCCTGTCACTGGCATCAAACCGGATAGTAAGGTCTGCTGACTTGACCATAGCAAGCTCCTTGCCAGTCTCAACATCAGTTACTCTGGTCATGTAGCCCGGTTGACCTTCGTTTTGAATGCGCACGCGGATAGGCTTTGTTTGTTCTTCCAATTTCAATGCTCCTTTGTTTTACTTCACATCATCCAGGACGGAGCGACCAATACGCCGCGCCTGGCTCGCTTTGACCGCTTTCAAGTATCGTTCTGTCACCTGGACACTGGTATGGCCCATCAGGCGACTCAGCACGTACACATCGCCGCCGTTGATAAGATAATTGCAAGCGAAGGTGTGGCGGAACGTGTGCGGGCTACAACGCACGCCCTCTACTTCCGCCCACTTGCCCAGACGGCGGATGATCTGCTCTAAGCCGTTGACGGTAAGCCCGCGGCCATAGCGATTAACGAATACGACGTCGCTGCGGGCCGCGTCCAGGCGATACAAACGCAGATACGATTTCATGTCGCGCCTGGACAGGTCGCCTAATCCCACCTCCCGCCACTTGTCGCCTTTGCCATGCACTTTCACAAAAGCGTCCCTGGGATCGGTGTGAACGTTGCCAATGACCAACTGGCAAAGCTCGCTGGCGCGGATGCCGGTGTCCAGCAGCAGGCTCAGAATCGCTTTGTCGCGCGTCTGAAGATGGCCGTTGTATTCCTGCTTACAGGACAGAAACAGCGCATCCAATTGAGCTTTGTCGAATATTTCGATGACGGTTTGCTCAAGTTTTGGCTTTTTGATTCTGCCGACCGTGGCCGCTTTGACAAACGCGCTGTATTCCTCATCATCCAGACACCAATGCAGGAACGCCAGGATGGCCGCCACATAACCTTGCAAGGTGTAGGTCGATATTTGTACGCTTTCAACCTTATGAGGCGTTCTGGTGTCTCTCAAGAACACTACGAACGCATCGACTACCACACGCCGTATTGTTTCAAGTTCGATAGGCGGCTGTTGACACTCGCACCAGTCACAAAAGACAGCTAGGCGCTGTGTGTAGCCAGCTACCGTAAGCGGCTGGAGTCGTTTGAGACTGGCAATGTATTCGTCAACCGCTTCACGAACAAGCACGAAACCTCCATAAACACACTCTGACGGTGTAACTGCCTTGCAAGGGGATAGAGCATGATGAGAAGCTATGCGAGGGAACAAGCAGATTGCGGATCTGTAGGTCGGAGGTTCAAGCCCTCTCGGGATCGCTATATCCTTTAGACGCGACAACCAACTAGCCCGCAAAACCAGCAATACTTGTGGTATAGCCTCGCAGACTGATGCTCTATCCCGTCTACATCTGTCTGCCTGACAAGCATAGCATATTTGGAGGTGTTCCGCAATCTGTCGCTCTATCCACTGAGCTACGGGAAACTAAAGAAACTAAAGTAAGCTCTACAACAACCAAAAATGGCAATGAAACCACACCACAAGCCAATGGAGAACAAACTAAAGAACTAAAGAACTAAAGATGTACAGAGAACAGTAAAAATTATCTTTATATCCCTTGCGGGGGATAGGATGTCCGTACAGGTTAAACTCGTCTATAATAAACTAAAGATTATTATTATATCTTTCTTTAAATCTTTAAATCTTTAGTTCTTTAGTTAGGTAGCATGTTCTAATTGCTATATAACCTCTTCCTTTACACTCATACTAACAACTATTATCGTAAACGCCTGTCCGTACAAGTGTAACAGCAGTTACATTGACATCATCCCTTGCAAGGCAGAAGTTAAGTGTTTATTTTCCGTTCGTTCTACAGGTAGAAGCAATTGCTTCAACATGTTGAAAGGATTGTGTATGAAAAAGATTCTTGTTTTGATTGCCGCCCTCGCGCTGGTGTTGACCGCGCTTGTAGGCGGCGGTGCTGCGCTGGCGTATCACCAGTCTATCTCAGGGACGACCTTTTACGCCTGTGAGAACACCTCAACCGGCGCGATTGACAGTTCCACTATCACGCAGGATAGCGGGCTTGATTGCAGTACAGATGGCGCATTCTCTACCCTGGTTAATTGGAGTGTGACCGGCCCCAAAGGCGACGCTGGCCCGCAAGGCGCGCCGGGCGTGCAGGGAACGCAAGGTGCAACTGGCCCTGTCGGCCCCGCTGGCACACCTGGCACGAACGGAACCAATGGCTCCAACGTGCTAACCAGCCAGGGCGCGCCCACTGGCGCATGTACCACTGGTGACACGGATATCGACATTTCAGGTGGCGAGGTGTACTCCTGTGTCAATTCCGCCTGGGCCGACACCAACAACAATATCACCGGCCCGCAGGGCAAACAGGGGCCGCAGGGCAATCCTGGCGCAACTGGCCCGCAAGGCGCATCTGGTGTCCCGTTCACTGGCGCGCCATGCTCGGAATCCTATACCAACGGCGCGGAGCAGCAAGAAAACTTGCTCTTCTGCCTGAGCGGCGTTGAGAAGGACGGCAACAATGTGTATCTTGCTGCCGTGACCCTGGCGAAAAACTATCACCTGATTGTCGGTACGCCCATCTCATCGGCGCAATCGGTTGACTGGAACTTGCAAACGATCACCTACGTTGAGTTCACATCAGGCTTTCATGCCGAGTATCATGCCGATAACGTGGTGCGCATCTACAACGACGTGGATCACCAGGTCTTCTAGCGCGATGTGCTACAATTGGGCGGTATGATGGAAATTGACGCGAAATAAAAGAAGCTCTGTCAGGAAATGGGAGTACTGACAGAGCTTCTTTGCGTTTTATGTGGAGGATTAACTATCCTGTCTTCTTATGCAAGGTTTTGATGCCTTGCTCTGTCTCCAGTTTTTTCGCACGCGCCACGTCCAGCACTTCATCGATCTTGCCCTGTAGCTCGCTGATGAGTCCCAGTTGTTCGCTGTCGAGGTAGGGCAACAAATCGGCAGCGATACCGGAGGCAGTAGGTTTGTCGTCTGGGCTGGTTAGTCGTATCTTGTGGAATTGTGAGAGCGCATCGGCCAGGAGCTTGATATCCTTAATTTCGATATCCTCTTGTTGCGCGTGTTTAATCACTTTTTGCAAGAGCGTCCCAATGACCGATAGCACTTCATCGGGTTGGTTGCCGCCTGGTTGTGGAAAGTTGTCAATGGTTGTAGGGGATACAACAAACTGGACTTGCCAGCCCTCTTTCAACGCCCGTTTTGAAATGGCCTGCTGAGTGATTCCATGCTCCCTTGCAAGGGAGGCTTGTCGAATACCTTGCTCATATTTGCCCTTTATGGCTTGCCAGTCAATAGTTGATTGCATCAATCCCTCTTGTGCAGCTTGTTTGCCGCGTCATCATAGCTCATGGTGGTTGGGCTGTAAGAGCCGTCCAGGTTCATGATTGACACCGTGGCGATGCGTTGGAAAAACTCCAGGTCAAGCAGTTTCGCTGGCCGTCCCTGGTATTCCAGCGGCGTGTCCTCGCGTTTCCAGGTATAGAGTTTGTCCAAAACCTCGTCAAACATTGGAATCCTCTTCTCGACTCTTTCCCGGCAAGGCCAGAAAAACAGGCTTGCCACAAGCAGAACAAAACCGGCTTTGCCTATCAATTTGGTAGTTACAATGCGAACAGGCTATTTTTGTCGAGGTGAAACTACCGCCGATGAGCGCGCAAAGCAATGACAGAATCAGGCAAATTGCGGCGTTGGTTGGTTGCCAGTTGGGATTGCCAACAAACACCAATACATGCGAAAAACCAGGAACGAGATAGTATGCCGTTCCGACGATGCCAATGATTGCGCCAATTTCGGTGATAAGAATCAGTGGTTTACGCATAGGTTTCCTTTGCTTTTCATTATATCAAAACCGCCCGGCTCTGGCAACAACGCATGAATCAAGTGAGCCGGGCGGGCGGTAATGTTCGTATTCGATTGTGTTTCGTAGAGTACGGCTGTTCAGGCCAGCGGAGCGGCTATTTTCCTCCCTTATTGATAAAGTCTATATTCGACAGGAAGCGGGAGGTTGACTGTAGGAACGCTAATCGTTTCAGCAGTTCCTGCGCCAACTCCATCGCTTCAGGGTTGGTCAAGTCGAGAACGGCTATCAGGCCGTTTGCGGCGACGCTAGCGACACGAGCAGCCTCTTTGATGTCGCAGCGTTGGCTATCGGCAACCTCAACCGATAGTGTCGGAACAATCTTTTTGTCAGATTGTGGTGGTATTACGGTATACGGCATAGGTTCTATCCTCCCTTGCAAGGGAACGTTACGGGTACGACGACTCGTAATTATCGTCAACCTCAACGGTTTCATCGGCCTTGAGGAACGACTTGAAAAACGCCTCGTGTTCGTGCCAGACGAAGATGTGAGATTCGTACTGGCTGGTTTTGCTACCCCACGACGCTGCTCTGAACTCAGGCTTGATAGCTTCCAGATCTTCGACATAGCCGTGAACCTTGCGCAGCGCGTCCAGCATGGCCGCTTCCAGGCCCGTATCTGTATCTGTGTAGACAAGATCACTACCGAACGGGCCGCGCCACGTCCAGTTTAAGGCCGGGATGGACAGGGTATAGACGTCCTCATCAGCGCCACGCGGCTTTTTGATTTCAACCGTGCCAAAATCGCCCAGCCTATCCCTCATCTCCCTTGCAAGCCATCCAGCGCGCGCGACCGCTTCGTCGTTGGCCTGGATAGCGGCCAGCTTTGCCGCTTCGACATCCAATTTGAACTGCGAGTAGGCAGCGACCAGCGCGTCAGCCTCTTCCGGTGTCAATGTCAGGTGTTTTGCTTTGCCGTCTGGGCGCATCTGAACCAGATGCACGTCCGTCCGGTCAAAGTGCGCCGTGGTGAAGCGCGCTGATTCTTCGACGGCGTGCTGGTGGAGCAGTACCGTACGGTCACTGGTGTTGTACTCTGAATCTCCGTTGATGCTGTTGTGAAGAATGGTCATGCTTGTTTTTCCTGTT
>Ga0307373_10003204_pt1 | contig 28694 bp, 30 predicted proteins | sample OX2MG_FD_202534 | JGI IMG/M metagenome (GOLD analysis project Ga0307373, IMG submission 202534) | Soil microbial communities from Risofladan, Vaasa, Finland - OX-2 | ecosystem: Environmental > Terrestrial > Soil > Coastal area > Acid sulfate soil | place: Finland: Risofladan, Vaasa | collected... | reverse complement strand
ACGCCGCAACGCCCCCCCCAGCACCGCACGTACCTCCTCCAGCGCACGCCCCTGCACGCGCCTGCCCTTCAGCGTGAAGCGCGCCTTGCGTTTGCCGGATTTATGGGGGGGAGGAGTCGGGGTCTGCGCGGGCGGATTGGAGATCGTCACACCGCCTCCGCCACAACCGCCATGCTGAAGCCCGCGGGGCCGGGCTGAATATTGAAGCGCCCGTCACCGAGCGCCTTTGCCCAGGCGATCGTCGCGCGCAACCCCCCGAACGGAAAGAAATGCACCTGCCTGAGCAAAGATAGCGGCTGCGAAGCCATGTATTCCGCAATCCTCAAGAGCATTGGCGCCGGCGACCATCGGGACAAGGCGGCCCCGATTCCAGACGGCCCATGCAACGCGTAGCCGAAGCTTGCCCGCACTCCGCACATCGCGGCGAATCGCAGCAGCCTCCCCATACCGGTCAGGCCCGGGACACCGACATGAACCGGCAAATCGATGCCGCGCTCTCGAGCAAGCTGCTCCCACTCCTCGATCGCTCCCGGCTCGAAACAAAACTGTGTCACGACGTGTACACCAAACGTTGCGCTCCTCGCAATGCGACTCTTCTCGCCAAGCGCCTGCCACAGCGCCGCGTTGGGCACATCCGGGCTTCCTTCCGGATGACCGGCCAGACCGATTCGACGAAAGCCATATTTCCGGAAAAGCCCGGTGTCGAGCAAGTCGATGGCGCTGGTGAGCTCGGACATCGGCCGAGCCACAGACCCCGCGATCAGAAATGCCTCCTCGCATCCGCCTGCCCGAAGGCGCTCGAGCAATTCGACCAGTTCACCCATCGAAGCCAGGCGCCTGGCCGCGATGTGGGGTACCGGAGTCCGCTGCGCAGCACGAACCACCGCCGCGGCTTGCGCGATCACATGCGGCGACGTACCGGCTGCATGCGGGATATAGATCCGCGCGTTGCGAGGGACCTTCGCAATCCAGGAATGGTCGCCTCGAATCTCGCGAGGTGTCGCCTCGAACGACGCGCTCTGTCCAATCTGCGTGAGTCGATTCCTGAGTATTTCCTGCCCGTCTTGCGCCAGATTCGCGTGCTTCATGTTTCTGCGGTTCGATTGCTCTACGGCTCGGCTCCCGATTCTCGGTCCAGCAGCAATCGGCATGCCAGAGGACTTCGATGTCGGTGACAGGCTTCGTGCCGGACCTCGAATCCGACCGGCCAGGAAATGCCGCGCGGCCGCGCCGTTGATCCAGATCAAAGCGCCGATCGCGCTCGCCGCTAGACTTCGTACAATGATAAGCACGACGTCTACACGCTGGAGCGATGTGATGATCAGTTGGCTGAAAGGCAGGTTGGGATGGAGCATGCCGATGATGCCGGTCTTCGAGCGCGCGCTGCTCGCGATACGGCTGGGTCACGGCCGCACCAGGTGCCTCGCCCACAAGCAGGGCCGCTGTCCCGGAACGGACCAGTGCGCTGATTGCGCCTGGTCGGAAGGCTGGACGCGCCCGTTCAACTAGCCGGGCCGGCCGTCACGCCCGACCATCGGAGCGTGGGGCGCCCACGGCGACGACGGCGCCTCTTGTTCCCTGGTCACTGCACCAGAAAACTAAATCCGTGCTTGTCGAAACCCAGAGACTCGTAGAATTGGTGAGTCTTTTCCCGGCTGAGATGACTGGATAGGGCCATCTTGTAGCAGCCCGCCTCGCGGCAGCGCTGCATCGCGAAGCGCATCATCCGCCGTCCGATTCCGTGACGGCGCCAGCGCGGGTCCACCACCACGTCCTCGACCACGCCGTGCGGCGCGCCGCCGTGCGCGATGCTGTCGATCAGGATCAGCGCGAAAGTGCCGACGATCTGCGCCTGCGCGAGACCGACATACAAGCTGTAGCGCGGATACGCGCGCAGACTCGCGAAGATTCTTTGCGCCTCGGCGAGGGGCAGGTCCCGATCCTTGCCGACATCGAGCTGCTTCAGCAACACAAGCACCGCCGGCAAGTCCTCGGCGGTGGCGGCCCTGATTTCCATATCCACGGACATTTGCTCGTCGACAGGACGCACCCGCTGGATGACGGGTGCCTGGCCTGATCGTCCCGGTCGTCACTCCCGCCGATCGCACCACGCCATGTTAAGCAAATCGCGCGCCCCAATCCCACGCTGGATGCGTTGGATCTGCGAGAAAATGGGCCTGCCCACAATCGTTTCCTTCAGAAACATCCGGTGATTCAGGAGGAAACACGGCAGGCGCCCCGAATATCGACCAAGCGGTATCCTTTCAATTTGCCGACATTTTTACCGCAGGCTCAATTTATGCAGGGCCGAGTGTGCCTGGCACGCATGAAGGCATCCATTCCTGGGAGGGGGAGACTATGTCGTCGGCCGAAGACGGAATCTACGACGAAGGGCAGAAGGCTTATATCGAGGCCGTGGTCACGGCCGAGCGCCGTTACCTGGCGGCGCGCAAGGTAGCGCTCGAGGATTGCGAGTGCAAGGAGGGCATGTTTCCAAACCCTGCCAGAACCCCGGCCCGGCGGCGCTTCATGCTCACCGGCGCGGCGCTGGCGGGCGCCGGTGCGGCCGGAATGCTGCCGCGCATGAGCTTCGCCGCGGCGCCACCGGGCGCAGTGGAATATCCGGTGCCCGCGGACCCGACCAAGGTCCAGGGGCGTGGCGTGGGCGAGGACGGCGGCTACGGAACCCGTTCGCAGTTCGAGACGTCCGTGCGCTGGCGCTTTCCGACGCCGACCACGCAGTCTTCCTGGTCAATGACTCCGCTTGCCGACGAGTTCGGCATCGTGACGCCTTCCGGCCTGCACTTCGAGCGCCATCACGGGGGAATACCGACCATCGATCCAGCCAAGCACACGCTGCTGGTTCACGGCCTGGTGGACGGCCCACGCATGTACTCGATGGCCGACCTGCGCCGGTTTCCTTCGGTGACCCGATTCCATTTCATCGAATGCTCGGGCAACGGGCTCACCGAATGGTCCAAGCCGACGCTGAAGACGGTTCAAGGCACCCACGGCCTGCTCAGCACGTCGGAATGGACCGGAGTGCCGCTCGCCGTCATTCTCGAGGAAGTCGGCATCAAGGACGGCGCCAAATGGATCCTGGCGGAGGGCGCAGACGCCGCGGTCATGACGCGCAGCATTCCCCTTGAAAAGTGCTACGACGACGCGATCCTCGCCTACGCGCAGAACGGAGAGGCGATCCGTCCGGAGCAAGGCTATCCGCTGCGCCTGGTGCTCCCGGGCTGGGAGGGAAACACCAACATCAAATGGATCCGGCGGATTCAGGTGTCCGATGTGCCCTTCATGACCCGCGAGGAAACATCCAAGTACACGGACCTGCTCGGCAACGGCAAGGCGCGCCAGTTCACGTTCGTGATGGAAGCCAAGTCCGTGATCACCTTTCCTTCCGGAGAAATGATGCTGCCGGGGCCGGGATTCTACGAGGTCACGGGCCTCGCCTGGACGGGCCGCGGCCGCGTGCGGCGGGTGGAAGTGTCCACGGACGGCGGCCAGACCTGGAACGACGCCGAGCTCACCAGGCCGATCATGCCCAAGTCCACCGTGCGCTTCCGCAGTCCCTGGAGGTGGGACGGCAATCCGGCAATCCTGCAGAGTCGCTGTACCGATGAGACGGGCTACATCCAGCCGACGATCAAGCAGCTGATCGATGTGCGCGGGCTGAACGGGCCGCTGGGCTCGATCTACCACTTGAACGGCATTCAAAGCTGGCAGGTCGCGAGCGACGGGAGGGTCACCAATGTTCACCACTTCTAAGAACCTGGTACTGGCGATCGGCGTCGCGGCGCTTGCGGTCGCGGCAAACGCCCGGGCCGAGAAATACGGCTTCGGAACCGTCCCTACTGCCGCGCAACTGAGCGCCGCCATCGACTCGTGGCCGGCCGACGGACGCGATTTACCGCCGGGAAGAGGCACCTTCGCCGAAGGCAAGAAGATCTACGGCGACGCTTGCGTGGCCTGTCACGGTGCCAAGCTACAGGGTGTCGCGGGTGCCGGCGATACCCTGATCGGCGGCCGCGGCAGCCTCACCGGCGGCAAGCCGCTCAAGACCGTCGAGAGCTACTGGCCCTACGCCACGACCGTGTTCGACTACGTCAAGCGGGCCATGCCGTTCAACGCCCCCGGCTCGCTGTCCGACAGCCAAGCCTACGCGGTCACCGCCTATATCCTCGGCGAAGCCAGGATCATCCCGCAGGAGGAAGTGATCGACGCCGGGACTCTGCCAAAGGTCAAGATGCCCAATCGCCACGGATTCATCACGCACGATCCGCGGCCGGACGTCGAGAACTACTAGGGCCTCGCTCGCGAGCTGCCCCGGGGCGCCGTCCCCGGGGCAGCGTTTTCGTGCCCGCGTCGGGCGCGGGGAGAGTTCCGTCAAAACAGACCGATCACCTTGCCGTCGGCGTCGAGATCGATCTTTTCGGCGGAAGGAACCTTGGGCAGTCCCGGCATGGTCATGACGTCGCCGCAGACCATGACGACGAACTCGGCACCGGCGGCAAGCCGCACTTCACGCACGTTGATCGAGTGTCCGGAAGGCGCACCGCGCAGCTGCGGGTCGGTCGAAAAGGAATACTGGGTCTTCGCTACGCACACCGGGTAGTGCCCGTAGCCCTCCTCCTGCAACCGCTTGATCTGGGCACGCACCTTGGCATCGGCCGTCACTTGCGCCGCCCCGTAGATCCGGGTTGCCACCGTCGTCACTTTGTCCCACAGGCCGGCTTCATCCGGATAGACGAATTTGAAGTTGGCGGGGGTCGCGTCGATCATGTCGGTCACGGTCTTCGCCAGCACTTCGGCGCCCTTGCCCCCTTCGGCCCAATGCGTGGCCACCACGACCGGGGCTTCGTGGTGCGCCATTTTTCTTTTCAGCAGGTCGATCTCGGCCGCCGTGTCGTGCGTAAAGTGGTTGATCGATACCACGCATGGCAGCCCGTAATGGTTGCGCACGTTGTTCACGTGTCGCTCCAGATTGGCCAAGCCGCGCTCGAGTGCCTCCAGGTTCTCCGCGTTGAGGCCTTTCAGGTCCGCGCCGCCGTGGTACTTCAGCGCCCGGATCGTAGCCACAATCACCACGGCGTCGGGGCGCAGCCCGCTCTTGCGGCACTTGATGTCGATGAACTTCTCCGCCCCCAGATCCGCCCCGAAGCCCGCCTCGGTGACCACATAATCGGCGAGCTTGAGCGCGGTCTGCGTGGCGATGACCGAATTGCAGCCGTGCGCGATATTGGCAAACGGGCCGCCGTGGATGAATGCCGCGTTGCCCTCCAGGGTCTGCACCAGGTTCGGCTTGAGCGCTTCCTTGAGCAGGACGGTCATCGCCCCGTGGGCGCGCAGGTCGCGCGCGCGCACCGGCTTTTGCTCGCGGTTGTAGCCCACGACGATGTTGCCCAGCCGCTCCTTGAGATCGACCAGGCTCGTGGCCAGGCAGAAGATGGCCATCACTTCGGACGCGACGACGATGTCGAAGCCGTCCTGGCGCGGGTAGCCGTTACCCGCCCCGCCCAGTGCCGCGACGATATCGCGCAGCGCCCGATCGTTCATGTCCACCACCCGCTTCCAGGTAATGCGCCGCACGTCGATGCCCAGCTCATTGCCGTGATGGATGTGGTTATCGAGCATCGCCGCGAGCAGATTGTTGGCGAGCGCGATCGCGCCGAAGTCGCCCGTGAAATGCAGGTTGATGTCTTCCATGGGCACCACTTGGGCATAACCGCCGCCGGCCGCGCCCCCCTTCATGCCGAAGACCGGCCCCAGGCTCGGCTCGCGCAGGCAGATGGCGGCCTTCTTGCCGATCCGGTTAAGGGCGTCCCCGAGCCCTACGGTGGTCGTGGTCTTGCCTTCCCCCGCCGGCGTCGGGCTGATCGCCGTGACCAGGATCAGCCGTCCATTCTTACGCTTCGACAGGCCCGCCACGTAATCGAGGCTCAGTTTTGCCTTGTAGTGCCCGTACGGCTCGATCGCCTCTGCCGGAATTGAGAGGGACGCCGCAATTTCGCCTATTCGCCTCAAGTGCGTTTTCTGCGCTATTTCGATATCGCTGAACACTTCGCTTTCTCCACGTTTCGCGTAATAATGCAATTCCTCAAGGGGCATCCCGTGATTCAAAAAGAAACAGGGAGCCCCCTGGATGGATCCCAATGCGAGCTCGTGGCCGTAATGCAAATACCATGCCGCGCGCATCTTCGGGTCCAGGCGACGAAAATTGGAGGAGGATGTATCTCGAAGCACGCGATCGACGAGCCGGACGGCATCAGGGCGCTTGCGAAACCGCGCCCCGACTCGCTGTAACCCATTCGCCAAGAGCACCTATGCGCGATCAGATGCTGGCGCTGCGCAATGCGATGTTCCCGGCTCTCCACGTTCTGCCGTGGCCTGCGCTGCTCCTCGACGAAACGGGCTGTGTCGTATGCGCAAACCCGGCGATGGAAAATCGAGGTGTCGGCTCGGGCAGCGGTCGATCGCTCAAGGAGCTGCTGCCCGAATACGCCGCGGCGCTGCGCGGCGATCCGCCCATGAGCGCGCAAGAGGCTCTCGTCGCGCGCAAGACCGGCGAGGAGACCGTCCATGAGCGACTGTGGCTGCGCCCGACTTTGGCCGGTGCACTGCTCATCGTCACCGACGAGACTCGCCGGCATCAGCTGGAGACTGAGAATGCGCAGACCGTTCGCCTGGCCTCGCTCGGATTTCTGCTCGCGGGGGTGAGCCACGAGATCAGCAATCCGTTGTCCGCCATCTATTCGATGCTGCAGCTGGTGAAGAATGATGCGCTGCAGAGTCCGCAGATGCTGCGCAAGGGACTGGACAGCATTTCCGCCAATGTGCAGCGCGTCCTGGAGATCGCGCGCAAGCTGAACAGCTTCGCCCGCGTCGACGCGCAATCCAGGCGCCCGAGCGCGGTGGACGAGATCATCGAGGAGGCGTTGCTTCTGGTGCGCCACGAGCCATGGTTTAATCAGGTGGCGATCGAGCACCACAAGGATCCTGCCGCCCTGGTGCTGTGCCACGCGGGTGAGCTGCAGCAGGTGTTCTTCAACGTGCTCGGCAACGCCGTCCAGGCGATGGAGGGCAACGGCCGCATCCTGATCACCACGCGGCGCATCGAGGGTGGCCGCGTCGAGGTCATGATCCAGGATGACGGTCCGGGGATCCGGCCCGAGCATATCGGCAAGCTGTTCCAGCCATTTTTCAGCACCAAGCCCTCCGGTCAGAGCACCGGCCTTGGCCTGACCATCAGCGACGAGCTGGTCCGTGAGCACGACGGCGCGATGCGCGCCGAGAGCACTTACGGCAAGGGTGCGCGTTTCTACGTGGAGCTGCCGCTGTGGAGTCGTGCGGGATGACTTCCAACACCTTTCCGATCCGTTCGCACGACGAGCGGGTGCTGGTGGTGGACGACGACGCCGGCGTCGCGGAATGCGTGCGCTGCGTGCTGCGCATGGCCGGATACGACAGCGAGGTCGCCTCAACGGGCAGCGCGGCCCTGGAGCGGGCGCGCGCCGAGGCCTTCGCGCTGGTCGTCACCGATCTGAGGCTTCCCGATGTTACCGGGCTGGAAGTCATGCGCGAGCTGCGCGAGCTGGACAGGGATCGGCCGGTGATCCTGATGACCAGCTACTCCTCCATCGACGGCGCGGTGGAAGCGCTGCGCAAGGGCGCCGCCGATTACATCATCAAACCCTTCAACAACGACGACTTCCTGTTCTGCATCGAGCGCGCGCTGCGGGAGAAGCGGGTCAGCAGGGAAAACGCCGTGCTTCGGCGCGGCTTGAAGCGCGTCTACTCGAGCAAGAGGATCATCGGCGAGAGCGAGGGCATCCGCCGGGTGCTCGACCTGATCGGTCGGGTGGCCGACTCCGATGCCAACGTGCTCATCCAGGGCGACAGCGGCACCGGCAAGGAGCTGGTTGCGCAGGCGATCCACAATTCCAGCCGCCGCGCCGAAGGCCCGTTCGTTCCCATCAACTGCGGCGCCATCCCGGCAGAGTTGCTGGAATCGGAATTGTTCGGCCATGCGAAGGGAGCCTATACCGGCGCCGTCAACGCGACCGACGGCCTGATCCGCGAAGCCGACGGGGGAACGCTGTTTCTGGACGAGATTTCGGAGCTGGCGATCAACCTGCAGGTCAAGCTGCTGCGGGTGCTGCAGGAGCACCAGGTGCGGCCGCTGGGTTCCAAGCAGACCTACGCCGCGGACACGCGCTTTCTCGCCGCCAGCAACCGGGACCTCAAGGCGGCCATGGAAGCCGGCCAGTTCCGCGCCGACCTCTACTATCGGCTCAACGTCATCAACATCCATGTCCCGCCGCTGCGCGAGCGCGGCCTCGACGTCGAAATCCTGGCGCAGCATTTCATCGACGAGCACAGCCGGCGGCTGGGCAAGAAAATTTCTGGCATGACGGACGCCATGCGCGATTTCCTGCGCTCGTACCACTGGCCGGGCAACGTGCGTGAACTTGAAAACATGATCGAGCGCAGCGTGATCCTCGCCGAAAGCAACGTGCTATCGCTCGATGAGCCTGCCCACCCCAGGGAACCACGCAGTCCGCTCGCCGGCGGACACGACGGCGCCCGCGGCCGACCGCTTACGGTCGAGGAATACATGCAGGAGATCGTGCGCCAATATCAGGACCAGCACAGCGAAATGGAGCTCGCGGCGATGCTCGGCATCGGACGCAAGGCGCTGTGGGTGCGCCGCCGCCACTGGGGTCTGTACCGCAGCGCCAACCTGTACCGGAATTCCCAAGGGGGCGGCAACACGAGATAGTCAGATCTCGAGTCGCATCCCCGCGTCGGGGCGCTTGGTCGTTTCCATCCAACTTGCACGTTTCATTTCGAAACCCGCTTACCCAAATTGGAGCCCGCTTTCGAGCCTGTTTCGTCGCGGCCGCCGCCGCGGGCGTGATTCCGGCGCTGGCATATGGTTTGCTTATTTCGCCCACATCCCAACGTGTTGTCAGAAGGAGAGGACATCGTGGCAGAGGCACCGACCGAAAAGCGCAAGAAGATCACCATCCCCATGCTGCTGGACAAAAAAAAGCGGCGCGAGCCGATCGTTCAGCTCGCGGTCTACGACTATCCGAACGCAATCGTCGCTGACCGGGTAGGCGTGGACATCCTCTGCGTCTCCGATACCGGCGGGATGGTGCTGTTCGGTCACGAGTCCACGACCTCGGTTTCCTACGAAGAAGTCATGTTCATGTCCCAGGCCGTGCAGCGCGGGTCGAAATATGGGCTGCGCATGGTCGACATGCCGTACATGAGTTTTCATCTCTCCACGCAGCAAGCGGTGGACAACGCCGCCAAGTTCGTTTCCCAGGCGGGCGCCGAAGTGATGAAGTGCGAGGGCAACCAGCACCATGCCAAATACATGGAGGCCATCGTCAAGGCCGGCATACCCGTGCAGGGACACATCGGCATCACGCCGATGCGCATGGCTCAGCTCGGCGGCTTCTCGGCCCAAGGCAAGACCGCCAGCCGGGCGAAGGAGCTGATCGACGATGCCATGGCAATGGTGGATGCCGGTTGCTTCTCGATTCTGTGCGAGGTCACCACTTCCGAGGTCTGCGAGTATCTGACCGAAGCATTGCCCGATATTCCGGTCATCAGCCTGGGCGCCGGCAACCGCGCCGATGGAGTGCACATCATCGGTTCGGACCTGTTCCGACTGTACGAAAAGCACGTGCCGCGCCACTCCAAGGTGTACGTCGACTTGATTCCCACGATCGACAAGGTCTACAGGGACTATATGGCGGACGTGAAGAACCGCGCCTATCCCGGTCCGGAGCACACGGTGTTCATGAAGGAAGACGAGCTCAAGCGGTTCAGGGAACTGGTAGGGTGGAAGAAGACCTGAGTCGGGGCAGCGCAGGTACGCTGCCCTTGGATGTCGCGACGGTCCTGGCGGGGAGCGGTTTTTTCGCCGACTTCACGAGCGAGCAGCTCGAATCGCTGGCCCCGCGGTTTCGCGTGGTCAGCCATCCTCAGGGCAGCGAAATCTACAACCTCGGTGACCGGGCCGTGGATTTCTACGTGCTCGTCGAAGGTCTGGTGAGCTTTACGATCGGCCGCGGCAGCCGCCAGGCCTCGGCGGGCGAGGTAATCCGCGGCGGCGAGGTGTTTGGCTGGGCCGCAGTCGTGGAGCGGGCGCAGCGGCGCATCGCAACCGCCTATTGCATCACTCCGTGCAAGCTGCTGGTAATCGACGGCAATGAATTCCTGAGGCTCATGGATCAGGATCACAGCGTGGGCTACCACGTCATGAAGCAGCTCACGTTCCTCATCACCGGCGAGCTCACGGCGTTCGCCTCTGGCTAAGGACCGCTGCGCGCTTGCCACCGGCACGTCCGCGCAGCTTGAGCGCAGGTCGTTGCCGCAGCCCCCCATGCTATGACGTTCGTCCTTTTACTCGCGGTGTCGCTTCTGGTCGGGGCGCTGATCGGCGCGGTCGGCGTTGGCGGCATCCTGCTGATTCCGGCACTGTCCGCGCTCGCGGGGTTGACCATCCAGGAGGCGATGGCGACGGCCCTGTTCACCTTCATTTTCACCGGCTTTCTTGGCACCTATCTGTTCCACAGGCGAGGAAGCGTCGACTGGATGCTGGCGCTGCCGGTATGCGTCGGCGCGGCCGCATTCGGATTCTTCGGTGCGTGGATGAATTCCCGCCTGCAAGCGCCGCAGCTCGCGGTGATTCTGGCCGGCGTCATCATCTTCGCCGGGGTGTACACGCTCAGGTCGTGGCATGGTGCCCCGCGCCCGGCGTTCGAGGGACGCAAACAGGAGCAGCGGGCGCTGCTGCTCGGGATCGGAGCAACCGCGGGCTTCGGCTCGGGCCTCACCGGCGTCGGCGGCCCGGCGTTGTCCGTGCCCATCATGGTGCTTTTCGGATTTCCTGCGCTGCGTACCATCGGCGTAAGCCAGGTCATCCAGATACTGGCCGCCGCCTCGGGCACGCTGGGCAACCTCAAATACGGGACCATCAATTTTCACGTGGCGGCCCCTGTCGCCGCGTTCGAGATCGCCGGGGTAATGCTCGGGGTAAAGATCGTGCACGCGGTCAACGCGCAGGTCCTGCGCCGCTTCGTCGCTGTGCTGTGCGTCGTAGTCGGGACCGGGCTTCTCGCGCGCGCCATGGGTTGGACGTGAGCTGAGGCCGGAGGGTGGAGCGGCCGCTCTCGGACTCGTTTCGCGCTCGCGGGGTTCGACTGGTTGAATTCGGCGCGTGCTGTCCCGCCGTGCCGCAGTCCTTCGGCGATCCCCTCGCGGAGCAGCGCGCGACCCGCTCTGCGGTCGGCCTTTACGATTTCTCGTTCATGGCCTGCCTCGAGGTGCGCGGCGCCCAGGCCGCGGCGTTTTTCGATCGGCTGCAGACCAGAAACCTCGCGCGACTGTCGCCAGGCCGTCTCGCCTATACGCTGCTGCTGCGGGACGACGGCAGCGTGCTGATCGATGCCACTGTGTGGCGCCTTGCAGCGCAGCGCTACTGGCTGATGACCGGACGGCGCGCGGACGTCGATCATGTTCGCGCCGCGGGCGCCGGATATGACATCGAAATGGAGGACCGCTCCGGGCGGATAAGCGTGATCGCCGTCCAGGGCCCGCAAAGTGCTGCGTTGCTTCGCCGGTGCGGCGCCGCGAACCTGCCGGGACCTTTCGGGTTCGCGCAGGTGAGCCTTCTCGGACATGCATGCGTGGTCGCACGCGTCGGCTATACCGGCGAGCACGGCTACGAGCTGTTCGTCGATGCCGTGCTGGCGCCGGCGCTATGGAGCGGATTGGCCGCCGATGGACGCGCCTTCGGGATCGCCGAGTGCGGGCTCGAAGCGGCCGATGCGCTGCGCATCGAGGCGGGCTTTATCCTGTTCACCCACGAGCTGGCGAGCCCGGTCACCCCGTACGAGCTCGGCCTGCTCCGCCTGCTCGATTCGCCGCGCCCCTTCATGGGGGCTGAGGCGCTGGCCGCCGCCCGCTGGCGTGAACCGGCGCGTGTCCTGGCTGGCTTCGTCGACCTGTCCGGCGGGGCGCCGGGCCCGGAAGCTTCACTGCCGCTGCGCCCTGCTGCCGCCCCGCAATCCGGAACAGCGGTGCTTACGAGCGTCAGGTACTCGGCGCTGCTCGAACGGGAAATCGGGATGGGATTCGTGCGCCCAGGCGAGCGGTATCCCGGAACGCGCGTTCGGCTGCAGACGGGCGCAACGGCGCGCGTGGCACGCCTGCCGTTCTACGACCCGCCCAGACGCTTGCGCCGCCGGTCCGCCGGGTAAACCCCCGAACGCCCGCAGCAGATGCCTAGGCGCCGCCTACGGGGTGAACGCCGGTCCCGGATCAGGCCTCGACCGAAGCGTCGCGATTGCGCACCCGACCTGCAAGCTCGCGCTCGGCCGCCGCGATGGTGTTCCCCAGAAGCATCGTAACGGTCATCGGGCCCACGCCTCCCGGCACGGGCGTGATCCAGGCGGCCTTTTCCTTCACCGCGTCAAAATCGACATCGCCCACCAGACGGCCGTCGGGCAGGCGATTGATCCCCACGTCGATGACCACGGCGCCGCGCTTCACCATCGGAGCGGTGATCAGCCCGGGCCTGCCCGCTGCAACCACCAGGATGTCGGCGAGAATGGTGAACTGGGCCAGGTCCCGGGTCTTGATGTGGCAGATGGCCACTGTCGCTTCCTTCTGCAGGAGCATCAGCGCCATGGGCTTGCCGACGATGTTGCTCGCCCCCACCACCACTACGTTCTGGCCTTCGAGGACGACGCCGGTGCTTTCGAGCAGCACCTGTACGCCGTAAGGAGTGCATGGCGGGAACACGGTATCGCCGATCACCAGGCCGCCGACGTTGTACAGGTGAAAGCCGTCGACGTCCTTCTTCAGGTCGATCGCCTCCAGTATCGGCCGCATGTCGAAACGCGGCGGCAGGGGCAGCTGCACGATGATTCCGTGGATCGTCGGATTGGCGTTGAGCGCGGCGAGCCGCCGCAGCACGGTCTCCTGCGGCGCGTCGGCCTGGAACTGGCATATCTCCGAGTGCAATCCCACTTCCTTGCACGCCTTGACCTTGTTGCCGACGTACACTCGCGAGGCAGGGTTCTCGCCCACCATCACCACGGCCAGGCCGGGCGTGATCCCGTGTTGCGCCAGGCGGGCTACCCGCTCCTTATATCCGGCGCGCACTTCGGCGGCCACCTTGTTGCCATCGATGATGCGCGCGGTCACAACTTCCTCCTGTCAAAGGCCACGATCTGCGCTGCGCCGTACATCCTTCAGCCGTGCGCCATGAGGCCGAGCGCCACGAACAGCACCATGCTGCCCCCCATGCACGCGTAGGCCGCCCAGGACAAAACGGTGGCCCGCGCCTCGCCCAGCCGTTGCCGCAACACGGTCGCGATCACGGAGCACGTCCCTCCCGCGACGGCAAGGCCGATGACGACTTCCCGAGTGAGCAGCCAGTGCACGGGACCGGCTATCCTCGCGCCACCCGGCGTGAATAGGCATCCACGAAGTCGGCGGCCGCCTTGCTCCCCCCGGCGAACGACTTCATCGCTTCTTCATGCAGCAGGGACAGGGCCTCCATCTTCACCTCGTTGGCCCGGTCGCTCTCGACGATGTCCTTGAGATGCCGCGGCCGCGGCAAGTCCACCTCCAGCACCACGCGCACGCGCGTCGGGATGTTGGTCATGATCAGCAGCCGATCGGCGAGGAAGATCGCTTCGTCGATATCGGTGGTGACGAAGAAGTTGGTGCGCCGGCTCTCCTCGAACAGTCGTGCGTAGTAGTCCCACATCAGCCCCTTGGTCATGGCGTCCAGGCCACGGAACGGCTCGTCGAGGATCATGACTGAAGGGTTGTTGATCATGGCGCGCGCAAGCTCGGCGCGCCGCTGCATGCCGCCGGAGAGCTGGCTCGGATATTTGGACCGGAACGCCGTGAGCCCGACCTTGTCGAGCAGGAACTCCGCCAGCTCGCGCGACTTTGCGGTGTCCTCGCCGCAGGCACGCGGCCCGTACATGATGTTGTCGTAGGTAGTCATCCACGGGAACAGCGCCGATTCCTGAAACACTACCAGCCGGTCGCGACCGGGGCCCGTGACCGGCTTGCCGTCGATCATGACGGCGCCTTCGGTCGCGCGCTCGAACCCGGCCAGCAGCCGGATCAAAGTGCTCTTTCCGCACCCGGAGGGGCCGACCATGACCGTGAGCTTGCCGCGCTCCACGGTAAACGAGCAGTCCTTCACCACCTCCTTCGTGAACTCGGCAGCACCATACGACTTGCCGACCCGGGAGATCACCATTTCCCCGGCATTGATCGCCGTGAAATCGCCGACCGACTTACCAGTAGCCATGCACCCCTCCGGCTATCGCGAGCGCAGCCACGGCGTGGAGAGCTCGCCTAGCTTGCGCAGTATCGCGCTTGAGATGTAGCCCGCGATTCCGATACTGATCATGCCCACCACGATCTGATCGTAAGAGCCGCCGACATACGAGTTCCAGATGAAGAAGCCGAGCCCTCCACCGGCCCCGGCCGACTGGCTGCCGCCGCCCGAGATCATCTCCGCTGCCACCACCACGTTCCAGGTGATGCCCATGCCGACGGTCGAGCCGACGGCGATGGACGGGATCACGGCCGGCAGGATGATGCGCCGAAAGACGTCCCAGGAGCTGGCGCCCATGGACCGCGCCGCCTGAAAGTAGCGCACGTCGATGGCCTTGGCGCCTCCCAGGACGTTGATGACGATCGTGAAAAAAGCGCCGAGAAACGTGACGAAGCCGATCGACAGCTCCTGGGTGGGCCAGAAGATGATCGATGCGGGAACCCAGGCGAGCGGCGGTATCGGGCGCAGAACCTCGAAGGTCGGGAAACAAACGCCGTACGTGGTACTGCTGATCGCCAGCAGCAGCCCGAACGGTATGCCGACAATCATCGCGGCGACAAATCCGCCAAATACCCGCATGGAGCTCAGGTACCAGCTCTGCCAGTACCCCTTGTCGCCGAGCAGCGCGATCCACACCTTTACCACGTCGGTCGGAGCGGGCACGGCCCCGACCCACGGCGTTTGAAAACCGAACCACTGCTTGGATTTCGAGCCCAGCTCCCACAGGACCAGGAACGCCGCGACGGCTGCCAGCCCCCGCCAGAGGCCGGGCGTGAGTAGCGCTTTCTTGAGACGTATCGGCATCAGATTTGCCTCCATTGCATGACGACTGGCCGTCAGCCTTCCTTTTCACCCGCGGCGAATGCCTTGATGGCTTCCTCGTGCACCGCCTCGATCGTCTCGTCCATGAGCTCGCGAAAGCGCGGCGCGGTCAGCACCCCGTAGTCCCTGGGGTGCGGAATGTCGACATCCAGGATCTTCTTCGGCTTGCACGGGCGGGTCGTCATGATCACGACCCGGTGCCCGAGGAAAATCGCCTCCTCGAGGTCATGGGTGATGAAGAAGATGGTGACCGGGTTCTTGTAGTAGATCTCCAGCAGCGCTTCGTGCATCACCGACTTGGTCAGGGAGTCGAGCGCGCGGTAGGGCTCGTCGAGCAGCAGCACCTTGGGGTCGTTCATCAGTGCGCGCACGATCTCGACCCGCCGCCGCACGCCAGAGGACAGCTCCCCGGGATAGTTGTGCTCGGTGCCCGACAGCCCGGCGTCGGCCATCATCTGGCGCGCCTTTTCGTACGCCTGCTTGCGGCCGAGCTTGCCCTGCATCACCGGGCCGAAGGCGACGTTCTCCAGCACCGTCTTCCACGGGAACAACGCCCCGTTCTGGAATACCACGATGCGATCCGGTCCGGGCGCGGCCTTGGGCTTGCCCGGACCGCACAGCATCTCGCCGTCGAGCCGGATGGAGCCGGAATTGACGCTGTGGAACCCTGCGATCGCGTTGAGCAGCGTGGTCTTGCCGCAACCCGAAGGCCCGACGATCATGCAGATTTCTCCGGGACGGATGTCCAGGCTGCAGTGGTCGACGGCGAGAACGGCTGCGCCGTCCGGATCGTAGACCTTGACCACCTGCTCGATGTGAATCGCCCCCTTGCCGACCGGGGCGGATGGCCGGCTGTCTGGCACATGCTCCCTCATCATGCATTGCCTCCCAGCGCGAGTTCCCGGACCCGCCATTGCATCAAGTAGTCGCCGGCAAGCCGGACCAGCGCGCTGGTCACGTAGCCCACGGCTCCCAACGTGGCCATGCCGATAATGATGGTCGGGTAGCGCACGGTGGTGTACGAGTTATTGATGAGATAGCCGAGCCCGTACTCGCCCGACACCATCTCCGCCGCGACCAGGGAAAACCAGGCCACCCCCATGGAGATCTGCAACCCTGTGAAAATGTACGGCATCGCCCCGGGCATGACGACGTGCCGAAACACCTGCCAGCGGCTCGCACCCAGACAGAAGCTGGCACGGAAATACGACTCGTCGATCGACTCGACGCCGAGCATCGTGTTGAGCGCGGTGGCGTAGAACGAGGCCAGGAACACCAGGAAGATCACCGGCGTCTCCAGTCCGGTGAACATAATGATCGCCAGGGGCACCCACGCCAGCACCGGAATCGGGCGCAGCATCTCGAAGATCGGGAACACGTACTGCTTGAACTTTTCCGACCAGCCCAAAATTAGCCCCAGCGGAATTCCCAGCACTGTGGCCAGGCAAAAGCCGATGGCCACGCGCCGCACGCTGACCCAGATGTCCAGATAGTACTCTGGGGTGAACAGCGAAGTGCCGTACACCGGGTTCTTGCTCAGCCATTCCTTGAGTACGCTGGTCGGTCCCGGCAACTGCTCGAACCGGGGCAGCTTCCAGACCTCCACCGCCAGGTACCACGCCCCGATGAACAGGGCGAAGCCGGTCACCATTAGGTAGGGACGCGGGCTGCGCAGCCATTTCGACAGCCGAAACATGGTCAGCGCGATGCCGGTCAGCTGCTGCGTCTGCGCCCGGTGCGCAAGCGAGTGCACCTGGGCGACCCATTGCGGGACGGTGAAGTCGCGCGTGATCATGGTGGCGAAGCGGCTCATCACCACGTTCCCGGTTTCCGGCTCCCGCTCCAGAATGCGAAGCAGCGATTTGCCGTCGATGACCATGCACTCGCAGTCCTCGAGCGCAGTGCTCTTGGCCAGGCGATACGGCTGGCTCTTCAGCAAGGCGGCCCAGCCGAACACCTCGCCCGGGCCTAGGACGCGCATGATGTTTGCGGCCGCCGCCCCGGGCCCCAGCACGTGCTCGACCCGTCCGGCGATGAGCACGTACAGATCGCTGGCGTGCTCGCCGTGCTCATAAATGACATCGCCGCGCTTGAAGGACACGCGGCGCGATGCTCCCACGATCGCCTGCAGCAGGTCGTTCGATACCACCTGAAAGGGCATCGACTGCTTGAGCAGCGCCGTGTAGTCCGCGTCCTGACCTGTCCGAGCCGCCACTTGCATCCGCTTTGCCTCCTCAATTCACTCCGTCGGAAAGAGTTGCCGGGCCGTCGGGACACGCTCGAGTCGAGGGTGTCCCGACGCTTCGTTCACTTGGGCAACGGCGACAGCACCGGCACTTCGCCGATCGGCGCGCTGAGGCCGCGCGCCTTGAGCACCGCTTGCGTGAACTGCGGCATCACCGCTTCTGGCCGGAGCTTGGGCACGTTGATGGTCTTGATCTCGTGCAGGAAGGTGGTCGCCTTGTCGATGAGGTTCATCGCATCCGGCGTGAACGTAAATGGCAGCGTAAACCGCTCCTTGGCGCCCTCCTGATCCGGGAACTTGCCGTACAGCGAGCTGGCCATGGCCTGCCGAGGGAAGCCGGTGGATTGCGCCATCGCCATATTGATGATGTCCTCTGCATTCTTCGGATCGGCGAGGTAGAGCTGCGCGTCGAGCTCCGCGTTGAGCCAATCCTTCACGACGTCCGGACGCTGCTTGATCAGATCGGCGCGCATAGCGAGAAAGCCGCCGTCGTTCTCATGCACACTGAAGCCGGAGGCCACCCGCCTGGCGAGCCCATCCAGGACGATGCGCGAGGCCGTCGGCTCCCAGATCACCGCGGCGTCGAGCTTGCCGGAGCGAAAGCCGCTGGTGATGACCTCGATGTTCTGGTTGAGGTAGGCGCTGGGTTTGATGTTCTCCTTCTTGAACACCGCCTGTGCGAAGCGGTCGGTACAGCTGCCCTTCGGCACCGCGACCACCTTGCCGTTCAGCCACTTCAGCGCGTCCAGGGGCGTCTTGAAGTTCGGGGCGCTATTGCGCACCAGGAAGATGTTGCACTGGTCGAAGCCCAGGCCCAGCACCGCCACCATGCGGATGTCGGCCACGTTCTGCTTGGTGGTCGAGACGATCGCCGGCATGTCCCCCATGTAGCCGATGTCCTGCTTGCCGGCCAGCATGTTGTTGACGATGATCGCGCCCTGCAGCCCGATCTGGAACTCCACGGTGGAGCCCTTCGGCAGGTACTTTTCGTAGAACTTCTTTCCGCGCATCACGACGCCCGACCAGGATTCGGTGTAATAGGGCTGGTAGCCGACGACGAGGTGAACCGGTTCGCCAGGCTTGCCGAAATTCAGCGTCTGCTGCGCGTAACTCGCGGTCGCGCACAATCCGAGGATCGACGCCCCGACGATACCGAGCATCCAGTGTGCGGACGCCTTGAGCGCCCCGTGCAAGTGCTTGTTCATGCTGCCCTCCTTTGGCTGGTTGAACGTGCTGTCCCTGTACGCTACCGTTGTTGTTGTTGCCCCTGCGGCGCGCTGCCCGCCGGTGCCGTTGCCGCGTTGCTTTCGAGGTCTATTTGGCTCCTGATGCGCTTGGCAGGTAGCGCGCGATCAGCTCCGCGAGCCGCCGCATCACCAGGTAGCCCGCACTCGGGTCGGATTCAAGTACCTTGAGCACCTCCTTTCCGTTGATGCGCATCAGCGTCGACTTCTCCAGACAGGTCGCCCGTGCCAGCCGGGTGGGCTGGCCATCGAGCAGCGCGGCCCAGCCGAAGACCTCGCCGGTGCGCAGCACGAACCCCGCCAGGCTGGTCCGTTCGTCGCGCCCGAGCAGGAATTCGACCCGACCGCCCTGCAGGATATAGATGTCCTCGACCGGGTCGCCCACGTCATAGAGCGTGCTGCCCGCGTCGCGGGTTTCGACCTTGCCGAGCTGCGCGAGCCGAGTCAGCGTCGCCGCGGCGAGACCGTTGAACAGCTCTGAGGAACTCAACGCGTCGGGGGGCGCCAGGTAGATCACGCCATCCTCGACGCTGAGGGAGAACATCTGCAGCGGCGTCTCGGCAAGCCCGATCGGCGCGCCGGTGCGGATATCCCATTGCCAGAGGTGCATGTGGCAGGTGAGCACGCCGCCATCGAACAATCCCTCGCACAGAGGCACCTCCTGGTGCGGGCAGATGGCCTGACACGCGAAATACGCGTCGCCGGTGCTGGCGACCATCACCTTCAGGCCGTCGTCCACCTGCACTTCCTTCAAGCCGTTCACCGGCACATCCTCGATGCGGCATACCCTTTTTCTGTTCACGGTGATCCCTGAAATTTCACGGCTGATCAGCTGAATTTGTCATAGCGAATATTGTCAGTCGTGAGCTTCGCCTTGAGCAGCAGCACTCGTATCGCCGCCTCCACCGCCGGCGGCGGTCCCGCGACGTAGGCGCGCACGTTCTGGTAGCGGCCCTCCATGCGCCTCGCCGCCACTTCATGTACGAGGCCCTGCTCGAATTCAATCTGCGGGTGAGCGGCACGCGCCGCCTCCGGAACGCTCTCGTCGGAAAACGCCACGGTGACTCGCAGCTGGTCCGCAAGCCGGCCGCGCATCTCCGCGAGCCGATCGAGGAGGAACGCGTCGCGCACAGTACGCACGCCGAAAAACAGGTCGGCCCGGTAGTGCCGGAAATAGCCCTCCTGCGCGGCGCGACCCAGAATCGATATCATGCCGGCCACGCCGCTGCCGCCGGCAATGCACAGCACGTTCTTGCCGAGGTTGGGATAGAAAGTTGCCTTGCCCAGGGGGCCGAACATGCGCAGCCCGGCGCCCCGGGCGTCGCCGCCGAACAGCCATTCCGATACTCCGCCACCCGGCTTCTTCTTGATGACGAACTCGAGGCTTCGCGCCTGTCGCTCGAAATTCACCATGGAGTAGCCGCGAAACCCCGTAACGCCCGGCGCCTCCATCAGGACGAACTGTCCCGCGTCGAAATCCATCGGCCGCTCAAGTGCCACGGAGAACGCCATCACGTCGTGAGTGAGTCGCTCGACCGATGCGATCGTGCCGTCGAAGTACGCGGGCGTCCAGGCACCCGGGCTGCTCGCATAGACGAAGCTCGCGACCTCGATCGAAACGTCGCCCTTCGGCGCGCACTGGCACATGAGAAACTCGCCCTGGTCGGCCTTGAGCAACTTGCGCCCAGGTGCCTCGGGCCAGGCTTCGACGAGCTCGCCGTGTATCAGCTTGGCCTTGCAAGTGCCGCAGGTACCGCTGCCGCACTCGTACGGGAGCTCCACACCATGATGCAGGCCCGCCAGCAGAATCTTCTCTGCTTCCGCGCACTCGAACTGGTAGGCCCGATTGCGGACATTGAGCTGAACCCTCATCCTCCTCCCGTCGCATTGTGTGCCGGTCGCCGTCGAGTCAAGCGCCGGGCTGTCGCAGGGGTGCAACGCGCCGCCCCCGCGCCCCCCCCCTAAAAGGGGATGTGATATCCGATGCCGAGCATGCGCGTATCGAGCTTGATCGTGCGCCGGAGCAGCTTGGGGCCAGCGCCGTTCAGGCGCACCGAGTCGTACATCTTGCCCACCCCGAACAGCTCGGTCGTGCCGCCGTCGAGTGCGGTCTTGAATACCTGCAGCGCCGAGACCACCGACGCCTCGCCCTTTGCCTCGTCGATGTCGACGGTGTAGACCGTCGCGTGGCGGGTGAGCGGCGAGTGGTCGCTGTTGTGCCGGGGAAGGTTGTTGAACAGCGTCTGCATCTCCGCCTTGTCGTGATCCAGCCAGATCATGTCCTTGCGGATCTCCGGGCTATGGGCAGTGATCGAATAGCGGAACTCGGGGTCGCAAAGACCGAGGTAGCCATTGAAGTTTCTCTCGTCCAGCAGCAGGCACGAACGGTAGACGAGTTGTTCGATCGCGGCTCTCGGGTTCATCGTAGGTCCTCGCTTTGGCCTCTGACCGGCGCCAACGCCGGCCCATCGTTGGTCTCAGGCGGCCACTGCAGCGCCTTTGGCGGTGCTGCGCTCGCCGTACGGGTCGGACGCTGCCCGACCCATGCGGCTGCTCCACTCGGCGTAGTAGTGGCGCATGCCGCCTTCGTCGTGAATGGTCATGTTTTCCTGGCGCGCATGCAGGACGTAGTGGCTGTCGGTGCGCTCGTCGCGCATGGCGATGCCCTGTCCGTGCACCCCTAGCAAGTCCTCGTGCAGGTTGCGCCCGAACGGCCCCCAGATCGAGTTGTGGTCGCGGATCCGGTCCAGGCGCTCCTGGGGCGTGTCGCGCTTGAGCCCGAGACCGCGAAACTCGATCACCACCTTGTTGGGTCCGAGCGGAATGGCAGTGTCCATGCGCAGCACCGAAGTGCGCAGGTTGTAGGTCATGCCCGGGAAGATGTCGATCAGGATCCACCCTCCCGGCGCGAGTCCCGGCCAGCCGATCCTGCGTTCCTTGCTGCCTTCGTACTTGTCGTACTTGATCTCCATCGATCCGACCGACGCATGTCCATTCGGATAGCCGACATACTTGCGATCGAAGTAGCCGGGCTGCATCATCCCCGTGATGCGATTGAAGTAATGCATGTAGTCGTGATAGAACTCGCTGTTGGTGTCGTGCCACAGCTTGAAGTTGGTATTCACGACCGCCTTGTGGTAGTGAAACACCTCCATCGGCTCCTGCATGTAGGGGTCGAGCATCGCCAGCGCGTCGCCGATGAATTCCTTGAGGCTGGGCGCCTCGTCGTCGACGTTCACCCAGACGAACCCGCCGTAGCCGACGTCGGTGCGCACCTCGCGCAGGCTCACGTCCTCCAGCTTCAGCCGATCCTGGAATCCCTCCTTGCCGCGCGAAATGTCGATGCAGCTGCCGCGGCAGTCGAACGACCAGGCGTGGAAGATGCAGGTCATGCGCTTGGCGTTGCCCGCCGGGTCGTAAAGGATCGTATTGCCGCGATGCGGGCAGACGTTGTAGAACGCGCGCACCCTTGCGTCGTCGCCGCGCATGACGATCAGGTTCTGGCCGCCAGGGTGCTGGAAGGTCCGGTAGTCGAAGGCATTGGGAATCTCGCTTTCGTGACAGGCGATGACCCATACCTTGTTGAAGATCTTGTCCTGCTCCTCACGGAACAGCTGCTCGTCGGTATACACCCGGGTGTCGACGTAATGGCTGCTGGGAAACCTCGGGCGCTGGGTCCACTGGGCTGCGTTGCGCGACATTTCGAGTCCCTCCTGGAAATTCCAAAAACAGAAGCGCTAAAGAATCCTGTGCTGTACTGCACGTTTCGTACCAGATAGCTTGCCGATAGGTCGATGGGGAGTTCCCCAGGCTAGACACTCCTATGGGCAAGCGCCCGCCGAAAAATTGCGGTTTAATCGGGTCGAAGAGATTGTTTCAAAAGGAAACGCAGTTGGCACGTTCTCCGCCGGATAGAAACAAGCACAATAGCAGTGCGTTACGGCGATTCGGCCCCCTGTCGGGAGCCCACACGCACTGCTGCCGCGCACACTCAGCGGCGCTGCGATCCTTCGGGATAGCTCGAAACCTGCTCGACTAACTCGCCGCTGCGGGCATCGTCTGCCCGAACAACTCGACGGTACCGCGCGCATTGTCAGTCAGCGCAAAGACTTCGTAGTACTCGATCTCGGGATCCATGCCGTAGCGCTCGACGATACCGGCCAGCCACGGCCCGCCGTAGAACGCCTTCGCATCCTCGATCGTCTGCCACTGATAGACGCCGCCGGCCCATCCGCTCTCGCTCCAGATGAAGTGCTTGCTGATCAGCCCCTTCGCTTCGCGAAAGCCCGGCGCGATGCCGTGAAAATGCACGCGGCAGGCCGCGTAGCCAATATGGGGCGGCAACTTGTAGCGCACCGTGGCGGTGATCATGCGAACTCCTGATCGGCCATTGGCTGCGGGGCCGGCTCACGCAAACGCAAGGTACGCCGCCAGAAGAAAGCCCGCGATCGCGACCGCGAGTGTCAGAAACGACGTCAGCCACGGAAGCGGCAGTGTGGGAACGTCATCGGCTGGAAGCGAGCGGACATACGCGCGGTGGTTGCGCAGCGCGCCCAGAATCGTCAGTGAACCCAGGACGACCAGGCCGATGCCTAGGGTAGCCGACAGCCCGTGGGTATGAGCGCCGATACCGGGAGCGCCCTTCGAGGCCGAGAGCAGACTCAGAAACAGACCAAACCTCGCGACCACGAAGCCCAGCGCCATCACCGTGAGCCCCGAGCGCAACCATGCGAGCAGCGTGCGCTCGGCAGCGAAGAAAACGCGCGGGTCCGGCATGCTCTAAGTCCGTTGCCTGTGGCGTGCGATCCGACCCGCATCCTACCCCAGCGGCGTCGCGGCGGGACGGGTTACGCCCGCGCTGACGCCGCCGCTCAACGCTCCCGCCCCGCCTCCTGGAAAGCCTTCTGCACCGGCGAAATGGATACGTCAACTAGGAAAGACCCGAATGGCGCCAGCTTCGCCTGCGGGCAATGTCGCAGAACGTGCGAGCGATTCGAGCGCGAGTCGCCTCCCCAATCCAGTCAAAACCAATGGGCACTGCCGGATGGTCTCAGTGCCGCTCTAATGTCGGCTATCGGTAGAGTCGAGATGTGACTGCGGTGGCAGTAGGTCCGGTTTGTCTGTTGCCGTCCCTTTCGTCTGGCGGTGCCCATGTACCCGCGCCATAGCTCCGTTTCCACATCCCGCTCATCGAACGCAGCAGGCAGATCTCCCGCACTGCGCTCTCGGACAAGATCTCACGCCTTCGCCCACGCCAGGTCGTGCCCAAGCGCGGTCAAGCGCACGAGACCGACGTACCCCCGTAAAGGTGCGTGAGTGGATGGGTCCCGCCCCTGCGCCGTCTGACCTCGCGCTTGATGCGCAACCACCGGCGCAACCGTGCAGCGGTATAGCTGTCCAACGCGTGGTACACGCGGCTGACGGTGCCCACTTGGAAGTAGTAGTTCGTCCAGCCGCGCAGCGCGCGGTTCAATTTGCCCACCAACTCCGTGGTCTGCTGCCATGTCATCGAGTGGGCGGTCAGCGCGTGCATCTTCTCGACCATACGCCGGAAGCTCTTCTTCGACGGCCGCCTGCCCAGACGAGCGTGGCCAGTTTTCGCCGAATACATCCGCCCAAACGAGTACCACAGGAAGTCGAACTCGCTTTCCGGGACCTTGCAGATGCCTGTCTTCTCCTCGTTGACCGTCAGCTTCAAGCGTCCGATGAGTTCGCGCAGTCGTTGCAGAGCCTCCGCGGCGTTGCCTGCACAGGATCACGAGATCACCGGCATAGGTCACGATTCGACTGCCGAGACTTTTCTCCAGCCCGAACTTCTTCCACCCCAACACCAATGCCGCGAGGTACTGAATTGGAGAACTGCCGCGACCAACCCGGGCGCACCGAGCCCGCCTCGGCGCCGCCCCTCAGCGCACGTCGAACACGAGCTTCCCCCGAAGGTGACGGCCCTCGCTCGTTGCGTGCGCCGCGGCAGCGGCCGACAGGGGATAGCGCTTGATCTCGGGGACACGCACGGCACCCGATAGCACGAGCGCGATGAGGCGATCGAGATGGCGCCGGTCGCGTCCGACGTTTGGGCGGTACGCGCGAACGTCCGCCCGCGGCGAGGCGGGCGCCGATGCCCCCGAGGCGATGAACGCGGCCCGACCACCAGGTCGCAGCACGGCAAACGACTTCAGCGCCACTTCATCCCCCACCGTATCGAAGACCGCATCGCAGGCCGACGCTTTGCGCGTGAAATCCTCGGTCCGATAGTCGATGACCTCGTCGGCGCCGAGCCCGCGCACGTAGGCATGGTTCGCGGCGCTCGCGGTGGTGACGACACGCGCCCCGATATGCTTCGCGATCTGGATCGCAAAACCCGCGACGCCGCCCGCGCCGCCCTGGATCAGGATCGTCTCGCCGCGCGCCAGCTGCAGCGTGTCTTCGATCGAAACCAGGGCCGTCAAGCCGGCCAGTGCAAGCGCGGCGCATTCCGCATGCGATAGCGCGTCGGGCTTGCGCGCTACGATCGCGGCCTTGATCGCGATTCTCTCCGCGTACGCGCCCTCCTGGCCCTGGTCACAAACACCGAAGACCGGATCACCCACTTTGAAATCGCTCACCCCTGCGCCAAGCGCCGCGACGACGCCGGAGAAATCCCGGCCCGGCACGTACGGGAAGCGCGCAACCGGCGCATAGCTTCCGGCACGCATTTTCCAGTCGGCTGCATTCACGCTCGCGGCATGAACGTCCACCAGCAGCTCGCCCGGGCCAGCCACGGGGTCAGGCAGATCGCCGTACTGCAGGACCTCAGGACCCCCATGGCGCATGAAAAAGGCAGCCTTCATCGAAGTTCTCGTTACCTGAACAAGACGGGGCTTTAGCGTATCAGCATTGGCCAGGCTTGGCGAAGGATAGGATTCCCGGGGCTCGAGGGCCGCTCATCGGCGTCACGCGTTTCGCAGTGGCACGTTGCCGATTGGAGCGGTCGAGCAGATCCGGCAAAAACAAACTCCGCCGAAGCAGAGTCTGTCCGTGTAAGCGCCAATGAATCAAATCACGCGGGGTGCTGCTTCATTCCGTATGTCATTTCCCGACTCTCACGATGTAGGCTCTGGCCCGCTGGACCTTGTCTATGCAGTTGGGATATTTACCGAATTCGGACTGGACCTTCGCGGCCCCCAGCAAACTGACCGCTTTGGAGTATTCCACCGTGCCGTCAAAGCCCTTGGCCTTGGCGAAATCCAGTTCCCTATAGGCCACTTCCAGGCCGCTCCGGCACTGCGACGCCAGAGAGCTGTTCGGGTTCCCGGCACACCCTGATAGGGCAACGAGAAACAGCGTCAAGACGGCAGCGATTAAAGGTCGCATGTCACGTTCTTCATTCCGGAGAAAAGGGCCTACAAGAATAAATGAAAACCACGAGCCAGGCCGGGGGAAGGCTCGCGGATGCCGCAGCAGCCTGAAGCTGTCCGGTACTCGTGACCCGTCCCCGCTCCGTCACTTCGGTGCCATCATCTCCCTGAGCTTCGGACCGTACTTCGGGCTGAGGGCCACCAGCGAATCCCAGGCGGCGTCATAGGCGGTCTTCAGCATCGCCTGCGACTGCGCCTTGTCGAGCTTGATGACCTGAATTCCCGCCGCCTGCTGCCGCTTGATCTCGTTGGGGGCGTCCTTCTTTATGGACTCCACTGCAAGGTTCTCCAGCCACACTCGTTCCTTCTCGAGAAACGCGCGCTGCTTGGGCGTCAGCTTTTTCCAGGAATTTGCATTGAAGATCACCCCGAGCTCCACGGAATAGAAGCCGGGCTCGATCCGGTATTTGGTCCTTTGCTGCCAGTTGAAGTCGAAGATGCCGATCAGCGGCCACGCGTAGCCGTCGACCACGTGATTCTCCAGCGCGGTGTAGACCTCTCCGGGCGCGATCTCCACGCCGGTGATGCCCATCTTGTTGAAGAAATCCCGATAAATGGGCGCGCTGCGGATCTTCAGTCCAGCCAGCTTGCCGTTCTCGATCTTCTCGTTGGTGTAAATGTAATACTTCATACCCTCGCCGGTCCGGGCGTAGTAGTAAAGACCCTTCTGCAGGAATATCTTGTTTAGATAATGCATCACCCCGTCGCGACGCATCTGCGCCATGGTGAGATCGGTGTAGTTGAGCGCCTGACCCTCCGGCACGATCGAAGCCGTGTACGAAGTGGTGGTGTTCCCGAGATCGACTACCCCGGTCTTGATGGCATTGCCAAGCTGGAAGGTGGGAATCGACTTGGGTCCGCCGATGTAATTGATATGCACCAGCCCGTTGCCCTGTTCATTGACCCTCTTTACGAAGGTCTCGAAATTGCGCGCGTAGTACGAGCCCTCCGGAAACGCGTTCGCCGCTCGCAGCGTGACTTCCTGTGCCACTGCAGGCGCAATGCCAAGCCAGCACGCGGCCGCGCAGCCGGCCGCCATAGCGAAGTTCCCTCTCACACCATGCCTCGTCATTGCACTCTCCCATCCAAGATAAAGTGAACTCTTGCCCTTGCGTGAGGACGCCCCAGGAACCCTATTTCCGCCGACCGGGCAACGCGCCCGCAGCCGTCGTCATACCGGCTTTCCTTTGCTCGTCGCCCAGGACTTCATGAGCGAGTTGGAGGGCAGTGCCTCGTCGATGAGCTTGCGGGCGGTCTCGGCGCCCGCTATGGGCAATCCGCCGGGATCCAGCTTGCCGATCTGCACCAGCACCGAGGCTTGGTCCCAATAGATGTGTTCGTGGTAGAGCTTGTCGCCGCGGAAGCAGACGATTGCCACCAGCGGTATCTCGACGTAACGCCCCGTCGGAGGAATTCCCGGGAGCATCCAGTCGATCTCCATGTCGTGAGTGAAGCAGAACAGCATTTCGTCCACGACGCGGTCCGCGCCGATGGTGCGCGAGATGGGGATCAGCCTGGTGTCCTTGGGGGTCCTGGGTATGAAGTGGTATTGGTAGAACCGCGCCAAGTCGGCTTGCCCGACGCCGCCGGTCATGGTGGGAATGTGGTTCACGTACGGCTCTTGGACCATGGTCGCCATGGTCGCCTTGACGTCCCGGGTACCGAATTCGTACTCGGTGTGCTTGTCCCACAGCGCGGACAGATCGTAGCGAGGGCCGAGCGCCTTGCGCAGCGCCGCGATCGAGCGCGAATGCGCCATCAGCGAGGCCGGCTTGTCGAACGAGTCCCGCCCCTTGCTCGCGAATGCGTGGCCGGCACCCGGATACATGTAAACCTCGACGTCCTGCCGCCCGGCGAATGCAGCCTTGACTTGCGCTGCGGCGGCAGGCGGCGCGTAGTCGTCCTTGTCGCCGAAGTGAAAGACCACCGGACACTTGACGTTCGGAGCCTCATCGAGCGCCTGCTCGATTCCAACCCCGTAGTAGCTCACCGCGCAGTCGACCCCTACGCGCGCGGCCGTCAAATAGGCGAGCTTTCCTCCCAGGCAGAAGCCAAGCACGCCAACTTTGCCGGTGCACTCGGCGAGCGTGCGTGCCGCGGATACCGTCTGCGCGATGTCCTTGACGGCGGTATCGGCGTTGAAGCGCTGGTAGTAGTCGAACGCCTTCTCGAAATCGGCCGGCGTGTGCCCGAGCTCGATGCGCGGACTGAATCTCCAGAACAGGTCCGGTGCGATCGCGACGTACCCTTCCTCGGCGTAGTAGTCGACGACGTCCCGCAGCGCCTTGTTGACCCCGAAGATCTCCTGCAACACGATGATCGCCGGGCCCGAGCCAGACGGCGGCACCGCGACATACGCGTCGAATGATCCGCCGTCGTGCGCCTTGACTTTGATATACCTGCTTGACATTGTCGCCCCCTTTTCCTCAGCACCTGACACAAATTTCCGCTGCGAATTCTCAACCCGCTGCGCTCAGCCCAGCAGTCCCGGCAGCCACAGCGCGATCGCCGGGACGAAGAACACCAGCGCCAGCAGTACCAGGCTGAGCGCCACATAGGGCACCACCGCGCGGTAGATGTGGCTCATCCTGACCTGCGGC
>Ga0307373_10003201_pt1 | contig 28708 bp, 25 predicted proteins | sample OX2MG_FD_202534 | JGI IMG/M metagenome (GOLD analysis project Ga0307373, IMG submission 202534) | Soil microbial communities from Risofladan, Vaasa, Finland - OX-2 | ecosystem: Environmental > Terrestrial > Soil > Coastal area > Acid sulfate soil | place: Finland: Risofladan, Vaasa | collected... | reverse complement strand
CGCCCCGCCGCCGCACCCTGTTCCGAGCGTCACCAGCTTGTCCCCTTCGTCTGTGACGGTAGGGGCGGCAGTGCAGACAATGACTATCAATGGGTCCGGTTTTCTGCGCTCATCCACTGTGGCCTATAACGGGGTTGCGCACGCGGCCACGTTCGTTAGCTCAGGACAGTTGACCATCCAGCTCAGCACGAGTGATCAAGCCACGGTGGGAACCTATCCGGTGGTAGTGACGAATCCGCCACCCGGCGGTGGAGGTTCCGTCCCGGCCACCTTCACGGTCGATAACCCGGCGCCGGCACTGTCCTCGATTTCGCCTGCAGTCATTGCGGCGGGTGCGCCGGATACGGCCGTAACGATTAACGGCAATGGGTTCGTCTCAACCTCCGTGGTCGATTTAAACCGCTTGCCGCTGATAACTACCTTTGTCTCAGCAACGCAGCTCACCGCAACCCTTCCCACGGCGAGCCTGGCCAGCGCTGCCACAGATCAGATCGCTGTTACGACGCCCGGCCCAGGCGGAGGGACCTCCACCTCGGCCTCATTGGCAGTGACTGCCGTCGCTTCGCTGGTAATCCTCGCCACGCCACAGAATGGGGGGCCGACAGATGGTCCGTGGCAAGTCGTTGTTGCAGCGGCGGATGCGAGCGGAAATTCGATTGCGAACCTGCCAATAACCCTGACGTCCACCGATGGCGCGCTCGATTTGGCCCAAGGCCAGACGGACTCGTCCGGGACATTTCTGGCGACCATTTCTCCCCCGGGGACAAACACAGGGCAGGCCGTAGCCGTGACCGCCGCGACCGGTGCCCAAACCGCAGTGGTCAATATTGGATTCGTGTCCTCGCCTTCCGCGCCTTCAGGCCCGGCAATCGCAAGGAAGGCCTTTAGCTCACAATCCAACAGTGCGCCGCTCTCATCGGGTTCGACGCCAATGTTCGGACCGATGGTGTACGGCATCTCTGGAAACGCGGGATCCACAAGCTCGTTTGGCCCCCCCAGCAATTGCTTGAGCAACGTGGGTCTTAATCAGTTGCCAAGCAGCGCTTGCCAGACGAAATTTAATGCAAGCGGACTCCTATATGCTGAAGTGCATACAGAAAGTTCAGCGTGCAATACCGTTAGCGAGGTTCTGGGCTATGCGTAGGGGGGCTTTCTTATTTCGGGCTACCCTGCCTTCGGTTTGTGGCAGCCGAGTTTGCCAGAAAGTACGGCGGGACGTGGGCCGGATTGCTCACGAAGAGCCTTGCCGTCCTTGCTGGCCTAGAGCTCGTCACTGATCTTCCTAATCCAATGGATATCGTTACTGTAGGATGTCTTGCCATTAATGCTGCAAGCTTTGGACTCGGAACCGGACCCGGCACCCAGGTCACGGTAAGTCCACCACGGGCCGTGGTACCTCTGGGAGGGACGCAGCAGTTCACCGCAACTGTCGCTGGCCCGTCCGACACAAGCGTAACTTGGTCCGTCGTGCAAGGTGCTATGGGAGGCTCTATCACCAACACGGGACTTTACACAGCTCCGACAACCATGCCCTTTCTACCGGAGGTGACTATCGATGCGACCAGTACTGCCGACAGCCAGGCGGTTGCGCAGGAAGGGGTGACACTGGTCAACTCCACTGGCGGCAGCTCGGGTTCAATGGCCATCATTACCGGCCAAGTCGGCGGTCAGACGGTGGATAAAGCGTATATTCCAGTGCCTAATCCAGGCCTGATCTCCGTCGTCAACGTTGATGCAAGCCCGGCCTCAAACGCGGTCCTGACGACCATTCAAATGCCCCCCGGCTATAGCCCGAACGCCACGGCGGCGAACCCAACTACGCTTGAAGTGGTAGTGGGCAGCTATACTTCGCCCGACCTCCAAATTATTGACGCCTTTTCGGACCAGTTGGTTGATACCCTCACGACACCAGTCACCCAAAGCTTCAGTTTCAGCGGCGGCAGTTGCATGATTTGTGGCATTCAGATCGATCCCGCGCGGAATCAGGCCATCCTGGATACCGCGCAGGGCTATCTCATTCTGGACCTGTCGGCACTTACCTTTTCGCCATTCGTTGCAGCGCAGACGGCAGAAAACTTCGGCTACAGCCCGAACCAGGAGATCGCCCTGAGCCCCTTTTACGACGAGTTTGGATTTGGAGTGACTCCGGGAGTGCAGGCCGTCAACTTCAGCAACAACGCCGTCTTCAACCTTAGTTCCAATGGCGTGAACTGGTCCCGGCCAGACGCTGCGGCTGTTGATCTTACCACAGGGGTTGCCGTTGTTGCTGATGAGGATAACGGCAGCCAGCTTCTGATTAATCTAAACGCCGCCACGTTTGACTCTTCTGCCTCACCGCCGACTTTCTCAGCCCCGAGTACTCTGTTTTCGACAAGCTCACCAAACTGCGGCTCGTACAACGAGTGGACGATGATCTCCGTGGAGAGTTCGACCCACTTGCTGTTTCTCGGCACTGAGTATTACGACGATTGTGCGGGTGTCGAAACCCTTCCGGCTGCTTCCGGCTCTGGCGTCCCGCCGACGCCGACCATCTTCAATTGGGGGCATGTGCCCTCGGCTCCTGACGGAAGCGGATGGCAGAACGCCACAGACCCTCACGGCATCGCAGTTTTTACGAGCGTGGTGGACGGAAAGGCATACGGATTCCTGGTACGGGCCGACGCAGCTTGGGTTGCAAAGGTTGATCTGGTTGGTGTTGCGAGCGCTTCGCAATTGTCGGGAGGCGGGCAAGGACAAGTCGACCTGACTCCGTTTGTTACGTTCTACGCGACGCAGTGATGCCGGTCTCTTACGGGAACGGTCTGGGCTTTGTGCGATTGCAACTGGAGTGGCGGAAGGCCTGGGGCGCACGAGCGGGCGGCCACGGCGCGGTTTTGGTGCCGTGGGCTTTTGTCGGCCAGTGGTGAGCAACGAAAGGACAGAATCGGCGATCAGATGTGCTGAAGAATCTGAAGGCCAGGGTTGTCGGCTTCAACCAGGGCAAGGATACCAAGTAGCGAACTTCGGCCGAGCTCCCGACGGAATCTGGCTCGGCAGATTACGGCTGCAGTTCAAAGAGGAGGTTGTGACCATGTTAGTTCACTCAAAAGGATATTACATCCTGATCGGTACGTTTTTACTCGCGACGTGTGGACTGGTTTCTTCCATTTCGATGGGACAGACCGCACCCGAGAAGGCCCTTACGATACAAGACGGGACCATCATACACGTGGTCTTGACGGATTCACTCGGCTCGAACACTAGCCACGCCAACGACCCCGTGCACTTCGAGGCGGCCGAGGACGTCAAAGTTGGCGACGTGGTGGTGATCGCCAAAGGAGCAGCAGGAGTCGGGCATGTCATAACCGCCGAGAAAAATGGGCACTTTGGAAAGAGCGGCGGGATCAATTACTCCCTCGATTATATTAAGGCCGTGGACGGGACGAACGTCCGGCTTCGTGCAAGCTCAAGCTCTGGAAACCCAAACAAGTACAGCATGCTGGGCATATATGGCGCTTTCAAACACGGCAAGAAAATCAAGGTTGCGAAGGGTACCCGTATGGATGCCTACGTTGATGGCGACCGGGAAATCCACGTCCCCGGCCCCGGCGCCTCGGCGCCCAACAAATAGGCTCTATCCTGACGGGGGTTACACCCGCCTCGCGGGGGCGGGGGCGGCTCCAGTCCTCCGCCTGGACCGTCAGGCACGCCAGCGGGTAGCGCAGAGTTTCGTGTCTTTCGAAATCCTGCGGCTTTTTGCTTTCAAATTCGTGTCCCTTCCTCTGCGGGCAACAAGATGTGATCGACAGGCAAAATGCCGCTCGTTGCCTGGGGCGCACCCACGCTTCCGGTATCATCTTATCCATCTGCGGGAGCACAAGGGAGACCAGGAGTTCCGCACCGTGACGGGTGGCGTGTTCCACGTGTCGGGAGGATCGACGCGGGACTCGGTACCCTTCCAAGGGAAACAGATTGCCCCGCGAACTTTTGTGGTGGATCTCACCAATGTCCCGGCTGGGGAATACGGCTTTCTTCCACCTGGCATGATCGCTCAAAGCAGCGCATCTTCGCAGTTGGGGAAGATGTACACGTTCCACGTGCTGGAGTAACGCCATGGAAGCCCCGGAGCGTCCCATCGAATGTGAGACGCGCTACCAAGGGAACTGGTGTGCATTATTCTCGGCGACCGGTGCTGGTTTGGGTGGGTTGAGCCGGCCCGCCGCAGGAAAGGCTGCGAGCTTGGGCTGGCGGTGAACGCTCTGCTGGCGAGCGTGATTCTTGCAGGATTGCTGGCATCTTGCGGCGGCGGCTCTTCTGGTGGTGGAGGCATTACCCCGCCGGGGACTCCAGCGGGTTCCTATACCATCACCGTGACCGGAACGGCGGGGTCGCTCGTCCACAACACGAACCTGACCTTGACGGTGCAGTGAACCACGACCGGCAAAAGCGGTAGCCATCTCTGAAACGGCGATGCCGTGTCAAGCACTTTTTTTCGACACCTATCGATATCGCAGGCGGCGGCTTGCTTTCCGGGAACCGCGCGGATTCTATCTTTGGCGAGATCAGGGTGGTCCAATGCGACGGGGCCGTCAATCAACGCCACGACGAATTCCCGGCGTCCTTGCGTCTTCGCCATCAAGGGCCGTAGCCGGACCAGGTCCAGAGCGCCCATCCAGATGATCCTCGTTTCAATTTCCGGACCGAGCCGTGATGATCGGCAGCTCTTCCCGCTTCCAGCCGATTCCAACCCGGCCCATAAGACGGAGAAATCCCGGCGCCAATTTGCTCATCAAGCTTTGTGAAAGAAGCGCGTCCGCAGCAGCAACGCCGCATCTCTCGGGTCAACTGCCCGCACGGAGTTGGACGATGAGAACTCATACTGGCGGCCCGTCACCGGCCCGCGCACCTGGATCGGCGAATATTCCAGGTAGCGGAGAGCCACCGAAGAACTTGACGGCTGAGCTGGCGCAATGGTTTGTTGCAGCGCACGGGGAATGTTAGGCACGTTTTGCCGGACTGTTGGCGTTGTGGGTGACGCTGTCGCCGTCGATGTCGTGCTCCTCAGTGCCGTTCGTTTCTGACCGCAGCACATCGTTAACGTCTCCTTCTCGGGGTTGCGAAACGGCTTGAATAACGACAGGTTCCTGGCCCAGGCGGTCCAGCAGACAAGCCGCGCCGGAGAGCGCCAGCCAAGTGAGCAGCCAGTCGAGCGGCTTGCGGGAAACAAAGAGCGCGGCCGGAGCCGCGATCCACAGGCTGAGACAGTTGAAGCAATCCATCAGCTTACCAGCCAGCCCGTGGCCCAAACGGGCACGAAATCTGACAATGAAGTCTGCCGGGCCATCCTCGCTCGCCAGCAGGTGGCTCACCCGCCAAGTGGCGAGGACGGCCAGAACAAATCGTATCCAGAAGTTCCCTTCAATCACCCCTGTCATCGATCGAACTCCTGCCGCTCGCCACCGGGTTGGACTGGGTTCTCCGGAAACCGCACCTGCAGGCGGCAGGTGATTACGTCTCGCGTTTCTTCTGACTCTGCGGATTGCTCTTGCTTTCACCTTTCTCGGATGGGAGTTTGCGGCGGCGCTCCCCGGAGGGTGGGCCGGGGGCCTTTTCCGCCGCCGCGGCCCCGAGTTGCATTCTGTCGACTTCGCGCCCCAGATCGCGCAGGGTCTTAATGCCGCGGATGATCTGGTGGAACGCTTCCTTCGCCTCGGCGGCGATTTTAGGTCCCCAGGGATCAACCGGCACCGGTCCGTGAGGCGTCAGCACCCAGAGCGGCCCGTCGGCGAGGCTGCCGATCAATTGGTTGACCAAGGCCTCGTTGATGGGGATGTTCAAGTGAAAAGCGCCCACGATGACGGCGACACAGTCTGAGGAGATGCCGTTGGCGACCACGCACAAGCTGTAAAGGCCATCAGGGACTCCGCACGGCACCTTGAAACTCGTCGATTGTACCGAGAGGCCGGTCGCCACTCCCATCGTGCTGTGACCGAACGTGCGGCAATAAAAAACCTTGCCGTCGCCTTGAAGACGGACAATGGGGTAGTTCGTCGCCATGGTGGCGTCGTCGCCGTAGCTGTTAGCCTGTGAGAGCCCATTAATCTGGCGGCCTTGCAGCGTGTAGGTTTGTGCTACGTGCAACTCGGCCGGGAAAGCCGTGATCACAGGCTTCCAAGCCGGGTCCGGTGCGCCATCGGGAGTGTACACCTCAATATCAGTCGAGGCGTTGGAGAAGAGCACCTGCCCGGTTGGCAACAAAAGCATACGTCCGTTGTAGGTGTAGTCGGCGTTGTTGGCCGAATCCGGCACGGCGTTCAGATTCGTTCCGTCGAATTCGAAGAAGTGCGTGGGTTTGGCGTAACCATTGCCATCCGCCGGGATAGGACCGGCTACGCAGAGAACGTTACCGTTGGGCAGAAGGCAGGCGGGCGCATCTTTAGCCAGCCACAGGTTGGGGAAGTCCGGCCCTGCTAACCAGGACCCGGGTTCGTCAGCGAGCGGCGGCGGCGTGTAGAAAGCCGTGTGACCGGTGGCGCCGATCGCGAACACCCGCCCGTCCGGCAGCAGGATGGCGGGGCCGATCTCCTGCGAACTCGCTTGCACCAGGCTCACAGGCGTTGACCCTGCGCTCACCCACTTCTCGCCAGGCGCCACGTACTTTTCGGCATTGCCAATGTTGGTGCATTCTACGGAAAGAATTGTCTCATCGGGAAGAAGCGTCCAAGTCTCTTCTTCGCTGGGATCATCCTTGCTTCCCGTCGCCGTCCAGGTGTTTGCAGCCGGATCGTAAATCGCCGTGTCAGTCGTTCCGATTGAGCCCAGCAGCAATCTGCCGTCCGGCAGGACACAGCAGGGAGCGTCTCCAATCTTGGCCCAACCAGACGGTGGAGAAATAGGCGTCCACGTATTAAAGATGGGGTCGTAAATTTGGGCGGTGAGAAGATTAGCGGAAAGGCAGTTGTTGTACTCCCCGCCGGCGACGAACACGCGTCCGTCCTGGAGCACGGCGGAAGCATAATACATGGGAGCGTTGGGGCTCGGCGCAAGCGGCGTCCACGCGCCCTGTGTATAATCGCCTGTCGAGTCCGGGGTAAGCTTCCACCAATTATTGCTACAGTATTGTTGACACATCACCGTACCGTCGGTCAGCAGCAGCATGGTGCTCGCTTGAAACGGCGGTTGATGAACTAAAGGTCGCCAAGTTCCCGCCATGAGTTCAACTCCTTTCTAAGTTCATAAGATGTTCAGCGAGCCGCGCCCACTGTCATTCAGCGCTCAAAGCATGGCGACGGTGTGAGCGGCGCGTGACCCGCGACGGGCTGGAGAGGGCCGCCGGTGAACCTCTACCGGCGGCCCCTGCCGCCTCATTTTATTAATGGCGGAAATGGCGGACACGGCGGACACGGCTCGATCAAGGCGAAGCCTGCGTTGAACTGGCGGTCGTACTGCGACTGGCGGCTGTAGCCGTCTACAGCGCGCGCGGCACAGTACACCAGAACCGCAAATGCGCCTTCCGTGCAGGTTCCGAGCAGAGTGCCGGCCGAGTTCACAAACGTGGCGGGCGAACCCGGTGAGGGTGCGCCTGCGCTGGTGTCGGTAAGACCATGTATACCGGCGAGTCCGGCCACCTGGCCTTTGATTCCCAGTGAAACACCCAGGCTCCAATCGAGGAAGTTGTTGGGATGGAATGCAACGTAGTAGATCGTAACGGTGTCGGTCGAATTCGTGTAGTGGAGAATACCGCACGGATCGGTGTCCGTCGAGTCTAGCGGCGTGGACACCTTCGTAACCTGGGCAACCGTATCGTTATTGTCCACCAGGATCTGGAAAATCAGATTACCGCTCGCGTCGATATTGTAGGCGCCGACGTTGGTATAGGTTCCGAGCGGCACGCTCTGATCGGCCAGGAGATAAGCAAACGTGGAAGGGCCCCCGAGGTTGTCGCTGGCGACGGGGTTTCCAGCGTTGTCGAACATCTCCAGCCGTAACGTGCACAATCCGCTCCTGCGCGGAGTTGTGCCTTCGGTGCTGTCGAAATTCCCGTAGGGGAAATCAATCCAATCAAACCCGTGTTGCGGTATTGCAAATAAATTGCTGTTCCCGCCTAGGGTTTGAGGTGTAAACGTCACCGGGGTGTTCACAATGATGACGGTCGAGGGCGGCACGTAGGTGACGGTCTGGTACCTGATGGTGCTTGGGGCGTTGATCTGCGTAAAACTGGGGTCGCCCTGAAACTGGTAAGACCAGCGATAGTAGCTGATCCCAGGCGTCCCAGGCGTCGGCGTCGTCGGCAGGTCTGGATGGAATTGCACCTTAAGCTGAAGGGTTCCGCCCCACGGGGTCTTGCCGGGCAGAAGGCCAAGGCCCGGGCCTACTCCGTTGGTGAGCCCCTGCACGTACCAAAGGTCTTCCCAGCCGATATAATTCGGCCACACGTACAAGTAGTTGGGGCCGGGATTTACGGGCGGGCAGGAGACGGCGTCCGGATCATCAACGACGATGTCGACCGATTGGCTGCCGTCGTAATTGTAGTAAGTGCTGCAGGCGATCTGCGGGTCAGAGATTTCCACCTCGGTACCGTAAAGGTTTTGAATGACCTCAAAATAGAGGTCTGGAAAGTCCTCGGGGCACCAGAAACAAATCTCAGCAGAGAAGGAGCCGTCCGACTGAATCAAGACCTCCGTAAGCTCTTGCCAGCAGAAGGCCGAGTCAGGAATCAGCTCGCACCAGAAGTCGTAGAGGATTGCCTTGTTGGCAACGATGTACTGCTTGAGGGCGCCACCTTCCAGTACCGACAGTGTGGTTGCCACCTCGGAGAGTGAACTCGTCGTGCTGAAAGCGCGCGATGTAGCGCTGGAGGAGGCGATGGTGGCCAGGCTCGCAGCGGTGCTCCGGCTGGTGGCCGCGCTCAAGCTGACGCGACTCTGTTCCGCCGAGCCGGTCAGCCGGCCTACCAAGCTGTCTCGCAGGGTGAGGAGGTAGACGGGCGCCAGGGTATCCAGCGTACACTCGAGGTCGACCTGAAAGATCTGCACCGTCCCCGTGCAAATCGGTGCATAAAGTGGCTGATTGCTCCCCGGGTTTAGCAGCTTGCGAACTGTGCCATGCACGAAGATGCAGGTTTCAAACCAGCAACCGTAGATCGTGGGAAAGGCTGCAAAGGAAAGCTTATCCACGCCTAGGGCAGGAACATAATCTTGGGTGAGGGCCTTTGCTCTGGTTAACTGCCCCACCAGATCCGCGGGATGCTCTTTCTTGTTGTGCAGCAAGTCGGGTCCTACTTTCACCTGATAGCGTTGCCCGGCAGCGACCTCAAACTTCACGGGTTCCTTGTGGACCGGCTTGGACTCTGCGAGGCGCCCGGCGGAATCGAAAAGGTAGGCCCGGGTGTGAGGAAGCTCCTTTCCCACCGGGTAATCACGAAAAGCCACATCGACGGTTATCGTCGTTTTCGAGGTATTGTCAGCTTTTGTAGGCATACTTTGAATCCTCCTTGCTTTTTGATTGAACTCAGTGGCTGCCTCCGTTTGGGTCGAGCAGCTCGATACAAGCACGGCGAAGGTTTTCCCGCCTCGGGTTCTGCGCGCCGCGCTCGCGCTTGTTTACGGCCAGTTGTTGATCGCCCAAGTGATCAGATCGACCATCGGCGAGCCCGCAGCCGCGATGTTGTTGTCTTCAGAAGAGAACGGAAACTGGTACTCTTCTTCCTGGCCCGAAACCTCGCCCACGATGCTTGGGTAATTTTCACCTGCCCACCACGCGAAGAACGGTCCACCCGAGTCGCCCGGCGACGAGTCCCCGTTATCGGTTTCCAATTCCATCGCGTCGCCATCTTCGTCGTCGTCGTGGAAGCTGATACCCCCTTGCCGCGAGGGCTGCTGGGCGTTGGCCACGGCGCCGGGGTACCCCACGAGGTTCCAGTAGTTGCCGTCGTTCCAGCCATCGTCGTAAGTCTTGCTGCCAAACCAGCCCAGCGAGTCGCCCAACGGATCGTACAGCTTCATCACACAATAGTCCCAGGCCGAAACCGTGTCGTTCGTGTCGTATCCCCAGTAGCTCTCTACGTACGAGAGCACGCCGGAGCCCAGTGTTGAGGAGCCGTTGAAGTACGCCGGTACAAAGAGCACCATCCACGGGTCCGCTCCCCAGGGGGCCACGTGTCCTGCCGTCAATATCGTGTTGTGGGTCACCAACGTACCCGATCCCGACCATTGCCAATTGGGGTTGGAAGGATCAGTCCAAGCGAATACCCTCCCGATGCACTGCCAGGGGTAGCCCGAGGGGAAGAATGGCTGGCGGACATCGTTGCCAAACACGTAGTGTGGCCGAACCCGGTTGCCATTAAGTCGCCGCAGGGGTGGGCGGATGATCCCGGGCGACATCTTCGGGTGATAAATCAGGTCAGCCCACTCGGGACTGTGCCCTTTGACCGGCCGGCCGGCCCCTTTCGTCTTTTTCACTTCATCCCGCGAGAGCCGACCGGCTTCCTTACCCGGCAGGCCGTGGATGATGTTCTTTACACCGTCGATGTTCCACGCTGTCATTCCCTTTCCCAAATCAATCTTATGGAGGGCGGTTTCCAGCTTAAAGTCGCGTGCGCCACCCGGAATTGTGAAACTGTTCGAGGACTTCAGCGAACGTAACGCCTTGGGCGGGGCCTTGTGATTCACCACGTTATCCAGTCGGAGCACGTCGTCCGGCGTCAAAGGCGGCGATGACTTCGGCTTCTTGGGTGCCCATTTCTTTTCCATGGCTCAACTCCTCTTTTGCGGCAAATGTGAGAATCGGAGCGAATTTGCTGAGGGTGATTCATCGTTTCAGTTCGCCGATTTCAGCGCTGGGAGGCGGTGCGGCGGCCTCCTGCGCTGGCTTCTTTTCATCTTTGTCGCTCACGGTTTTCCTCCTCATCCTAAAGAGTGTTCGTGCCTTGGTGAGCGTTGAGCAATCAACATGCGGGGGTCGGCTATCCTCCTGGGGCCCTTTCTTCCTTGGGCTTCTTCTCGATCATCTTGGGCAACTCTTCGATGAGCTGCTCGAACGCCGTATCTTGGGCGGTCCTGGGCAGGTGCTCGAGCACTGCGTTCAGCGCCTCCACCAAACGGTCGGCTTTGTCCTGCGGAATTCCCTGCTGGACAAGAAGTGCCGCCTCAGATGGAGAAACAACGTACATGCGTTAATCCGGCCCGGCCCACGGCCATCGCCACCCGCAGGTGACCTCGCTCTGCGGTCACCGCTTATCTAGGACGGCGCCGCTCGTCCCGGTCGAAAAGCTTTCTCGGCCCGCAAACTTTCCATGGGGTTGACTCTTGGAAGCGGCTGCTGCTAGTTCCTTTGTTATGCCGACGGCTCAGCGGACGACAAGGTTACCGTGGCCGACTTGCTCCTCAACGGATGAATTGCCTGGAATTGCATTTTGATTGATGCGCACATGCTAAATCACATACGCAACCCTGTCAAGTATCTGATATTTCATAATCATCAATCTCATACACCCGAAATATATTAGTGTTGGCGGTATAAGTCTGCTTGCCTAAGGGCTAAGCCGGGAGTTGAGAATGCCCCAAAAAGAATTGGTCTCAATTGTCGCACGGGTCTCAACCGTCTCATCCGGAAGTGTTAGGCTAAATCGGTGCTGGAAACGCCCACACTGCCCCCAGAGCCAAGCCTCTGGGCCGTTACGGCAAATGGGGTGACGAAGGTATGAAAGTCTCCGAGATTCCCACTTCCTGTAGGGGCGGGCCTGGTGCCCGCCCGCGTGCGGCCGTCAAGGTCACCCTACGAGGTATCCGCATCATTCCAACCGAGTTGGGTTCATACTGAAAGAGGGCAAAAAAGATGTTAAAACGCAAGGGCGAACCGGGCATGTTATAGAAAATAACGGATCGGCATTTTTGAATGACACAAAGCAAACCGGACGAGACTTTCGATACTTTGAATATTTTGTATGCCGAGGGATTACCACGAAGACGGGGTGCAAAAGTCCGGCAAGATATTGCAAATACAAGAGATCGTGAAAAAGGTGCTTAGCGTTGCCTGGTTAGCCGGCAGACACCGTAGCCTGGCGCCTTTCTCTGGACATTTGGCGAACCTTGCTCACGCTCCAGATGAGTAGCATTCCAAGGAGAGCCGCGGTGGTGTCAATGCCGCAATCGACCAGCGACGGTCCCCGACCTGGCACGAAGATTTGATGGAACTCATCGGTGAGGGAATAGCTTCCGGCCAGCATGACGGACCACAGGGCCGTGCGCGGGTCCCAATAGAGGTCCTCTCGAGCCTGGATGCTGGCAAAGATCAGCAAGCCAAAGATGCAATACTCCGTCAGGTGCGCGGCCTTGCGAAAGTAATGGTGAAGCAGTGCGAAAGTGGGCGGAGTGACGTGAATGCGAAGGAGATGGAGGATGGTGGATAGAACAACACCCGAAAATCTTCCCCCGAAAGTTCCGGTGGAGAGGTAAAAGATGAGCCCCGCCCAGCAACACGTGAAGATCACGCGGAAAAGCCGCTGCGCCCCGGGAATGCGATGTCCTTGCCCTGAAATGTTATTCAAGCCGGTAATTTGGAGCTTCCTTGGTGATAATCACGTCGTGAACGTGGCTTTCGCGAAGACCGGCGGCTGTGATACGGATGAATCGGGCGTTTTTTTGCAGTTCCTCAATGTTTCCACATCCGCAATAGCCCATGCCGGACCGCAACCCGCCCACCAGTTGGGTCACCATATCAGCCAGCAGGCCCTTATACGGAACCCGGCCTTCAATGCCTTCGGCCACCAGCTTGGAAATCTCACCCTCCTGGCTGTAGCGGTCTCCGGAACCCGCAGCCATGGCGGAAAGCGACCCCATGCCGCGATAGGACTTGAAACTCCTACCCTGGAAAAGGATGCTTTCACCCGGGCTTTCCTCCGTGCCCGCGAACAGGCTGCCGATCATCACCGTGCTGGCGCCCGCCGCGATGGCTTTGGTGATATCCCCGGAGAACTTGATTCCGCCATCGGCGATCACCGGGATGCCGTGGGGTGTGGCGGCGCGCGCGCAATCCATTATGGCGGAGACTTGTGGCACCCCCACGCCGGTGACGATGCGCGTGGTGCAAATGGAGCCGGGGCCGATGCCCACCTTGATGGCATCCACGCCCAGCCCAATTAAATCGCAGGCGCCCTCGTGAGTGGCCACGTTACCCGCCACCAAATCCACGCCGGAAAACTGCTCGCGCAGGGCGCGGATGGCTTCCATCACTCGCGAGGAATGCCCGTGCGCGGTATCCACCACCAGGACGTCCACCTTCGCTTTCACCAGTTCCTGGGCGCGTTCCAGGTAGTCACCCGTGGCCCCAATGGCCGCGCCCACTCGCAACCGGCCGTGGGCGTCTTTGGCGGCGCTGGGGTATTTGATCCGCTTTTGGATGTCCTTAACGGTGATGAGACCCTTCAGTTTGAACTCCTCATCCACCACGGGCAACTTTTCCACGCGGTGCCGGTGGAGGATTTTCGCGGCTTCCTCCAGCGTCGTTCCCACGGACACAGTAATCAGGTTCTCCCGCGTCATCACGGCTTCCACCGGCAGGTCGGACCGCGTCTCAAACCGCAGATCGCGGTTGGTCAAAATGCCCACCAGCTTGCCGTTCTCCGCCACCGGCACGCCCGAGATCTTGTACTTTTTCATGATCCCCTGCGCCTCGGAGATTTTGCTTTTGGGACTGATCGTGACCGGATCCACAATCATGCCGCTTTCCGAGCGCTTCACTTTGTCAATCTCGGCAGCCTGCCGCTCAATGGGCATGGTCTTGTGGATAATGCCAATCCCACCTTGCTGCGCCAAGGCAATTGCCAGGCGCGATTCGGTGACGGTGTCCATGGCGGCGCTGGCCACAGGTATGTTCAAGCTGATGTTGCGGGTGAACCGGGTTTGGGTATCAACCAGGGCGGGCAAAACCGAAGATCGGGCGGGCCGCAAAAGGACGTCATCAAACGTCAACGCCTCCGGGATGGGATGTTCTTGCATAACCTCCTCAGAAAACTTCGCCGCAAGATGCTGAATTCTTCATTCTAATGGCCCTCATCGTTGCGGGTCAAGCGCGGGTTCGGAAAAGAGTGGGTCAGTTTGCTACAGCAACGAAAATGTACCACTACCTTCGGAAAAGGGTTTTGGCGTTGAAAGTTGTGAGTGAACTCGATAAGATAACAAATCGGGGAGTTTGGGGCTTTGTAACCGGCCAATTCGTCTCTGCATCCAATCTACCGCCGTTGCTGAAAAACGGTGCCATGCCTTTGGGTTGAGGCACTTGCCAGTGACGCCGGGGGTTCAGTGAGTTGGGGAATCACAACAAGAGCGTGTGCAGCCGCAGTGCCCCGAAGACCTGTTTTTTGACAAAGGAGTTCCATGAAGAAAGATATTCATCCAAACTATCACGAAGTCACGGTCGCCTGCGCTTGTAGTAGCACGTTCAAGACGCGATCGGCATACAAGAATGATGTGATGCACGTTGAAATCTGCTCGAGTTGCCATCCCTTTTTTACCGGGAAACAAAAACTGGTGGACAGCGCCGGGCGCGTGGAACGCTTCCAGCGCAAGTATCACCGCACCAGCCAGGTCCCGGTGGAGGTATTGCCCTCGAAGATGTAAAGGTTTCATTCGCAGGGCGCCGCGCCGGCATCTTGCCGCCCGTCGCGGTCCGCAGGGGGCAACGCGCCTCGATGAATGACCGGACGCAACCCTGGCATCGGCCCACGCCCTAAACTTTACGATAAGTTAAGTTATAGCGCCGGAAAGAAGGTGGGTGACCCGGCGCATGATGACAGCCCGAAGCTGCTGGAGCATTTTTGAACGCAACGCCCGGAATGGATCCTCTCCGGCAACCGGAAAATCCTTGACCACGCCATCCGCCTCGAATCCTTACGTCACGCAACCGAAAGTTTACCTGCTGGGCCGCCAAGCCCTGGTGGAAGGCGAGCTGGCGCGATTCCTGAATGATGAAGGCCTGATCTTTTCAACCGATACCCGGGTGGCCGCCGAAGTGCTGAATGAAATTGCCGGTCGCACCTGCTACATGTCGTTCGGCAAGGGGCGCAAGAGCAACCGCGAGTATCTTGAAAATATCCTGAGCTCCAAACACGGCAGCGTTTTGGAGCACGCCGTGTGGAACGTGCTGATCACGGGCGTCAGCCGCTCGCTGACTCATGAACTGGTCCGCCATCGGGCCGGGTTCGGCTATTCGCAGCTCTCGCAACGCTACGTGGATGAAAGCGATGCGCGCTATGTGGTGCCACCCCTCTATCAGCAGAATGAGGCCCTTTACGCCAAGTGGAAGCAGACCATCGACTCGGTGCGGCAGGCCTACGCCGAGCTGGCCGAATCCACGGCGCAGTTTGTTCAGGAACAACATCCGGAGATGCCGGCCAGGGACCGCAGAAAATGGGCGCGCCAAGCGGCGCGGTCGGTGCTTCCCAATGCCTGCGAGACCAAAATCTTTGTCACCGGCAACGCCCGCTCCTGGCGCCATTTTGTCGAGCTTCGGGGCAGTGTCCATGCCGACACGGAAATTCGCCTACTCGCCGTTGAGGTTTGCCGCACCCTCAAAAAGGAAAGCGCGAATCTCTTCTTCGACATCGAAATTGTGGATCAGGCGGACGGCATGCCGGCGGTGACCGTTCTTCACTCCAAGGTGTGAAGGCAAACGGACCGGCTGGAATTGATCCTCCGCTTTCCAGCCTTTCCTGATTATGAAGTAGTGGGTCAGTTTGCTGGTGCGGCGGTCTGTGACCGCCGGAAGCGGTTGAAAAATAAAATTCGCCGGTCAGAGACCGCTGCACCAGCAGTGAAAATGTACCACTACCCATTGCGAAGAGAGATGGACAAGGCCGGTTGTTTCGTGGGAGGTCTGTTGTGGGCTCGAGGCGTCGGAAGATCTGGACCGATCATCACCGCCAATGGCTTGGCTATCTAACCGGTTTATTGCAGCACGTCCAAAGCGGCCGCAAGATTCCTCTGGGTCCATCCGAACCTTCGCCCCAACTCGCCACCAAAATTCCAGCGGTTTTGAAGCCCCTGCGGATCGCCTACTGCGCTCCCCATCCTGATGACGAATCGCTGAGCGGGGCGCTGGCTTTGCGCCTGCAGTTGGAAACGGGCGCCCGCGTCACGGTGGTGGCCATTACCTTGGGGCGGGATGAAGGCCAGCGGCAGCGCCGTTTGCGGGAATTGGAATCGGCGTGCAGCGCGCTGGGATTCGACCTGGTGGTTCCCAATGCGCCGCACAGCATGGAAGAGGTAACCTTGCCATCGCGCCAGAATCGCCGCGCCCTCTGGCTCCGCCATCGCAAAATGCTGCAAATGGCTTTCGAGGAAATCCATCCGGACTTGGTCTTTGCTCCGCACCACGATGACTTCAACAGCACGCATATCGGCACTCACTATCTGGTGGTTGATGCTCTCCGCCAATACCTGGCGCAGAAAAAGCAACACGCGGTCATGCTGGCTGAAACGGAAATTTGGCATCAAATGAATGGACCGAATCTGATGGTGGGCATTGCCCCGGAAACGGTCGCCATTCAGCTTGTCGCGGCCTGTGAACACGCCGGTGAGATGTTACGCAATCCCTACCACATCCTCCACGCCTGCCGGTTGATGGATAACGTGCGCCGCGGTTCGGAAGTGGTGGGCGGCCAGGGCGCTGCTGCTCAGCCGTTTTCCTTTGCTGAGCTTTACCGCATCAGCTTCGTGGCCGGGAATAAAGTGGTGGCGGCAAAGCCCGGCGGCCAGATGGTGGGACCGGAAGACCCTCTGGATTTTGCCTTGCTGAAGAAATGGTTCTGGCCGGGCAGCGGCAAAGTGCAGTAAGGCGAGGCCTCCGGCCAATTTGTAAATCCGCTTGTCCCTTTCCACTGCCGCGGCGGGCTGATAGACTAACATTTCTTTCCGGCTGAAAGACATCAGCCGCTGTGAGGCTACCGATGAATACTTCCAAGCAATCGAATGGGGTCCAAAAGCTCCGCCGCGGCGCGCCGCGAGCGTTGATCGTTCTATCTCTTGCGATGGTGGGTCTGGGCTGGGCCGCGCTGCCCTCGGGAGTTGTGCGGGCACAGGTGAGCTTCCAAAGAATCACCGGTAAGACTTTTGACGGCGCCGTGCCGCGAGAGTTTGTTCTTGAGACCTTTGCCATACCGGTTGAAAAACGCAACGCCGCATTGATCAAGACTCCGCAGGGATCGCGCCTGCTCTTCGCGCTGCTCGACACCAGCGGCTACTCCTCGCAGGTGCAGCAGAAGTATATTGGCATGATCATTGCCGAGGGCAAGGTCAGAATCTGCGGCCATTGGCTCGGCACCGGAAGTTATGGGTTCGGACTCACCAAGCCGGTTCCGGCTGGACCGGGGCCGGCGGAGTTCAAGTTCTACGATCAGGCGGGAATTCAATTGGCGAGTTGTCCGGCGGCAAGAGACGAGAAGTTGCAGCAGCCACGGCCGCTTCAGGTACAGTGGAACGGACAGACTGAGGCCCGGCTTTACGTGGGCCGTTATTGGGCGGCGTTTCGGTGAGGAATTGGACGTGAGGCAAGACCGAATAAGGTGGATTACATTTCGATTAGTTCACGCCGCGGCGGCGCGGCCGTTGGCTCTTGGCATCCTTATCTTGTTAACAGGCTCTGCCGGATTGCGCGCCCGGCAGAACGGCTCTTCTTTTCTAGTGATCGCCGGCACCGCCACGGACGTCACGCCGAAATCGGTGACGGTGATGGGGCCGGACCTGAAGCCAGTCACCATTTCAACCCAAGAGGATTTTACTCAGAATGTTGCCGCGGGCTCCAAGGTCACCGCATGGTATTACGCGCAGGGAGACGGTTACGCGCTGCGTTGGCTTTCCTATTCGTTGGAAAATGATTTTGTATCGCCAGCCAGAATCCTATCCCAAGTAAAATCCGTGGTGCTGTTGCCTGACTCAAAGATGCAGGGCGCTGACGGCTTGACGGATATCATTGCCGGGTTTATGAAGGACAACCTGGGCTGGCGCGTGGCTCCGAAGATGTGGGCCGCTTACATCCGAAAGCAGATGCTGAAGAAGACGTCCACCCTTGATGCATTTAATTCAAAGTCCGGCAAGTTTGACATGAAGCGTTACCTTCAAAGCCAGGACAACTTGATTCCCACGCTGGCACGCCGCGCCCGCGTCAATGCCGTTCTGGAAATTCAGATTGAGAAAGTCGATGCTCCGGTTTCCCGTAAGGTCGCGGTGTGGGATGGCGTTCAGGATCCGCTGAGCGGGAAGACCATGAGGACGATCAGCAAGATTAACCTGGTTTCCGGGACGGAGGGCAAGGTGCCGGCGGCGACCGTGGTCCTGAAACTATGGAGCCCACAACAACAACTGCTTTGGAGCAACCGCCGCGGATTTGCTGCCCTGGAACGCTACGAGGGGTTGCAAAACAAGTTGGTAAGCTGGCCGTTGGCAGACTCGCTGGTGGATTCCCAGAGCATCGACCGCTGGCTGAAGATGGTCTTCGCGTCATTCGTCAAGGTTGCGCCGCCGCCCAGGAATTTCGATTAGAGCGGTTATTGGCCTGGTACAGAGTGAGGGTGGGCAGGGTGGGGCCGCAGCCGTTCAGCGCTCCAGGAGGAGCTTGGCAATGGTTTGCAATTGCATGAAAGACGTGCCCTCGTAAATCTTGCCGATCTTCGAATCCCGCAAATATTTTTCCACCGGGTAATCGCGGGTGAAGCCGACACCGCCTAGGACTTCGATGGATTCGGAAGCGACGCGCTCCGCCACCTGGGAGCAGAAGTACTTGGCCATGGCCGCTTCCTTGACGAAAGGCTGGCCGGCATCTTTCAGCCGGGCGGCATTGTAGGTCATCAGTCTTGCGGCTTCCACATCGGTGGCCAGGCGGGCGAGCTGAAACTGGATGCCCTGGAATTCAGCAATGGTTTTTCCAAATTGTTTTCGCTCTTTGGCGTAACGCACCGCATATTCGAGCGCGCCCTGTGCGATTCCAATCATCTGCGCGCCGATGCCGATCCGGCCCTCGTTCAGAGTTTCGATGGCCACCTTGTAACCCCGGCCCACTTCGCCCAGTACATTCGATTTGGGAATCCGGCATCCATCCAGGATCAGCTCGCAGGTCGAGGAAGCGCGGATGCCCAGCTTGTCTTCCTTTTTTCCGACGGCAAAGCCCGGAACATTCCGCTCAATAATGAAGGCCGTAATGCCGCGATAGCCCTGCTCGCGGTTGACCGTGGCAAAGACGATAAAGAGGCCCGCTTCTTTGGCGTTGGTGATCCAAAGCTTACGCCCATCCAGGATGAAATGATCCCCGTCTTCGCGCGCCCGGGTTTCAAGTCCGAAGGCGTCGCTGCCGGAATTCGGCTCGGAGAGCGCATAGGCGCCGACGGTGTTCTGGGCTAGTTTGGGCAACCAAGCCTTCTTCTGCGCTTCGGTTCCCCAGCGCAGGATGGCGTTATTCACCAGCGTGTTTTGTACGTCCACCACCACCGCGGCAGAGGCATCGACGCGCGCGAATTCTTCAATGGCAATAATGGACATGAAGAAGCGGCCGCCGCTTCCGCCGTAGGATTCGGGAATTTCGATGCCCATGTAACCCTGTCCGAAAAAGCTATCGATCAGCTCCTTCGAAAAAACGCCCTCGCGGTCCATCGATTCCACCAGCGGGCCAATTTCCTTGCGGGCAAATTCTCTGGCGGCGGACTGAAAAAGGCGTTCGTCTTCGCTCAGCGCCGTCAACGGTGGAATCGCCGCAATGGGAGCTGGAACCGTCTCAGCCATAGCATGTCACCTCATCGAGTTTTTCGAGATCACGGCAAGGTCTAATCATATCACCCAGCGCGGAGGTTCAGCAGGCAAGGGGTGTGCAGGGGCAGTGGTGCGTTTCGGCGGCTGTAGCGGCGGTCTCTGACCGCCGAATTTTATTTATCAAACCTTCCGGCGGTCAGAGACCACCGCTACAGCAAACTGAACCACTACCCCTGCGCGGCTCCGGCGAATTCTCAGGCTGGAAATGGATTCGAGACAGACATCGGCTCAGTCCGGGTGGGGCGGTGCGCCATCCAAGGCTTGGTTGGCGAGCCGGTCTGCTTCACGGTTCTCTTCGCGTGGCACGTGGCGGACGGAGAAGCGTTCAAACCGCCGGGCCAGTTGCTGGGCGCGATCATGCAGGGGGCGCAAAGTGGGGCTTTTCACTTTGTAGCTGCCGCTCATCTGATACACCAAAAGCTCCGAATCGCTGCGGATTTCCACCCGGGCATGCCCATTCTTCAACGCATATTCGAGCGCTGCGATCAGCGCCTGATACTCTGCGAAGTTATTGGTAGCGCGGCCCAGCCTCCCGGAAAGTCCAGCCAGCCGCTCGCCTTGGGAATTGCGGATGGCGACGCCATAGGAAGCGGGCCCAGGGTTGCCCCGCGACGCGCCGTCAATGTTCATGACCAAAGTGCTTGAAGAAGAATTGTCAGGCATGAGAGCAACTGAAGCAGGCTTGAGCGCGTCCTCGAAAAGCTGAAGTCTAACCTTGGCGGCCGGCGCAGTGGCAAGAAAGTTCGTGCCTTGCAGTGAACAGACCGCAGCCCATGCAATAACTCAGGAGATCTACTGCCTTCTGCCTACTGCTTACTGTCCACTGCTTTCTTCCTTCACGACCGGACAGCAGCGTGGCCGTGTTCGCCGGCAGGACTTTCGCCCGATTCCGGCGCCGCCTCCACCGGTGGGTCGTAATAGAGAATGCGGACACAGTTTTCGCAAGTGAAGAGCCCGTCGGAGGTGCTCACGTCATTGAAGGCCTGCGGCCGGAGCCGCACGTGGCACCCCATGCAGAAACCGTCGCGCACTTCAGCCACGGCCATACCCTGGCGCGCCCGCCTCAGCTTTTCGTAAAGGTTACGGATTTCTTCCGTCAAGCTGCTTGCCAGTTCGTTGCGCCGCGCCGTCAGTTGATCCCGTTCCACGATGGCCGCCTGACGCTCGGCCTCTAGAGCGCCGGATTCTCTTGCCACCCGCGCTTTTTCCGAGTCCAGCTTTTGCGAAGCGTCCCCGATCTGCTTCTCAAGCTGTTCGGACTCCACCATCTTCTCCAGAATACGATCCTCAATCTTGCCAATGTTGCCCTCTTCGCCTTCAATCTCCTTGAGCATGGCGCGGTATTGCTCGTTGGTTTTCACTTGGTAAAGCTGATCGCGGTGCTTGGTGATCTTGGCATTGATCTGTTGAATCTCAGCATCGAATTCCCGTCTTTCTTTTTGATTGGCGGCAAGCCGATGCTTGGCGGCATCAAAAGCCGAAAGGAAATCCTTCAACTGGTCTTCAATGGCCTTGATTCGCGCCGGCAGTGAAGCAATTCGCGAACCCATCTCCGCAATCTTGTGGTCAATTTGTTGCAGCTCGATGGCGGTTCTGACTTCAGGGTGCACGGCGGCTCCTGCGGCGGGTTTTTCCAGGGGGTGTGGTGGGTCCAGTCAATTTCATAACACCATCTCCATTCTGTCACAAACACCGGAGAGCGGCAAGAAGCGTGAAAAACGGGTCGTGGTGCAGTTAAAATACCCCTGCTTGTCCGCAAGGAAAAATGCAGGAGAGAATCGGCTGGATGAGGTCCGCGGATAGGGTGAGGTTTCGTTTCCCGCAACTCTGAGGCCTTCTACATGGACAAAAATCAAGAAGTGCAGGAGCGATACGACGAAACGGAACGGTGCCGCTTCCGATTGGTGGAGATCAAAAAAGAAGCATGCCCCCCACGGCAGCTTTGGCAACCCAACGGCAAAAGCAAACATGGTAGGCCGTGTAAGCGTGTGTCTTTGGGACCTCCTCGAAGATGTGGCTCAAGGGGACACCGGTCAGCCAAAACGCGCTAAATTCCTTGCGATTCCGTAGGGTGATAACATCCCTTTCCGCCTTGCGGTCCAGCGGTGTTGGTTGCCCTGCGCTCTTTGCAGTATCCCAGAGATCGTTGTAGACGGCGATGGAATCGAGGTCTCGGGGAACGTTTGTCGGGTCGGTCTCAAACTTGCCAAGGTGGTAGTCATGCACCTTGCCGCCTTTGGCGATTGAGTTTGGGCGGAGCTCGTTGGCGCTCACGCCTTGCATAATGCGACGCGCGCGGTCGTCGCCTTGGGAAGAATTAAAAGGCTCGTAAAAGTAAACCAAAGCGCCCGCAGGTACATCGGTTTGCCCATAGGAATCCGTGTATCCGCCATGCGCTGAGATGCAGGCCTCCGCCGCAAATGTGCCGGTCCGCACTCGATAGATCCTTAACCATCGCCCAACATCAACTGAGTCCGCCATGATTCCACACGCTACGACACGCCTTTGCGGCTGTCAAGATTAAAGCTGGACCATCCACTGAAAGAACAACAAATTCTGGTGCAGAAATGCCGGTCATCATGTTTATCTCGCCATCACCGGTACCACCAGCGCCGAAGGGTGCGCGGCATCGTGATAAATCGTGTTGGTCGCCTTGACCCAGCGGGAACCCGTCTCCGGGCTTTCACCCGTGTTCAGATTGCGGTCAAAGCGCGGGAAATTGCTGCCGGCGACTTCGAGCCGCAACCGGTGCCCCGCCAGGAAGACGTTGCTGGTGGCCCAAAGGTCTATCGTGAATAGATACACCTGGCCCGGAGTGATGAATTCCGGATGTTCCGCCGAATTTCGATAACGCGCCCGGATAATTCCCCCGGTAATGTTGCGGGCGAATCCATCCGGACCCACATCGACCAGCTTGGCCGTGAAGTCGGTATCCACAGCGGTGGAGCTGGCGTAGAGATCCAACTGCACCGGTCCGGTCACGTTCAGGTCGTGAGTCAGGGGCGGTGTCGAATAGACCAGAACGTCCTGGCGTGCTTCATTCGGCCGCTGATCGCGTGCGCCTGGCTCCAGATGCTCCGAATCACAACAAAGCCTTCCACCCAGCGTCGGCACGGGGTTGGAAGGGTCATCCACGAACTGATCCGGCGATTCCTCGCCGGGAGTTTTGCTGCTGATCGTCCCACTTCCCAGCGCGGAATTGGCTTTTCCTTGTGAGTGAAGATAGTAAAGTGTGGACTGAGCCCCAGCGGGAGGCCAACTGTCCGCCTCACGCCATTCGTTCTTACCCATCTCGAAATATTTCACGGCTTTTTCCTGCGCCATCCCGTTCGGCTCGTCTTTCAGCAAGTTGTCATACCAGCGCAGCATGACGGCGTTCATGTCCACCGCGGAAGCCGCGCCAAAGTCCACATCTCCCACTTTGCGGCCCATTCCCGAGTGGCCGCCCACAACGATGAGCAAGCGTTGACCGTTGCGCGCCGCATCGGTTCCGGCGTGGGCCTTGAGTCCAAGGTAGTTCCGCAGCGTCCCGCCCAGGAACAGGTCATACCATGCGCCGGTGTGGAACGCTGGCACGCGGATGCGGGAATAATCCGCTTCGATGGACCATTGCTTCCAGTAATCGTCGTAGTTGGGATGATGAATCCAGTCGAGGAAATAAGGAGCTAAAGCGCCAAGTCCCGCATTGCCCAAGGTTGGCGGGGCGGGGAACAGCGAAGTGCTTTCCAGCGGAAGCGTGCTCGCGAATTTCATGGCATTCGTGCCCGCGGCCACGCGCCGGTTGAGCGTGTCCTGAGCCAGGGCGGCCGTCCAGGATTCATCAAACCATTGGGTCAGCGCGCCGCCCTGATAGGTCCAGTTGGCATGGTAATTGGACGCGGTGACGATGGGGAAAATTCCGGCGAGATGCGGCGGATGGGCAATGGCTTCGAGCATCTGCGTGGCGCCCACGTAGGACCCGCCGAACGTGCCGACCTTGCCGTCCGAATAAGGCAGCGCGGCAGCCCACTCCACCGTGTCATAGCCATCCGCCGATTCGTGCTTGAACGGGTACCATTCGCCTTCGGAGGCGTAACGGCCTCGGCAGTCCTGGATGATGACGATGTATCCGTGCGCGGCGTCCTTGAGTGCCGTTTCCACCTCGTTGGCCTTGTTATAGGGCGTGCGTTCCAGCAGGACGGGAAACTTGCCGGCAGCGTCCGGCCGGTAGACATCGGCGCGCAAGGTTACGCCGTCCCGCATCTTCACCGGAACATTTTGTTGCACGATGACTTTGTAGGATTGGGCTGCCCAGCCGGGAGCCGGGATCAGAGCCAGCAAGATGAAGGCCGTCGTTAATGAGGTTCTACGTTTCACGCCGCTCTCCTTCGGTTGCAAATGGAATTTACGAAGGGAGCGAGTATAGAACATTCGCATGAGAATGCAAGCACGTCATTCCCACGAGGCTTGTTCCCGCGAAAGTGGGAAGTAGGAATCCAGCCGCGGAGGTCGCACGAACTGAAAAAATTCCCTGAAATTAAAGAGGAAATCTAACGGCTACTTTTGCATATTCTGGACGTACAGAATCATATTCACAAGGTAATCTCGGTCCCACAACACAACTCCGTTTGCCTTTGCAAGTATCGCTGCTTGGTCCGTGTAGTAGTTATTCGTTACCACAATGGCCTCAGAACCTTGATACATCCCACGTGCTGCAACGGCTTCCTGCACCGCTCTTACTCCCACTCTTTTTGTGTATCGCTTTGCCTGGACGATAGTTCGCGTGCCTTCCTTTGTGGCGACTAAATCCGCTCCGAAATCTCCCGCAGTGCGAGTCCTGTGGACCCTGTAGCCAAGTCCGCTAAACAAAGTTTCCAAGTAGCGCTCAAAGGTGATGCCATCCATGAGGTCGATCTCAGCAATGCCAGAATGGGTCAGTCGACGCTGATTGTGCTGCCAGATGGTGAGCGCGATGGCGGCGAGAACTGCCGGCAACAGAACAAAGAGGAGAGCGAGTGATTTCGCATCCAGTGCCCAACAGACAAGGGCAGCCATTAGGCTCATGCCGATCAGAAACGCAACGCCTTCTCCAAGACTGGACTGCTGCCTTCGCCGTCCCATCCGAGATCATCCCTCCAGCTAGGCTACGCTTGAAGTCCGGCCTGGAATTCAGCAATCGCGCACCTGCCGTGGCTTTCAAACCCTCTGGCTCTCCGTCCTGGGTCCGTACGCGCCACCCGCGGACCCGCATGCACGGCGGTGTGGGAGGGGAGATCGGGCGACCGCTCCCCCTATCCCGATCGTGCCCCTCAGGTCCAGGTCGAATATTTGGTTAGGGCTTCGAACCTAGGGTCAGAGCGGTCAACAATGTCGATTATCCACGCTGCGGAAATAGGCCCCTTTACATAGTCCCCAGACGCAGCGCCGTCTGCCTTTAGAAAGAAACGACTCAGCCTCCCGGTCTCGATTCTGTCCCCCGGAACGGCTGCTACCACGAGAGAGGGTTCGCCGATTGTTTTTAGGACAGGCCCTACATCAGGGTCGCCCGTGTGCAAGCCATAGATCGCTTCGCCACCCCAGCAGCAAAGGAGGCTCCAGACTCCGCTCTTGCGCCTGAGCAGCGAGCGTCGAAAGACGAACCAGATCATTCCACGTCGATAGGCGTCTCCGGCTGCGTTGACCCTAAGAAGACGGTCGGCCACAGTTTGGCTCAAGTGGTTAAGCCGACGGGCGCTTTGTACTCTCTTCTCAGCCAGCTCCGGTGACAGCGGCTGGAGGCCGCCGTCAAGGATTTCGGCGCGTTCGTGAGAAAGCAGCTTCGTGCAGTGAAACCCCAAGATTTTTTCGCCCGCCAGGATCTCGTCCGCTCGCCTGCAATCGTTGGCTTCCAGAGCTGCCCTCAGTGACTTGGGCCATGTCCTGCGAGACTCTACGTCAACCGCTGGTGTGCCATCTCGAGATCTGAACGCGATCGAACGACCCATGTGCCTGAGATTGGCACACAGTATAGCAGGTCGGCGGGTGGCGCATACATCGCGCCTTTTGGGATGTGTGCGATGCAAGGTACTAGCGGGTCGGGGTAGCTACGCGGGAGGCGAATATGTGCCGTTGTTTGGCATGGTTGCGCCATTTCGCATCCCAAAATCGCCTACATCGCGGAGCGCGCGCGACGTAGGAGCCACCCGCAGTCTCTTTCGCATGTGAATGAAACGGATGAAGCGAGCGAGTATAAAACATCCACGGGAGAAAGCAATAGCAGGATTCGAATTCGCAGATACCGAGACGTGGCGCCGGGCTCAGCCCCACGTGTGAATCTGATCCGCGGGTGGCATACATTGGTTTTTATTTGTGCGCCAGCCTCGGAGGAGTCGAGGGTGGCCTCACCCTTGGGGCGCTCGTTCAGTAAGCTGACGAGCCAGGGCGAAGCCCTTCCCGGTCAGTCTGTACAGAATTCCCCCCGCATGCGTCACAAGACCTCTAAGTAAAAGCTCTTCTAGGGCTTCGTAATAGATGGCTGCAAACACTGGATCTGTCTGGTCTACGAAGTCTCTCCCTGAGCGGACCCACTTGCCCAACTGGTCCGTCTCCAGGACTTGAATTACGCCGTCGTGCGCAGCCGATCTGAGGAGTTGCTCTTCGGGCTCTGTCAATGGGCGGTCATGCTGTTTGTGGGGGCTACTTGTCTTCCCGACTTTGTCTTCGGCTTCATGCTCCGCGTCCCGCTTCCACATTTGTAAGACTTCGACGGTGAACCGAACAGGATCGTTATCGACCAACTTGGCGCAATTCTGGCACAGCCAAATAGCGTTGCGTGGAGAGCTTCGGTCATCGTCGGTTAACGACGCGTTATAACGGGGTCCGCCCGGCGAGGCAGCGGTAATATGCGCCGCAACGCCTACATTGACTGCTTTGGAGAGGTCCGCCTGAGGGCCACTCGTGGCTGCACGGCAGTCGGGCTTGGAACACTTCAAAGCCACTCTCGTCCCAATTGCCCTTTTTGTCTCCTCTGTAAAATCGTCTCGCATATCTCCCCGCCCTAACTGTTTCAGTCGCGGCTGACGAGTGCGTTGGCTTTTATGCATCCGCCACTGGCAAGCGCTGGCGGCATCCTGTCCATCGCCAGAATGGATCGATCCTCCAGCTAATAGAACCTCCAACCGGACCAAGGCCAGTTCCCCGCAGGTGGCGCATACATCGCGCCTTTTGCGATGTGTGCGATGTAAGGTCCTAGCAGGTCGGGGTAGATTCTCTCTTGAATTTCAAGAGCTTTTTTCAGTTCATGCTGCCTCCGGTGAAGTCTGAGCGGTCCGGGCTGCCGTCGTCCCCTGAAATTGGCTGACGGTGCGCAGAGAGATTTTCCAAATGGAGCTCGATGGCTTCGCGGGCATTGGCAGCGGCTTCTTCAATGCTCTCGCCGTAGGAAACACAGCCCGGCAGGAGGGGAACCAGAACCGTGTATCCACCTTCCGGCTCAGGAATCAGGTTGATCTGATAGGAGTAGACCCTCTTGGTTCTTCGCATGAAATTTTTTCCTCCCGTAAGCAGGTTAACAAGGCGCGAGCCTATGAGCAGCGGCGTAGCTTGCCGCGCTGCGCTACTTGGTTCGTGAGGGCATCATTATAGTGGATTCCCGCCTTCGCGGGAATGACCGTCTCGGCAGCGGGAGTCTGCCCATCCTCGTCATTCCCGCGAAGGCGGGAATCCACATGCCCGTAACCACAATCATTCATAGCGCAGCGCCACGATGGGATCGAGCTTGGAGGCTTTCATGGCGGGCCAAATACCGAAGAACAGACCGACGCCGACGGCGACGATGAAGCCGGTGAACACGGACCAGATGGGAACGCTGGTGGGGAATTGGGGGACGAGCGCCTTCACCAGGAAGCTGATGGAGCAGCCAAGAAGAATGCCGAGGATTCCTCCGGCGCCGGTCAACGTCATGGCCTCCAGCAGGAATTGCCAGGTGATATCGCTGCGCCGCGCCCCAATGGCCTTTCTCACTCCAATTTCGCGGGTACGCTCGGTGACGGAGACCAGCATGATGTTCATCACGCCGATGCCGCCCACCAGCAGGCCAATGGAAGAAAGAACGACCATGGCCAGCGCCGTGGTGGCAATGATCTGACGGAATTGGGTGATGATGGATTCCGCCGTGGCGAGGCCGAAGCTGTCCGCTTGCCAGGGTTTGACGCTGCGCCGGCGGCGCAACAGGCCGGTGATTTCATCCTCCGCCTGGCTCATGCGGCCGGGATAGGCCATGGCCATGATGAAGTTATCCTTCACGGCCGGGTAGATCTGCTTGTAAGTGAGATAGGGGATGTAAACCACGCGGTCATTGCCGGTGTCGCCTAAGAACTCCTTGCGCTTACTCAGCGTGCCGATGATCTGGAAAGTATTACCGCCCACGACGATGTTCTTGCCGACGGGATCCTCATGGGGGAAAAAGCGCGTCACCACGTCGGCCCCAATCACGGTCACAAAGCGGCGGTGCTGATTCTCAAACTCGGTGTAAAACCGGCCCTCCGCCAGCGTCGCGTTGCTGATGCGAAAGTCTTCTGCAGTGGCGCCCGTAAAATTACCATTCAACATGTCCGCGCCCTTATACTTGATGACCGGCGGAGTGGAATTCCAGTTCACCAGTTCCACGGCCACGTCCTCCACGTCCGGACACTGGTCGCGGATGGCCATGGCGTCATCGAAGGTCAGAGGCTTGCGAAGGCGCTCTTCGCGGGTCAGGCGGAAATGGATGCCGGGCTCAAACTTATAGACGAAGATAGTGCGGGTGCCAAAGCTCTTGGCGACATCGGCCATTTGGGTGGAGAGGCCGGAGACCAGGGAGGCGACAGCAATCACCGTAGTGGTGCCGATGAGCACGCCGAGGACGGTGAGGAAGGACCGGACCTTGTGGCTGCGCAGCGTGTCCAGCGCCAGCAGTAGATTCTCTCCGACATTTT
>Ga0307373_10003200_pt1 | contig 28708 bp, 23 predicted proteins | sample OX2MG_FD_202534 | JGI IMG/M metagenome (GOLD analysis project Ga0307373, IMG submission 202534) | Soil microbial communities from Risofladan, Vaasa, Finland - OX-2 | ecosystem: Environmental > Terrestrial > Soil > Coastal area > Acid sulfate soil | place: Finland: Risofladan, Vaasa | collected... | reverse complement strand
GAACCATTTGGAACTGGCCATGTACTCGGTCATGTGGAGCGAACATTGCTCGTACAAGTCGAGCCGCATACACCTCAAGCGCCTGCCGACCACTGGCGAACACGTGCTGGTCGGACCGGGGGAGAACGCCGGCGTGGTCGATGCAGGCGGTGGTCTTGCGGTCGCTCTCCGAATTGAAAGCCATAATCACCCATCCGCCATAGAGCCATATCAAGGTGCAGCGACAGGCGTCGGAGGAATTCTCCGGGACATCTTCACGATGGGTGCAAGGCCGATCGCTCTTATGGATCCGTTGCGGTTCGGCCCCCCCGACGACCCGCGTTCACGGTGGATAGCGACCGGCGTGATATCCGGTATATCTGGATATGGGAACTCGGTCGGCGTGCCGACAGTAGGCGGGGAGATCGCGTTCGACGAGTGCTACGCCGACAACCCGTTGGTCAACGTCTTGTGTTGCGGCGTCCTGCCCGTTGACCGGCTGGTTTTCGGCCGGGCGTGCGGCGACGGGAACCTCGCTGTGCTTCTCGGGAGCACGACCGGAAGGGACGGGATCGGCGGTGTCAGCGTGCTCGCTTCCGCCGGGTTCACAGATGATGAGGCGGCGGAGCAGGCGAAGCGGCCCAACGTGCAGGTCGGGGATCCCTTCGAGGAGAAGCGACTGATCGAGGCGTGCCTCCAGCTGCTGGACGAGTCTCTCGTGATCGGCATCCAGGACCTGGGGGGCGCCGGCCTTACCTGCGCGACGAGCGAGACGGCTTCACGCGGGGGTGCTGGGATGGACGTCGATGTGACGGCCGTGCCTGTTCGCGAACCGGGCATGGAGCCCTGGGAGATCATGACGAGCGAGAGCCAGGAGCGGATGCTCGCGATAGTCACGCCCGATTCGCTCGACCGGGTGCTCGAGATCTGCCTGCGCTGGGAAGTCCGAGCGTCGGTGGTCGGCCGGGTCAACTCGTCGGGGCGGCTGAGGATCCTCGACGGCTGGGAAGGGGAGGTCCTCGCCGACGTGCCGGCGTCGACGCTTCACGACGACGCACCGCTGTACGACAGGCCGATGTCACCTCCCGCGGACCTCGACGAGCGAGCCTTGGACGACCCGGCGAGGCTTTCGCCGCCCGCCGACTGCAGGGACGACCTGCTCTCGATGGTGCAGGACCCGTCTTGGATCTACCGGCAGTACGACCACCAACTGTTCCTCAACACGGTCGTAGCCCCGGGTGCCGACGCGGCCCTCCTCCGGCTCGCCGGCCCAGGCGTACCCCAACCCGCCGGCGGACGCAGCGGAATCGCCCTCTCCACCGACGGGAACGCCAGGTGGTGCGCGCTCGACCCCAGGCTCGGGACCGCGCTGATCGTCGCCGAGTCGGCGCTCAACGTCGCGTGCGTGGGTGCGACGCCGGTCGCAGTCGTCAACTGCCTCAACTTCGGGAACCCCGAGCACCCCGAGGTGATGTGGCAGCTTTCTGAGGCGATCGACGGGATGTCCGAGGCTTGCCGGGCCCTTGGGCTTCCGGTGATCGGCGGCAACGTCAGCCTTTACAACGAGAGCCGGGGGCGCGACATCGACCCGACGCCCGTCGTCGGGACGCTCGGGCTGGTGAAACGCCTGGAGACGGCGCCGGCGGGACCGGCGCTGACTCCCGGGAGCAGGATCGTGCTCCTAGGCTCGGTGGACGGCCCGGTGTCGCTGGCCGGATCGAAGTGGGCCGTCGAGCGCCGGGGGCACCGGGGCGGGAAGCTGGCAGGGATCGATTTCGAGTTCCACGCTCGCCTCGTAGCGCTCGTGGCCGATATCGCCGGAACCAGCGGGCTCGTCGACGGCATCCACGACGTCTCCGAAGGAGGCCTTGGTGTTGCGCTGACCGAGATGGCCGTGCGCAGCGGTGTCGGCTGCAGGGTGGCGGGGATACCCGACCACGTCGCACTGTTCGGAGAGGGTCCTTCCCGGGTGCTGCTCAGCGTCCCTTCCGGAACCCTTCAGCGGGTGCTCGACCTCGCGGAGTCTGCCGGCGTGCCTGCCTCCGTCCTCGGCGAGGCGGGAGGCGATCGGGTCGTCTTCGAGGGGCTGGCCGATATCGGGGTCGCCGAAACCACCCGTGCCTGGAAGGGCGCGCTGCCTCTCGCGTTGACCGGAACGGCGGGATGACGGGTCTGGCCCCCGGAACCGGCTCTCCGCGTGCGACAATGGGGCACGTGCCCGGGCCCGAGCAGTTGAGCGTGACCCACGAGCCTCCGCGGGAGGCCTGCGGCGTTTTCGCAGTGTGCTCGCCAGGCAGCGAGGTGGCACACATGACGTTCGACGGCCTGTACGCCCTCCAGCACCGCGGCCAGGAGTCCGCGGGAATGGCGGTGAGCGACGGCGCCGAGATGATGGTCGTCAAGGACATGGGCCTGGTGACCAACGTCTTCAACGAGTACAAGCTCGCCGGTTTGCAGGGCCACCTGGCCATCGGCCACACCAGGTACTCCACCACGGGTTCCTCGACGTGGCACAACGCCCAACCGGTGTACCGGATCACCGCGTCGAGCCCTGCTCGCCCCGACCCGCTCGCGTTCGCCCTCGGTCACAACGGGAATCTGACCAACACGGAATCCCTCGCTGAAGGGGCGGGAATGCTGCCCGGGACCGTCACGAGCGACAGCGACGTCATCGCGGAGATGGTGGTGCGCCACCTCGACTCCAATCCGGCCGACGACCTGGTCGCGGCGCTCATGGCAGTGCTTCCCTTGCTGCAGGGCGCCTTCTCCCTGGTCCTGCTCGACCGCGACAGGGTGATCGGTGTGCGGGACCCCCGTGGTTTCCGGCCGTTGTGCCTCGGCCGGCTTCCCGAGGGGTGGATCCTTGCTTCGGAGACGCCGGCCCTCGACGTGACCGGTGCCGAATTCGTGCGCGAGATCGAGCCTGGCGAGATGGTCGTGATCGACTCGGACGGTCCGGTTTCGATGCGCCCGTGGCCCGAAGGCGTCGCCGAACCCAAGCTGTGCCTGTTCGAGTTCGTGTACCTGGCCCGCCCCGACAGTCAGCTCTACGGACAGGAGTTGCACAGCGCGCGCATCCGGATGGGCGAGATGCTCGCGGACCAAGCCCCGGTGGACGCTGACATGGTGATGGGAGTACCTGACTCGGGTCTCCCCGCGGCGGAGGGGTACGCGCGCCGGAGCGGCATCCGCTACGGGCACGGTCTGGTGAAGAACCGCTACATCGGCCGGACCTTCATCGTCCCCGACCAGGCCCAGCGGGCCCAGGGCGTGAGGCGGAAGCTCAATCCGCTCAAAGGGGCGATCGAAGGGCGACGGCTGGTCGTCGTCGACGACTCGATCGTGCGGGGGACCACAACGAGGGCGATGGTGAAGATGCTCCGCGACGCCGGTGCGAAGCAAGTGCATCTCCGGATCTCGTCGCCTCCCTACCGCTGGCCCTGCTACTACGGCCTCGATACGGGCACCCGTTCCGAACTGATAGCCGCCCGCATGGACCAGGACGAGATCTGCGCCTACCTCGGCGCTGACAGCCTGGCCTACCTGACCCTCGACCGGCTCAAGGAAGCGACCGGCGCCCCCCAGGCGGGATTTTGCGACGCCTGCCTCACGGGCGACTACCCCGAGGACGTACCCGTGGTGTTGCGCACTGGGTTGCCGGCGGAGCGAGTCGGCCTTCCTGTTGGCTGAGGGCACATCGGCGCCGGGCGGGCTCACCTACGCCGGCTCAGGTGTCGACATCGAGGCGGCCGACGCGGCAATCGAGGCCATACGTGACCTGGTGCGATCCACTACGGGAGTACCGGGTGTCATCGGCGCCATCGGCGGGTTCGGCGGGATGTTCGAGGTGCCGGCCGGTTACCAGCGACCGGTGCTCGTCTCGAGCACCGACGGTGTGGGGACGAAGATGGCGGTTGCGATGGCAACCGGTCGTTTCGACACGGTTGGCATCGACCTGGTTGCCATGTGCGTGGACGACCTCGTCTGCTGCGGCGCCAAGCCGCTCTTCTTCCTCGATTACCAGCTCCTCGGGCGGGTCGACCCGGGACTGGTGTCAGAGGTCATGAAGGGGATCGCCGCCGGTTGCCGCCAGGCGGGATGCGCCATCGTCGGGGGCGAGATGGCCGAGCACCCCGGGCTGATCGCGCCGGGGGAGCTGGATGTGGCCGGTTTCGCCGTCGGCATCGTCGAGCACGACCGGATCCTCGACGGACCGGCCCGAACCGTAGCAGGAGACATTCTCATCGGGCTCCCGTCGCCCGGTCTGCGTTCCAACGGTTACTCGCTCGCCCGCAAGGCGCTGCTCGAGACGGCCGGGCGGGGTCTCGACGAGCCGGCCTGGGACGGGGCGGGAAGCTGGAGCCTGGCAGACGAACTGTTGAGGCCATCGGTGATCTACACCCCAGCGGTCCTCGAGTTGCTGGGCGTCGCGGAGGTCCACGCAGTCGCGCACATAACCGGCGGTGGCCTCCCCGGGAACGTGCCGAGGGTCCTTGCCAGCGGCCTCGACGCCGTCTTCGATCTCGGCAGCTGGGAGGTACCGCGGATCTTTGCCGAGATCCAGCAGGCCGGCAGCGTCGAAAGCGGCGAGATGCACCGGGTGTTCAACATGGGCCTCGGAATGGTCGTCGCGGTGCCGCCCGCGGAGTCGCCCAAGACGGTGGAGGTCCTGCGCGGTGCGGGACACGAGGCGGTGGTCGTCGGCTCCGTTGTCGCCGGCGCCGGAAGCGTTCGCCTGATCCCAGGCCGCTGACTAGTCCGATTTGCGCCAACAAAATGGCCCGCACGTGTCATGTGCGGCATCCCGGTCTTCTCGTACGTTGAGTGCTGAAACGGACAGCTTGGAAGGAACCTGTAGAGATGGCCGAAGACACCCACGCCGACGCACTACTGACCCCTGCAGAGGTTGCAGCTCTGTTCCGCGTGAACCCGAAGACCGTTACCCGCTGGGCTCGTGCTGGCAAGATCACCGCGATCCGTACCCTCGGTGGACACCGCCGGTTCAGGGCCTCGGAGATCCGTCGTTGCCTAGAGCAGATGGAGAGTTCCGAGCTCGGCTGATTGCCGGTCGCGGGGGCTGGCAGCCGGGGAGGGTGAGGCCCAACGGTGGGTGGCAGCGCCGGGGCCCAACCAGGGGGACGGGGCGTGCGCGTGCGATGATCTCGGGGTGGACGTCGACGTGCAAGGGGAGCGCCCCGCCCGCCCCGGAGCTGCAGCGCGGGTAGAGCTTCCCGTCGGGTTCGTCGCTCAGACCGGCCACGCTGGGCTGCGCGACGAAGGTGACGACGTCAGCGTCGTCGTCTGCACGGGGCCCTGTGCGAGCGCAGGGGTGTTCACCCAGAGCCGATTCGCCGGCCCGAGCGTCTTCCTTAGCCGCGAACGGGTCGCTTCGGGAGCGGCGAGGGCCTTCGTGGTCGTCGCGAGGAACGCCAATGTCGCCAACGGCGAGCAGGGTGATCGCGATGCCGAGGAGGTGACGTCGCTCGTCGCCGACGCTGTCGGCCTGAGCCCCCACGAGGTGCTCGTGGCGAGTACCGGCGTGATAGGGCGCCCGTACCCGATGCCCCTGCTCCGCAGCTACCTGACGGCGTTGGGAGGGACGCCATTCGGCGCCGACGCGTCGGCGGTCGCTCGTGCGATCATGACCACCGACACGGTGCCCAAGACCGCCGTCCAGACTGCAGGAGGAGCGCGCGTCGTCGGGGTCGCGAAGGGTGTCGGCATGATCGAGCCGCACATGGCGACCATGCTCGCGTTCGTGTTGACCGACGCCGAGGTGGACCACGCGACCCTGGACCGCATGTGGCGCCGAGCGGTCGACGAGACTTTCAATTGCCTGAGCGTCGACACGGATACCTCCACCTCCGACACGGCCTTGGTCATGGCGAGCGGAGCGGCTGGCCCGGTGCCCGAGGCGGCCCTCGGGGTGGCGCTGCGTGAAGTGTGCCTTGACCTGACGCTCCAGCTCGCCCGGGACGGAGAGGGGGCGACAAAGCTGCTAACGGTCACGGCGCGCGCGGCACGCGACGTGGCACAGGCGCGTCGCGTCGCGAAGGCGATCGTCAACTCGCCTCTCGTCAAGACAGCAGTGCACGGAGCGGACCCCAACTGGGGCCGGGTCGCGATGGCGATAGGGAAGTGTGAGGAGGACACCGACATCCACCCGGGTTCGGTCGTCATCCGCTTCGGCGGCATGGAAACGTATCCCGAACTGCCGGACGCCGAGGGCCTGAAGCGTCTCACCAAGATCATGTCCGCGGACCACGTGGAGATCGAAGTGGAGCTCGGGACCGGCCAGGCCGAAGCGACGGTCTTCGGATGCGACCTCTCAGCCGGTTACGTCCGGATCAACGCCGACTACACGACCTGAAGAGGTTCTGCGAACCTCTTTGAGGTCAGGCGGTGCGCGACCCCTCCGGGTCGGTTAAATCCCCCAGGACCAGTTCCGCCCCAGCCCACCGCGTCTCCACGCGGCCGAACCTCCACACGAGTAGCGCTACCACCCAGGTGACCACGAACAGCCCCACGATGAAGAAGCCGGCTGTGTTGATGTTGAAGCGGGCGGCGTAATCCCACAGCCCGCCGGTCAGGCCGAACTCGGACTGAAGGACCGAGAACACTTCGATCGTGCCGATGACGAACGCGACCACGACTGAGAGTCCCGTGATCGTGATGTTGTAATAGACCTTCCGAACCGGGTTGGAGAAGGCCCACCCGTAGGCGAAGTTCATGAAAGACCCGTCGGCGGTGTCCAGGAGTGACATCCCTGCCGCGAACAGGATGGGAAGGCACAGCACCGCCCAGTACGGAAGGCCGGAGACGACGCTCGTGCCCGCCAGGACGAGCAGGGCGATCTCTGTCGCCGTGTCGAACCCCAGCCCGAATAGGAAACCGATCGGGTACATCTTCCACGCGGAGTCGACTCGCCTCGCCAGGGGCCCGAAGAAGCGGTTCATGAGACCTCGGGCATTGAGGCGGCGCTCCAGTTCATCGTGATCGAACTCGCCTCGGCGCAGAGCGAAGAAGATTCGCACGATCGATACCAGGATGATCAGGTTGAGCGCGGCGATCAGGTAGAGGAAGGTCCCCGAAACGATGGTGCCGACCACCCCGCTGACGTGGTGGATCTGGGAGTTCGGCTGGCTTATCCCGAGGTTGAGCGTCCTGACGCCGAATCCGAGCACCACGGCCATCAGGAACACGACGCTCGAGTGGCCCAGGGAGAACCAGAAGCCCACCGACAAGGGTCTTTTCCCCTCGGACATGAGCTTGCGTGTCGTGTTGTCGATCGCGGAGATGTGGTCGGCGTCGAACGCGTGTCGCATCCCCAGCGTGTAAGCGAGGAGGCCGGTTCCGATCCCGAAGGTGCGGGTCCGGTCGATGTGGAAATGTCTCGGCGCCGCGAGGAACAGCAGGAAGAAGCCGACCACGTGCAGCGCCAACACGAAGCCGCCCATCCCTGCGGCGCGGCGCCACTCGGCGGGGGTCATCGACCGACCGATCCGCTCGAGGCGTCCGGCTGGCTTTTCGATGCCGACCGTCATGCCCGAGAACTTACCGGCTACTCCGCGCTACGGCGGATGGCTACGGTTAGGTTCGAGTCCATGCGCCGAACCGCCCGGACACCGGTCGCCTTCACCGCCGTCGCGCTCATCGCCGCGGCCTGCAGTTCTTCGCCGTCGAAGCGGTCCACACCGCCTACGACCCCGGTTGCCACCACGCTTGCGCCTGGAAGTAATACGCAGCCATCCACCACCGGCGGAAGTGTCACCACCGCCCCCTCGACTTCTGCTGCGGGGCCGGGACGCTGCACGCCGGTGTCGTTGAAGGGCACTTTCTCCCTTGTGCCCGGGGGTGCATCCGCCGGCCACGTCGAAGCACGGTTGATACTCACCAACTCCGGCACCTCGCCTTGCCACATGTTCGGGTACGTGGGGATGCAGCTCCTCGATTCGTCGGGAGCGCCGCTCCCCACCAACGTGGTCCGTGTCCCCGGCACCGAGCAGGACGTCACGGTGGCCCCTGGCGCGTCGGCTTCGGCCCTGGCGCAGTTCAGCCCTGATGTGTCGAGCAACGGCGACTCGCCGACACCCCCTTGCCAGCCAGAGGCGACGAAGACCGAGGTAACCCCACCAGACGACACGCAGTTCCTCGTCGTACCCGGGCCGAATTCCTCGGTCTGCGGTGGGGGGACGATCCAGATCCAACCGCTCGAGGCCTACACCGGCAGCGGGCAGTGAGAACCGGCCCGTAAAGGGCGGCGTTTAAGTACAGCGGTAGGATCGAAGGACCATGCACGACGAGCGACCCCCCCGCCGTCGAGCGCTCCTGCTAGAGAACATCCACCCCGGGGCGGCGGAGGCCTTGACCGCCGCGGGCTTCGAGGTGGAGACGGTCAAAGGCGCGTTCGACGAGAGCCAGCTGGCAGACCGGATAGCCGACATCGACCTGCTCGGAATCAGGTCGCGTACCCACCTGACAGATGCGGTTCTCGACAAGTCCAGGCGCCTGCTCGCGGTCGGAGCCTTCTGCATCGGCACCAACCAGATCGACATCCCGGCCGCCACCCGCCGGGGCGTAGCCGTGTTCAACGCACCGTTCTCGAACACCCGAAGTGTCGTCGAGCTCGTGATCGCCGAGATCATCGCCTTGACCCGCCGGCTCACCGACAAGAACCGTGACATGCACGCAGGCGTCTGGTCGAAGTCGGCTGCCGGAGCGCACGAGGTTCGCGGCCGTAGGCTCGGGATCGTCGGGTACGGCAACATCGGGTCGCAGCTGTCGGTGCTGGCCGAGAACCTGGGGATGTCGGTTTCGTTCTACGACACCGCCGATCGCCTCGCGCTGGGGAATGCACGGCGGTGCGCGAGCCTCGAAGAGCTCCTCGGATGGGCGGACGTTGTGACGCTGCACGTAGACGGGCGCCCCGACAACCGCGGCCTGTTCGGAGCCGCCGAGTTCTCGGCCATGCGCGACGGAGCGCTCTTCCTCAACCTGAGCCGTGGCTTCGTGGTCGACCACGGTGCGCTGCGCCAGGAGATCCTCTCAGGGAGACTGGCCGGCGCCGCGGTCGACGTGTTCTTCGAGGAGCCGTCGGGGGACGACACGTCGTTTACCTCTCGCCTGCAGGGCCTGCCGAATGTGATCCTGACCCCGCACATCGGCGGCAGCACGGAAGAGGCCCAAGCCGACATCGGGAACTTCGTCGCCGGCAAGCTGATCTCGTATGCGTGCACTGGGAGCACGTCGCTGTCGGTCAACATGCCGAACGTCGACCTGGCCAGCAGGGCCGGTGCCCACGGACTGGTTCACATCCACCGCAACACGCCGGGGGTGCTCGCTGCGATCAACGCGATCTTCGCCGAGCACAGGGTCAACATCGAGGGCCAGTCGCTCGGGACCAAGGGCGACGTCGGCTATGTGATCACCGACATCGCCAGCGACTACACCGAGGACATGCTCAGCCGCCTGGCGCACATGGACGAGACGATCCGCCTCAGGGTGCTCTAACGCGACCGGGCGTTTCGGGATCGGCGGTAGCGTCGCGTACGTGGATCCGAACTATCCGCCCGAGGCCCAGGCCTACCGAGAGAAGATCCGCGCCTTCCTGGGTGAGCACCTGCCCCCGGGATGGAAGGGGCTAGGGGCGCTCGATCACGAGTCGGTCCGGACATTCACCTCCGAGTGGCGCGCAACTCTCTACGAGAACGGACTGCTGGCCCCTTCGTGGCCCAAGGAGTTCGGCGGGGGCGGTCTCACGCCGCTGGAGCAGGTCGTGGTGGCGGAGGAGTTCTACCGGGCCGGGGTCCCGACCGGAGGGACCAACGACACGTTCAGCATCCAGATGGTCGGCAACACCATCCTGCACTGGGGCACGGAGGAGCAGAAGCGGCACTTCCTACCCCGGATCCTCTCCGGCGAGGACGTGTGGTGCCAGGGGTACTCCGAACCGGGGGCCGGGTCGGACCTGGGCAACCTCGGCACCCGCGCGGTGCTCGACGGGGACGAGTGGGTGATCAACGGCCAGAAGATCTGGACCTCCGCGGCGCACCTCGCGAACTGGATCTTCGTCTTGGCCCGCACCGATCCCGACGCCCCCAAGCACAAGGGGATCACATTCCTGTTGGTGCCGATGGAACAGGCCGGGGTGGAGGTTCGTCCGATCAAGATGATGACCGGCCTGTCGGAGTTCAACGAGACATTCTTCACTGACGCCCGTACAGCTAGGGACAATGTCGTGGGAGCGGTGAACGCCGGTTGGGCGGTCGCCATGACCCTGCTCGGCTACGAGCGGGGCGAGGCGGCCGCGACCTTCCCGATCATGTTCCGCGCCGAGGTAGAACGGCTGATGGAGCTGGCACGCGCAAACGGAGCCGCCCGGGTCCCGCTGATCCGGCAACGTCTTGCCTGGTGCTACTCGAAGGTCGAGATCATGCGATACCTCGGCATGCGAACCCTGACCAAGTTCCTCGCGGGCGGCCAGCCGGGGCCCGCGGAGTCCACCTTCAAGCTTTTCTGGAGTGAGTACCACAAGGTGGTCACCGAACTCGGCGTGGACATCCTCGGGGCGGCGGCGCTCACTCCGACCGGTCGCATGTCGACAGGCTTCCAAGCGGACGACGTCGGGGCTCCCAACGACAGCGCCTCCTGGACAACGGCGTTCCTGATGAGCCGCGCCGGCAGCATCTACGCCGGGTCGTCGCAGATCCAGCGCAACATCATCGGCGAGATGGTCCTCGGATTGCCCAAGGAGCCAGCCGGTCAGATCCACGGGAAGAGCTGGAAGGAGCTGCAGTCACTCGCTCCGTCCTGAGCTATGACGCTCAGGAACCCTGCAACGACGCGGCGACGGTCTTGACGAGGGACCCGAGGCGCCAGTTGTCCGGCACCACCGGATCGATGATCCCCTCGTCGCGGGCGACCGAGGCGCAGACAGGGCCTATGCATCCGGCAACAGGGCGCATCTGACCGAACGCCTCGGCGAGCTTGGTCGAGTGGCCGTGTTCTTCTGCGATGACGAACAGGTTCCGGACCTGGGGCCCTGCAGTGAAGGTGATCGCGTCAATCTCGCCGGCGCAGGACCGTTCGATCAGTGCCAGCGCGGCGTCGGCACCGTGCCCGGCCGGAACGGACCACTCGTACACCGGGACCGGGATCACCGTCGCGCCAGCTGCCTCCAGGCCGGAGACGAACCCGGCTTGCTCGTCGCCGTGCAGCTGAAAGGCGATCCGCTTGCCGGCGACCCCCGTCTCGACGAGGTGACCGGCTACCTCCGTAAGCTGCTCCGTCGGCGAGCGCCACCACACCTTCAGCTTGGACGACGAGATCGCGCCGGCCGCCTTTGGGCCCCGCGCCGCGACCTTCGACCGGCGGAACGAGTCGACGAGTGCGCCTTGCATGCCCCATTCGGCCGCCGCTTCCATCCAGGTGCGGATCCCCATTCCGGTGTTCGCCACCAGAAAGTCCGGAGGCTCGTCGATCAGCTGGACGGTCACCCTCCGAAGTCCATCGGGATCTGCCAGTGGCCTGGTGTGCATCGTCGGGGCTAGCACGACGTCCGCGCCGAGCCGGCGGAACAGCAATGCTTGATCCTCCGCACGCCGCTCGGCGGTGATGCCGACGACGCGACCGGCAAGGGGCTGATCGCTGATCATGCAAGATGCTCGCAGGCCTGCATGGGGCATGTCCACAAAAGCGGAGGTCAGTCCCGAACGGCGGTATTCAGCTCATAAACCGCATTAGCTACCAACTGCTCTGATCACGAAGAATTGGCCTTCCTCTCAAGGTCATTTGGGCGTAGAGTCCCGCCCGCATCAGGGGGTAAATCGTTATGAGGTCGAAGCGGGCCGGGCTAGTAGCCGTCGTCGGCGCATGCATCGTTCTCGCTCTGCTCGCAGTCTTCGCGTTGGAACTCTCCGACACGCAGACCCGGAACAGGAACGAGGTCAAGGGTCAGGTTCACGACAGAGCCGTGCTGGCAGCCGCGCTCATCGACAGCCTCTTCCAAACGGTGCAGCAGCAAGTACCGACGGACGCGCAGACCTATGGAGGGCAGACCGTCCCGAACCAGGTCCTCGACGCCAAAGCGGGGCAGGACATCTACCTGGTACTGCTCGATTCGAACGGCGAGGTGCTCGCCAGCTCCCAGGGATTCGACGCCCAGGCGAGCAGCGAGCTTCCGTCTTCTACTGCCCTCGCTCTCCTACGGTCCGGCCATCTCTATGGCCTCGGCGACTACCTGCCTTACAAGCAGACAGGCGTCATCGACTTCGCGGTGTCTTTTCCCACCGGCTTCGGGACCAGAACCCTGGTTACGGGGTTCGCCCCTTCGGCACTCAGCACGTTCGTCAACAGCGAACTCAAGAACATTCCGGGCGTCAGGGGCAGCTTCAACTACCTGCTTGACGGCAACGGTGTCGTGCTTGCATCCACGAACCCGGCTTCGAAGGTGGGGCACCCGATCAACGCGCCGGGTGCCACGTCGGCGCTGAAGCACACCGCCGGCGACTCGGCAGGAACCTACTTTGATCAGGCCCACCTCAAGAATTCGACTTGGAGAGTCGTCCTTTCCTCACCGGACGGCCCCTTGTTCGCGACCGTCACCGGCTGGCGCCAGTTGGTCCCTTGGATCATCTTCGGCGCGTTCGCCGTCGTCGCCATCGTCGCGCTCCTCCTTGGCCTGCGCCTCGCTCTCTCAGCGGACGAGCTGCGCGTGGTGAACCTCCAGCTCGCCCGGGTCAATCAGGACCTCGTAGACGCCAACGCGTCGCTGGAGCGCCGGGCGGCCGAGTTGGCACGTTCCAACGAGGAGCTCGATCAGTTCGCGTCGATCGCCTCGCACGACCTGCAGGAGCCGCTGAGGAAGGTACGGACCTTCACCGAGCAGCTCGCCGTCATGGAATCCGACCATGTTTCGGAGCTGGGACGGGAGTACCTCCGGCGGGCCAACGCCGCAGCCGAGCGGATGCAGCGCTTGATCGAGGACTTGTTGAAGTTCTCGCGGGTGTCGACACAAGGCCGACCTTTCACGCAGGTCGACCTTGGCGACGTGGCGCATGAGGTCGTCTCGGACCTCGAGACCCAGATCGCGGACGCAGGGGCCCTCGTGCGGCTGCACGAGCTGCCCGTGATCGAAGCGGACGCCCTGCAGATGCAGCAGCTGCTCCAGAACCTCGTGTCCAACGCCGTCAAGTTTCGCAAGGAGGGGGTCCAGCCCGAGATATACGTCTCCGGTGAGATCGAGGGTGACATCGTCCGCCTCACGGTAAGAGACAACGGGATCGGCTTCGAGCCCCGCTACAGCCTGCGGATATTCCGGGTGTTCGAGCGCCTCCACGGCCGCAGCGAGTACTCCGGGACCGGTATCGGCCTCGCCCTGTGCAGGAAGATCGCAGACAGGCACGGCGGGACCATCGAAGCCGACAGCGAGCCGGGCGCCGGATCGACGTTCACGGTCCTCCTCCCCGTCCATCAGCGCGACAAGCGGCAGAACCTCACGCTCGACGTCTCGAGGGATCCGGTTGGTGGCGACGTGCCAGGCGAAGCCGTGTCCACTGCTGCCGGCGCAGGGAGCGGGGATAACCACTCGGAGGTGACAGCCGATGCCCGGTAGCGGAAGGCGCCCGGTCGTCATCCTCATGGCCGACGACGACGACGAAGACCGCGAGTTGACGCGCGACGCTCTGCAGAGCTCGCACCTCGCGAACGAGATGCGCTTCGCAGTCGACGGTCAGGACCTCATGGACTACCTGCGCCACGAAGGAAGGTACGCGGGCGACCCATCTAGCGCGCCCAGGCCCGGCATCATCCTCCTCGACTTGAACATGCCGAAAAAGGACGGCCGCGAAGCCCTGGCGGAGATCAAGGCCGACGAGTCGCTGCGGTCGATACCCGTGGTGGTTCTGACGACCTCCAAGGACGAGGAGGACGTCTTCAAGACCTACGACCTGGGCGTGAGCTCGTTCATCACGAAGCCGGTGACCTTCGCCGGGCTGGTCGAGGTCATGAAGACTTGGCAGCGGTACTGGTTCGAGCTCGTCGAGCTTCCCGAACCCAGACACCTCTCGCACGGAGAGCGGTGATGCAAAACCGCCCCGAGGCTGTCCAGGTCCTCCTGGTCGAAGACGACGAAGACGACTTCCTGATCACCCGCGACCTGCTCGAACGTCAGGAGCGTGCCAGGTTCAAGGTCGAATGGTGCTCGGACTACGAAGGTGCGCTCGAGGCGATCGCCGATGCCCGCCACGACGTCTACCTCATCGACTACCGGCTCGGGTCGCGCAACGGCCTCGACCTGGTCAGACAGGGCTTTGCGTCCCGACCGAAGGCCCCGGTCATAGTGCTGACGGGCCAAGCCGACTACGAGATCGACCTCGAAGCGTCGGCGCTCGGCGTGACCGACTTCATGCTCAAGCAGGAGCTGAACCCCTATTCACTCGAGCGCGCGCTCCGCTACGCCATCAACCATCACCGGGCGCTTCGGGACCTGGCGGTGAGCGAGGAGAGGTATGCGCTCGCCGCCTGCGCCGTCAACGACGGAATCTGGGACTGGGACCTCGGGACCGACCTCGTCTACTACTCCCCGAGGTGGCAGGCATTGCTCGGGCTCGACGAGGACGCGAGGCTCGTCGAGGCCGGGGTCCCCGATACGTGGTTCGACCTTGTGCACGAGGACGACCTGCCCGGCCTCCGTCTCGCCATAGAAGCCCACCTCAGCGGGCGGACGTCTCTTCTGCAGTCCAAGCATCGCATCCGCCACGCAGACGGCACCTGGAGGTGGGTGCTCACGAGAGGGATGGCGGTTCGCGACAGTGCCGGCGAGCCGACACGGATGGCAGGGAGCCTCTCCGACATAACGATCTCGCGCCGGACGGAGCGGCAACTCCAACACGACGCCCTCCACGACACTTTGACGGGGCTTCCCAACCGCGCACTGTTCATCGACCGCGTCGAGCGTTCGATGATGAGCTTCCGCCGGGAGCCTTCCAGGGGTTGCGCGGTCCTCTTCTTGGACATCGACCGCTTCAAGCTCGTCAACGACACCTTCAGCCACACCGTGGGAGACTGGCTGCTGATAGCGCTAGCGGCCCGGATAGTGAGCGAGATCGAACCAGAGGACACGGTCGCCCGCATGGCAGGAGACGAGTTCACGATCCTCCTCGACGGGCGCCCTTCGGCGAACCTGGAAGCCAGAGCTCTGGAGGTGGCCGCCCGGATCAACGAGATCCTGCGGGGCCCGTTCAACATCGACGGCCACCGGCTCTTCGTGACCGCAAGCATCGGGATCGGAGTCCCGGAGCCGGACATCTCTGCATCGGACCTGATCCGCAACGCCGACATCGCGATGTACGAGGCCAAGCACCGCGACCGCGGCGGCTGCATGGTCTACCACGACAGCATGCACCGCCGTATCTCCGATCGGCTGTTGAGGCAGAACGACCTCCGCGAGGTCATCGAACGGGGCCTGATCGAGGTCTACTACCAGCCGGTGCTGGACCTGGCTTCTGGCCGGATCCACGGTTTCGAGGCGCTCGCCCGATGGCCCGAGGGTTGGCCGGCGTTGTCGCCGTCGGAGTTCATTCCGATCGCCGAGGAGACGGGACTCATCACGCCCCTCGGGTTGCATGTCCTGCGCACCGCCTTGGGCACGCTCGCCGCGTGGCGCACCGATCGTCTCGTCGGCCCCGACGTCCGTATGAGCGTGAACGTCTCGGGCCGCCAGCTCGACGACCCCCGGTTCCCCGAAGACGTCATCGACGTGATCGCGGCGACCGGCTTGCCGGGCAGCGTGGTGCGCCTCGAGATCACCGAGGGCACACTCATGCGCGAACCGGAGAGGATTGCACGGATCGTGTCCGAGGTCTGCTCGACCGGGGTCGGGCTGGAGCTGGACGATTTCGGCACCGGCTATTCGTCCCTGGCCTCGCTCCACCAGTTCCCGGTGAACGCCTTGAAGATCGACCAGAGCTTCGTAGCGGCCCTGACAGCCGAAGAAGGTGAGGTCATCGTCCGGACGACGATTGCCCTTGCGCACAGCCTGGGCCTGGAGGTCATAGCCGAAGGGATCGAGCGGGAAGACCAGATGCAAAGGCTCAGGTCCCTCGGGTGCGAGCACGGTCAGGGGTTCCTCTTCTCTCCGCCCGTCCCGCGCCAAGCGGCGGAGAACCTGCTCCGGGGGTGGTCGTCGCCGACGGGTACCGGCGAAAAAACCCCGGGCCTGCGGCTCCACGAGCACTCCCCGGCCTGAACATTGAGATGCCCGGCGCCGGGGATCCCGGGGCTCTAAAATCCCGGCTCGTCATGGAAATGGAGGGGGCAGTGGGCGGGGAAGCCACACGGTGCCTATCCGTCGTTGTGCCCTGCTACAACGAGGAAGCGACGGTCAAGGAGCTCCTGGTCCGCGTCCTCGAATCTCCCTGGGTCGGGGAGGTCATAGTCGTCGACGACGGCTCGTCCGACGGGACCCTGGCAGCTGTCGGCTCGGTAGCCGATCCGCGGGTGAGGGTCTTCGTGCAGCCCCGCAACATGGGCAAGGGCGCCGCTCTGAGACGCGGGTTCCAGGAGGCCAACTCCGACTTCGTCATCATCCAGGACGCGGACCTCGAATACGACCCCACCGAATACGGGCGGATGCTCGAACCCCTGATCGACGGCAAGGCGGACGTCGTGTTCGGGTCCCGGTTCATCACCGACCGCCCGCACCGGGTGCTCTATTTCTGGCACTCGATGGGCAACCGGATCCTCACGACGGCGTCGAACGCGTTCACGAACCTCAACCTCACGGACATGGAGACCTGTTACAAGGCGTTCCGGCGCGAGGTCGTCCAAGGTCTCGACCTTCGCGAGAACCGCTTCGGGATCGAACCGGAGATCACCGCCAAGGTGGCCAAGGGCGGATGGCGGATCTATGAGGTGGGCATCAGCTACGCGGGCAGGACGTATGCGGAGGGCAAGAAGATCGGGTGGCGGGACGGGATCCACGCCGCACGGTGCATCCTCCGCTACTCCGCCCTGTGGGGTCGCCTGACCCGGGTGCCACGGGGCCGATGAGCCAGACCGAGGTGGCCATCATGGCCACCTCCGCTCCCGCCCTACCGGTGGAAGACCCGCCCATCGCTCCAGGGCGCCGCGGGGCGGGGCTGCCATTCGCCCTCGACGCCGCCCTCACCCTCTCCGTCTGGGTGGCCGGTGCGGCGATGTTCTTCCGCCAGCAGCTCGGCAGCGGCTTCGACAAGATGATGGGCAACGACGGCGATGCGCGCCTGGCCATATACATCTGCGAGCACTGGTTCGGTGTCATGCACGGGCGGTCGTCCTGGCTGTCCCCGCATTTCTTCCACCCGGTCAAGGGTCTCCTCGGCTGGAGCGACACGTTCTTGCTCTACGAGGTCTTCTACGCGCCGTTCCGTGAGCTCGGCTGCGATCCGTTCCTCGCGATGCAGCTCACCATCGTGGCCCTGAGCCTCGTGGGCTTCGTCTCCTTCGTATGTCTCGTCCGCGTCGCGCTCGGTGCCCCCCGGCTCATCGCCCTCGCGGGTGCTCTCGTGTTCACCTTCGCGAACGACCTGTTCCTGCACGCCGGGTCGTTCCAGTTCAGCGGTATCTACTTCGTGCCGCTCGTGCTTCTGCTGGGGGCCCTCGCCTTTAGGTCGAGGTCGGCCCGCCCGACTCGGTCCTTGCTGCTCGGAGGATCGTGTGGGCTCCTCGCCGCGCTGCTGTTCCTCAGCACCTACTACATATCGTGGTTCGCGGCCCTTGCCGGCGCGGTCGCGCTCGTCGTGCTCGTGGTCTGCGGCCGGGGCCGCCGGACCGTGCGGGCCGCCGGCGAGTCGCTAAGAGCCCTGGTCGGCGCAGGGGTCGGATTCGCGCTCGGCATCGTCCCGTTCCTGATCGTCTACTGGCCGACGCGCGGCCATCACCTGACATACGCCCAGATCATCGGCTACGGCGGCCGGATGCGCGACGTCGTCAACGTGGGTGGCGGGAACCTCGTCTGGAGCCGGTTGCTCCAGCACTTCGACCCGTCCATGGTCGTCGCGAGCGAGGTGAGCTACGCGGTGACCCCCTTTGTGATGCTGCTGGTCGTGGCCGGCGGGCTTGCAGGCCTCCGGCTACTCGTAACCCGGAGCGCGGCAGGAGAGGCGCGCGCCGTAACGGCGGTTGTGCTCGCGGTGACCGCGGTCGTGCTGTGCGTCCTGCCCCTGCGGACCCGTTTCGCGACGCCGTGGGCGTTCATCTGGCACCTGCCCGGCGCGACCCCGATCCGCGCCATCGACCGGCTCGAGCTCGTGACCAGTCTGGTGGCTGCACTGGTCATCGTGGCGTCGGCAACAGAGGTAGCAGCGAAAGTGCGTACAGCGAAGCTGCGTGGCGCTCGGCACACGGCCCTCCTTCGCGTTGCCGTCACCGCCGTGCTGGCGTTCGCCGTGATCGAGCAGGTCAACACCACGCCGGTCTCACAAGTGAACCGGCCCCAGCAGGTCGCCCTCCTCCGCTGGGTGAGGTCTCCTGGCCCGCGTTGCCGCAGCTTCTATGTCACCGACGCCAGCCGGGCGAACGGGCCCTTCTTCGAGTACCAGATCGACGCCATGCTCATCTCGCAGGAGTTGGGAATCCCGACGCTGAACGGGTACACCGCGTACAACCCTGCCGGCTGGAACCTCGAAAATCCCGGCGATCCGGCCTACCCCATGTACGTCGCCAGCTGGGTGGCCGCAAACGGGATCGGGGACGGGGTCTGCGGGCTGGACCTGGGGACGATGAAGTGGAGCCCCGGCTTGCCCGGGACCACTGCGTCAACCGCCGCTGCCGGCTAGGCAGCCCTTTTCGTCCGCGGAGGGGTCCGAGCGGTCGGAGCCGCTGTCGCGAGAGGCAGGGCCGAAAGTCACATACGAAGCAGTCCTGGACCGGTGGAGGACCAACGCCTCTATGCCAGAGAGCTCGCCGGAGAGTTCGATCGGACTCAAGACGGCTGGCATTCGAGCCTGGAGGAGTTATGAGGATCAAGGTCATCGCAGTCATCGCCACGATGATGGCCATCGCATTAGGGCTGATTCCGGTGGCACCAACTGTATTGAGATCCGCGAACGCTGCAGAGCTGCCAGAGATGTGCAACGGCCGCAGCGACCCCAATCTCGAAGTCGTGGCTCAGGCCAACGGACCTTCCGTGCCGGGGTACTTCCTCGCTATCACGACAGACGCTTCAGGACGGGGGTCCGGCACACTCATCTTCAATGTCGGTGCGCAGAGGTTGGTAGTGACAGATTGGTGCCGGGTGTGGCAGCACATACCGGGTCAGCCCTCGAACGGCAACTGTGGGATGACCTACCCAGAAGGAGCAATCACCGCGCATGCGGTCGGCGAGGCCAAGCTTGATGGTGAAGCGCTTCTCGTGCGTACCGATGTCCGGCAACTCGCGAGCGGGGCGATGCTCTTCCGCGTCCGATATCGCCCATTGGCAGCCGAAGAGTCCACGACAGGCGATGATTGCGAGACCGGTTGGACGAAATACCCGTCCGAGGGTTGGTACTCGCTCGACAGCTTGAAAGTGCAGACACCCGCCAACCCCGTGAGCTACCTGCTGGCGGGAGCCGATGGTGGGGTGTTCACTTTCGGGAGCGCTGCGTTCTACGGGTCTCTGGCGGGTAGGCATCTGAACGCACCGGTGGTGGGCATGGTCGAGGATCCGGTGTCCGGTGGCTACTGGCTGGTCGCGGCGGATGGTGGGGTGTTCGCTTTCGGGGGCGTTGCGTTCTACGGGTCTCTGGCGGGTAGGCATCTGAACGCACCGGTGGTGGGCATGGTCGAGGATCCGGTGTCTGGTGGCTACTGGCTGGTCGCGGCGGATGGTGGGGTGTTCACTTTCGGGGGCGCTGCGTTCTACGGGTCGCTTGCCGGAAGGAATCTGAACGCCCCGGTCGTGGGCATGGCCTCTACCCCGACCGGTGACGGCTACTCGCTCGTGGCGGCCGGTGGTGGTGTGTTCGCCTTCGGGGGCGCCGCGTTCTACGGGTCGCTGGCCGGGATGCATCTCAACGCGCCGGTGGTCGGTATGATCCCGACCCCGAGCGGAGACGGCTACTGGCTTGTGGCTGCCGACGGTGGAGTCTTCAACCGCGGCGCAGCGCCATTCCGTGGGTCGACGGCCAGCACGGCGCTGAACGGGCCGGTGGTCGGGATGGACTCGTTCCTGTAGTCCTGGGCCAACGCGGGTGTGGTTCCGTCATCGGAGTCGCCGGCAAGTATGGCGGCGGTGTGGGCCGACCGGCGCGCCCACCACTTGGTGGCTGGATCGTCGGTGGGACGCCGGGCCTGCCGGGCTGACCAGCGGCCGGCTTCGGTGCCTAGCCCGGTGAGGATGGCTCGGCGGTCCTGCTCGAGCATGGCCCGCAGTGCGAAGCGCCTCTCGCCCAGGCGGTACCCGGCTCCGGCTTGTTGGGCGATCCGGGCGAGACTGGTGCGGGTCAGGACGAAGCCGCTTCGGAGCGGACTGATCAGTGCGTCGAGCAGGTCCTCGGTGTGGCATCCGGGCTCGACGGCTGGGGGTGCGTCCCTCAAGGCGGCGGGGAGTAGGTGACCTCGGGGCTGGGAGCGTGCCTCACGCTGGAGGGCAGCACACGTCAGCTCGGCCCAGCCGCCGACCGTCTCGGTGCCGAGATCAGTGACCGAGTCGAGCCAGTTGGGCACCCACGACCACAGGTGTTCCCAGAGCAGCACGGCGCGGGCGTGGGCTAGTGCCTCTGCCGTCACGGCATGGCGGACGCTGGCGCCGGCCTCTCCTAGATGCGCGTAGAGGGCGAGGAGAGACGAGAGGTGATCCGGTTCGGCCGGCGGGTCGAGGCCGATGGCCCTCCAGAAGCCGGCGACCCGGTCGGCCCCCTCGCCGCCGATCCCTCCCTCCGCGCCGAGATGGATCGACGCGTACGGCGGGCAGTTGAGGACGAACACTTCGGTGTGCTCGGCCGGGTCGGGCACCGGTATCCCTAGCGCGCCGGCGGCTGTCCGCGCGTCCGCCGGATTGTCGGCGACAGCGGCCAGCGCCCGCCACAGCTCCCAGTTGCCGGTCGTCACTGCTCCACCGGCACGGGAGTCTGCGGAATCGCGAACGCGTCGGCCGAAGGTTTGAGCGGCCGCATCAACCACGCCGGCCGGCGGGTGTGGTCGGGGGACACGGCGCCGGCGGGGCGGGCCAACTCGAGCCAGCGCCTGTACACCTGTCGGGCGGCGTCGGTGTCGACGGAGATGTCGCCGTGGCGGTCGGACGGCTCGGCGGGCCGGACTCTGACCGCCTGGTGCCAGCAGTGCATGCCGGAGATCGGGTCGGGGTGGACCGGGAATGTCAGGTTCTGGTGCACGCCGGTGTCGAACCACCAGATTCGCCGGGTGTCGGCGTCGGTCGACGGGTAGGGCCCGGCGGTGGTCTCGGTTCGCATCTGCCATCTGCTGTCGGAGCGGTCGATGGCCACAGTGGCCATGAGACCCCCGGAGTTGAGCGGCTGGCCGGACAGCTTCCAGCGGCCCATGTGGTGACTACAGGCGACGACGCCGGGACGGATCCCCTCGGTGATCCACGCCTTGGCGACGAAGTAGCCGATCTCGGTCTCGACCCGCACCAGATCGCCGGTGCGGGCCACGCCGAAGCGGGCCGCGTCGGACGGGTGGATCCACACCGGGTTGGTGTGTGACAGCTCGTCGAGCCATTTGCTGTTGGCCGAGCGGGTGTGGATCTGCGTGGGTAGCCGGAAGGTGGAGAGCAGCACCACCTGGTCCGGCTCGAGACGGTCGGGGTGCACGTGGCTCTTGATGTATCCGGGGAGGGCGTGCTCGGGCCATCCCCAGGCGGCCAGTGTGGACGACCAGAACTCCAGCCGGCCCGAGGGGGTCGGGAAGCCGCGACGGGCCACCCCGTCGACCATGACCCCGACGGGCCGGCGGCCCGCGTCGTCAGGTGACGGCGCACCCATGGGGACGACGTTGGGGCTGTGCGGTTGGGGGGTGGCGGTGTACACGCGGCCGGTCGGGGAGATGCTGGTGTCGACCAGTTCCTCAGCCGGCACCTCCCTTGCGTGTACCGGACCGTCCGCGGCGGTGATCTCGAATGCCCCGTAGCGGCGCATCCACTCAAGAGGGGTCAGCCCTTCCGCTGCGGCCCGCTCGGGTAGCCCGGGCACGGAGTGTTCGAACATCCAGCCGTAGTACTCATCGACGGTCAGCTTGGTGCCGGGCCGGGCGACCGACTCGTGGTAGCGGCGGATGCCGAGGCTGCCGTCGGGATCGATGCGCCACGACAGCTCGATCCAGAACTCGTTCTCCTCCCATACCTCTCCGGGGTTCACCTGGCGGGTGTCGGTCACGGTCTCGCCGCCCCGCTGGCGGGCGGCGCGCAGCACGGGCTGGCGGAATCCGACCCACTGGCCGTTGTACTGCTCGTAGGAATGGGTGTCGTGCCGTTCGGAGGCGTGCCCCATGGGAAGGATCCAGTCGGCGAAGTAGGCCGACTCGTTCCAGGTGGGGGTGAGCGCTACGAAGCAGCCGACCTTGTCCTCGTCGGTGAGGACCTCCATCCACGACAGACCGTCGGGGTTGGTCCACACCGGGTTGTAGACCCGTATGAAGTAGGTGTCGAGCCGCCCCCGGCCGTCTTTCAGGAAATGCGGCAGGAGGAACGACATCTCGTTCTGGGAGAGCGGGTACTCGAGCGGCCAGGTCAGGTCCTGCCACATCTTCGGGTGAGGAGGCACGTGGATGGGGCGGGGGACGAACTTGTTCCAGGCGTTGGGGAAGGTGCCGCCCTCGGTGCCCACCGCCCCGAGCAGGGCGGCCAGGAAGAACACGGTGCGCGACACCTGCCAGCCGCCCAGGTTGCCCGCCGCCGCGGATCGCCACGAGTGGCATGAGAAGCGGTGGCCGGCGCCGGCCACCACCTCGGCCACCTCCTCCAGCACTGACACGTCGATCCCGGACTCGCGCGCCGCAAACTCGAACGTGAAGGGCTCGTACAGCTCGGCGAGGATGGACTGGAACGTCTCGAAGGTGGCCGGAAGTTCCGGGCGGCACTCGCGTAGGTACTCCTCCCAGTTCCACCACCGGCGCACGAAGGTGGCGTCGTAGCGGCCGGTGCGGATCAGGTGGTTGGCGATGGCCAGATTGATGGCCGCCTCGCTACCCGGCTGCGGGGACAGCCAGTAGTCGGCGTGAGTGGCCGTGTTGGACAGGCGGGTGTCGAGCACGATCACCTTCGCGCCGCGGGCACGGGCCTCGGTGATCCGCTGGGCGTGCGGGTTGAAGTAGTGGCCGGCCTCCAGATGCGAGCTGATCAGGTAGATGACCTCGGCGTTCTCGTGGTCCGGGCTGGGCCGGTCCATACCCGACCAGAACTGAAAGCCGGCCCGCCCGCCGCTCGAGCACACATTGGTATGGCTGTTGTGACCATCGACCCCCCAGCTCGCCAGCACCCGCTCGGTGAAGCCGTCCTCGCCAGGCCGGCCGATGTGAACCATGATCTCGTTGTGCCGGCCCTCGACCAGCGCGGCGCGGGTCCGCGCCGCCAGGGCGTCCAGGGCTTCGTCCCACGTGACGCGCTCCCACCTGCCCTCCCCCCGTGCCCCCACCCGGCGGAGCGGATAGAAAATGCGATCGGGATCGGTGATCTGATTGATGGTCGCCGGCCCCTTGGCGCAATTGCGGCCCCGCGACCCGGGATGCTCCGGGTTGCCCTCGAACTTGCGCACGCGGCCGGTCTCTTTGTCCACGTATGCCAGCAGGCCGCAGGCCGACTCGCAGTTGAAGCAGGTGGTGGGCACCAACATGTAGTGGTGCTCCTCCCGGACCGGCCAGGCCCTCGAGGACAGCTCCACCCAGTCGTCCCAACGCTCCTTCGGCGGGAAAGCCGCCAGGTGCACCCTGCTGGCCCCTTGGTAGAAGGTCTCGCCCCTGGACTCGACGGCGGCCCGGGCGGCCGAGACCCGCTCGCCCAGCCGGTCCAGATCCACCTCGCCAGACGACACCACCGGAACCTCCATCAAGCCAAGGGGATCAAGCCAACGGGACCGACTGGCCGGCCTGGACGTACGCGTGCTCGTGTGTCAGCAGGCCGACCAGCGCGAACGGAACCGCCGCCACCCCGATCCACGGGGCGGCCACCGCCACGGCCACCCCGGCGACTCCGGTCCAGAAGAATCCGGCGAACCGGCCCCTGATCATCTCCATGGTCGCCAGATGGGCGTGCGCGGTGGGGTGGGTCAGTGTGACTTCCCCGGCGACCGCCAGCAGGTGGGCGGCCGCCGCGCCGCACAACAATGCCTCGATGCCGACCACGGCCGAATGGGGAGCCTGCCACTCCGCCAGGGGCAGCATGGCGGCCGACCCGGCCAGCACCGCCTGGATGGCCAGGTGCGGCACCAGCAGCGGGTTTTGCCAGAGGTCGCGGGCCTTGGCCTGGGCGAACAGGTAGGCCGTGTAGCAGGCGGTGGCCAGGCCGAGAGGCAAGGCGAAGCCGGTGAGTACCTGGCGCACCCCCACCGATCCGACGATGGAGCCGAGCAGGTAGACGCCCAGGATGGCGGCGTAGGCACCTATCACCACCGCGCCCTTGACCAGCCAGGAGCTCCAGTGGTGGCGGGTGAGGATCAGGTAGAACCGGCTCGGGTGCTTGAGGTCCCAGATCAGGAGCAGACCGGTCAGGGCGAGGGAGGCTCCGGCGAGCAGCGGTGCCGACCACTGGGCCAGATCGTTCGACCACGGCAAGCGCCCCGCGATAGCCAGGATCAGCGGGACGAGCATGGCCCCTGCCGCTATCCCCTTGGTCCAGGTGTAGAGGCTCACCGGCCACCCCCACGGCGCATGGTGGGGGACGTCATATGACAGCAGTGCTGCCGCACTCGAGGCCGGTCGGCCGGGGTGGCCGGATACGACCAAAGTCGGGTCGAGGGGGTCGCCCTGGGTCGACCAGGCGAACAGCCCCCCGTCGGGCCGGCGGGCGGCCAGCGGGTCCAGCGTCGCCTGGTGGGCGCCCTTGTAGAACAGCTTCGGGCGGGTCTCCTTCTCCGGGCGGCGCACCGTGACGGGCTGGCGGCCGACGATCGAGGCCACCTTCGAGGTGGGGTCGTTCACGTCGCCGACCAGGATCGCCTCGGTCGGGCACACCGTCACGCAGGCCGGCTCCAACCCGACCTCCAGGCGGTGGGCGCAGAAGTTGCACTTCTCCGCCGAGTGGTCCTCCGGATTGATGAAGATGGCGTCGTAGGGGCAGGCCGCGATGCACGCCTTGCAGCCGATACAAATCCTCTTGTCGAAATCGACTATCCCGTCTGGACGGCGGTACATCGCTTCGGTCGGGCAGGCAGCCACGCATGGGGCGTCCTCGCACTGGTTGCACCGGGTCACCTGGAACGCCCGCCGCACTTGCGGGAACGACCCCACCTCCACCGACTTCACGTAGGTCCTGGTCACCCCCAGGGGAACCTCGTTCTCGCTCTTGCAGGCAGTCGTGCACGCATGGCAGCCGATACAGCGGGTCTGATCGAGGACCTTCACCCACACCGGCCGGCGGGACTCTGTGATGGCCTCGCTGACCGCTTCGCGCGCGACCGTGCTCATGGCGCGCCCCTTCGTTCGGGGTAGGACAGGGGCAGGCCCAGCTCGGCGGCCCGTGCCCAGTCGTCGTCGATGAGCACCGCCCGCCGACCGGCCCGGTCGAGCAGCGACACGGCGATCGACGCTCGGAACCCGCTGGCGCAGTACACCCACACCTCACCGGCCGGGATCTCGCCGACCCGGGATTCGATTTCCCAGAAGGGGATGTGGATCGCGCCAGAGAGGTGCCCGGCCCGCCACTCGTCGGGTCGGCGCACGTCCAGGATCACCCGGCCATCGTGGTCGCCGCCGTTGTAGAGGTCGTCGAAACGGCCCACCGGGTAGCTGGCGGTCAGGCCGCCGGCGAGCTGCCCGATGCCGCCGGTGGCGGCGCCGGCAAGGCGGTCGATGCCGATCCGGCTCAGCTGCCGCTGGGCCTCGGCGATCTGGTGGGGTGAGTCGGCGATCAGAGTGAGCGGGGTGTTCCAAGCAATGACCCAGCCGAGGAAAGTGGAGAACGAGTCTCCCAGCTCCACTGAGATCGTCCCGGCCACGTGGCGGCGGGCGAACGCCGTCCGATCCCGGAGGTCCACGACCCATTCCCGGGCGTCTATGCGACGCAGGAGCTCCGAGGCGTCGACGGGCACGGGCGGGGTGAGGTCGGCGGCGCCCGGCCCCTGACGGTTGAGGGGGGCCATGTGGGCGTAGTAGCGGGGGTAGGCCGCCAGGCCCTCCATCAGGGTCTTGACAAAGACGTCCTCGTCGTCGAGACGGACCGCGATGTTGGTGCGACACTCGTCGCCGATGGTCGAGGAGGTACCCGTGGTCTCCACCGCGGAACAGAAGCTTCCGAAGCCGTGGGTGGGGAATACCTGGGTGCCCGGCGGCAGAACCCGGGCCAGGTGACGAACCGAGTGGTACTGGTCCCTGGTCAGCGACTCCGTGAGCTCGGGGCCGACCAGGTCGGTTCGGCCCACGCTTCCGTAGAGCATGGAGCCCCCGGTGAACACCGCCTGCGGCTCGCTCCCATCGATGCCCGCCGTGTAGGACAGGTGGTAGGGAGTATGGCCGGGGGTGTGCATGGCGGTGATCGCCAGGCTCCCCGACTGGAAGCGCATGCCTTCGACGGCCGGCAGCCGGTCGAAGTCGACCTCCTCTCCGGCGGCGACCACGTACGACGCGCCGAGTTCCTCGGCGAGGGCCAGCCCGCCGGTGACGTAGTCGTTGTGAATGTGGGTCTCGAGGACGTGGGTCACCCTCACACGGGCCGACTCCGCCGCGGCGAGGGCCCGGTCGAGATCCCGCTGGGGATCGATCAGCACTCCCGCTTCCCCGTCGTGGGCCAGATAGCTCCTATCGCCCAGGGCGGGAGTCTCGATGGTTACCACGTGAAGGGTCACCCTGGCCGGTCTTCCCTTGGGTCTCCTTCCCTGCGGCTTCCAAGGCCAAAGTACATAAGTACGTACATTCAACTTCCGGGGGCGACATGGGTCAAGCTCTCCGATCGGGGTACCCATCGTCTCGACGTAGATGCGAAACGAGAACCGGCCGCATACTTGAAAGGTGGCTCTCGACCGCGCTAGCCCGATGCCTCTGTGGGCCCAGGTCCTGGACGATCTTCGCCGGCGCCTCGCGGAGGGGGAGTTCGCCCCCCGCTTCCCGGGGGACAACGAGCTCGCCGCGCACTACGCGGTCAGTCGGCACACCGTGCGCGAGGCGGTCCGCCACCTGCACAGCGAAGGTGTCGTCGAACGGGGCCGGGGGCGGGGAACGTTCGTACGCCAGCCGGTCATCGAGCAACCCCTTGGTACCCTTTACAGCCTTTTCCGCTCAGTGGAAGAACAGGGCTTCGTGCAGCGGAGCATCGTGCGGCATCTGGAGGAACGCCGAGACGAACAAGCCGCGAACGTGCTCGGCTGCGACCCCGACGACCCCCTTATATATCTGGAACGGCTCCGACTCGCCGACGAGCAGCCAATCGTCTTGGACTGCTCTTGGATGCCGGCCCGGCTGGCCCGTCCCCTGTTGCAAGTCGATTTCGGGCACACCGCCCTCTACCGCGAGCTGCAGGAGCGCTGTCGGGTCCGCATCGACTCGGGATGGGAGCGATTCCATCCTGTCCTGCCCAACGCCGAGCAGCGTCAGCTACTCGGCGTTGGCGCCCGCACCCCCGCCCTGGGCATCGAGCGCCTCGCCTATTCGAGCTCCGTACCGGTCGAATGGCGCCACGGCGTGGTACGCACCGACCGGTTCTCCTTCGTCACCCGCTGGTCCGCTACTCGGGTCGACGCGGCCTTCGAGCCGTACCAGTCCGGCATTGCGTTCCCCGTGGCTACCGAAGTACCCCTTTAACAGGGACTTCTTTGGTGGTCGGACGCGGTGTCGATCCGCGACCTCGCGCCTTTCAGGCGGGGTGCGGAGGGTTTCAGCCGATCCCCCTGAGTCGGCACGCCTTGGGTGCTGGCACGTTCGGGTCCCCGCGGCCGTTTGGGCGGCGCGGGGACCCTGTGATTACCGGACTTCTGTCTCGGTCGGTTGAATAGGTGCGGCCGGTCCGGCCATGGCGGTGCGTTGACTCGCGACGAGCGTCCCGCGATGTCCGTAGTGGCCGAAGCCGCCCCAACTCGCCCAGAACGCGATCGAGAGCACCGCTCCGACGGCACCGACGATCATCAGCACGATACCGGTGGTATGGACGTTGAACCCGTGTCCTTGCACGGTCACCGCGAAGCGCATGATCGCGCCGACGGCTATCAGCAACATGCTGGTGACGATACCCATGGTGGAACTCTCTTCCTGGTCTTGGTGGCCCGGCGGGCCTCACCAGTCACCGTACACCTGTTCGATAAAACTAGCAAGTCATTTCTAGTATTGAACCTCAAATGTAGTGGTGCGGGATCGTCGCTGACCTGACCGATGCGGGATATGTAGTCAAGGAGTAAGACGGTCGCCGCAATCGCTACCAGATCCAGGGAAGGAGCAAGCATGGCCCCTTCGACGCGAGAAAAGGCCCCTGAGAAGGGCCTTTTCGAGTGGTCGGACGCGGTGTCGATCCGCGGACCTCGCGCTTTTCAGGCGCGCGCTCTACCAGCTGAGCTATCCGACCGCGGTCCTGACGGGATTTGAACCCGCGGCCTCCGGCTTGACAGGCCGGCGT
>Ga0307373_10003199_pt1 | contig 28732 bp, 31 predicted proteins | sample OX2MG_FD_202534 | JGI IMG/M metagenome (GOLD analysis project Ga0307373, IMG submission 202534) | Soil microbial communities from Risofladan, Vaasa, Finland - OX-2 | ecosystem: Environmental > Terrestrial > Soil > Coastal area > Acid sulfate soil | place: Finland: Risofladan, Vaasa | collected... | reverse complement strand
AGCACCTCGACGTGGTCCAGTTCGATGTTGGTGATCACCGCCACCTCCGGCTGGACCACGTTGGTGGCGTCCCACGTGCCGCCCAGGCCCACCTCGATGACGGCGGCATCGACCGCCTCATCGGCAAACCAGCGGAAGGCCGCCGCCGTCAGCAGGTCGAAGCGGTGCGGCCGCGCCCCCATGAGGTCCTCCAGGTCGGCCAGGGCGGAGAGCACCTCGGCCAGGTCGCCATCGGGAATGGACTCCCCGTCGCGGGCGATGCGCTCGTTGACCCTTTCCAGATCAGGGCTGGTGTAGGCGCCGACGGTCAGCCCCCTGGCATTGAGAAGGGAGGTGGCCACCCTGACCGTCGAGCCCTTGCCATTGGTCCCGGTCACGTGGATAACCGGATAGGCCAGCTGGGGGTCGCCCATCAGCCGGCAAAGCTCCTGGATGCGCTCCAAGGTCGGCGCTTCCCGCCGGCCGTACAGCATTGCCTCCAGGTTGATATGGCCTTCGAGGTACTTGAGTGCGTCCTGGAGGTTCACCGAGCGGACATGGTTGCCGAGGACCTCGGGCCAGGGCCAGCCGAGCGCCTCAGGCCAGGGCCAGCCGGGGTTAGGAGGCGGCCCGGCGGGGGCGGTCGACCTTGGGGCCCTCGGTCTTGGGCACCAGGGTCGGGTTGACCCGGTCCAGCACCACGGAGCGGTCGACCACGCAGCGGCCGATGTCGGTCCGGCTGGGCAGGTCGTACATGACGTCGAGGAGTACTTCTTCCAGCACGGCCCGCAGGCCCCGGGCGCCGGTGGCCCGGAGCAGGGCCTGGTCGGCCACGGCCTCCAGGGCGTCCTCGGTCATCTCCAGCTCCACCCCGTCGAGCTCGAAGACCTTCTGGTACTGCTTGACCAGGGCGTTCTTGGGCTCGACCAGGATGCGGACCAGGGCCTCCCGGTCCAGGTTCGACACCGGGCCGATGACGGGCAGGCGGCCCACGAACTCCGGGATCAGGCCGAACTTGAGCAGGTCCTCCGGCAGTACGTGGCGGAACAGTTCGCTCTGGTCGCTGAGGCCGACCCGGTCCATGTCGGCCCGGAAGCCGATCCCCTTGCGGCCCACCCGGCTGCCGATGATCTGGTCCAACCCGGCGAAGGCACCCCCGCACAGGAACAGGATGTTGGTCGTATCGATCTGGATGAATTCCTGGTGGGGGTGCTTACGGCCCCCCTGGGGCGGCACCGAGGCGGTGGTGCCCTCAAGGATCTTGAGCAGAGCCTGCTGGACCCCCTCGCCGGAGACGTCCCGGGTGATGGAAGGGTTTTCCGACTTTCGGGCGATCTTGTCGATCTCGTCGATGTAGATGATCCCCGTCTCGGCCTTCTTGACGTCGTAGTCGGCGGCCTGGATCAGCTTGAGCAGGATGTTCTCGACGTCCTCACCGACGTAGCCGGCCTCGGTGAGGGCGGTGGCGTCAGCGATGGCGAAGGGCACGTTCAGCATGCGGGCCAGCGTCTTGGCCAGTTCCGTCTTCCCACAGCCGGTCGGGCCGAGGAGCAGGATGTTGGACTTGGTCAACTCAACATCGGCGTCGTGATAGGTGCCCGACTGGACCCGCTTGTAGTGGTTGTAGACCGCCACCGAGAGAATCTTCTTGGCGTATTCCTGGCCGATCACGTAGTCGTTCAGGAAGTCGAAGATTTCCCGGGGCTTGGGCAGCTCATCGAACCGGAGCTCGGAGGACTCGGCCGCTTCCTCCTCGATGATGTCGTTACAGAGGTCTATGCACTCGTCGCAGATGTACACACCGGGGCCGGCTATCAGCTTCTTGACCTGCTTCTGGGACTTGCCACAGAAGCTGCACTTGACGAGATCGCTCCCGTCCCCGAACTTCGCCACGAGTCCCCTCCGCCCTATGCGACGCTAGCTGCCTGCGGGATGCCACTCAGCTCCCGGGTCGAGATCACCTCATCGATAATGCCGTACGTACGGGCGTCATCCGCGCTCATGATGAAATCCCGGTCCGTGTCTTTCTGAATCTTCTCTATCGGCTGGCCGGTGTCCAGGGCAAGCATTTGATTGAGAAGATCCCGCATCCGCAGGATTTCCCGGGCCTGGAGCTCGATGTCGGTGGCCTGGCCGGCCGCTCCTCCGTGGGGCTGGTGGATGAGGATGCGGGCGTGGGGCAGGGCGAAGCGCTTGCCCTTGGTTCCCCCGGCCAGGAGGATGGCGGCGGCGGAGGCGGCCTGGCCGTAGCAGAAGGTCGATTTGTCCGGCTTTATGAACTTCATGGTGTCGTAGATGGCGAACAGAGCCGTGATGTCGCCACCCGGGGAATTGATGTAGATGTTGATGTCCTTGTCCGTGTCCTCGTACTCGAGGAACAGGAGCTGGGCGCAGACCAGGTTGGCGATGGTGTCGTCGATGGGAGTCCCCAGGAAGATGATCCTCTCCTTGAGGAGGCGGGAGTACAGGTCATAAGCCCGCTCCCCCCGGCTGCTCGACTCCACCACCGTCGGGACCAGGTAGTTGTATATGGGCTGGATCATGTGGGTACCTCCGCGGTCTCTTCGGCTTCCTGATCTTGGGCGTCGTCCCCACCGGTGGCCAGGTCGGCCGGGGGCTCCTCCAACAGGGAGAGATCGACGGCGCGGCCTTCCTCATCGACCGCCTCGACATGGTCGATCAGCCAGTTGAGGGCTTTGCCCTTGCGAAGATCCGAGCGCAGGGAAGCCATCTGATCGGCATCCTCCAGCTGGTGGGCCAGATCGGCGGCGGAGGTGTTGTAGCGCTCGGCCATCCCGGCCAGCTCCTCCTCGATGTCGGAGTCCTCGACCTCGAGGGACTCGGCATCGGCCAGGGCCCGCAGTCCGAGATCGGCCTTGACCGAGCGCAGGGCCCGCTCCCGCAGCTCGGCCACGAAGGTCTCCTGGTCCTGGCCCGTGGCCGCCAGGTACTGGCCGATGTTGGCCCCCTGGGACTCCAGCCGGTGGCCCAGGTCGTGGAGCTGACGCTCCATCTCGGCGTTGACCAGGGGGTCGGGGGCGTCCTCGGCCACCAACTCCACCAGGGCGGCCAGGGCGGCCTCCCGCAGGGCCATGCGGCCCTGGACCCGCCTGACCACCTCCAGGCGCTTGCGCAGGTCGGCGCGCAGCTCATCCAGGGTGGCGAACTCGGAGGCCTCGGAGGCCCACTCATCGTTCAGATCGGGGAGGACCTTCTCCTTGATGTCCTTGACCAGGACCCGGAAGGAGATGGTCTCGGCTCCCTCCTCGCCCGGGCCGTCGAAGGTGAGGATGTCCCCGACCTTGGCGCCCCGGAGCTGGTCATCCAGCTCGGGCAGGAACGAACCGGAGCCGACCTCGTAGAGGAAGTCCTCGGTGGAGGCCTCCTCCACCTTCTCCCCGCCCCGGGTGCCGGAGATGTCGATGGTCACGTGGTCGGAGGGCTGGGCCGGACGGGTCGTCTCCTTGAGCTCGGCGAAGGTGTCCCTCAGCCTCCCGACCTGCCCCTCCACATCCCCCTCGGTGACTTCGAGGCGGGGAATGGTCACCTGCAGGCCGCCGTAACCGGGGATGGCCACGGTGGGGCGGACCTCGACCACGGCGTCGAAGGTCAGGGGACCTTCCTCGCCCTCACTGGTTATGTCGATCTCGGGAGGGGCGATGGCGTCGACGTCCTGCTCCCTCACCGCCTGGGCGTAGTACTCGGGCAGGGCGTCCCGGAGGGCCTCCTGCCTGGCGGCGTCCTTACCGATGCGGGCCTCCAGCACCCGGCGGGGCACCTTGCCCGGCCGGAAGCCGGGAATGCGCACCTCCCGCGACATCTTCCGGAAGGCCGCCTCCAGCGCAGTCTCGAACTCGATCTGGTCGACCTCGACGGACAGTTTGACCTTGTTGCCCTCGAGGGCCTCGACCACAGTCTTCATACGAGGAGGGGGAGTCTAAACGGTCCGCTCCCCCGTTCCGGCGGGATACTTCCCGCCCGGTGCCGGCCGAGGAGGCGCAGCGGCGGCGGCCGGAGAGTCGGAGGCGGGGCCAGGATTTGGGCCTGGAATTCTTCCCCAGTGGGTAATACCCGGCCGCTGGCCGGCGCCGCCGGCCTGAGCCGCGTCCCGTGGGATGATGGTCCCACGGGGAGTAGCGCAGTGGTAGCGCACCTGCTTTGGGAGCAGGAGGTCGGGGGTTCGAAACCCCCCTCCCCGACGGGGCGTTAACTTTCCGGTGTCTCAGCTGCGGGTGTAGCTCAATGGCTAGAGTTCCAGCCTTCCAAGCTGGCCATGCGGGTTCGATTCCCGTCACCCGCTCCAAACCCAGATACTGGTCACCATCGACCTGACAGGGCCTTCGGGTCGACTAGACATAAGTGAGTGGTCCGGGACTTAGGCAGGGCTCCGGGCGCAGCGACGCCGGTGCTGGTGGTGGGCGGTGGGATAGCCGCTCTACTGGTGGCCGGAGTGGTCGGCCTGGCTGTCCACAGCAGCTCCAGCCCCTCGACCCACCCCGCCGTGGCCGCCTCGTCCACCACGACCAGTGACGCTGGGTCCGCCGGCACCACCAGCTCGGCGCCCACCACCACCAGTCCGGCCGGCTCGGCCGGCTCGACCACCTCGCCGGCGGCCCCGGGCTCGTCCACCACCACCTCCGTGGCCGCCTCCGGCCTGACCACCTCGGGGGCGGGCACGGCGCCCGCCACCGCCTCGGCCGGGAGCAGCGGCCTGCCCACCACCGGGGGGACCTACGAGTTGCTGCCGGCCGGCCTGGTGCTGGCGGGGGGGCTGGGGCTGAGACGGCGGATTCGCCGCTCCTGAGTCACAGCGTCCCCGGTCCGACCCGGGGATAGAGTCCCCGGCGTTCGTCAGACGACCTCCGGAGGCGCAGTGAAGACCAAGGCGGCAATTCTCTATGGGCTCAACGAGCCCTGGAAGGTCGAGGAGGTCGACCTGGGCGACCCGGTGGCCGGTGAGGTGCGGGTCAAGCTGGCCGCCTCCGGGTTGTGCCACAGCGATGAGCACCTGGTCACCGGAGACATCCCGGCCGGCATGCCCGTGATCGGGGGCCATGAGGGCGCCGGGGTGGTGGAGGCCGTCGGGCCGGGGGTGACCACGGTCAAGGAAGGCGACCACGTCGTGCTCGGCTTCATCCCGTCCTGCGGGCGGTGCCGAATGTGCTCGACCGGCCGTCAGAACCTCTGCGACCTGGGCGCCCAGCTCATGGGTGGGGTGTCGATAGCCGACGGGACCCACCGCTTCCACAACTCGGCCGGCCAGGGCCTCGGGACCATGTGCCTGCTGGGCACCTTCTCTCCCTACACGGTCGTGCACGAGTCCTCGGTCATCAAGATCGAAGATGACATCCCCCTGGACAAGGCCGCCCTCGTCGGCTGCGGTGTGACCACCGGGTGGGGCTCGGCCGTATATGCCGCCGAGGTGGCTCCGGGGGACACCATCGTCGTGGTTGGTGTCGGTGGCATCGGGGCCAACGCCATCCAGGGCGCCCGCCTGGCCGGGGCCAAGCGGATCGTGGCCGTCGACCCGGTGGAGTTCAAGCGGGAGCAGGCCCAGCAGTTCGGGGCGACCCACACCGCCCCCAGCCTGGAAGAGGCCTTCACCCTGGTCAACGACATCACCTGGGGCCAGCTGGCCGATAAGGCCATCATCACCACCGGGGTGGCCACTGGAGACCTGATCGCTCCGACCATGGCCCTGGTGTCCAAGGGCGGACGGGTGGTGGTCACCGCCGTCAGTTCCTTCTTCCAGACCGACGTCAAGATGAGCCTCTTCGAGCTGACCCTGTTCCAGAAGGAGCTGAGGGGATCGCTGTTCGGCTCGGCCAACCCCCGCGCCGACATCCCCAAGCTCCTCGGCCTCTACCGGGACGGCCTGCTCAAGCTGGACGAGCTGGTTACTCAGACCTACACCCTGGAGGATGTCAACCAGGGCTACGCCGACATGCGGGACGGTAAGAACATCCGGGGGATGATCGTCTACGAGTAGAAGGTGACGGGGACGGGTGCCCCCGGTCATGGCCGTTTGCCTACTCTTCACCTTCGGTACACCTGAACGACACTGGCCAGTCAAGCCCCGGACACCGGCGCCTTCTACCGTCACGCCTCGTTGCGCCTGATCCCCCATGAGTCCGGGGCCACCGCCACCGGACCAGAACCCCTGAGGTGACCTTGAAACGGTTTGTGGCTGTCCCCCTGATCCTTTGTGCCGGCGCGTTGGCCGCCTGTGGAGGCTCCTCGAAGACGACTTCCTCTTCGACCAGCTCCACCATGGCCAGCACCTCCACCACCGCCGTCACCGTCACGACCGGCAACCCGTCGGCGGCGGTGACCATCAATGAAGACGGCTCCAGCCTTCTCTACCCCTTCCTCCAAGAGCTGGTGAGCCCGCTCACGGCCCAGTACTCCAACATCACCCTGGCCCCCGCGCCGGGTGGGTCGGGCAAGGGCATTGCCGACGCCATCGCCGGAACGGTCCAGCTGGGCGGATCGGACGCCTACCTCAACTCCGGCCAGCTGAGTGCCAACCCTGGGCTCATGAACATCCCCATAGCTGTGTCGGCCCAGTCCGTTTACTACAACCTGCCCGGGGTCACCAACCTGAAGCTGACCGGCAACATCCTGGCTCAGATCTATCAGGGCAAGATCACCAAGTGGAACGACGCGGCCATAGCCGCCGTGAATCCCGGCGCCACCCTTCCATCCACGACGGTCGTCCCCGTTCGGCGGGTGGACGGCTCAGGCGACACCTTCATCTTCACCAGCTTCCTGTCGGCCACCAACACGGCGTGGCAGAACGGCCCGGCCTTCGGCACCACGGTCACCTGGCCGGCGGTGTCCAACGAGCTGACCGCCAACGGGAATCCGGGCATGGTCCAGACCTGCAAAGCCACGCCCGGCTGTGTGGCCTATATCGGAGTCAGCGCCGGGGCCGCCGCCCAGGCGGCCGGGCTGGAGCAGTCCCTGCTGCAGAACAAGTCGGGCCAGTTCGTCCAGCCCAACTCGACCACCATCACCGCTGCGGTGAGCGCCGGATCGTCCAACGTGCCGCCCGATCTGGCCCAACCCCTGATCTACGAGCCTGGAGCTCAGGCCTACCCGATCGTCAACTTCGAGTACCTGGTGGTCAAGGCGACCCAGGCCAGTGCCTCCACCGCCGAGGCCATCCGCACCTTCCTGGCCTGGGCCGTCAGCACCAGCGGGGGCAGCACGCCCCAGTATCTGGCTAAGGAGAACTTCGTGGCTCTTCCCACGTCCGTGCTGCCTGCGGTCAACGCCGCCATCGCCAAGATCACCCCGTGACCCCTCCGGTCCGGAGCCGGAACCACTCCCCCAGGGTGGCCGGTGAGCATCACCACTGAGGTCAGGCCCGAGCCGAGCGTTTCCCCCCGCTCGGCTCGGCGCCGCCGGTCCGTCCCCGGGATCAGCGCCGACCGTTCCGTCCGCAGCGTCCTGCTGGTGGCGGCCATCGTCCCGACGGCTGCATTGGCATTCCTGACCTACGAGATGGTCAAGACGGCCTGGCCGGCGGTCATCTTCAACGGGGCGGGCTTCTTCACCACCAAGACCTTCACCATCGGCAACCTGTACGCCACCGGCACCGAGGTCCACCACGGCTATGCCGCCGCCAAGGGCGCCTCCTACGGCGTCCTTCCGCTCGTCTTCGGCACGATGGTGTCATCCTTCATCGCCGTCGTTCTGGCCGTCCCGGTCTCGGTGGGGGGCGCCATTCTCCTGGCCGAACGGATACCGGTCCGCCTCCAGGGAGTACTCGGCACCTTCCTCGAACTGCTGGCCGGGATCCCGAGCGTGGTGTTCGGTCTGTGGGGCGTCTACACCTTCGGACCGGTCCTCTCCCGGACCGTCTACAAGTGGCTAGCTGCCCTGCACATTCCCTGGTTCACCGGCCCGACCGGCGCCGGCCAGGGAATGCTGACCGCCTCCCTCGTCCTGGCCGTGATGATCATCCCGATCATCGCCTCCACCACCCGGGAGCTGGTCCGCTCCGTACCGGCTATCTCCAAGGAGGGCGCCGTCGCTTTGGGACTGACGTCATCGGAGACGGTCCGCATCGTGACCATCCCTTACGTGCGCACCGGCGTGGTGGCCGCCTCCATCCTGGGCCTGGCCCGGGCCCTGGGCGAGACAATCGCTGTGCTCATCATCAGCGGGAACTTCCTCAACGCCTACCCCCACAGCATCTTCGACCCGTTCTCCACCATGGCCAGCACCATCGCCGCCTTCCTCGACAGCGCTCTCACCGATTCCACCGGTATGGCCGTCCACGCTCTGGCCGAAGTCGGACTGGTTCTGCTGGTCATCACCCTGGTGGCCAACCTGGCCGGGCGGATGCTGACCCGACGGTTCTCCGGAGCCGGGCTGCCCGTGGGCCGAGGGGTATGACCTCGTGACCGCCCGCCGCATCCGCAACATCGCCTTCTGGTCGGCCTGCTCGCTGGCCTTCCTGTGTGTGGCCGCCCCCACCTTGTCCGTGCTCATCAGCGTCTTCCACCAGGCCCTTCCCGCCCTGGGGTGGTCCTTGCTGTTCAAGCGGACCAACAGCATCGGCCTCGAGAACGCCATCCTGGGCACCCTTCTGCTGCTGCTCGGCGTGCTGATCCTGGCCGGAGGGGTGGGCGTGGCCGCCGGGATCTACCTAGCCGAATTCGCCACCGGTCGCCACGAGCGGTTCCTGCGCTTCTTCTCCGAGATCCTGGCCGGCATGCCCTCCATCGTCATCGGCTACATCGGCTACATCGCCCTGGTCGTCCAGTTCCACTGGGGCTTCTCCCTGGCCGCCGCCGTCATATCCCTTTCGGTCCTGGTCCTGCCCTATGTGGTGAAGACCACCGAGGTGGCCCTGCGTCAGGTACCCACCTTCCTCCGGGAGGCATCGGCGGGACTCGGCCTGTCCAGCACCACCACGGTGTGGCGCATCCTGATCCCGCCGGCTCTGCCCGGGATCGTCAGCGGGCTGATCGTGGCCCTGGCCATCTCCACGGGGGAGCTGGCCCCGCTCCTGTTCACCGCCGGCTTCACCGACCAGAACCCGTCCCTGGCTCTCGTCCACCACCAGGTTCCTTATCTGACCAGCGTCATCTTCACCGACCTGGCCCTGCCCGGGGCCCGGGCCCACGCCACCTCGGCGGCGGCCGGAGCCGTGACCCTGGTCCTACTCATCATCCTCATAGCCGTGGGCCGGCTCGTCTCCCGGGGCGCCCGGCGGGCGACGGCCCGTATGACCATATGAGCTCAGGGACCGGTGTGGGCATGGCACCGGCGCCGTCCAATAGCCTTCGTACGTCCCCCGACAGGAGCCTGCACCCGACGTGATCGATTCCCCGGCCCCGGTCGAAAGCCGTCCCGGCGCCCCTTCAGGCCCGATCCTTGTTCCGGAACCGCCCGTGCGCCCGGGGCCCGACCGCTCCGCCCCGGAAGGTACGCCGGACCCGGTGTTCCGGGTCAAGAACCTGTCCTTCTACTACGGGGCCAACCAGGCCCTGGGGGACGTGAGCATCGACATCGGCGGCAACGAGATCACCGCCTTCATCGGACCCTCCGGCTGCGGAAAGACCACCTTCATCCGATGCCTCAACCGCATGAACGACCTCATCCCCGGGACCCGGCTGGAAGGCGAGATCGACTTCGAGGGCCGACCTCTCTACGGGTCCGAGGTCAGGGCCATCGACATCCGCCGCCGGATCGGAATGGTGTTCCAGAAACCCAACCCCTTCCCGAAGTCCATCTACGACAACGTCGCCCTGACTCCCCGGCGCAACGGGGTCAGGAAATCCCAGCTCGATGAACTGGTGGAGGAGTCTCTGCGCAAGGCCTCCCTGTGGGACGAGGTCAAGGGCAAGCTGGCCCAGAGCGCCTTCAGCCTTTCCGGCGGCCAGCAGCAGCGCCTTTGCATCGCCCGGGCTATAGCCGTGCGCCCGGATGTGATCCTCATGGACGAGCCTTGCTCAGCCCTCGACCCGGTGGCCACCTTCCGCATCGAAGAGCTCATGGCCGAGCTCAAGGACGACTACACCATCGTCATCGTCACCCACAACATGCAGCAGGCCGCCCGGGTTTCGGACCGGACGGCCTTCTTCACCGTCGATGTATCCGACCAGGGCCGGGTTGGCGTGCTGGTGGAGATCGGGGATACCTCGAGCATCTTCACCTCGCCCGAGGACCAGCGCACCGAGGACTACATCACCGGCCGCTTCGGCTGAGGCTGGTCAGGCCGGAACGGAAATGCCGACCCCGCCCCGGGTGGACCCGCCATAGCGGGCCTTCTCCTTGGCCAGGTCGAGAGGCTGAATCCGCTTGCGGGCCGACAGCGCCGCCTCGTCCAGAAGGTCGGCCGGGATGATCCAGGCCACCTCGAACTCGATGCCGTCCGGGTCCTTGGCGTAGAGGCTCTTGGTGCTGCCGTGGTCGGAGGCACCGACCAGAGCCCCGGCGGCGGAGAGAACCCCGGACAGGCGCTCCAACTCATCGAGGGTGTCGACCTCCCAGGCCAGGTGGTAGAGACCGACGGCCGACCGGCCCGCCGGGGAGTCGGCGGCGGCGTCCCCGATGGAGAACAGGCCCAGATCGTGGTCGTTGGTCGAGCCCGGTGCCCGCATGAAGGCGGCCCCGGCCATTCCCTCGGCCAGGGAGAGCCGGGTGAAGCCGAGGACGCCCTCGTAGAAAGCGGCGCTGCGCTGGGCGTCGCGGACGTACAGAACGGCGTGATTGAGCCTTTGGATGCCCATCGGTCACCTCCCGGCCGGCGGGGGGCCGGTCCTCCAAGAGAACAACGACGGCGTCACTGCCTTCATTCCGTCCCGAGGCGACACCGTCGATCTGGCGCCGACCGCCGCAGACCGTCCAGTCCTCATTCCGGGCGTGGAACAATCCGGTCATGGCTTCCCGGGGCTGGCCGGCCACTCTGCGCCTGGTGCGTCACGCCGAGAGCACTGGCAACGTCGATGCCGATGCCGCCCGCCGGGCCGGGCTGCAGATGTGGAGCACCGAAGCCCGGGACCCGGATGTGGACCTCTCCCCCGCCGGGCGCAGCCAGGCCGAGGAGCTGGGCCGGGCGCTGGCCAAGCTGCCGGCCGATGACGTCCCCACCGCGCTGTGGTCCTCCCCGTTCCTCCGGGCCCAGGAGACAGCCCGGCTGGCCCTGGCCGGCTGTGGCGGGGACTGGGACGAGATCGGCTGGACAGTGGACGAGCGCCTCCGGGACCGCGAGCTGGGAGTGCTCGACCGACTCACCGGGCCGGGGATCAGGGCCCGCTACCCGGAGCTGGCCGAGCTTCGCGTGCGGTTGGGCAAGTTCTACTTCCGGCCTCCCGGGGGCGAGTCCTGGGTCGACGTGGGCCAGAGGCTGCGGGCTGCGCTGGACGACATCCGTGACCAGCACGAAGGCGAGAGCGTGATCGTCTTCGCCCACGACGTGGTCGTGCTCATGTTCCGCTACATCATCGAGACCCTGGACGAGGCCGCCATACTGGAGATCGGACGGAATGACCCGGTCCGCAACTGCGGGGTGACGACCTACCGTTCCAACGGCGGACGACTTCGGCTGGCGAGCTACAACCAGACGGCTCCCTAGCCGAAGTCGCAAGCCGCATGCCCAAGCCGCCCAATTCCCGTACTACAGGTCCGGCTGATTCGGCCGATACCTCCCGGATGACCAACGCGGCCCTACCTCAGGGCTCGGACGGGCGGTTGGCCCAGCTGAGCCCCCGTGAGATGCAAGTGGCACTGCTCAGCGCCGAAGGCGCCAGCATCGCTGAACTGGCCCGGGACCTGGGTATCGGCACGGGCACGGTGATGTCGATACGCCGCCACATCCGCAACAAGCTCGGCCTGACCCGGGACGAGTCGCTGGACTCCTCGCTGCTGGACATCATCTCCCGACTGGGTCCGACCAAGTCTTCCCCCCCGGAGACCCAGCGCCCCGAGGGTGCCCTCGCCTCTGCCTCGACCCAGGCCACCCTGGCCCGCCGGCGTTACCTGGTGCTGCGCCAGGCCATCAGCGAGTTGGAGCGGACCGGGGAACGGATAACGGAACGGGCCGCCGCCATGGCCCGCATGGCCTCCGAGCTGGACGATCCCAGCCAGGCCTGGCAGCTCGAACAACTCAATACCCTGGCCGGCGGTCTGGCCCGCTTCACCGAGGAGTTCATCGCCTCGGTCCGCGACCGGTCCCCGGACTGAGCCGCCGGCACCACGAGCGCTCCGGCGCCGCCGCCGAGCGCCGCCCCGCCCGGGGCTAGTCCTGGAAAACCGGCTCGCGCTTCTCGAAGAAGGCCCGCACCGCCTCGGCCTGGTTGGGCCGGCCTATCAGGGACCCGATGACCTCCCGCTCATCGGCCAGCTGCTGGGCCAGGCTGGCCCGTCCGGCCTGGTTGAGCAGTCGCTTGGCTCCCCGGATGGCCTGCGGACTCTTTCCGGCGATGTCGGCGGCCAGGCCCAGGGCGTCATCCCGGGGGTCATCGCTCACCCGGGTGGCCAGCCCCAGGCGAACCGCCTCCTCACCCTCCACCATGCGCCCGGTGAAGGTCAGCTCCTTGGCCACGTCCAATCCCACCAGGGAGACGAGAGAAACGGTCCCGGTCATGTCCGGGGTCAGCCCCCAGCGGATCTCCAGCACCGACATGCGGGCGTCAGGGGCGATGATCCGGATGTCCGCCCCTAGAGCGATCTGACAGCCGCCGCCCAGAGCCACACCGTGGATGGCGGCGATCACGGGCACCTCGAGTTCTTGCCACACCCAGGCCGACTGCTGGCCCCGGTGGGTGAGTCGGCCCTCCTCCATCCGGCCGATGGACGAGGAGTCGCCCCGGGCGGCGGCGCCGGCCTCGCTCGACTCCCCTTCAGCCCCGCCCCCGTCGGCCGCCCCGGACGCACCCCCGGCTCCGGCCATGGCCTGGAAGCTGCCGAAGTCGAGCCCGGCGCAGAACGCCCGCCCTTCCCCGGAGAGGACCACGGCCCGGACCGACGGGTCCGACTTGAGAGCCTCGCCCGCCTCCACGATGGCGGCGAACATGGCCGGGTCCAGCGCATTCATCTTGTCCGGCCGGTTCAACCTGACATCGGCCACGTGGCCGCTTATCTCGACACTGACCCGATCCGACATTGGCGCTCTCCCTTTCCCCGATGATCATGCCAGGGAGGCGGCCGCCCCCGCCGAGACGGCCCGAGCCCGGCCATCGAGGACCGAGGTGATCAGATCATCGTGGGGCGGGCCTGAGCGAAGGTCCAGCGGTGACCCTCCAGATCGTCAGCGACGTAGAAGGGAAGGCCCCAGGGCGAAGTGAGTTCCTCGACAATGGCCGCTCCCCCCTTCTGGGCCACGGCGAAATGACTCTCGATATCAGCCACATATATCCACGGCATGTGGCTCAAGCGTGTCGGACCGGCACCATCAACTTCCTGCTGCTTGAAGATCATCAGTGACGAGTTCCCGAGGCGGAACTCGATCCAGGGATGCCCGTACTCCCCGGAGGGAAGCGGGTCAGATCCCTCTGGCAACGGATCGGGGGACTCGAAGCCGAACACTTCGGCCAACCAGCGCGACGCCGCCGCCGGGCTCCGGTAGTACACGCCCAGGGCCAGGCGGGCCAGATCCCGGACCTGGCGGGGAGCCTGGTCCCGCCGCGCGCACCAGACGCCGAACCACTTGGGGACCGTCCGGGTCCACGAAGTCCCACCCCGGTCCACGCCGCCGGGAGGAATGGTGGCCACCACCCGTACCGCGGTGCCGGAGCCAACTTCCTCGAAGAGGATCTCGGTCAGGACATCGTCGACCGAGCTGCGCCAGGCCAACCGGGCCCCCGGATCCCAGTCGGTGATGACGGCCAGTTCCAGTGCATCTCCCACGGCGTCCCCGTAGACCTCGAGGATCCGCCCGCCCACGCCCGGTTCACACCGCAGTTCGCGCATGCGGCCGGCGGACCAGTGATTGATCGGCCCCCGTACCCACCACAGATCCATCTCCTCGGTGAAGACCTTGAAGGCCGTCTCCGGGTCAACGGCCACCTCGACCTCGGAGGTGACCTTGCGCTCCGCCCCGGCTTCAATCGAGGTCATCGTCGGCTCCTCTTTTCGGCGTGGCGCTTGAAGGCGCCCAGCTGTTCGTTCCAATGGGCCTGGAGCTGATCGAGCCAGGCCCGTACTGCCATCACCCGCTCGGGCTGGAGCCGGAAGATCCGGGCCCGGGCATCGGCCGGGTCCCGCTCATCACTCACCAGTCCGACCTCCAGAAGAATGCGCAGGTGCTTACTCATGGTGGGCGGCGTGGTTCCTATCCGATCGGCCAGCACACCGGCCCGACAGGGGGCCCGGCTGAGCAACTCCACCACCGCCACCCGGGTCGGATCGGACATGGCCTCCATCAGCGCCGCCACATCGCCGTTTCTGCCCGTAGCCATCACGGACAATAGTTGCCTATGTACGCAACCATTGTCAAGGGGTTAGCGTCCAGATATGGATGCTCTGTCGGAGCGGGCCCGGTCCCTGGCCGGAGCCCTCGAGCCGGTGGCCGGCCAGGTCTACTTCTCGCCCGAATGCCACTCCGCCTATCAGGCCCTGGGATTCGGCCCCAGCCCGGGGGAATTTGGGGGTGTGGCCGGCCCGGATGGGGCCGCCTACTTCTCCAGCCGGGGCTCGGTAATGGGCCAGGTGCCCGGGGAGGTCATCGCCGCCGCCTTCGGGGTCTTCAATCCGGCCGTGGTGATCCCCTTGGTGCGCCGGGGCTGGGAGCTGACCGACGCCGCGACCATCTGCGAGGCACGGGATGAGGGCGGGGTGGGCCAGCTTCGCCGGATTCTGGGTGAGCGCCCGGACGGGGTCGAACGGGCCAATGAGCTCCTGGAACGCGCCGTGGATCCCTTGAAGCCGGCGGGCAAGCCGCTCTACGCCGGGCTGGTGTCCCTCGGGGTGCCGTCGGACCCGTTGGCGGCGGCCTGGCGGCGGGCCGATCTGCTCCGCGAATACCGCGGCGATGCCCATGTGGCCGCCTGGACGGCGGCGGGCCTCGACGGCACCGAGATCGGTCTTCTGACCGAGCCGTACTGGGGCTTGCCCCTGCGCACCTATATCCGGTCCCGGTCCTGGACTGAGCCGGAACTGGATGGGGCCGAGGCCCGGCTCACCCAGCGGGGGCTCCTGGCCGAGGGGACCTTGACCGCCGCCGGGCGCTCCTTCCGGGAGGAGGTCGAGGCGGCCACTGACGCCCAGTGCGCCCCCATCATCGGGGCCCTCGGTGACGACCTCGAGGAACTGCTCGGCATCCTCCGGCCCTGGGGAGCCGCCATCCGGGAGGCGAAGGGCTATCCGGCCGCCGGCCCGCATGACATCGCCCGCCGGTCCCGGCCCTGAGCTCGTAGTGACCGGGCCGGCCGAGGAGGCCCTGGACCGGGCCCTGGCCGCCATAGACGAGCGGGAGCACGAGGTTCGGGCCTGGGCGTACCTCGACGCCGAAGGGGCCCGGCAGCAGGCCATCCATATCGATGCCGCCTGCTACCGCCCATCGGCGGTGGGCGGTTCCGAGCTGGGGGCGGCGCCGGCCCTGGTCGGTCTGATCCTCGGCGTCAAGGACATCTTCGACACCGCCGCCATGCCGACTTCCTACGGATCGCCCATCTACGAGGGCTACCGGCCGAGAGCCGATGCGGCGGCCGTAAGCCTCCTGAGTTCGGCCGGCGCCGTGGTCCTGGGCAAGACGGTGACGGCCGAGCTGGCCATGTACGAACCGGGTCCGACCCGGAACCCGCACCGGCCCACCCACACCCCGGGTGGTTCCTCCAGCGGTTCGGCGGCGGCGGTGGCCACGGGCATGGCCGACATCGCTCTCGGCACCCAGACGGCCGGCTCCATCATCCGGCCGGCCAGCTTCTGCGGGGTGTGGGGCCTGAAGCCCAGCTTCGGGTCGGTGCCGGTGGCCGGCCTCAAGCTCATCGCCCCGTCACTGGACACGGTGGGCTGGCTGGCCGGGACGGCCGATCAGCTCGGCTCGGTCCTCACCGTCCTGACCGGGCATCGGGTCCCCGGTCCGATGCGGTCGGCACCACGCCTGGGGCTGATGCTGACCGAACACTGGGACGAGATCTCCTCCGACGGACGGGCGGTGGTCATGGCGGCGGCCCGGCGGGCGGAGGGGGCCGGGGCGGTCGTGTCGAAGCTCGAAGTGCCCGCCGTCATGCAAGAGGCGGGACCCGCCGTCCCGATCATCCAGGCCTACGAGGCGGCCCGGTCCCTGGCCTGGGAGCGGGCCGAACACCCCGGGGACCTTTCGGTCGGCGTACGCCGGATCCTGGATTGGGGCGCCGGGATGGACACCGCCGACTACGACCGGGCCCGGGAGCAGGTCGGCGCGGCCCGGCTGGCGCTGCCCGCCCTCCTGGGTGACGTCGACGCTCTGATGACCCCGGCTGTCCTCGGGGAGGCTCCCGAGGGCCTGGCCTCGACGGGCGATCCCCGCCTGGCCCGGCTCTGGACCGCCTTGGGCCCGCCGGCCCTGTCCGTCCCCGGCCTGACCGGCGCCACCGGCCTGCCGATCGGGGTCCAGCTCATCGGCCCATCCGGCGGGGACGCCCGACTGGTGGCCTGCGGAAGATGGCTGGGCCGGGTGCTGGCGGATGCATAGCCGGCCACCGGCCGCACCGGTCCGCCGGTGGAGCTACGAGGTCCGAGCCCGGACCTCGGCCCCACCGGAGTCGATCTGGGCCCTGATCGGCCAGGCCGAGCGGTGGAAGGAGTGGTCATTCGTGACCCGGAGCTCGCTGATCCGGGAGGGGGCGGCGGAAGCGGACGGCGTGGGGGCGCTGCGTCGCTTCGCGGTGGGCCGGTTCGGGAGCGTGGAGGAGGTGGTCGAGTTCGAACCCCCGTTCCATCTCGGCTACATCGCCCACCGGGGCCTGCCGGTACGTAGCTACCGCAGCGACATCCGGCTCAGTCCGGACGGCCCGGGAACAGCGATCCTCTGGACCGGCTCCCTCGAGCCCCTCCTGCCCGGGACGGGACGGGCGGCCCTCGTCTACACCCGGGGTTTCATCCGACTCTTCGCCCGCCAGCTGGTGCGCCATGCCGACCGGATGAATTCCCGACCGGGCTGAGGAAAGCCAGGGACCACCCGCTCCGGGGCTGCCGGTCAGTACATTGGTCAAGAGGGACGTGCCGCCGCCGCGGCCCCGTCCCGCCGATGACCCCAGGAGGGCCCGCTTGACCACCGACCGAGTATGGGCCACCAGGCGCATAGCCGCCCCAGCCGATGAGATATTCGAGATCGTCTCCACTCCCGAGGGCCATGTCCTCATCGATGGATCCGGGATGCTCACCGCCGCCGTCGGCACTGGCCGCCCCACGGCGGTGGGCGACACCTTCGACATGGACATGGACCGCCGTCCCCTGGGCGACATCCCCAACCTGACCGAGTACCAGGTGAGGAACACCGTCACCCAGATCATTCCCGGCCGGCTCTTCGAGTGGGCCGTCGGCGGGGCCAACACCCCTCCCATCGGCCACATCTACGGCTGGGCGATCGAACCGGAGGCTGAGGGCGCCTGCCAGGTCACCAACTACTGCGACTGGACGGGCATCGGTGAGGAACTCCGGTCCCGCCGGGAATGGCCCATCGTGCCGGTCGAGATGCTGGAGCGTTCGGTGCACAACCTGGAGCGGATCGTGACCCAGGCCGATGGGGATGCTTCCTGATGGCGCCCCCGGAGATGAACGAAGGTCAGATCCTGGCCTGGATCGGCCAGCTGACCGAGGAAAAGGACAGCCTGCGGGCGGGTCACCAGGGCCGGCCCCTGTCGACCGTGGCCACCCAGCGCCTCCGCGACGTGGAGATGGCTCTCGATCTTTCCTGGGACCTGGTCCGCCAGCGCCGGGCCCGACGGGCGGCCGGCCAGGACTGGTCCGACCTGTCGGTCCGGGCCAACGAGCTGGTGAAGACCTACCGGCGGTGACCGGACCGGATGGCTGCGCACCAGGCCCGCTACAGGCGCCCGAAGGCCAGGGCGTAGGTGATGGCGGTGAGGCTGAATCCGTCCGGCATCCGACCGGCCAGGATCTCCTGCCTGACCTGATCCAGCGATAGCCACTCGATCTTCTCGGATTCCGACGGATCGCTGGGTTCGCCCACATAGGTGGCGCCCGGGGCCACGAAGACATGGAAGGTCTGGTCGCTGATCCCGTTGGTGGGCCGGTAGGTGAACAAGAGCTCCGGTGCGCCGGGGGCCCCCGATCCGGATCCTGGACGATCACCCCGGCGGCCGGTTGCGGCATACGCACCACGTGGTGCTCGAAGCGCTCCAGCCCGGGGATCTCCACATCGGTCAGCGCCAGGCTCACCCACGGGCTGTCATAGATGAGCCGCTCCCCGTGGATGGTCCAACGCACCGAGGCACTGTAGGTGGCGTCTTCAGCCTCTCACCCGAGACCCTCTATCCGACCGGATCGGCCAATCTCGTGGTGGCCACGCTGACCTCGGCCCCCAAATTTTGCGCCCCCGGCAGGACTCGAACCTGCGGCCATCTGCTTAGAAGGCAGTTGCTCTATCCGGACTGAGCTACGGGGGCGAGAATGGCATTTTCCCCTTCTACGGAACCAGCACGACCCGACCCACCGCCTGTCGACCCTCGAGGTAGGCGTGAGCGGCGGCGGCCTCGGCCAAGGGAAAGGTCCGGTCCACCAGGACCCGGAGCCGGCCGGCGGCCACGCTGTCGATGTGGGCCTGGATCATGGCCCGGGCCCGGGCGGTGGCTATCTCGGCCCCCAGGAACACGCCGGTGAGGCTCTGATTGCCCATCCCCAGGGCCGAGACGTCCGGGGGACGGGCGTTGCGGCCGGCGTTGCCGACGGTGATCGCCCGGCCCCGATAGGCCAGGCAGGCGATGCTCCGGGTGAGGGTGGTCCCTCCCACCGAGTCGACCACCAGGTCCACCCCGCGCCCGCCGGTGGCCTGGCGCACCTCGTCCACCCATTCCTCCTTCGAGTAGTCGATGGCCCGGTCCACCCCGTAAGGAGTGATGCGTGCCAGCCGCTCCGGGCTGCTGGCCGTGGCGAACACGACCGCACCCACCCGCCGAGCCAGCTGGATGGCTGCCAGTCCCACACCGCCCGCTCCGGCCTGAATGAGGACCGTCTCTCCCGGCCGGAGATGACCGAACTCGAACAGGCAGTCGTCGGCGGTGCCGAAGGCGATCGGCACACAGGCGATCTCGGTCAGGTCGGCTTCTTCCGGCACCGGCCAGGTCACCAGGGCCGGTGTGACCACCAGCTCGGCGTGGGAGCCCGAGGGCATGGTGGCCACCACCTTCTGCCCGGCCTTCCGGTCGGTGACCCCGTCGCCGACTTCGACGATCGTCCCGGCACACTGGTAGCCGACTATGTGCGGTTGAGACGTAAGGGGTCCGCCCAGGCGGTTGAGGGTGTCCCCACCCTCGATGCTGATCGCTTCGACCTGGATGAGGACCGAACCCGGACCGCAGGCCGGATCAGGGACGTCCTCATAACGCAGGACATCCGGAGGTCCGTTCTCGTAGTAGACGGCTGCCTTCACGATTCAACCCTAAACGCCCGTGATGCCTTCCGAGGAGTGGCTCCCCGAGTCGGCCAGTCCGGGGAAGAGCCTCCGGCCGAGGCGCACGGCAAACTCAATGGCCAGCTCGGGGGACAGATCGGGATCCACCGCCGGCGGATTGGGAAGTTCCGCGTCGTGCCTGGCGTGCTCGAACAACCCGTGGCAGAGGTGCCGGCCCAGTGTGCTCAGCACCCGGTGAGCCGCCACCCGTTCCTCCTGGTAGGCGGGGACCGGCAGCGGGACGAGGTCGGGCCAATCCTCGGCAGGACGGGGTGTCTCCAGGCTCAGGACACCCTGGAAGGGGCGGGCCGAGGCGTCCCGCTGGCTCAAGGGCCGCCCCAGGTTCCACACCTGCCGCAGAGTGGCCAGCAAGGAGGTGTGGCGGTGTTCTTCGGTGATGACCCGGGCCGGCGGCACCCAGGGCGACACGATCACGGCCGGCACCCGGTAGCCGGAACGTTGAAAGGTGAACCCCAACTGGCCCGGCGGCGCCGCCGGGTCGGGAGGGGCCACGGGCCCGGGTGGCACATGGTCGTAGGTCCCTCCGGGCTCATCGAAGCCGATGAGGAGTGTCGTGTTGAACAGGTTGGATCCGCCCGACGCCGGCGCTGCCCGGATGGCCCGGTAGATCCGGTCGAGAAAGGCCTCCCCGGACAGGATCGATGAGGGTGGATCCATGAGGACCGAGAGCCCCGGCAGCAGGGCCCGGCCGAAGGCGGGGTGATAGTCACCATGGCCCGCCATCAGGTTGGGCTCGATCAGAGAGAAGTCCGGCAGGCTGCCCAGGGCCACGTCCTGTTCGAACTCCCTGAACGGCGCGAAGTGGCTGGCGAAGCGATCCCGCAGGCGGTCCATGTGGATGAACCCGGTGAAGGAGACCGGATCGGGTTCCAGCACGTAGACCTTCCAGGTGCGGCCCCGCTGCTCCAGTCGGTCGAAGATGGTCTCGGCCCGGTTGTGTCGCATGAAGTTGGTGAGCGGACGGTTGACCACGAAGCCAGAGGATGACGCCGCCGTCCAGAACGACCGGTTGGCCATGGTCTGGGAGGGCACCTCGCTGAACCAGTGGTCGAACACGCCGAAGCCCCGGGCCAGGCCGCTCAGGACCGGGACCTGCTCGGGTGTGTAGCCGGCCATTATCTGGCTGTACTCCTCGTAGCGGGGCTGCCGCCCCAGCTCCAGGGTGAGAAAGCTGATGTAGTCCGTGACGAAGCCGTCCATGGTCGGCACCCGGTCCTCGGCCGGGGCGTTGTAGGGCGGAACCATCTGCCCGGCGTCGCGGAACCGGTTGACGGGGTCGAGAATGTTGAACAGCTGGGTATTGGTGTGCTGGTACTCCTCGCCCGGGTCCGGGTTCGGCCAGTCCATCCCGGCGGCCACGCCGTAAGGCACCACTCCCCGCTCGGCCCCGTGTTCCGCCCAGGCTGGGATGGGGTTGCTCAGCTCCCGGCCGAGGACCCCTTCGAAGGAAGCCACCTCCCCGGGCTGGTAGAGCCGGCCGAGGAGATTGTCGAAGGAGCGGTTCTCGAAGAGGACGAGCACCACATGGTCCATCGCACTCTCCTGGGCTGGGGCCATGAACCGTCTTCCTGCTACCGCATCCGGCTAAGACACCACGCCCCGGAGCGCTTCGGCGCCGAAGACCGGCTCGACCAGCGGCCGGATGTCCGGGCCCCGTCGCAACGAATGACCGCCATCGGCGTTGATGGTCTGTCCGGTGATCCAGCTGGATTCGGGACCAATGAGGAATCGGGCCAGGTTGGCGACGTCCTCAGGCTGTCCGAAGCGGCCCAGGGGGGTGCAGTCCAGGTAGTCCTGGAGGACGGCCGGACTGCCCATCAGCCCGACCACCAGGCCGGTCTCCACCAGGCCGGGCCGTATGGAGTTGACCCGGATACCGCTGGCCCCCAGCTCATCGGCAGCGAGCATGCAGAGATGATCGATGGCCGCCTTGGCGACGCCGTAGGCCCCGAACCACCGGTGGGTGTTGGAACTGGCGATGGACGAGATCCCCACGATGGACCCCGCCCCCGCCTTGGCCATCCGCGGCGCGGCGTGCTTGATGGCCAGGAAGGTGCCCGTGAGGTTGGTAGCCAGCGTCCGGTCCCAGCCCTCCCGCAGGGTCAAGGTGAGGGGCCCGATCGTCTCGCTTCCCCCGGCACAGGCGACGACACCCTTCAATCCCCCACCGTGGCGTTTACCGAGTGCATCGGCCAGGCCCACCGCCTCGCATACCTGGGCTTCGTCGGTCACATCCGTGCTCAACATGCCGACCAGGCCGTCACCAGGAGCGAATGTCTCCAATTCGGTCACCGCCGCCTCGAGCCGTTCGGGCGAGCGTCCGGCAATGGTCACCGCCGCTCCGTCCGAGACCAGCCGGCGGGCGCAGGCCAGGCCGATACCCGACCCACCTCCCGTGACGAGGATGCCGTAACCGTGGAGGATCGGGAGGTCCTGAGCCATTGCGTACCCAAGCTACGGGAGCGGGGCCGGCCCGGGGCCATTACCGGTCCAGCCTGTTCGACCGGCGCCGCCGCCACCTCCGGCCCAGCCCACCAGACTGGGGCGATGGCACCCGATGACTCCGGAGCCGCCGAGGTACTGAGGCGAGCCGGGGCGGCCGACGCCGCCGACCCACTGTCCGGCTACCGGGACAGGTTCGTCCCCCTGCCCGACGGCGTCATCTATCTGGACGGGAACTCCCTGGGGCGTCCGCTTCGGCATTTGCCCGCCCTACTGGCTCGGGTCATCGAGGAGGAGTGGGGTGGTGGCCTGATCGGCTCCTGGGATCATTGGGAGCTGCTGGCCGGCCAGGTGGGAGACGAACTCGGCGCCGCTCTACTCGGAGCCCGGCCCGGCGAAGTGACCGTGTCCGACTCCACCACCGTGAACCTCTACAAGCTGGCCATGGCCGCTATTGCCGCCCGGCCCGGTCGGGATGTGCTGCTGATCGACTCGGACAGTTTCCCCACCGATCGCTACGTGCTGGATGGCATAGCCGAGCGCCATGGCCTACAGGTCCGGGAGGTGCCCAGCCACCTGGACGAGGGCTTCGACCTGGAGGCGGTGAGAGCCTCGCTGGACGAACGGGTCGCTCTCGTTTGCCTGTCCCACGTCGGCTATCGGTCCGCGGCCATGGCTGACATGGCCCCGATCAACCAGGCCATCCACTCCATCGGCGCCTTGGCCCTCTGGGATCTCTGTCACTCGGTCGGGGCGGTACCGATCGACCTCACCGCCTCGGGGTGTGACCTGGCCGTGGGATGTACCTACAAGTACCTCAACGCCGGCCCGGGCGCCCCCGCCTTCCTCTACGTCCGCCGGGAACACCACTCCCGGCTCCGTTCGCCGATATGGGGCTGGTTCGGCGCTGCCGACCAGTTCGAGATGGGCGGGGCTTATGCGCCCCGGCCCGACATCGGGCGCTTCCAGGCCGGCACGCCGCCCATCCTCGGCGTCGTTAGCGTCAGGGAGGGGGTCAGGGTGCTGGCCGAGGCGGGTGGGCCGTCCGCCCTGTACCCCAAGGGGGTAGCCCTCACCGACTTCGGCATCGAATTGGCCGACCGGTGGCTGGCCCCGGTCGGTTTCAGGGTGGCATCCCCCCGCCGGAGCGACCGGAGGGGATCCCATCTGACCCTCGAGCATCGGAGCGCCCGGCATCTGTGCGCCCTCCTGACCCGGGCCGGCGTCCTGACCGACTTCCGCACCCCGGATCGGATCCGGCTGGGAATGGCCGCCCTGACCACCACCTTCACGGATGTGGCTCGGGCCACCCTCCGGCTGGCCGAGCTGGCCGCCGCCTGAGTCCTGGGCTCCTACCCTGCGTTTATGTCAGACACCGATCTGCACCCCAACGCCGCCCGGGTCCAGGACGCCCTGACCCGGGCCGGCGCCGCCGGCGCCGTCCGCCAGCTGGACGAGAGCACGGCCACCTCGGCCGACGCGGCCCTGGCGCTCGGCGTGGAAGTCGCCCAGATCGGCAAGTCCCTCGTCTTTCTGGGTGATGACCGGGCCGTCGTCATAGTGCTGAGTGGCGCCGATCGACTGGACACTGCCGCCCTGGCCCGGTTCCTCGGTGTCGGAAGCGTGCGCCGGCCCGACGCCCAGGAAGTTCGTTCCTCGACGGGGTACCCCATCGGGGGGGTCAGTCCCCTCGGGCTTCCGCCCGATGTTCCCGTACTCATCGATGATGGACTGGCCGACTTCGATGTCATCTGGGTCGCCGCCGGCACACCTAACGCCGTGTTCCCCACCACCTACCCGGAGCTGGTCCGTATCACTCCCGCCCGGCCCGGGCACTTCCGGGCCTGAGGCCGGACAGGGCGGCCTGCCGTCAGGGAGCCGGCGTCGTCTCCACCGAGGCGGAGCGCGCCGGTGACGTGGCCAGAATCGAACCCAGCAGCACCAGGGGAAAGCCGATGGCCAATCCGGGTCCGAACGGCTCGCCCAGAACGGTCACGCCCAGCAGGACAGCCACAGCCGGGTTGATGTAGGTGATGACCGTGGCCCGGCTCGGGCCTACCTCGGCTATGAGCTGGAAGAACAGCACGAAGGCCAGGGCGGTACAAACCACCGCCAGGCCGACCACCGAAGCGATCACCGAGGCCGGGAGCCGATGCGGAGGATGGGTGAGGGCCCAGGGGGCATAGGCCACCGCCGCCATGGCCAACGAGACCGCCACCACGCCCACACCGGGCAGATCGGAGAGCTGGCGGTTGATGAGAATCGGTCCGATGGCATAGCCCGTTACGACCACGATCATCTCGGCCGCCGCCACGAAACTGGTGCCGTGAACGTCCACACCCACCAGCACGGCCACCCCGGCCAGACCCAGCACCAGTCCGGCCAGGCGCCGGCGGTCCAGGAGGTCGGCTCGTCCCCCGAGGCGATTGGCCAACAGGCCGATGGACGGCACGGTGGCCACCAACAGGGACGTGAGGGAGCTGCTGAGTCGCTCCTCCGCTCGGGCCAGCAGGAACCAGGGAACGCCCAGTTCGACGGCGGTGTAGAGAAGCACCAGTCTCCACCGTCGCAGCACGGGAACCAGCGCCCCCCGGCTGGCCGCCACGGGCAGGAGCATCAGCGCAGCCGGCGCGGTGCGGGCGAAGACCAGGGTGGCCGGGGAGAGGTCCCGGACCGCCACCCGGATCAGTAGATAGGGAATCCCCCATATGACTGACATGGCTCCGAAAAGGAGCCAACCCCGACGGCTCAGGCCGCACCCTCCCCCAAATAGGCGGCCCGGACCCGGTCATCGTGGAGGAGGACATCGGCCCGGTCCGACATCACGATCTCCCCTGTCTCCAGCACGTAGCCGCGGTCCGCCACGGACAGCGCCTGGGCCGCGTTCTGCTCCACCAACAGGACGGTGGTGCCGCTCTGCCGGATCTCCGTGATGATCCCGAAGATCTGGGCCACGATCAGAGGGGCCAGACCCATCGAGGGCTCATCCAGTAGGAGCACCCGGGGTTGACCCATGAGAGCCCGCCCGATGGCCAGCATCTGTTGTTCGCCCCCGGACAAGGTTCCGCCCAACTGCTTACGGCGCTCCAGCAGCACCGGGAACAGTCCGAAGACCCGATCCAGGTCCGGGCCCAGACTTCCGCGTCGGCGGTAGGCGCCCATCTCCAGGTTCTCCACCACGGTCATGCGCGGGAAGATGCGGCGCCCCTCGGGCACATGGCCGATGCCGAGCCCGACTATCTCGTGAGGGGGGACGCCCTGGATGTCCGCTCCGTCGAAGGTCACCGTGCCCGGATGTGGAACGAGTAGCCCGGAGATGGTCCGGAGAGTGGTGGTCTTACCGGCGCCGTTCGCCCCGAGCAGGGTGACGATCTCCCCCTCTTCCACCTCGAGGGAGACCCCCTTGAGGGCTCGGATGGACCCGTAGCTCACCTGTACGTCCTGCAGAGCCAGGATGCTCACCCCTCACCCCCTGGCTCTTCGGTATCGACCCGACCCAGGTAGGCCTCCACCACGGCCGGATCGCGCTGGACCTCCCCGGGGGTTCCCGAGGCGATGACCCGTCCGAAGTTGAGCACCGTCACCCGGTCCGCCACCGACATCACCAGGCGCATGTCATGTTCGATCAGCAGCACGCTGACGCCAAGCTCCCGGTTGACCCGGCGGATGAGCTGCTCCAAAGCCAGCTTCTCACTGGGGTTGGTTCCGGCGGCCGGCTCGTCCAGCAACAGCAACTTCGGGCCGGTTCCGAGAGCACGGGCGATCTCCAGCCGGCGCTGATCCCCGTAGGGAAGGCCGCTGGCGATCTCGTCTCCCCTCCGGCGGAGGCCGACGAAGTCGAGCAACTCCACGGTACGGGCGTCGCTGTCCTTTTCTTCCCTCACCGTTCGGGGCAGATGCAGCATCGCCCCTATCGGACCGGTGTGTTGACGTGACTCGACGCCGATCTTGACGTTCTCGAAGGCGGTCAGGGCGTTGAACAGGCGGCTGGTCTGGAAGGTGCGGGCGATGCCGACCTGGTTCACCCGGTGCGGCTTGCGCCCGATGATCGACACCTCGTCATCCGGGGACGGGCGGAAGATGATCTTTCCCATCTGGGGGTGGTACACGCCGGTGAGGCAGTTGAACAGCGATGTCTTCCCGGCCCCGTTGGGACCGATGACGGACAGGATCTCGCCCCGCTCCTGGGTCAGGCTCACCCCGGCCAGGCTGACCACCCCGCCGAAACGCAGGTGCACATCCTCCACGCTGACGATGGCGTCGGCCACCGTGGTCGGGGCGCTCAACCGGGCCCCGCCGCCGGGTCGGAGGACCCGCTCATGGCGTCGGCGGTTCCCACGCCCTCCTCGGCCAGCGCCAGCTCGCGACGCCGGCGCCGCGACGGCCAGATGCCTGACGGCCGGAAGATCATCATGACCACCAGGAGGGCGCCGAGGTAGATGTACAGATCCTGCTGCTGGAACCCGAGGATGGGGTGATTCCGCAGGTATTCAGGGGCCCACTGCAGCACAGCCGCCCCGAGGACGGCCCCCGGCAGCGACCCCATCCCCCCGAAGGTCACCAGGACCAGGATGAGGATCGACAGCTGGACCGTGAAGTCCCCGGGGGCCACGAAGCTGATCTTGGAGGCGAACAGAAGCCCGGCAAATCCGGAGGTGGAGGCGCCGATGGCGAAGGCCATGACCTTGTACTTGAGGACACCCACGCCGGACGCTTCGGCGGCCACCTCGTCCTCCCGGATGGCAGCCAAGGCCCGCCCCACTCTGGAGTTCTCCAGGGATCTGAACGCCACCAGGACTATGACCACGAAGCCCAGCAGCAGGTAGTAGTAGGGAAGGTTGGACAGTCCCCACTGGTAATGGAAGCTGGACAGGTGGACCGAGAAGTGCGGGATGCCGATGATGCCCTGAGCGCCGCCGGTCACGCTGGACAGATTGGTGGCCACGATGGAGATGATCTCCCCGAAGCCCAGGGTGACAATGGCGAGGTAATCACCGCGGAGCCGCAGCGTCGGCACGCCCAGGATCACGCCGGCTGCCACCGCCGCCAGGATGGCCAGCGGGATGACGTAGAAGGGATTGAGGTGGAGGATGGGGTGGACGGGCAGTGCCCCCGTCCAATAGGCGGCCGAGTAGGCGCCGATGGCGTAGAAGGCGATATAGCCCAGGTCCAACAGCCCGGCGTAGCCGACCACCACGTTGAGCCCGACGGCCAGCAGGACGAACACCCCGATCTGGTCGACCAGGACCTCCTGCCAGAAGGAGTTGAGGGCCGTCGGTACGAGGATGGCCGCCACCAGTAGAATCAGATAGGCCCCGTACCGGACCCGGTTGTCCCCCAGCAGCTTCTCCCGCAGCTCCTGGACGCCGCGGGTGGCCGAGTGCACCCGATCTCGGCTTCGCACCCGGGCTGTGCTCAGGGCCCACATGACAACGCCGAAAGCCAGATAACCGAGCACCCTGGGGTGGAGGAGCGAGCCGGTGAAGCCGGCCGTTGGAGTCGTGGTGGTACCCGAAGGCCCGGTCATGACGGCCAGGACGAGGGCGCCGATGATCCAGGCGGCCAGGCGCCGGGCGTTCTGACTGCGGCGGAAGGACGACAGGCTGATTCGGCTCATGCCGATCGCCCCAGTCGCTCCCCCAGCAGACCGGTGGGCCGGATGATCAGGACCGCCACCAGGATGCCGAAGGCAATGACGTCCCGCCAGGAGGTCTGGATGCAGGCGGAGCCGAAGTTCTCCACCAGTCCCAGGACCAGACCACCGACCACCGCGCCGCGAATGTTGCCGATGCCGCCCAGCACCGCCGCCGTGAACGCCTTCAGCCCCGGTGTGAAACCCATGCTGTAGACCACGCCGTAGTTGAGCCCGAAGAGGAACCCGGCCGCTCCTCCGAGCAGGCCACCGATGACAAAGGTCTGGGAGATGACCCGGTCGATGTTGACCCCCATCAGGCTGGCGGTATCGGCATCCTGGGCCACGGCTCGGATGCCCTTGCCAAGCCGGGTGACCGCCACCATTCGATCCAGGCCGACCAGCATGACGATGGCGGCCACAGCCACCACCACCTGGTAGGTCTGCACCTCGGCCCCGAAGAGCCTGAAGGCACTTCCATCCAGGTTGAAGGGGGCCTTGATGCTGACTGCGTCCCGACCGAACTCCTTGCCGGCCAGGTTGTAGAGAAAGTAGGACGCGCCGATGGCGCTGATCAGAAAGGCGATGCGGGGAGCGTTACGTCGGCGCAGCGGTCGGTAGGCCGCCCGCTCCAGAACGTAGGCGATCAGTCCGCCGAATACCGCCCCGCCGACCGTGCCCAGCACGACCATGAAGATGGAGTCGAGGCCGTGGGGTGTGTGACTGCCGATGGTCCGGTTCAGGATGAAGTACCCGGCAAAGCCGCCGGACATGAACACCTCGCTGTGGGCGAAGTTGATCAGCTGGAGCACGCCATAGACCAGGGTGTAGCCGAGGGCTATCAGGGCGTAGAGGAAGCCGTCCGAGAGCCCGGAGACCAGGAGGCTCCAGAAGGGATGGATGATGCACATGGGCGAGCCCCGGAACGGGGAGCCGGGCGCCCTGCGCCCGGCTCCCTCCGGTGTTCGTTCCTCCTAGCTACCGACCAGCTGAGACACCAGGCCCAGCTGGACGAAGGTGCCGCTCTTGACCTGGTACACGTAGACCGCCGTTCCGCTGATGTTCCCGTCCGACTGGAACTGGACGTC
>Ga0307373_10003198_pt1 | contig 28732 bp, 28 predicted proteins | sample OX2MG_FD_202534 | JGI IMG/M metagenome (GOLD analysis project Ga0307373, IMG submission 202534) | Soil microbial communities from Risofladan, Vaasa, Finland - OX-2 | ecosystem: Environmental > Terrestrial > Soil > Coastal area > Acid sulfate soil | place: Finland: Risofladan, Vaasa | collected... | reverse complement strand
CCTGAACGCGCCGCTCCGCCTGCTGGTCTTCAGGGAGACTAGGAGCTTGAGACTGTGCGAGTACTCACCGTCCCAGACCCGGAGGCACCATGGCCAGCGCACCTAACCACGGCGCACCTAACCACGGCGCACCTAACCACGGGGCACCCAACCACGGGGCACCCAACCACGGCGCACCGGACCTTGAGCGCGAGAAGGAGGTCGCCGCGGTGGCGGCGGCCGCGCTCGTCGAGAACGGCATGACCGTCGGCCTGGGCACCGGCAGCACGGTGGCCCACCTGCTTCCGGCCCTGGCCCGGCGGCGGGTGTCGGTGCGGTGCGTCGCCACCTCGCCGCGGACGCAGGACGCCGCCCGTGCCCTGGGCCTGCACGTCGAGCCGTTCGGGGACATCGAGCGGTTCGACATGACGATCGACGGAGCCGATCAGGTCAGCCCCGAGGGCTGGCTGGTGAAGGGCGGCGGCGGGGCGCACACCCGGGAGAAGGTGGTGGCGATCGCGGCGGACCGCTTCGTGGTGATCGCCGATTCCACTAAGCCGGTGCCCCGGCTCCGGCCGCCGGTGCCGCTGGAACTGCTCGCGTTCGGGCTGGCGGCGACCATGCACCGGCTCGGCCCGGTGCGGCGCCGCGATGTCCCGCTGAGCCCGGACGGCGGCGTCATCGCGGACTACGAGGGGCCGTTCGACGACCCCGCGATCCTCGCCGCCTGGCTGGCGGCCACGCCGGGGGTCGTCGGACACGGCCTGTTCCCGCCCGAGCTGGTGTCGACCGTCCTGGTGGGCCGCGGCGAGGAGGTCGAGCGCATCGACCTCTCCGGCTCAGCCGGACCTAGCGGGCCGGCCGGGCGGAGCTAGGACCCCGCCGCCCGCGCGATCGCACCGAGGCCGCTGCGCTGCGGAGAGATGGTCGTTTCGCGAATGTAACGCGCATGAAGGCTGCGGATAACGAGAGCGGCACAGGGTTGCGGTGTGCCCGCGCCCGGAGTTCTGACGCATTGCCCGTACTGCGCTCTGCAATGCGGCATGTCGCTGCGCGAGGACGGCGGGCGGCTGCACGTAGGAAAGCGGGATTTCCCGACGAACCGGGGAGGCTTGTGCCAGAAGGGGTGGACGTCGGCGGAGCTGCTTACTTCTCCCGATCGTCTGACGACGCCGCTGGTCCGGGCGCGCCGGGCGGCTCCCCTGAAGCCCGCCAGCTGGGATGAGGCGCTGACCTGGGTGGCGGCCGAATTCCGCCGCGCCCGGTCCGCGCACGGCCCGGACAGCGTCGCGGTCTTCGGCGGCGGTGGCCTGACCAACGAGAAGTCATACGCGCTGGGCAAGTTCGCGCGGGTCGCGCTAGGCACATCGAATATCGACTACAACGGCCGGTTCTGCATGTCCTCGGCAGCGGCGGCCGGGGCGCGGGCCTTCGGCGTTGACCGCGGGCTGCCCTTTCCGCTGCCGGATCTCGCCGCGGCCGATGCCATCCTGCCGGCCGTCAGGAAGTGCGCGCCGAACTGATCCTGCAGCACCTGGCCGAAGGCGAAGCTGAAGCCGATGAAGGAGCCGAAGGTCCCGATATACAGGAAGGAGACGACCCAGGTCTGCGGATCACGGCAGGCGGCCCGCCGCCGGCCAGCCCGGCCGCCTCGGGCACCCGATCACCGGGCACGCGGTCCATCACTCTGACGCCGTCCCAGTACACCAGTGTCCGGTTCGCCGAGACCCTGATGCTCGCCGGGCTGGCCGGATCGATCGGGACGGTCGGGGACGCCTATGACAACGCGCTCGCGGAGACCACCATCGGGCTATACAAGTCCGAATGCGCCCAGGACGGGTCCCCGTTCCGCGACGGCCCGCTGGCCACCCTGGCCCAGGTGGAGAAGATCACCAGCGCCCGGGCGCACTGGTACAACAACGACCGGCTCATGCACCGCACCGGCCTGCGGCCGCCCGCCGAGGCCGACGCACGGTACTGGGCAGGCCACGCCTAGCACCCGGGGTCGCCGGGCTTGACATGTAGCACCCGGGGTCGCCGGGCTTGACATGTAGCACCCGGGGTCGCCGGGCTTGACATGGGACCCTCGCGGGCGGCCGCCCCCGGACCCCAAAGGACCAGGCCGGAAAGACCCGGCCCGGCGCCCGGCAAGGCTACGGCCGCCCGCCCCATGTCAAGCCCGGCTCACGGCAGCCAGGCCCGGCCAGGTGGCCGCACGCGAAACGAATAGCTAAAATCACATCACATCACAGCAGGCATTGGCACCTGCTGGTCACACAAAACTAGGTTTGCATCAAAACCGGGGACCTCCACTGCTGACACTGAAAGCCACAAGAGTCAAAACTGCCACAAGATGTGTCTGTTCGGTGCTTCTGCATTACCTACTCTCTCTGCTGGTACATGTCCCTGAACCAGCGGAGCAAGGAGCGTGCACGTGACCGCGATCGGGTGGCGCGGCCCCGGATGGCGTACGTACCACGCGCGTCCTTGCCACACCAAGACGATCCGCGACTGGATCGCGCGTGCTATCGCCTCCCATGGCGGCTGGCGCAGTAGCCGTATTCCGCCCATCCTGCGAGGTCGGAACGGCGGGCGGTCTCCCTCGACCGCCCGCATTCCACCGGAGTGGAGTCGACCACCCAGACGTCGTCGGTCCATAGCGTGGTGTCGCGGGCCAGCACCGCGATCAGCCAGGCCACGGTGTCGGCCAGCCGCCGCGGCCGCTTGTTGTAGCCGGGTTGCCGGGGAAGGTACGGGAACAGGTGCCGCAGCCCCGTCGCGCCGAACCGCAGAAACCGGGCCTCGCTGGTGTAGCCCAGCAGCGCCTGCAGCACCGCCAGGGTGACCAGCTCGGCGTCGGAAATACGCGGCGTAATCCCGACTGCGGGGCGCCGCGGAAGACGTTCTGGTGCCATGGCCAGCAAGTCATCGGTCCTGACGTACAGTGCGGTGGCGAGGGTGTCCAGGTCGGCGTCCACGAGAGCCTCCGGGTTCGACGTTGGGATGCAACGTCGATCCTGGACACCCTTCTCCGCTGGCCCCAGCACGACACGCCAGGCAGATCCCGCTGGAAACCGCGCTAGAGCGCAGCTCCGGTGCCGACCCTGCCCATACGCATCACATGCGAGAATCAGGGCAAGCTGTGTCGGGGCTGCCCCAGCTCAGGCCCGCCAGCTCGCTGGCATCCTTACCCGGCTCAGCGCCCGGGCTGAAGCCAGCGCACCCAGGGGTTCCGCCCGTGCGGATGACCGGACAAGGCGGCATTCAGCGGGCTGCCGCTTGCCATAACCCAAGAGCACGTTCGATCCGGCTCATTTCTCTTGCTGCCCGCCGATTCCTGCCCATCGAGCGAATCCGAGCAGGGTGTCGCTGGCGTGCCGCTGTAGAAGTATGAGCGTCCGAGCAGTTTCGTGGACGAGGGGATTGTGCCTGGTGTGCTGGGGAGCGATCCGGCGCGCGGCGTGGAGCGACGCGATTGCATCGTCGCGGCGCCCGGCCCAGAGCTGCGCACGCGCCAGCTCGATGAAGAAGTGGGAGCGGCGTTCAGCAGGCACCGTGAGCGGTGGCTGCCACCCGGCGGCCTTGCGGAGCACGGCCTGGCTGTCCCCCATCTCGGCAGCCGCCGCTACCTCGTGTATCCGCACGCTTGAAAGCCCGAAGGCCGTTCCGCGGTACGCGGCCTCAGGGACGTGGCGGCCGACGTCGCGCGCTTCGGCAAGATGAGATTCGGCGACTTCGGGCAGGCCAGCGCATGCGGCCAGGACGCCGCCGCGCATGCGCAGGGATCCGTAGATGGCGAGTGCTTCGCGCGAACCGTCTGCGACCAGCGGCCCGCTCGCGGCATCGAGCGCGCGCAACCCTGCGGCGGGGCGCTGGTTCGAGAAAAACGTCTCGGCGCGCACGTACGCGGCCACCCCGACGAGCGCCGGATCACCTGATCGTGCTGCGGCCCAGCGCAGCAGCTCAATCGTGCGGGCGGAAAGATCAGGGTAGCCGAACTTATCGCAGATCGCGTCGGCCGCCCGGTAGGCCAGTGCCAGCAGCCCGAATGCTGTCTCCTGGTCATGACCGGTGTGGCCGTGCGCTGCGCGGGTCAACTCGGCGATGAGCTCGGGCAGGGTGTCCGCCAGGCTGGTGTACTGGGCCGCGAGCCTACATGCGGTGGCCTTCCCCGTGGCAGCGCGGAGATCCGGCAGAGGCGGGATGGGGCCATCATCGGGCAGGTCGTAGCAGTCCAGGGCGCACCTGATGTGAGGGATAGCCGCGCTGACCCTGCTGCCAGCAGACCATGCGTCATCCGCGGACTCTGAGATGTCCAGGCCAAGCGCGCGGGCGATCGATGACCAGACCCCCGGAGTGACCGGGCGGGTGCCCTGCTCGATCTTCCGCAGCAAGCTGACGGAGATCGCGGCGGCCTCCGCTAATTCTGCCTGGGTCATGCGACGGAGCTTGCGGGCGGCGGCGATCCGCTCGCCCGTGCCACGGGCACCGCCAGGTGACATACCGACTCCGTTCCGCACGGCTCCGGCACGACTGTACCCACCGGTTAGCCGACTGTGAACACGGCAGAGAGCGGGTTACCCCTTTCGCGTGAACAGCGGTCAGGCCTGGGCTGCTTCAATCAGGGCGGCCAGCTCAGTGAGGGAATCAATGCGCCAGTCGGCCAGCTTGCGCACCTTCGGGTCCTCGGCCCACAGGTATCCCCATGGCCCCCGGCGGACGAGCGCAGTGCGTAGCCCCGCAGCCTTGGCAGGCTCAAGGTCGTTGTCCCTGTGGTCCCCCACATAGACAATCTCGTGCGGCTCGCCTGGCGAGACCTCGACGACGCGGGCGAAGAAGGCGGGGTCCGGCTTGGCGGCACCCCACTCGGCGGAGGTAGCCACCAGGTCGGCGGGCAGGTCCAGGCCACGCAGGATCCGCCCGGCCCGCTCGGTCTGATTGCCGGCGATGCCGACCCACAACCCCATCTGACGCAACCGCGACAGCGCGGGACGGACGTCGGGATAGAGGTCGTCCTCGCCATACTGCTCACCGACGCCAGCCTCTTCCCGGCGCTGCCGTTCGGCGGCCAGGTCGAATCCCTGCCGGAAGTACTGGAAGGTCTCGGCGTTATTGCGGCCTTCGGCGGTCACCGCGCCCAATACGGCGGAGAACGTATGGCGAGGTACACCGAGCCAGTCAGCCCAGGCGCCGAACTCGCGCGAGTCGTCCAGCAGGGTCTCGCCGATGTCAAAGACCACAGCCTGAATCGTCACAGGGCCTCTTTCTCACTCACCGCTGGCCAAGCGAAGCCTACCCAGGCACCAGCCTCCCTGCCGTGGTGGCAGCTTCACGGCGGTGACACAAGGTGTGTCACTTCAGCCACCCGCAGGCAAGGAGGATCACAGCCAGCAAACGGAACTGGCGTCCTGGGCTGACCGGTGACGGCAGGCACCGCCGTCCAGGAAACGCGACTGGGAGGTAGCGAATGGACCGGGAGAACATCGGCAGCATCGTGGCTCTGTGCGGAGTCCAGGGGTGCTGCCCGACCGCGGGAAGCCTGGCGCCGGCGATCTGGGAGGAATAATGACCACGAATCGCGGCGAAGGCATCCGCAGCTACTCTGCCGACGGTCGTGGCCGCTTAAACATCGACGCTACCGAATCAGCAGCCGCCCGGAGCGGCGAGGGCGTGCCGGTCATCGAGTGGGCCACACTCATCGACGACGTAGTGCTCGCGAAGATCATCGACTATGCGCTGAGCCAGCCCGACGCGGTCGAGACCGTCTACCTGACGGGTAGCTATGCGCGCGGTAGCTGGAACCCCCGGCGACCCAACCTCAACGTGTACTTCATCGCCGCCCCCGGACGAGCGCCGAGGGTCCGCTTTGAACTGGGCAAGGTCTTCGCTGACGTGCGCCGGGCGCTGCGTGAGCAAAGCGTCGACTTCGTGATCGACTGCCATCCCTACACGATCAGCCAACGGGACCCGGCGTGGCTCGACCGCCCCCTGCTAACCCTGACGACGAAAGTGCTTGCGGGCGAGGCTTCGCAGGATCGGTACAACATATCCCCGACAATCGGGCTCGGCTGGTTCGCCGCCCATAAGATCCTCGTCGGAAGTCCGGAGGCATTGTCGGTGTTCGGGCGACCGCCGGCCCGCGACCGGGCCTGGCTGAACGGCGCACATCAGGCGCTTTCGCACTACCGCAACATCCTCGATCACCTGCCGTGGGCGCTGGACTGGGAAACGGCCCCGCAACGGCTGGTCGAGGAGTCATGCCGCTATGCGGAAGAAGCGTTACGGGACGGCGTGCATGTCGGACTCACCGACGAGGAGCTTGAAGCGGGCCGGAACATCGAGATCCTGCATGACTGGGCGCGGGTCGGCCGGGACTTCGTCGGTGACCGGTACGGAGAGGCCGGCATTGCCGCCTGCGGAACCGTCGAGCGGCTCAAGGCAGCTGTGGTCGCGGAACACTGCGATGCGGCGACCGCTGAGCAAGCGTGGCTGGACGCGTTGCAGGTCTGGTCCGTGGTCTGGGAAGGCTACTGCCGCATGGCGCGCAGGATGGGAGCCGAGCCCGAGTTGCTCCGTGTGACGGCATGGCTGTGAGGCGGCTCGTGGATCAGGCGGTCGTCGCAGCCTGGGATGCCGTGTCGGCCGCCTACCACGCGCGGTACGCCATCCCGACGGGCGAGATCCATCTTGGCCCGATGGTGCCGTCGCCTTGCGAACTGGGGATCGGCTTCGACGTCGCCGGACGCCAGGTGCTTGATTTCGGCTGCGGCGGCGGCCAGAACGCGATCGCGTGCGCCCTGTCAGGCGCAAGTCGGGTGGTGGCGGTCGACCCAAGCGAACGGCAGCTTGACCTCGCCCGGGTGCTCGCGGCCGAGGCGGGGGCCTCGGTTCAGTTCCTCAAGCTGGGCGATCGCGGCATTAGCGGCCTGCCCGGTGAATTCGATCTCGTGCTGTCCGTGTACGCCCTGCAGTTCGTCGCTGACGCGCGGACCGTGCTCCGCGACCTGGCGCAGCAGCTACGCATAGGAGGTCTCCTGATAGTGAGCGTCGATCACCCGGTGCGCCTGTCGGGCGAGTGGCGCGGCAACGCCTTCACCATCGAGAACTACTTCGCCCGCGGCTGGCAGGCCTGGCCGTATGACTTCCCTGAGGCCGGTATTCAAGTTGAGATGCATCGGTTCCGGCGCTCCACACAGGAATGGGTCAGCGCCGTGCTCGCGGCCCCTTTGATGCTACGCGGGCTGTACGAGCCGTTTCCCGCCGCGGTGCCGGACTCGTTCGCAAGGCGGTCGAAATACGGGTTCAATGATCCCCGGAACGTCTTCACCCGCGAGCACCTGGAACGGGTGCCTGGCTCGCTGATCCTCGTCTCGGAACGGGTGTCATGAGCGACGTCGTTGTGGGTATTCACTGCACCGCCCAGCCGGACGGGCGGTACGCCGCCGACGGGAACGCCGCAGTCGTCGTGGACGGCCAGCCGTTGTTCGCCGTCGCGCAGGAGCGGGTCACACGCCAGAAGTACGACGGGGGCTTCGCCGCCGCCGCGCAGTACGCCCTCGATGCCCTCGGCCTGTCGATCGGGGACGTCGGCACAGTCGCCGTGTCAACCTTCGGCCGCCCAGATGCGCCGGGTGACGCCGAGCGCGCCGCCGTGGCGAGCATCGTCGAGGAGGCCCTGGGCGCTGGCCCAGAGTACCGCGTCGTGGCCTCTCACCACCTGGCGCACGCGTTGTCGGCGGTAGCGCAATGCGGGTATGACCGTGCGCTCGTGCCCGTGATCGACAACGAGGGCTCGATTCTCGGGTCGCGGGTCTTCCCGGCATTGTGGCAGCATGCCCTGGAACGGACGTCCTATTACCTGCTCGACGGCGATGCGCTGACGCTGGTGGCGCGCGACCATGCGGAGCCCGGCGAGGTCGGGTACGGCAAGGCGTACAGCAAAGTAACCCGCTACGCGGGTTTCCGCAGCTACCAGGAGTCCGGCAAGACGATGGCTCTGGCTGCGTTCGGCGACCGGGAGCGCTTCGGCGGGCTGCGGCTGTTCGAGGAGGACGTCCACGGCCAGCCGAGAACCCTGCTGCGCAACAGTGAAGACGGGTTGCGTGACCTTGCCAGTTTCTTCGCGCGGGCTGGTGTCCGGCTTCCCCCGCCCCGGCAGGCGGGAGAACGCTTCGACCCGCTGCACATCGACCTCGCAGCATGGTGCCAGGCCGAGCTGGAGGACTCGGTGTGCCGGCGGGTGCGGGACCTGGCCAGGGAACACGATGTGAGCGCGGTCTGCGGCTCCGGCGGGGTGTTCCTCAACTCGGTCATGAACCGTCGGCTCCAGGACACCCTCGGCATACCCGACGTGTTCGTCCCGCCGTCACCTGGTGATCAAGGGCTCGCGCTGGGCGCGGCTGCTTGGCTCCTCTGGCGCGCAACTGGGCAGGTACCGCGCTGGGCATGCCAGCCTTACCTGGGGGGCTGTTTCGGCGATCAGGCGGTCCTGGCGGCCGTGGCAGGCCAGGACGATCTCGTCTGCGAGCAAGTGAGCGACGTGGTCGCCGAGGCCGCGCGCGACCTGGCGGCCGGGCGGATCGTCGGCTGGTTCCAGGGTCGGTCGGAATACGGTCCGCGGGCGCTCGGCAACCGCAGCATCCTCGCGAATCCGGCCGGTCCCTGGTCTCGGGAGATCCTGAACAACATGGTCAAGTACCGGGAGTGGTTCCGGCCGTATGCACCCGTCGCCGATGAGGAGACCGCTATGCAGACGTTCGAGCTGCGCTCCCCGGTGCCTTTCATGATGCACGTGGCACCGGTTCGCAGCGACGCCGTCAGCCGGCTCCCCGGAGGTGTGCACGTTGACCGCTCGGCACGGCTGCAGACGGTCTCGGAGCGTCAGAACCCGGATCTTCACCGCCTGATCATGTTGTTCACGCAAGCGAGCGGCACTCCGGCGGTGCTCAACACCAGCCTCAACGTTGATGGCATGCCGATTGCTGAGTCGCCCGGCGACGCGATCGAGTGCTTCCGGCGGGCGCCCGGCATGGACACGATTTTCGTCGGCCCGTTCAAGGTAACTCGCGGTGAAAAGGCGCAGCCGTGAGGCGCGGCGAGACCCTCCGGGTGGGCCTGGCCGGGCTCGGGTGGTTCGGCCGTACCCACCTCGACGCCTGGCGGGCCGTCCGCGGGGCTGAGGTGGTGGGCGTCTGCGATCGCGACCCGGCCGCGCTCAGCCTTCAGGTCCAGAGCGCCCAGGAGCAATTCCACGCGGATGCGGGCACAGGCTACACGCCAGGTGTCCCCGCCGGTCTTCCGCGGCACACATCGGTTGACGCCTTGCTGGCAAGCGGGATCGACCTCCTCGACGTGGTCGTGACCGAGGACCAGCACGCGCAGTGCGTCCGCGCCGCCCTGGAAGCAGGCACCGACGTCATGGTGGAGAAGCCCCTGGCCCTCAGCCTGAGCGTGGCCACGGACCTGGTCCAGCTCGCCGGGCGGCTTGGTCGGCGGATCTATGCCGGGCAGGTGCTGCGGTTCGATCCCCGCCACGTCGCTTTAGCGGAGATGGTCCGGGGGCGGCCTCTTCGCCATTTATCGCTGAGCAGGCATTTCCAGGCCACGGCGCATAATGTCTATGGCCGGGTTCATCCCGTCCTGAACGCCGCTGTCCACGACATCGACCTCGCGGTATGGCTTACCGGCAGCGCACCCGGCCAGGTGACCGCCTTCGCCTCCCATTTCCTGGGCCGCGAATACCCCGACGCCGTTGATCTTGTGCTGGAGTGGGACGGCGGCCTGCGCGCGGTCGTGCAGAACTCGTGGCACCTGACCGCGAGCTGCCCCTACGGGTTCGTCTTCGACTGCACCGTGCATGCGGCCGACGGAACCTACGTCGTCCGGAACGAACCGGTTCTGCAGGCATGGTCCGCGGATACGGTCATGTCTCCGGAGTTGTTCTTCTGGCCGCGCCTCGCGGGCGCGCGGAGCGGCGCCCTCGTGGCCGAGCTTCAGCATTTCGCCGACTGCGCTGCCCGCGGTGAGGCGTCCGACCGCGTGCCGCTGCCAGATGTCCTCGACGTGATGAGTACCTGCCAGGCCGCGCTAGACGCGCTGGACACCGGGCGCCCTCAGCGGGTGGTACGCCAGCCCGCATCTGCCGCGTCTTGCAGGGAGACCGGGGGTGGCTAAGGCGCAGAGGCCCGCCTGCGGCGCCAGCGGGACGGATGACGCCGCTCAGGCGCCCGAACACCGCGCACGGTGTCAGGACCTGCGCGAGGACGCCGTGCGGCTTCTCGGCAAGGAGCGCGTGCGCAGCGACGAGACCACCCGGTTTCTGCACTCCTATGACGCATCCCTGGAGCACGGCTATCCGGCTCTGGTGGTCTCGCCCCGCGACACTGGCGACCTGCGAGCGCTGGTCGCTGCTGCCTATCATCGCGGGGTTCCGTTCGTCATGCGGGGCGCCGGAACCGGGTACAGCGGCGGAGCCCTGCCTGCGCGTGGTGGCATGGTGATCCTGACCTCTGATCTCGACCGGATACTCGACGTCGACACCGACGGGGGGCGAATCCGGTGCGAACCCGGCGTGGTCCTGGCGACGGTGCAGCAATATGCGGCCCGCGGCGGATGGCGATACCTGCCCGATCCCTCCTCATATCAAGTCTGCACTATCGGCGGCAACGTGGCCGAGAACGCCGGCGGGCCGCACGCTCTCGGGGGCGGGCCGACGTCGAACTACGTCCTGGCTGTCGAACTTGTCCTGCCTGACGGGAGCCTTGCCGTGCTCGACGAGCAGCAGCCGTGGGAAGGAGGGCTGGACCTCCGTGCCTTGATAGCCGGATCAGAGGGAACACTGGGCGCGATCGCTTCCGCCACCCTGCGCCTTGTCCGGGCGCCCGAGTCCGAGCGGGTGATGCTGGCAACGTTTGCACGCCAGGAAGACGCGCTTGCCACCGTGGCGGATGTCTTCGACACCGGGCTGCTGCCTTCCGCCCTGGACATGCTCACCGGCGCGCTGGTGCCGGGACGCCCTGACTACGCGGATCCCTCGCTGCTGTTCGCCGGGCTGCAGGGGCACTGCGAAGAAGTGGCCGGCCAGTCCAGGCGGCTGTCAGGGATCGCACGCCGCCATGGCGGGCGTCCCGAACTGCTGGACATCCCGGCCTTCCTGCAGCGGCGGGCCGAACTCGTCCGGGAGAAGGTGCGCCGGATGGTCGCCGCCAGCGGCTGCCCCCGCTACTACCTGTTCGACGCGGTCGCGCCGCGCAGCAGCCTCGCAGCCCTGATGGACTCGATCCGGCGCGCAGCCGCAGATTCCGGCCTTCCGGTGCTCAACACGTTCCATGCCGGCGATGGCAACGTGCATCCCACGCCGTTCTACGACCCGGACGACCCTGGTCACCGGGCCCGGCTGCTGGACTTCTCCAGCCAGGTTCTGCGGGAGTGCCATGGGATGGGCGGTTCATTGTCCGGGGAGCATGGCATCGGGCTGGAGAAACTCGGCTTGATGCGGGACTTCTTCCCGCCCGAAACGCTGGAGATCATGCGCGCCGTCAAGCGCGCCTTCGATCCTGCCGGGCTGAGCAACCCGGGAAAGGTGATCCCCCCTGCAGAACAAGCTGCGGCCGGCGGCCTGCGCCGCGCGGCGCAGGCTGCGCACCGCGTGCGGCAGCCCGCCCTGCACGTCCGCCGTATTGATGCCCTCGTGGAGATCAATGACGGTGCCATCACGTTCGCCGACGTGGCGACAGCACTGTCCGGCGGGCCGTACGAGCTGCCCTACGAACCGCTAGGCGGCGCTCCCGGGCTCTCGGTGATCGCTGCCCTCGATGCTGGCCTGCCCGCGCTCCGGGAACCATCGCCAGCCCGTCCCCGCGACCTGATTGTGGGCGCCGACCTTGACCGGAACCCGGGAGAGCCTGCGGTCAGCCTCGGCGGCAGTTGCGCCAAGGACGTCGCCGGCTACGAACTCCGCAAGCTGGTCTACGGCGGGCGAGGACGACTCGGAACCCTCCGCGCCGTCCGGCTCCGGCTCCTGCCCAGGCCCACCGACTCCAGGCTCATCCGCGGCCCGGAAATGCCCATCGCCGCCGCCGAGATGTTGTGCGCACTCGTCCACGCAGCTGACCTCCCGTTCTGCTACCTCGGCGTGCTCGTCACCGCCAGCGGATCCGCCAGCGTGACCGGCAGGGCGGAGCTGCGCGGAGGCACGCTCGACCGGCACCTGGGCATACTCCAGTCCGTCAGCCCGCAGACGCGCTGGGACGTCACCACTGGGGACTGCTGGACCGACCCGGTGATGCGCGCCCTCGCTGACGACGGCACTTCCCTGGCCGGGGCACCCGCCGGCTCCCCGCGCCAGATTGCGCTCCTCCGCAACCTCGCGGGCGGGGGACGGGCAGTCTTCACGTCCACAGGGCACCGGCGCGCATGGTGGCGCGGCGAACCGCCCAGCCCAAGCCGCCGATCGGGCCTCACCGACCGAATCATCAGCGCTTTCCTGGCGGCATCGCCGTGACCTGGGTCAGCATCGTGGGGGATGAGCTGCGCAAATGCACCAACTGCGGGCTCTGCCTCAGCGCATGCCCCACCTTCCAGGACGACCGGTCAGAAGGCGACTCACCACGAGGACGCATCCGTCTCACCGCCGAAATGCTCGCCGGCGGCGGCAGGGATCCGTTGGCGTCACGGCACCTCGCCGGATGCATCGAATGCGGCGCCTGCCATGCCCCGTGCCCGACCGGGGTCAGGTTCGCGACAGCGCGCCGGGCACACCGGGCTGCGACTGAATGCCTCGACCGTGCGGGTTTCGACCAGCGCACAGCGGAACTCGCCGATCTGATTGCTCGCGATCCCGGTGCGCATCTGGTGATCCGAGCTGTCCAGGCACTCCTCGCAGAGCCCCCGCCTTCGCCGCGTCGCAGCGGCCCCCTCACGGCTGGGGTGCTCGTGCTCAATGGACCGATGCTCAAACTGGCGGCACCCGGCCTCATCAGTCAGCTTGAAGCGAAGATGGCCGGCAAGGGACCGCCATTCGTAAGCGACCTGGCGTTGTCCGCGGCTCTGAACCGGGCGAGCGGCCTGCTGCTGGACGTCGGCATGTCCGCGGAGCACGACCTTGCCGTCACCCAGATAGGCGAGATTGTGCGCCAACGCGGCTACCAGCAGGTGAGCATCGCCGCGCTCGACCTGCTTTCCCTGCGGCTCCGTGATGAGCCCCTCCCGCCGCAACTGCGGATTATCCCAGCGTCGGAGGTTCTCCCGTTCGACGCTCTGCCAGCGGCGTCGGATGACTGCGCAGAGGGCCCGGCCCAGGGCCCCGGCGAGTTCGGCCGGTTCGTGCCCCTGCCTGCAGAGCATCGCGCCGCCAACGCCCCTGTGCTGCTCAACCACAGGGCACTGGCATCGCTCTGGGAACTGATCGAAGCAAAACGAGGCTGGCTGAACGGCCGGACGCTGATCACCGCCGACGCTCGCAATCTCGTCCGGTTCGCCGGCGCCCGGCACCCGGCGGAGCTGGCCGTCATCGATTCGCAGCAAGGATTAGGTGAGACGTGAACCAGCCCAAGGACGCCCCCGGGGCAGGAATCGATGTGGCCGGCCTCTGCCGTGACCTGATCGCCACGCCCAGCGAGAACCCGCCGGGCGGCGAGGACGCGGTTGCTCGGAAGGTTGCTGGCTTGCTCTCGGCAGCAGGCTTCGAGGTCAGATGGCATGAGGCGCAGCCGGGGCGCCCTAATGTCGTCGCCCGCCTGCGCCGTGGTGACGGCCGGCGCCTCATATTCCAGGCGCACACGGACACCAAGCCGGCCGTGGCCCCGAACACGGCCAGTTTGTGGACGGTCGACCCGTTCCGGGCCGTGGAACGCGACGGCCTCCTGTACGGGCTCGGTGCGTGTGACACGAAGGGCGGCCTGGCTGCCCAGCTCGCGGCGGCCTGCGCCCTCGCATGCGAGCCGGGGTGGTCCGGAGAACTCGTCGTCCAGGCTGTAGCAGACGAGGAGGACGGCAGCAGGCTGGGGGCGGAGTACCTGCTGACACAGGGACTGCTCGCCGCGGACGGCGCCATCGTGGCCGAGCCGACAAGTTGCGCTCCATCGCTGGCACAGCTGGGAAACGCCTGGGCGGAGATCACGATCTGTGGCCGCGCCGCGCACGCCGGAACGCCAGAACGCGGGCATGACGCCTTCCGGGCGGCGATCCGGTACATCACCGAGCTAGAAGCGCTCCTTGCCGACGCCGCGACCGACCCAGCCTTCCCCGGTCACCCCCGCCTCAACGTCGGTGACTTCGCGATGCCCGGCCATCCCGGAACCATCCCCGGAGAATGCCGGCTGCGCTGCGACATCCGGGTCCTTCCCGGACGCGAACGCGACGACGTGCTCGCGCTCTACGACATGGCCGCGGAGAAGGTCCGGCGAAGCTCCGGCGTCACGGTGCTCATCACGCGTTACCAGGGCGGCGGCTGCCAGTCCCACTGCATCTCCGCTGAGGACCGGCTCGCGGAGGCGTTCCGCGCCGCACAGCACGAAACAGGCCAGCCATCAGCGACAACAGCCTTCGCGGGAGGAACCGACGCGCGGTACTTCGCTAAAGCGGGGACACCAGCGATCGTCTACGGACCGGGAAGCCTGCAGCAGGCACATGCGCCCGATGAGTTTGTCCCCGTCGCCGGGCTGCGCCTAGCTCAACGGCAGGTACGGGCAGCCGCATGGGCTTTCCTGCGCGCGTGACACAGCCGCACAGGTGCCCGTCCCGCCGCCAGGTACTGAGAACACGAGGAGATCTGTCACATATGGGTGGTCACGTCCGGCCCTGCATCAGCGTCCTCGTTCCCGCCCGCAACGAGGAACTGACGCTGCCAGCGACACTGCCGGCGATCCTGAAGGCGGCTCATGAGCTGCCGCAGCCAGCAGAGGTGCTGGTGATCATGCCGCCCACCTCGCCATTCCTCGCGAATCCGCCATCGGAGGACCCGCAGCTACGCTGGCACGCGGCGCCACGGCCCGGGAAGTTCAACGCCCTCCGCGCCGGCGCTGACGTGGCCCGGGGCCAGATCCTGCTCCTCGTCGACGCGGACGTCCTGGTCGAGCCGGACACCTTCCGGTTCCTGGCACAGCCGATCCTCGACGGCTCCGCCGACGTCGTAACCGGGCGCATCGAGCTTCTGCCACGCGCGGCCAACGCCCAGCAGCGCATGCTCGAACGCTGGGCGACGACATCGTTCAGGTGCTGGGAGGAGATGCGGGCCAACCACCCAGATCTTCTGTGGGCGCTTCCCGGTGCCATCTACGGCATCAGACGCGATCTGTTCCCGCGCAGGCCGCTTGTCCCCATCGTCGACGACGCGTCCATAGGTCTGCACGCGAAGGAAGCAGGTTCAGCCTTCGCCCACGCTCCCGGCGCAGTGGTCCGCACACACGCCCCTGCCAGCTACCGGCACTGGGCCCGGCAGAAGCTGCGCAGCCGCCGTGGCTGGGCAGCGCTCGCGCGGCTGCGCCCAGACGAGGTCAGCGAACTTGAGATGACCCTTCGCCAGTACCTCTCATCAGCTGCCCGCGATGACGCGACGGGCAGGCTGATGCAGGCGCAGGATCACCTTCTGAGGCTTGCGGCTCGCCAGCTGCTCCGATTCGAGCGATCACCTTCCGGTTCGTGGGAGCCAGCGCGCAGACAGGATCAATGGCCGCAATGATCCCCGTTCACCCGAGGCGTACGCCCCTTCTTTAGCCAGGAGATACACCGTGGACCAGCGGCCAGCAGCACCCGGAGGGCCAGCAGCCTCGAAGGGCGCGGATGGATTCCGTCTCATCACCGGGCACCTGGCTGACATTGATGCCCTCATACGCGAGCATCAGTTGGAGCGCCACGTGTATGAACTCGATCTCACTGGATACACAGTCATCAAGGATGCGCTGCGGCCCGACGCCACTGCGGTGCTTGAGCGTGCGCTCCTCACGCTTGCCGGAGAGCAGGACGGTGCGCCCGCTGACCCCCTGAGCAGGTCACACGAAGACCGTACTCAGGAAGTGATGCTCCTGCTCACCCGAGGAGGCAGGCCATTCGAGGAATTGATTCTGCACCCCGTGGTCCTCCCGCTCATCACCTACCTGCTGGGCCAGAGCTGCACGATCAGCAGCGTGACCGGGTACATCAAGGGACCCGGCCCGGCTGCTCTCGGGGTGCACAGCGACACCGCCTACGTGCCCGATCCGCTGCCGCCGTACGCGCAGGTAGCGAACGTCAACTACTGCCTGACCGACTACACCGCCGCTGGCGGATGTCTCACGGTCGTCCCGGGCAGCCACCGGTACTGTCACCGGCCGCGCGATGGACAGGGTGCAAGGGAAGCCGTGCCAGTCGAGGCCCCCGCTGGCGCGGCCATCGTGTTCCATGGCAACACCTGGCATGGAGCGCTTCCCCGCACCTTCCCAGGCCTGCGGCTCACCCTCTCCACCCTGTATTCCCGCATGTACATGCGCCCGCAAGAGCGCTACGACGAGATCATCGGCGAAGATGTACTCGCCCGGAACCCCCCGCGCTTCCGGAAGCTCATCGGCAAAGACGTCCCGACCGGCTGGCGCTCGAACAGCGATGCCGAGCGGATTGCCGGGCTCCGGAAGGCAAACGCGCCGATCTACTACCGGACACGCAGCGAGCACGCCTGAGGCAGCTGACCCAAGTCAGCGCCCGCGGCCGAACGGGACGAGGCAGCCCTACAGCACGTCGCGATTGCCGAGGTATGAACGGAGGACGTCCGGAATGCGCATGCCATGGTCCTGCGTCTGGAAGTTCTCGATGAGGGCGGCGAGCAGGCGGGGCGTAGCCACCGCAGTGTTGTTAAGCGTATGCACATACCGCACCGCGCCGTCCTCGTCACGGTAACGAAGGTTCGCCCGCCTCGCCTGCCAGTCGTGCAACGTGGAGCAGCTGTGCGTCTCGCGGAAGCGATCCAGCGACGGGAACCAGGTGTTAATGTCGTTCATCCGGAACTTACCGAGCCCCATGTCCCCGGTAGAGCACTCCACGACCTCATAATGCAGCCCGAAGTCCTGGAGTATCTGTTCCGCGCAGGACAGCAGCACCCCGTGCCAGCGGGCGGACTCGGCGTCGTCGGCCTCGCAGATAACGAACTGCTCAACCTTCTCGAACTGGTGGACCCGCAGCAGTCCGCGCACATCACGGCTCGCGCTGCCTATCTCACGCCGGAAACACGGCGAGATGCCGGCATAAAGAACCGGCAGGCGGTTCTTATCCAGGATCTCGCCGGAGTGCAACCCGACCAGTGCGACTTCGGCGGTGCCGGCTAGGAACAAGTTATCGGCAGGAAGCTCGTAGGTTTCCTCCCGGCCCTTCGGGAACATGCCGCTCCCGACGAGCGGGGCTTCCTTGACGAGGACCGGTACGGAGATGGGCGTGAAGTTCCTGGCCCGGAGCAGATCCAGGGCGTAGGAATGGATAGCCCGTTCCAGCAAGACGAGATCACCGACGAGTGCATAGGCGCGCTCACCAGCTACCTTACGGGCGCGAGCGAACTCAGCCCAGCCACGCTTCTCAGCGATCTCCACGTGGTCCAGTGGCTCGAAGCCGAACTCCGGGCGTTCTCCCCACGTTTTGATCGTGACGTTCGCCGACTCGTCGGCGCCGACCGGAGCGCCGTCCCACGGGATCCCGGGCGTGAGCAGCAGCATCTCATGAAGCTTCGCGCTCGTCTCAGTGAACCGTTCCCGCAGCTCGCGAAGCTCCCGGTCAAAGCCTTCATGCTCGGCGCGCATTTCAGCCCGGCTGACCTCATCAGCCTTCGCGAACTGCTTCGCGAATACTTTCCGCCGGGCCTGACCCTCATCAACCTCGAACTGAAGCTTCCGCGTCAACTGATCTAGATACAGCAGCTCATCGATATCAAGGTCAATACCTTTTACCCGGATAGCGTCTTTCACTATTTCCGCATTTTCCCGGATGAAGCGCCTGTCAAGCATGATTTGCGTCAACCCTTAGCTAATTTCGGACTTCCCCGGACTCTTCCGTGGCACGAAAATGCTACCAGCCCGGGGCCATCCGAGGCTGACGGCGGCGGCAGCACGCCGTGACGGTGGCAGAGCACGTCAGCGAACTCGCGGACCAAGACACGGGTGACTCTTAGTTCCTCTCAGCGGGCGGTGATCCGCGCGAGCTTGGCGCGGTTGTCAGCGGCGAGCTTGCCGGGCGGGGTGAGGATCCAGCTGGCTGCCTTCTTGGCGGCAGGTGCCGGTGGTGACGCGGTGACGGCGGTGTCCGGGCGAAGCCGGGTGGTGAGCCGGCGCAGGGTGCCCAGGCTGCCCCGGTTCCCGCGGGCGCGAACGCGGGCCAGCCCGCGATCACCCGTCCGGCCGGCCCGGCGCCGGCCGCCGCGACGTTCGCGGCCAGGCTCGCCGTCGTCCCGGCGGCCAGCGCGGCCCACTGCAGCCAGCCCGACCGGCGCCCGGGTGCGCCGGTCGGCCAGCAGCACCAGCGAGGCCACGATCTCGATGCCATCCACCGACAGCGGGAACGCGTGCGCCTGCCACCCCGTCTCCCCAGGCGCGGCGGCCAGCTCCTGCATGTGGCTGTAGCTGATCGCGCCCGCGATGCCCGCCAGCCCGGCCACGGTCACCCCGGCCGCCACGCGGATGCACGCATCAGCCCGACTCCCGGCCGCCGGGGCACCGCCCTGGAACGCTTCAGATCTGGTGCTGACGCGGCTCATCGCGCGCCCTTTGCTATCCCTGACCTGCGCAGACGTACCGGAAGCAGATCACCTTCGATCAGGATGTCACGGTTCGCATGCTGGTACGTTCGGCCCACTGAGACATCGGTATCCTTTGCGACGATCCTGATCTGCTGCGTTACCGCAGGTCCGGGTACCGGTCGGCTAGTGCTCCGGGCGGGTTAGCACGGCTGTACTTGCGTCGTTGCCCGGCGTTGATGAGAGTCAGCTGCATGGATCCGGACGTGGAGCTGAATCGCGCTGCCTGGGAGGCGGCTTCGGAGAAGCACGTTCGCGAGTATCAGGAGCTCCTGCAACTCGCGAGGGACCAGTCGTCGCTCATCGAGTGCGAGCTCGATCTGCTGCGCCCATTGCTGCGGTCCTCGCCTGCCGTGGTGCATCTGCAGAGCGGCCACGGTCTCGACGACATCGCCCTGGTCGCCGCTGGCGCTCGCTCCGTGACCGGTGTCGACTTCAGTGAGGTGGCGGCCACCGCGGCGCAGCGCAGAGCGGAGGAACTGGCCGTCGCCTGCCGGTACGTGGTGGCTGAGGTGCCGGGTGTCCCGCTGCGCAGCGAATGCGCTGACCTCGTGTACACCGGCAAGGGCGCGCTGATCTGGATGCGGGACCTGGCTGCCTGGGCCAGGGACGCCGCCCGCCTTCTAGGGCCGGGGGGACACCTGTTCATCTGCGAGGCCCATCCGGCAGTGCCGCTGTGGACCTGGGACGAGGACACGGCCCGCATCCGGCCTGACCGCAATTACTTCGGGCGCTGGCACGTGAACGACACGTTCCCGGCACGGGGTGCGGTGGAGTGGCAGTGGACTCTGGGAGAGATTATCAACGCGGTGATCTCGGCCGGGCTGGACGTGCTGCACGTCGCCGAGCACCCTGAGCCTTTCTGGCGACCGCGGAACGTCGAGGCGGCGGCATGGCGGGGACAGCTCCCCAACTCGTTCACCATGCTCGCACGGCACACTCGCCGATGATCTGCCATCCCGCGCGGCCCGCCGCCCGCTTGCGGGTGCACTCGCAAACTGCTGCCAGCAGCACTCAATCGCGCTGACACCGCTTACCGCGCCTCTTGCGGCCCGCGACCTGCGCAGACGCATGGCCAGCGGGGTACCTTCAGCCAGCACCTCGCGGTTCGCATGCTGGTACGTACGGCCCGCCGCTGGAACATCGGCAATCCCGGCGTCTACCTTCACCTGCAGCGTCGCTGTCTGCCGGGGTACCGACTGGCGGGTTCGCCGCCAGCAGACTGCCGCGGGTCTCGGCGTGAGCGGTGGGACGTTCATGCGAATCGCGACCACATAGTTAAGCGCGGCTCTGCTGGCCCGGGTCGGGAATCGTCCGCGGCGAACTGGTCAACGAGATCAAGATCAGGATGAGGTCACCTGACCGCATGCGGAAAGGCGCGGCGATCGGCTGAGTGCTGATCATGGCCGCCGTTCGCTGGCAACTCACGCCCGATTGGCGCACGCCGCTTACAGGCTCGGCGCCGGGATGGCCGGCCGGATGGGTGACAATGGTGGATGTGTGGGCACCGCGAGTGCGCGCCGAGAGAATCTGGTGACGAGAGGATGCGCGGGATGTCACAGCACATGGGTGCGTGGTTGCGGGTGCAGCGGCGGACTCGTGGCTGGGATGTTCCCGAGATGGCGCGTCAGCTCGCCCGGGCAGCGGGCGGTGAGCGCGATACGCTTCCCGCGCTGGATACCCTGATCGCCTATATCCGCCGCTGGGAACGCGACGGTTCCGGGATTTCTGAACGCTACATGCTGCTGTACTGCGCCGCCCTGCGCCTCTCACCAGGCCAGTTCGGTGCCGGGGGCACTGCGGGCCAGCCAGCAGCGCCAGCCGGCGCCACCGTAGCCCAGCCTGCCGGCTATGCGGCACCCGGGGGCGCGCTCGTCTGGGATCCGCCGGGCAGCGACCCTGGTGTGACGCTTCCGGCCGTGGGAGCGCACAGTGGAGGGCAATCAGGTGGGACGTTGCCTGATGTCCTCCAGGCGTGGGATGAGCTGATGCAGCGGCGGGCGTTCTTCCTCGGTGCCGGAGCGGCGGGGGTTCTGGCGCTGGCCCCGTATCGCCTGGCCGATCCTGCGCCGGGTGATCTGGACGAGGCGGTCGCGGCGAGCGCGGAGCTGATTGCCTGCTGCAGGCGGCTGGATGGGGTGCTCGGCCCGGGTGCGGTGTACGGCCTGGTGACTGAGCATCAGCGGCGGCTTGCGGGCTGGCTGCGGGATGCCCGCACCGCCGACGCCTGGCGGCAGGTGGCCGCGGTGACCGCTGATGCGGGCATCCTGCTGGCCTGGCTGTCTTTTGACCTGGACCATTTTGACGACGCGGCGGCGCAGTACCGTCAGTGTTCTGAGCTGGCTCGCGGCCTGGATGACGTGGATCTGCGCGCGTTCCTGGCCGGGCGGATGAGCCGTACCCTGTCTGAGTGCGGCCGTCATGCTGACGCCCTGGTGTTCGCCGATGCCGCAGGGCGGATCGCGGGCACTGCGGCGTCTTATGCGCTGCGGTCCTGGCTCGCTGTGACCCGCGGCTACGTGCATGCGTGCCTGGGCCCGGATCATGAGCGATCCTGCCGGGCTGACCTGGAGGCGGCGGCCTGGCTGCTGTCGCGGGCTGAGGAGCCGCGACCGCCTTATCTGGCCTTCTTCGGGGAGCCGTACCTGGACAAGTGGAGCGGGCATGCGCTGCTGGCCCTGGCTGAGCATAAGGTCACGGCGGCAGTAGCTGAGGGCCTCGCGGCGATCGATCAGGCCCTGGCGTCCTGGTCGCAAGCCGATGTCCGCGAGTCCGGCGAGGTTCTCGCTGCGGCGGCGAGCGCCCGTCTCGCCGGAGGGGAGATCGGTGAGGCCACCCGGCTTGCCGGCCGGGCGTTCCAGGTCGCAGGTGCCACCGGGTCACCGCGCATCATGCGTTACGTGACCGGCCTGCGCCGCCGGATGGAACCGTGGCGGGACTCCGGGGAGGTGCGCGCCCTCGACGAGCAGTTGCTGGTCGGCGGGTAGCTGGGTTGACGCGCCGGGATAGTGCCCTGCTGCTCGTCCTCGGCGCCACGTGGGGTGCGGTGTACCCGCTGACCACGATTGCCCTGCGGGAACTGTCACCGCCAGCAGTTGTTTTCTACCGGGCGGCTCTGGCTGCGGTGGTGCTGCTGCCGGTGGCCCTGCGTGCCGGGGTCCTCCGCGCGGCTGCTGCCCGCCCGCTCGCGGTGCTGGGCGCCGCGCTGCTGCAGGCCACGATCCCGCTGGTGCTGCTGACCGCCGGTCAGCAGCACGTTTCCGCCGCGCTGGCTGGCATCGTGCTGGCCACTCAGGCGCTGTGGGCAGCAGTGCTGACGGCGGCGGCCGGCGGCGGCCTGCGGGCCAGGACAATGGCCGGGATCCTGACCGGGCTATGCGGCGTGATCGCCCTGTTCGCTGCTGGCCTGCGCCTGGACGGAAGCACGGGGCTGGGCGGCCTGGAGCTGCTGGCCGCGGCGGCCTGCTATGCCGCTGGCAGTGTGTACATCGAGCGGGTCATCCCCGAGGTACCGCCGGTCGCCACCGCCGCCGCCGCGATGACCGTGAGCGCGATCGCTCTCGTCCCGTTCGCTGCCGCCACTGGCCTGGCGGTCCCCGGCCTGGCCACAGCGGTCTGGGTGGTAGTGCTCGGAGTGGCCGGCACTGGCGCGGCACTGGCCGGCTTCTACCTCCTCATCCAGCGTGCCGGTGCGGTACGGGCCAACCTGGCCGGGTACCTGGCCCCGGCTTTCGCGGTCCTGTATGGCCTGGCGTTCCTCGGCGAGCATCTTCATCCCGGGGCCATCGCCGGCCTGGCGCTGATCCTGGCCGGCTCCTACCTGGCGGTCGCCTGACTACGGGGGCTGCCGCGGTGCATGCCGGTTCCTTCCCCGTGCGGCGCGCAGTGCCCGCAGGCACCAGCGGCGACCGTGCGTTCAGCCAGGCGCGGCCGCGAACGGACGGTGTCCGGCTCTGCCCGTTTTTGTCCCTTCTCTTCTGGGAGAAACCGGGGAATGCTGGGCATGACGGGTGCTGCGCTCTTGGAAGGGACCGATGAAGCAATCTACAGTGCCGAAGCCTGCTGGAATTCACCGCTGGGAAACTACTGTCAGCACAAAGGCTGCCTGGCGCAACCTGCGGGCAGGGTGCACGCCGACTCCTTTCCAGTTCCCTTTCGGCCCGGAAAGCGAAGCGCCCCTGAATGACCCCGCACGGCGGATCGGGGAGGCAGCGTGATAACTGACGGTTTCTCATCGGCCGACATCGACACGAGAGTGCCTGGGCGTAGGCGGCAACCTCGTGTGGCTTGTCGAGGTAGAAGGCGCTGGTCATGTTCTCGCCGTAAACGATGTCAGGCAGCTCGGCGGCAGGGAAGCGCAGCAGGTGGAACATGCCGTACATGGCGGGATGCGGGCCCCCGGCGAATGGCAGCACCTGCAGGGTGATGCTGGGCGTCCCGGCGGCCTCGATGAGGCGGGTGAGCTGGGCGCGCATAACCGCGGCCCCGGCGGCGGGACGGCGCAGGACCGCCTCGTCGATCACCACCCACAAGTGTGGCGGGTCGGAGCGGGACAGGACTTGCTGGCGGGCCATGCGCAGGGCGACCCTGCGGTCGGTCTCCTCCGCGGCAGCGTCGGGGTACTCGGCGATGGCGAGGGCACGCGCGTAGTCGCTGGTCTGCAGCAGGCCGGGCACGCAGTGCGGCTCGTAGCCGCGGATCAGTTCCGCGGCCTGCTCCAGGCCGGGGAAGACACGGAACCAGGTCGGCAGGACGTCGGTGTAGCTGTGCCACCAGCCAGGCTTGTTCGCCTCGCGGGCCAGGTCCAGGAAGGCGCCGATCTCGCGGATGTCGGTGATGCCGTAGGCCATCAGCAGGCTCTTGACGTAGTTCAGCTTGAGGCCGACCTCGGCTTTTTCCATGCGGCGGATCGTCCAGGCCGAGGCGTAGACCGTGTCAGCGGCCTGCTCGTGGGACAGTCCCGCTTTCTCGCGGAGCGCCTGCAGCTGCCTGCCGAGGATGATGCGCAGGACGGTCGGGCCGTCGGGTGCCGGCATGGGCATCTGCCACCTCCCGCTGCCAGCGCCTGCGCTTAGTCTGCCACCTTCATGTGCCTAGTCATCATGTGTGCTGCCATTCCGCTGCCCGTGTTCTGGTTTGTTCAGATATGCCTGCTTGATAATGCTAATTGCAGACGCAATGGTTGGACGCGTGGCAACCGGAACGACACGAGCTGGGACCCAAGGTGACCGATGCGCGGCCGCACGTACCCATGCGGCCTTCCACGCCAGCGCTCCGGCAACGGCGGCCTCCGCGCCGTCCGCGCCCCGTGAATGGCCACGAACCCAGCAGCCGGCCTCTCCGCGGCGCGCGGGGAGCGGGCGGCGCACGCGAGGCACAGAGCATTGCCCCGGTCACCGGTCTGTGGCCGCCCAGGCGCGAATGCGGCGCCGCGGAGCGTACGGCTCCGCCCAGCGCATGACCGAGGCAGGAAGGGAACTAAATGCCCACCAGCGGTGGCCAAAGCCACGTCACAGGCCCGTCAGGGACGCCGCCGATGCCGGCCCTGCGGTGGCGGCGGGTATTCCCCGGGGAGGAACGGCAGCTTGCCGCGCTGCGCGCGTGGCTGGCGTCGCTGCTTCCCGACTGCCCCGCCCGGGCCGACGTGACCAGTGTCGCGGTCGAGCTGGGCACCAACAGCATCCGCCATACGGCCAGCGGCCGTGGCGGCTGCTTCGCCGTGGAGGCCACCTGGTTCGGGCCGGTGGTGCGAGTAGCGGTCGCCGACTGCGGCGGCCCGGCAGAGCCGCGGGTGATCGATGACCCGCTAGGTGAGCATGGCCGTGGCCTGGCCCTGGTGCGCGGGCTGTCCTTGCGCACAGGGACGTGTGGTAACCATCGCGGGCGCCTGGTCTGGGCCGATGTCCCCTGGGGTGACGCGGGCGCCGCGGAACCCGCGTCACCCCAGGACCGGTACGAGGCGGCGATCCGCGACGGCCAGGCGGGCCTGGCGAGCCGGTTCGCGGGGGTGCCGGCCTGGTTCGGTCGGTCCACGCTGCAGTGGTGGGCGCTGGCCGGCGGTGAGCTGGTGGCTGCCCCCTCGGCGCAGGAACTGGCCAGCGTGCTCGGCCGCGTCCTGGACCGCCCCCCGCCACAGCGGGCTCCTGCGGCGGGGGATGCGGTCGGCGACGACGCCGGGACGGCCCCGGCTGCTGGCCGGGATTACCGGCCTGACAGCCTCGCGCCGCAGTTCCCGCCCGGACCCGCCCCGGTGCCCCGGGATGGGCGGGACGGGATCCGTCCGGGCTGGTATGGCGGTCCGCGCACCGTCATTGGTGGATGCAGGCCAGGCGCCAGGACCCGGCGGCCTGCGACGCTCGGCGGCCTGGGCTTGCCGGCTGCTGCCGGTAGCGGATGCTGACTCGCGATGGCAGGAAGGTGCCGGCGATGAGCGGCCTAGGGCCGGGCAGGCAGCCGGGTGAGCAGCACCTGATGACGCTGCGGGGTGAGCTGGCCAGCCGGGGGGTGACCTGTGATCTGCGCGACGGCGGCAGGCAGCTGCGGCTGCCCGTCTGGTACCCGGGTGCGAGCACCGCAGATGAGCCTTTCGACAGCGTGGCCGTGGCCTTCCTCAGGGGCGAATGGTGGTACTGCTGGCCGGAGGTCACGCCGATCAGTCCCGTAGCCCCGGTCAGCCAGGCAGCAGAGGCCGTCATCAGCGAACTCCGCCTCGGCGACGGCAACGGGGAGGGCGGGGAGGTCGCGGATCCGGCCGTCTGGCGGATGCTGCGGCAGGCGCGGCTGGAGATCTTCCGGCCGTATGCGCCTGGCGGTGCGCCGGCCCGTCTCGCAGCGGCGCACGGCCGGGCACCCGGCGGCGGCTGCCAGCCGGCGGCCCCGCACGGCCAGCGGGCAGACGGCACCGGGCCGGGCGGGACCATGCCGTCAGGCGGCCAGGCAGGCGGCCCGCTGCGGGCCGTTGCCGCGGAGCTGGCTATCGCCGGTTTCGGGGTGGACGTCGTGGACCGCTGGAGTGATGGCCAGCCCGCGGTGCTGGCGGTCACCAGCCCGGCGACCGGGGCCTGCGCCGAGGTCACCGCGCACGGCACGGAACTGGAGCCGCGGTACCGGACCGGCCCCGCCGACGCTGCCGGGCTCATCACCGCGCAGGTCACTGCCGTCCTGACCGCCAGCGCAGGAGATGACACGCCCGGCGGGCCGGTCACTGCGTGGCGGCCGGCGGAGGCGGGCCCAGAGGAGCGGCGGGTGCTGCTGGCGCGGTTGCAAGCCGGGCTGGCCGGGCTGGGCGTGCGGGCGTCACCGCAGCCGGGCGGGCAGTCGCTGGGGATCTGGCCGGGCCTGTACGCCGGCGTCAGCCAGGACGGCACCCGGTACGGACGGACCGCGGAAGGCGGGATCCGCACCCACCCCGCCAGTGACGCAGACGGCGCCGCCCGGCGCATCGCCGCATGCCGCGACATGCTGGCCGGCGGCGCGAGCGGGTGGCTGGTGTGACCGGCGCGCCCGGCAGCGACGGGAGACTTCAGGCCCGCCCGGCCGGCGCACGCCCGTCAGCGGACCCGGCGCGGCGGAGCTTGCCGCACGCACAGGAGACGCTGGTGACGTGGCCTGAGCTGATGTCGCCGGGCCGGGCGCTGGAAGGGCTGCGCGCGGAGCTGGCCGCCCGGGGCCTGGCCACGGTCGGCATGACCATCACCCGGCTGCAGGGGATGCTCACGCTGGCCGAGGGTCCTGGTGTGGAGTACCACTGCGGCTGGCTGTTCTGGCCCGCGGGACGGCTCAGCATCAGCGGGCGCCCGCTGTATGCCGTGCACTGTGCCCGAGATCCGGCCGGCGCGGCCCGGCGGCTTGCCCTGCCCGAGCACCGGGACGGCAACGCGACAGCACGGCCGTGAACCTGCGACCGTCACGGCCCTGCCGTCCAGCCGCGCACGACAGCTACCGGGACGCCGGGCCCGCCCTCCGTTGACAAGAAGAGGACGCATTCCGCGTGAGTGAGACGAGCAGGTCATCGCCGTCTGGGCCGCCTCATCGCGGCCGCCGGGAGAGGATGGCCGCCACGGTCGGCGACGTGGCCCGCCTGTACCGCCAGGGCCGGCTCGGCGAGATCGCGGGCCTGGGTGCCCGCGGCATCACCGAGATCGAGGCCGGCCTGGTTTTCGCCGGGCTCCTCCTCGACGCCGGCCCCCCGCCACGACAGCAGCCGCATGCCCGCCGGACCATGACGCCGGCCCGCGCTGCCGGCACGCCCGACTGCCCGGTAAGGCGACCCGGCCATGGCCCGGGCTGAGCCGGGCTGGATGCCAGGGCAGGCCGCATGAGCGACTCCGAGAACATCGCCGCGATGCAGCGGGAACTTGGCCGCCAGCTCGCGGCCCTGCGGCGCGGGGCCGGGCTGACCCAGGAAGGCATTGCGGCCCTGGCGGGATTTTCCCGGTCCACGGTATCGGTGGCCGAGATCGGCCGGCAGGCTCATGCCCGCGAGTTCTGGGAGGCCTGTGACAAGGCCCTGGCCGCCGGCGGCGTGCTGGCCGCCGGCGTTGATCAGGTCGACGCGGTCCGGGACGCCGAGCAGCGTGCCGCGGCCCGCGCGGCGCAGGAAGCACGCGAGGCCCGGGCGCTGGCCGCGCTCGGCGCGGCCCGGCAGCACGGCGGCGTCACGGCCGGGGTGACCGCGGTCCAGCCCTGCCCGCACTGCGGTCAGGAGGTAACCGTCCTCACCACCCTCCTCGCCGAGCCGCGCCAGCACGCTGAGCACCCGGGTGGGCCAGTCACGGCGGACCGGTGACCGCCTGCAGGCCTGTCCGGCGCGGCTGCCGGACGAATCCCGGTGGTCCGGCACGACCGCCTGCGGGCTGGCCTGGCTTGCTGCCGGCCGGGCGCGCCCGCGCGGTAGCCCCCGTGCCGCGGGCGCGCCAGTGAGGGAGGGGCGCGCCGGGCTGAGGCCGCTGCCCGGCCTGGCGCGCCCCTCGCCAGCCCGGGCCCTTCCGCCCAGCCGATCTGGAGGACGGGCGTATCCGCTTCCCCGAGGAGAGCGCAGTGGAGGAGTTCCGTTACATCGTGGTCGGCGCTGGCACTGCCGGCTGCGTGCTGGCTGCCCGGCTGTCCCAGGACGCGGGCGCCCGGGTCCTGTTGCTGGAGGCCGGGGGCCCGCAGCGGACCCGCGCTATGACGGTGCCGGGCACATGGCCGGACAACCTCGGGTCTCCGGCCGACTGGGCCAGCGTCACGACCAGCCAGGCCGACGCGGGGCCGGTGACCTGTCCCCGGGCCGGGGCCGGGGCGGGTCGGGCGCGATCAACGCCATGGCCCACGTGCGCGGGCACCGGTCGGTCTACGACGGCTGGGCCGCGGGCGGGGTGCCCGGCTGGGGCTCCGCGGACCTGCTGCCGTATTTCCGGCGCAGCGAGCGGACGCAGGGACGCGACCGGCGCTGCGCGGAACCGCGGGCCCGGTGCGGGTCGGTGCTGGAGGCGGGCCGGCATCCGGTTGCCCGCGCATTCGCGGCCGCTGCGCGAGCGTCAGCTACCTCCGCGGCGGGCACCCCGCGGCGATACTGCGGCTTGCCCTGCCCAGCGGCACCTGCCCTGATCCGCGGGCAGCGCCTGGCCAGTGGCGGCCTTGTCGCCGCCCAGCAGCAGCGCGGACCGGCTCGGGTCGAAAGCGAAGATGATCCTGATCTCGGAGCGGCCCCCTGATCCTGGGCGTAGCTCCTTCTGGCCCCCATCGCCCATGCGGTTTCCGCAGGTAGACGCCTGATCAAGCACGATAAGCAACGCGGCACGGCACCGATTCTTGTCGGCCATCCAGCAGAGCACGCCGCAGTACGCTCAGGTCACCGCTGCCTACTCGCTCCGCCGGAGAAACGCATGAGTCACTGGCTGGCCCGCAGGCTGTTCCCGGTGCTCGCCACGGCCGGCCTGGTGACCATCGGGCTGGCCTCGACGATCTGGTGGGGGCCCGAACTGCTCGGCCGGACGGCCTGGGCGCTGCCGCATGACCTGT
>Ga0307373_10003197_pt1 | contig 28739 bp, 26 predicted proteins | sample OX2MG_FD_202534 | JGI IMG/M metagenome (GOLD analysis project Ga0307373, IMG submission 202534) | Soil microbial communities from Risofladan, Vaasa, Finland - OX-2 | ecosystem: Environmental > Terrestrial > Soil > Coastal area > Acid sulfate soil | place: Finland: Risofladan, Vaasa | collected... | reverse complement strand
CCCGCGCCGTCGACCGGGTCCCGCCGATGCGAGGAGGTGGGCGGAGGCCAGAACGCCCCGGCACTGAGGACCGGGACGTCCTCTGAGGAGCCGGGACGCGCGCGGTGAGATGCAGGTCCCGATCCCGGCGGGCGGTGTGACCCCTCGACCCAGGGGTCGGCGATCGCCGATGGGGCCGAGCAGGTCCCCGACCGCTAATGTTGAGTGGACGCATCAGCATCAGCGCACTGGAGCGGGTCACCATGCCATCCCGGCTGCACTTCCCCAATCCCGTCAATGAGGTCGCCGCCCGGGTGGTGGCGGCGGGCGTTGCGCTGATCGCCCTGGCCGCCATCCTCTCGGGCCAGCCCTGGCTGAGCGCGGTGCTCGCCTACGGCTTCTGCGCCCGGGTCGTCGCCGGACCCACCCTCAGCCCCCTCGGCCAGCTCGCCACCCGGTGGCTGGCACCTCGCCTCGCCGCCGAGCCAAGGTGGGTCCCGGGACCACCCAAGCGCTTCGCCCAAGCGATCGGCGCCACTCTCACAGTGTCCGCCGCCGTGGCCACCTTGGCGCTCCGCGCGGATGGGGTGGCGGACGCCCTGCTGGGCGCGCTGGTGATCGCGGCGACGCTGGAGGCCGCGCTGGGCCTGTGCCTGGGCTGCCGCGTCTTCGGGGTGCTGATGCGCTGGGGGTGGGTGCCGGCCGATGTCTGCGCCGCCTGCAGCGACCTGAGTGGAACGGCGGCACGGGCGATGCGCGCAGCCGCGGCGGGGCGCACCGCAGGACCCCTGTGACCCCGCCAGCCGGGGCAGCGGCGGGCTGATCCCGACGATGACCGGCCGCCGGCTACTGCTGAAGCAGGTGGCCGACGATCAGGATGCTCGCCTCGTAGAGGACCAGCAGCGCCGCCGCGAGCAGCGCCGGGGTGAACGGGTCGGCTCCCGGAGTGATCACCAGGGCAACGGCAATGATCACGAATACCGCCGGTCGCCGCCACTGGCGCAGGCGCTGGCTGCTGACCACGCGCAGGGTCGCCAGCAGCGAGAGCACGACCGGCATCTCGAAAGCGACGCCGAACACGACGATCACCGGGGTGAAGAACGAGAGGTAGGAGGTGAGGTCGGGGAGATAGACGGCGTCTCCGCCCAGGAACCCGGCCAGGAACCCGAGACCCACCGGCATGATGAGGTAGGCGACGGTCGCGCCCACCGCGAAGCAGATCAGCGTCCCGGCGATCAGCGGCCCGGCGAGGCGACGCTCGGACGGGCGCAGGCCCGGGGAGACGAACGTCCACAGCTGCCAGGCGACGCACGGGAGCGGCCCCACGATCCCCGCCGCCGTTGCGCCTTGAAGGGGATCGACAGTCCCTCGATCGGACTGGTTACGATGACGGCGTCGCCGAACGGCGAGGGGTCGCGGCCGGCGAGCGCCACCAGCAGCGGACACTCCAGCAGCTGGATCAGCTGATGATTGAACGCGAAGGCGAGCGCGGGCGCGTCCCCCCACGCGATCAGGCAGATGATCAGGACCCGGCGGAAGTCCTCGAGGTGCTCGACCAGGGTCTGCTCGGGACGATCGGCCTGGGCGGTGCCGGGCCGATGCGGGAGAACGCCCCAGGGGTGCCGCAGCCATGACCCTCGCCCTCCTCCCGGTCAGTGGATCGAGCTCTCGCCGGGACCGGTCGCGACCGGCATCGGCCCCGCCCCGTTGGCGGTCACCGCCGGGGTCGCGGGCGCGACCGTGGTCGTGGTGGTGGTGGTCGCAACCGCGCCGGCCGCCGCCGAGACCTGGGCGATGCCGTGGGCAGCCTGCGTCGAGGCGTGCTTGACCTCCTGGATCGCTCGGCCGACGCGGCTGCCCAGCTCGGGCAGCCGCTTGGGTCCCAAGACGACCAGAGCCAGCACCAGCACAAGACCGAGCAGAAGGATGGGGGACGGAGCCAGCATGGGAAGACCTCTGTGAGCGTGGGCGAGGGCGGCGGGGGACCGTCCGGTGCCTGCCGCCGCCCCGGACCTCCCGCACCCCTTCCTACGCGCCCGGCCCACTGCCGGATCACTCGCAGGCGCCCCCCACCCTCGGGGCGGTCAGGCGCGGGTCGCCGCCAGCACCACCGGCCCCGTCGGACGGCGGTCGTGGCGGTGCGGCTCCAGCGTGATCGCGACCCGGGAGAAGCCTTGGGGGATGCGGCGCATGCGAAAGATACCGGCTCCGGTCATCGCGGCGATCGGCACCGGCTTAGCGGTGGCGCCGCCGCCACGGATGTACCAGAGCTGATAGACGCGCGGCCCTCGCAGCACCGGCACCCCGGTGACCACCAGGTAGGCCGCGGCCGCGCCCGGCCGCAGCACCAGCGCGGCGATCCCGCCCGCTGCCCGGGGCCCGCTCGGCCGGGCCGGGTGGACGTGCTCAGCGATCCCCCAGCCGCCCGCAGCAAGCGCGAGCAGGAGGGCCGCGTCCGTCGCCGCCCAGGCGGGCCGGGCCGGCGCCCAGCGCCCGCCGGCCCGGCCCGGGGCGCGCCCGGGCGCCGGGGTCGCGATCTCCTGCGGAGCCGCGACGGCCGCGGCCAGGACGCGGGCGCGCAGCCCGGGAGGGGGGCCACCTCGTCCACGGTGGCGCCCAGCTGGGCGGCCGTGCCACGCAGCGCCCGCAGCTCGGCTCGGCAGCGCGTGCACCCCGGCAGATGGGCGGTCACCCGCGCCGCGTCGTCGGGCGCCAGCCCCCCAGCGCGTGGGCGGCGAGGAGCCCGTCGACCTCGCCGCACCCGGGCCCGGGGCCGATCGTGCTCATCGACAGACCCCGATCACGACTCGGTCGCCTCGGCCGCGTCAGTGCCCGCGAGCACCCGGCGCAGGTGGTCGAGGGCGAGGCGGGTGCGGCTCTTGACCGTGCCCAGGGCGAGACCGGTCCGGTTCGCGATCTCGCTCTGGGAGAGGCCGGCGACGTGGGCCCACTCGAGCACCTGGCGCTGAGCGGGCAGCAACGCCGTCACCGCCCCGCGGACGGCCGCCGCTCTCACCCCTTGGGCGACCGCCGGGCCCCGGCTGCGCTGGCGGCGGAGTCGGTCAACGGCCCGGTTGCGGGCGATCGTGAGCAGCCAGCTGCGCAGACTGGTCCGCTCCGCCTGGAACGCCGCCGCGTGCCGCCACAGAGCCAAGAAGGCATCCTGCACCACCTCCTCAGCGGCGGGCGGGTCGCGCGGCATGCGCAGCGCCAGACCGTAGGCGGCGCCTGCGTGGCGATCGTAGAGGGCGGCCAGCGCGGCCTCGTCATGGGCCCGCAGCCGCCACATCAGGCGGTCGTCGCCATCGGCGTCGGCGACGGGATCGCGGGCGAGGGCGGCGAGCATCTCCTACGGTGCTTCGCGCCCGGGTCGGGATCGGATCACCCCGGGGGGGTCGGTCCCCGCATCCGCCCGCCGCCGACCACGACCCCGGCGGAGCCGCGACCGACGCGGCGGGGCGCGGGCGACGACACCGGCTGAGGATCGCTCGCGCCGCCCGGCACTCCAGCGTGATCCAGACCGGCCCCGCTCGGCGTATGGGCTAAGGCGTCCGTGCTCGGGCTCAGCTCGACCACCCGCACTCGGAGGCACATGGCATGGAGACTATCTCCCGGCGAACCTTTCTCACCCGCACCTCGCTGGGTGTGGCCGCGGCGGGGGCGATGGCGACGATCCCCGGGGCCTCGGTGCTGGCGGCCAGTCGCAAGCGGGCGGCGGCGCCCCCGGCCGGCGCCGCGCTCCTCGCCGGCCCGCTGGACCGGTCCGGACCCCTGCTCGTCAGCATCACCGACGCCCGCAGCGGCACCCTTTCGATCCTCCCCGGAGAGGGCGAGATGAGCCGCCACGACCCGGCCCTGGTCGCCAGCCTGCTTCGCGCGCGGGCCTGACCGGCGCCGTCCCACCCGGTCCCTCCACCCTCACCCGAGGTAGCGGCATGCCCTCCCACCGCGAAGCGCCCGAGATCTCCAAGGATCCGGTCGCCGACAGCACCGACCTCTACCCCTTCGTCAGCCCTGATCGCCAACTTCGTCCCGCTCCAGGACCCGGCCGGCGGCCCCAACTTCTTCGAGTTCGGCGACGACGTCCTGTACCAGATCCTCATCGACAATGACGGCGATGGCGAGGCCGATGTCTGGTATCAGTTCCGCTTCCAGACCGAGGTCAGCAACGGCGGCACGTTCCTCTACACCACCGGCCCGATCAGCTCGCTGAGCAGCCCCACCTGGAATCGGCGCCAGGTCTACTCCGTCACCCGGGTGAGCCGCGGCACCCGCGAGGTCCTGGCGCAGCGCTTGGCGTGCCCGCCCTGCAACATCGGCCAGCTCTCGACCCCCAACTACCCCGGCCTCGCCGACCAGGCGGTCCATCAGCTCGCCGGCGGCAGGCGGGTGTTCGCGGGCCAGCGCGCCGACGGCTTCTACGTCGACTTGGGGTCGGTCTTCGACCTGCTGGACCTTCGCCCCTTCCAGAACCTCAACCTCGCCCCTCGCCCGGCGGCGCCCGGAGTCAACGGGCTGGCGGGCCTCAACGTGCACAGCATCGCCCTCCAGGTCCCCACGAGCGACCTGACCCGGGCGGATCCCCCGCCACCGACCCCGCCAGCGCCAGCTCCGTGATCGGGGTGTGGACCACCGCCAGCCGGAAGCGCGCCCGCCTCTGGGACCGCAAGGAGGGACCCCCGGTCACCCTTGGGCCCTGGGTGCAGGTATCCCGCCTCGGCAACCCCCTGGTGAATGAGGTGATCAATCCGCTCGCGGTCAAGGACGGGTGGAACGCGCGACCGCCCTCCAGCGACAAGGACTTCCTCGGCTACGTCGAACACCCCGAGTTGGCCGCGCTCCTGCCCCTCCTCTACCCCACGGCGTTCCCCAACCTCGCCGCCGTGGTCAAGGCGGGGACCGCGCGGGCCGACCTGGTCGCGATCCTGCTGACCGGACTGCCGAGGGGGATCATCAAGGGCTTCCAGAACAACACCGGAACGGTCAACGCCGACATGCTCCGCCTCACCTGCGCCATCGCCCCGACGGCCACGCCCAGCCTGCTCGGCCTGCTCGGTGGCGACGCTGCCGGCTTCCCCAACGGACGACGGGTCTACGATGACCTCACCACCATCGAGCTCCGGGCGGTCGCCGGCGCGACGCTGCCGCTGGTCGACCCCTCGTTCAAGCCCGACGCCGCGGTCGGCCTGATCTACGACACCGTCGACCCGGGCACCAACACGCCGGAGTCCTTGGCCTCGAGCCTCGGAGTCACCTACCTCCCTGCCTTCCCCTACCTCAGCATCCCCTACGACGGATTCGACGCCGTCAGCGGGACCCGGGCCACCGGCCACCACGCCGGCCCGCGCACCGCGGCCGCCTAAGACCCCGCTCGAGCCGCCTTCGAGGACCGCCATCGGCCACCCCCCGGTCTCCGAACGTCCCGGCGGCGCGGTGATGATCGACGTCGGTCCCACCCACAGCGCTCTGATCCTGTGGACTCCCGCCCGCCTCGTTGGTCGCGAGATCGAGGTCAGCCCGCTGGCGGCGCCGGAGCGCCGCCAGCACGTCAGGGTCCTCCCCCGCCAGCTGCCCTCGGGCGTGGTCCACCTGGCGGTCTACCCCAGCCTGCCGGCGGGTCCCCACCTCATCCGGGACCCGTCCAGCGGGCGCTCTCGCCCGGTCCAGGTCGAGGCGGCGCGGGTGACGGAGCTCAGCTGGGAGCCGGACCGGCGGCGGCGGTCCGGCTCGGATGGGACAATCGCCGGCATGCCCGGCCCCACCCGTCTCCGCCCGCCTCCCCGGCCGCCCGACGGGCGCGAGCTGGCCGATCGGGTGGGCCCGCTGGGCGTCTTCCTGGGGCAGCTGGCGCTGGTCGACGCCTCCACCCTGCGCGCGGGCGTGCGGGCAATCGAGGAGCTGGGATTCGGCGCCATCTGGTGCGGGGAGGCGTCGGGCCGCGAGGCCCTGACGCAGGCGGCAATCGTCCTGGCCGCCACCCAGCGGATCGTGGTGGCGACCGGGATCGCCAACATCTGGGCGCGCGATCCGGTGGCGATGGCGAACGGCGCGCGCGCGCTCGCGGAGGCGTGGCCGGGACGCTTCGTGCTCGGGCTGGGGGCGAGCCACGCCCGCCTGGTCGAGCCCCGCGGCCATCGCTATCAGCCTCCGCTGGCGGCGATGCGACGCTACCTTCCTCAGCTCGCGGCCGCCGCCTACACCGCCCCGCTGCCCGAGCCCGCGTGCGCCACCGTGCTGGCCGCGCTGGGGCCGCGGATGCTCCACCTGGCCGGGCGTGCCAGCGCGGGCGCCCACACGTTCTTCGTCCCGGTGGCCCACACTCGCTGGGCGCGCCAGATCCTCGGCCCGGTCCCGCTGCTGGCGCCCGAGCAGGCCTGCGTCGTCGCCGGCGACCGCGCCGGCGCGCGCACCGTGGCGGACCGCCACGTGCGCACCTACCTGGCGCTTCCCGCCTACCGCCGCAACCTGGAACGGCTGGGCTGGACCGCAGCGGACTGCGAGGGCTCTGGGAGCGACGCTCTCTTCGACGCCCTGATCGGCTGGGGCGACCCCGCCGCCGTCGCCGGGCGGGTGCGACTCCAGCAGGCGGCCGGGGCCGACCATGTCGTGGTCCAGCTGCTGACACCCGGTCCGCAAGCGCCTCTGCTCGCGCAGCTGGGACCGCTGGCGGGAGCGCTGCTGGGCCGCAGCTGACCCGCAGGGCCCGGCGCGGTGCGCGACCGGGGGGCTTGGGGTGACCGTCGGACGGGGGGCTGTCGCCCCGACATCCCCCCGTCCCGGAGCGGGGGGACGGAGCGGGAGGGCCCGCTCAGCCGTGCAGCAGCCGCCACCGCAGCCCGGGCCGAGCCACCGCCCCCGCACTCACCAGCGGGATGGTGAAGCGCCGGCCCGCGATGGTCAGCTGCTCGCGTCCCACCACCCGACCCCGGGCCAGGGTCGCCCCCAGGCGATCGCCGACCAGCCGAGCCCGGACGGCGAGGCCAGCCCAGCCCACCACCGTCACGGCCCGGGTGCTGAGCGCCGCCACCGCCGTGCCCCACGGCACCGGCACCTCGGCCAGACGAGCCGCCACCCCCACCACCGGGACGGTCTCGAGGCGAGGGGTGAGGGCGTCGAGCAGGCGGAGACTGGCACGCAGCGCGGCCGGCAGCGGCCGCAGGCTCTGCTGACCCAGCACCGCTCCCACCACCAGCACCGCCCGCCCGCCGACGTCGCGGGTGGCGGCGAACACGAGGCAGCCGCCCGCCTGGGCGGTGTATCCGGTCTTGACCCCGATCACCCCGTCATGGGTGACCAGGGCATTGACGTTGTAGACCGTCCCCGCCACCGGCAGGGTCGCCTGGGGAAGCGCCACGATCTGGCGGAAGACGGCTGACCCCATGGCCGCCTCGGCGAGGCGGATCTCATCGCGGGCGGTGCTGACCGTGCCGGGGTCGGCGCCGCTGGCATCCTGGTAGTGGGTGCCGGTCAGCCCGAGCTGGTGAGCTGTGGCATTCATCTGGGCCACGAATGCCGGCAGCGAGCCCGCATCCCACTGGGCCAAGGTGGTGGCCAGGTTGTTGCCGGAGGGCAGCAACAGTCCGACCAGCAGCTGGTACTCGCTGAGCTGCTCGCCGGCCACCACCGGCACGGTCGACTGGCCGCTGGCGCGGTCGGCGCGGTAGAGGAGGACGTCGGCCGCGGTCATGGTGAGCAGCGGACCCGACGCTCCCGGCGGGAGCGGGTGGGCGCGCAGCACCAGGTAGGCGGTCATGATCTTGGCCAGGCTGCCGATCCCGACCGGGCGATCGCCCCCCGAGGCCCCCGCCAACCCGACCCCGTCCACCCCCACCGCCGCCTCACCGGTGGCGGGCCAGGGCAGCGCGGCCCGGTCGCCGCGGACCGTGAAGGTCAGCGAGGTCGTCGCCACCAGCCGCAGCCGGGGCACCGGCTGGAGCACCCGCACTACTCCGAGCCCGACCACCAGCAGGACCGCGACCGCCAGCACGACTGCCACAGTGCGCACCAGGCGACCCCCGCGACCGTCCGGGCGCGCCGACAGGGAGGACCGACGACGCATCATCACCGGTACAACGCGGCAGGGGGGGCGGCGGTTCCGACCCCGGGCCCGGTCAGGAGTCGAATCCGATCTTGAGGCGGTCGAGGGTCGATAGCAGCAGGCCGCGACGGCCGGTGCGGTCGGCGCGGGTCATCGCCGCCTGGACCGCGGCGAGGGTGGCGACCCGGAGCGGCTCCGGGGGGAACGGGAACGGGGGACGCCGGACGAAGCGCAGCCGCAGCAGCGGGGAGTCGGGGTCGAGCAGCTGGTCGCCCAGCACCCGGGCGGCGAAGCGGGTGGCGGCCACCCCGAGGCCGGTGTAGCCGAGCGCGTAGAGAAGTCGCCCTCCGAAGGCCGACCCGAAGGTGCAGGTGAAGCGGGTGGTGGAGGCGATCGGCCCCCCCCACCGGTGGGAGAAGCGCAGGTCGTGGAGCTGGGGAAACATCGCGCGGAACTGCGCCTCCAGCCGGCTGTAGGTGGGCGCCCGGTGGTCGAAGGCGGGGCCGACCCGGCCTCCGAAGTGGTAGATGGCGTCGTAGCCGCCCCAGAGGATGCGGTCGTCAGCGGTGAGCCGGAAGTAGTGAAAGTGGTTGCCCCGATCGGCCGCGCCCTCGCGGTGGGCCCACCCCACCCGCTCGCGCTGCCGGGCGGTCAGGGGCTCCGAGACGAGGATGTAGTCGTAGACGGGCACGAACCGACGCCGCAGCCGGCGCAGCAGGGCTCCGCTGTAGGCGTTGGTGGCCAGCACCACCCGGCGCGCGCGCACGCTCCCGCCCGCGGTCCGCAGCTCGACGCCGCCGGCGGTGGGCCGGATCCGCCGCACCGGCGTCTGTTCATACACCCGAACGCCCTGAGCCTCCGCCACCCGGCGCAGCCCCCGCGCCAGCCGCGCGGGATTGAGCAGCGCGCTGCCGCCGGTGCTGCGCACCCCGCCCAGCAGCAAAGGGGAGCGCAGGTGCTGCTGGACCGCCGACGCATCCAGCCACACCGCCTGGGGGTCGTGGGCACCACGGGCCTCCAGCTCCTGGCGCAGCTCGTCGGCCTGAGCCGGGCTGGTGGCCAGCTCGAGCAGGCCGGTCTCCTCGAAGTCGCAGGCGATCGCGTGCTCGGCGATGAAGTCCGCCAGGCCCCGGAAGTTCAGCTCACCGAGACGCTCCAGCTCATCCACCTCGCCGGGGAAGTGGCGCACGCCATTGGCGTGGCCGTGCGTCAGCGAGGCCTCGCAGAAGCCGCCGTTGCGCCCGCTGGCGCCGTAGCCGACCACGCCCTGCTCCAGCACCACGGTGCGCAGCTGCGGCGCCCGGCGGCCAAGCTCGATCGCCGTCCACAGCCCGGTGAATCCGCCCCCGACGATGGCCACATCGGCGGTGCACCCGTGGGCCAGGGCCGGGCTGGGCTGATAGGGGTCCTGGCGCAGCCAAAAACTTGGTCCCGGGTCCACCGGGGCAGGGGCGGCGAGGGGCGCGCTCAGGCCTCCACCGCCATGTCGGTGATGGCGAGGGCGCGGTCGAGGATCGCAAACCCGTCCGCCAGCTCCGCCTCGGTGATGCAGAGCGGCGGGTTGGTCATCACCGTGTTCCAGCGCACCATCGTATAGAGGCCGGCGTCGAGCAGGGCCCGGTTCAGCGCCTGCATCGCCGGATGGGTGCCGTTGAAGGGGGCGAGCGGGGCCATCGTCCGCCGGCTCCGCACCAGCTCCAAGATCCCGAAGAGGCCGAGGTTGCGGGTGACGCCCACGCTGGGGTGACGCTCACGCAGGGCCGCGTGATGGCGCGCCATCACCGGACCGAGCCGCTGGGCGTTGCCCACCAGGTCGTCCTGCTCATACACCTCCAAGGTGGCGAGGGCGGCGGCGCAGGCCACCGGGTGACTGTTGTAGGTGAGGCCAGCTGGGAACATGTGGGTGCGGAAGTGCTCCACGATCGGCCGCCGCAAGGCCACCGCGCCCAGCGGGATGTAGCTGCTGGTCAGCCCCTTCGCCATCGTGAGCAGGTCGGGCACGACGTTCCAGTGATCGACCGCGAACCAGCGCCCGGTGCGGCCGAATCCGCTCATCACCTCGTCGGCGATCATCACGATCCCGTGGCGGTCGCAGAGGGCGCGCACCCCCTCCAGGTAGCCGTCGGGCGGGATCAGGATCCCGTTGGTCCCGGTGACCGGCTCCAAGATGAAGGCGGCGATGGTGTGCGGGCCCTCGAGCTGGATCGTCTCCTCGAGCCGCTCCAACGCCTGCGCGGCCGAATCCTGGGGACGGTCGCAGCCGTGGTAGGGGTCGAGCACATGCACCACCCCGGGGATTCCCGGCTCGCTGGGCCAGCGGCGGGGGTCGCCGGTCAGGCTGATCGCCCCGCTGGTGGCCCCGTGATACGAACGGTAGCGGGCCAGCACCTTCTGCCGCCCGGTGAAGAGTCGCGCCATCCGGATCGCGTTCTCGTTCGCCTCAGCGCCGCCCAGGGTGAAGAAGACCTGGTCCAGGTCGCCCGGCAGGTGCCCCACCAGCTTCTGGCCGAGCAGCGCCCGGGGCGCGTGCGCCATGAAGGGGCTGACATAGGCGAGCTCGCCGGCCTGGCGGGCGATCGCGTCCACGATCCGCGGGTCACCGTGGCCGACACTCACCGACATCAGCTGGCTGTTGAAGTCGAGGAAGCGCCGGCCGTCCGGGGTCCAGAAGTGGACGCCCTTGGCACCGGCCACCGGGATCGGTCGCACGTCGTCCTGAACCGACCAGTCGAAGAGGGTGAAGCGGCGGCAGAGGTCGACGATCGCCTCGGCCGTGAGGCCGGCGGCCTGGGTGGTGACGGTCATGGTGGGGGCATCTCCGTGTGGGGCCGACGGCCCAGGGTCCAGGCTACGGGGAAACCCGCGCACCCGCAAGGGACAGCCTGCCCTCGGGCCGGGCCGGGAGGGCGGACAGTCTGCAGTCTGGTGCACTCGGAGGGGAGCGCGCCGGCGAGGGGGCGCCGCGGCCGGCGCAGAATGGCCGGGCGGGCACCCTCCCGGGAGAGAGACCCGACCTCGCGTCACCCAGGGGAGGCGGTGCGTGCCCGAGCCGGTCCGCGGCGGCCCACCTTGGCGATCGCGCCTGACAGCGGCCGCGATCGGGGTTGCGCTGGTCGCTCCCGGGGCGGGAGCCCGGCTCGGGTCGCACGCAGCGGTGACCGCGTCCCCGCTCACCGGCCCCGCGTCGCCGATCCAGCACGTGATCGAGATCATGCTGGAGAACCACACCTTCGACAACCTCTTCGCCCACTTCCCGGGCGCCGCCGGGGTGCCCCCCGGGACGACCCTCCCCACCGTCGCGGCGACCGCGGTGGTCCCCCGGTTCGCCGGTGCCAACCAGGGGGACGTCCTCGGCGTCCTCGACAACAGCCGGGGCGGGGAGCTGGCCGCGATGGACCGGGGGCCCGGCGGCTACCGCATGGACGGCTACACCCGGCATCCGACCGACGGGCTGGCCGCGATCACCCTGATCCCCCCCGGGGACGACCCGGTGCTCCAGAGCCTGGCGGCCCAGTACACGCTGCTGGACCGCAACTTCCAACCCGCGGTGGCGCCGACCCAGCCCAACGTGCTCTACGCGCTCGCCGGGACGGCGCAGGGCTGGATGGTGAACACGACCCCGCCGGCCCCCCTGCGCTGGTGGTCGATCTTCGACCAGCTGACCCAGCACCACCGCAGCTGGCGGATCTATTACGGCGTCCCCTCCGCGGTGCTCCAGGGGTCGGTCTGGTACCGGATCATCCCCCCCGGGACGGCCGGCGACATCACCACCACGAGTCGGTTCCTGCAGGACCTGAGCCGGGGCCGGCTACCGGACTTCGCGTTCATCCGCCCCGGGGTGGGGTACAGCGAAGAGCCCCCCGAGGACGTGGAGGAGGGCGACCTCTGGCTGGGACAGCTGGTGCGGGCGGTGGCCCAGAGTCGGTACTGGCGTTCCACCGCTATCTTCATCACGTACGACGAGGGCGGCGGCTTCTGGGACCACGTTGCGCCCCCGATCGTGACGCCCTTCGGCTACGGGACCAGGACGCCGATGGTGGTGGTGTCGCCCTTCGTGCGCCCGGGGGTGGTGGGGACGACCACCACCAACCTCTCGGTGCTCGCCTTCATGGCACACTTGTGGGGCCTGCCCCCCCTGGACGCCCTCGCGGCTCGTCAGAGCGACCTCGCCCAGGTGTTCGACATGAGCCAGCACCCCCTGCCTCCACCTCGATTGCCGCCGATCCCGCTGGATACGATCGACATCCTCGGAGCGAACACCCTGGCCGACCCCGGGCCGGTGGCACCCGGCCAGCCGCTGCGCCTGCACCTGCACCTGAACACGGCGGGACTGGTGCAGGATCCGCGGGGAACCGGGAGGGTGCGGCTCCGGTTGCTGCCTCCCGCCGGGGTCGCGGTGCCGCCGGGGTTCCCGCGGGTGGTCGACCTGACCCGCGGAGGCGGCGCGGTCACGGTGAGGCTGGCGATCGCGGGCTACTACCGCCTCCTCGCCACCGGGCCGCTGGGAAGCCGCGGCTGGCTGACCCTGGACATCGGGGTCTCGCCGCGAACCGCCCCCGACGGCCCCGCCGGCTGAGCCGGATCGCGGCCGGCGTCACCCATGCTCCCGGGTCTGGGGCCCCACCGCTCCGCCGCGCCCGATGGCGGCCGGAGCCCGCGCCCGGGAACCGGCAGGCGAGCGCCCCTGCTGATGCTCGCGGCCTATCTCGTCGCGGCGGTCGCGCTCACCTCGGCGGTCTGGTTCGGCCACGGTCGGGGCCTGGTCGGTGGTCAGCCGTCCGATGTGGTCCAAGCGACCTGGTTCCTCGCCTGGGTCGGCTTCGCCTGCTCCCACCTCCACGCCCCCCTGGTCACGGGCGCCCTCTCCCCCGCTGGCCACCCGATCTCCCTCATGTGGAACAACGCCGCTCCTTTGATCGGGGTGCTGCTGGCGCCGGTCACCCTCACCCTCGGCGCGGGCACCGCGTACGACCTGGGGATGACCGCCGCGTTCGCGCTGTCGGCCTGGACCGCGGCGATCGCGCTGGGGCGGGTGACCCGCCACTCCGCCAGCGCGTTCGTGGGCGGACTGGTGTTCGGCTTCTCGCCCTGGTCGATCGCCCAGGCGGCCGCCGGGCACCTCTTCCTTGTCAGCTTGTGGCTGGTCCCGATCACGCTCGCGGTCCTGGCCGAGGGGCTGGTCGGGGACGGGCGCCGGCCGCTCAGGGCGGGAGCGGCCTTCGGCGTGCTCGCTGCCGGCCAGCTCCTCGTCAGTCAGGAGATCTTCGCCGACCTGATGCTGCTCAGCGCGCTGGCGACCCTCGCCGTCCTGGTGGGCGCCCGGCACCGGACCGGCGGGGCCGGACGAGCGGTGGTGCCGGCGGGCCTGACGGCCGTCGTGACCTTCGCCGTGGCTGCCGCGGTCCCGCTGCTGGTCGCGTTCCACGGGCCGTCGATCGGGATCGTCCACGGCTTTCTCAACCCCCACCAGGACGTCGCCGACCTGGTCGGCCTGGCCGTGCCCCGCCCCGGCCAGCTGCTGGACCCGGCGGCAGCGAGCGCTGTGACCGCCCACCTCACCGGGTGGTTCGGCGAGGCGACGGTGTACATGGGGGTGGGGCTGCTGGCGGCGGTGCTCGGAACTGGGGCCCAGTGGCGACGCGAGCCGTGGGCGCGCGCGGGGCTCCTGCTCTTCGGGGCCGCGACCGTGCTCAGCCTCGGCCCCGACCTCCACGTCGCCGGGCGCGCGCTCCCGGTGCCGCTTCCCTGGATCCTGCTGCTGCACCTGCCGGTGTACCGCCTGCTGGTCCCGAGCCGAATCGCCCCCTTCGCCTATCTCGGCGCCGGGCTCTGCGCCGCCTTGATCTGCGACCGGCTGCGGTCCCAGCGCTCGGGCCTGCGGGTGCCGGCGGCGACCGCCGCGGCGGTCGCGATCGTGCTACCCCTGCTGCCCGCGGGCGCGCTGCCGCGACTGGTGCTCCCCATCCCCCGCTACTTCACCGGGGCCGGCGTCCGCCGCCTGCCGGTCGGCGCCGTGGTCGCGGTGCTCCCGCCTCCGAGCCACCTGGTGGGATTCGACGCGATGCTGTGGCAGGCGGTGGCCGGGCTCCGCTTCCGATCTCCGTGGGGGTATGCGATCCAGGCCGGCGCCGGCGGCGTGGCCACCGCCTTCGGGGGAGGCGGCGCCCTCCGCCGGGATCTGCTGGCCGCCGCCCGGGGCGCGTCCGTCAGCCTCTCCCCCGAGCAGCGCCGCCGGTTGCTGCGAACCCTGCGGCAGTGGGACGTCACGGTGGTCGTGGCCGGGCCGATGCCGGATCGCGCCGCGGTGCAGCAGCTGGTCGGTCGCCTGCTCGGGTCCGCCCCGCTCCAGGTCGATGGCGTCGACCAGTGGCGGGTGCCCGTCGGCCCCCGGCCGACCGCACCGATCTCGACGCTGGCAGATTCCGCCGCCCCGCGCTACGCTCGATGTGGGATCGCATCGGCTACCAGAAGGAGGGAGCCATGCCCAGCGCGTGGAGGTGGGCCGCCCTCACGGCGGCCCTCACGGTGATGATGCTGCTGGGCAGCCTCTGGTGGGGAGCAGTGGCGGTCGCCGCGGCCGCCCTGGTCGCCCACGAGGGCTCTCACGCGGTCGGGTTGCGCCTGGCGGGAGTCGAGGTGCACCCCTCGGTGCGCTGGCAGGGCGTCGGCTGGCGCTTCGATCCCAGCCGGGCACCGCTGCCCAGTCTGCTGCGGGCGTGGGAGCTCGGCCCGCTGGCGGAGACCGTGGTCTGGCTGCTGGGCGCGTTGCTGGTTCCCGAGATGGCATTCTGGCTCGTTTTGATCGCGGCGGCCCAGCTCGCCGCCAACTGGCTGGTGCCGGGCGGAGATGGATCCCGGGTGCGCCGCTGGCGCCTGCGCCACGAGCGCGCCGCCGCCACCATCAGGTCGCGCTGAGCCCGCTGGAGACCTCCTCGGACGCGCGCAGCACCCGCAGGATGTTGCCGCTGGCGAGCTGGCGCAGCTCCGCCGGCGACCATCGGCGCGACCGCAGCTCGTCCCAGAGGCGAGGATAGGCGGCGACATCGCCGAGTCCGTCGGGAAGCCGGTCGGTGCCGTCAAAGTCGCCGCCCACTCCGATGTGGTCGACTCCCGCCACCTGGCGCGCGTGCTCGACATGGTCGGCGACATCGGCCACCGTCACCGCCGGCGGAGGATGAGCGGCGGTCCACGCCGCGCGGGCACCCCGGGCCTGCTCCCCCTCCTCGGGCAGCCCGCTGGCGGCCAGCGCCTCATGCAGCCCGTGGCGCCAGGCAGCTGCCGACGGTGTCAGAAAGGCGGGGACGAACGTCAGCATGATCACACCACCGTTGCCGGCCAGCTGGGTCAGGAGCGCGTCCGACACGTTGCGGGGGTGGTCGCAGCGGGCCGCGCAGTTGGAGTGGCTGAAGATCACGGGCGCTCGGCTCGCCCCCATCGCCGCCTCCGCCGTCGCCGCGGCGGTGTGGCTGCAGTCGACCAGCATGCCGATCCGGTTCATCTCGGCCACCACCGCGGTCCCGAAAGCGGAGAGCCCGCGCAGTCGCGGAGTGTCGGTGGCGGAATCAGCCCAGGGGACGTTGCGATTGTGGGTGAGGGTGAGGTAGCGGACGCCGAGCCGATGCAGGCTCCGCAGCACCCCCAGCGACTCCCCGATGGAGTGGCCGCCCTCGGCCCCGAGCAGGGAGGCGATCTTGCCCTGGGCGATCGCGGCGGCGACCGCGGCGGCCGACCCCGCGAGCGCAAACGTCTCCGGATGGAGCGCCACCAGACGATGCACGAAATCAACCTGCTCCAGGGTCGCCAGGACCGCGGCCGGGCCGTCCAGCTCCGCAGGGACATACACGGACCAGAACTGGCCCCCGACGCCGCCCTGACGGAGGCGGGGGATGTCGGTGTGGAGCGACGGCAGCGGGCCGCCGGGATCTGCCCGGTCGAGGTCTCCTCCAAAGGCGGTCCGGTGCGCCCAGGCAAGGTCGTTGTGACCGTCCACGACCAGGATCGGGTCATCGGAGGGGAGCGGCGCAGACCCCGGCGCGGAGATCGGCGGGTCCCCGATCACCGGTCCCCAAGCGGCGCATCCACCCGCCCCACCCGGCGGGCAGGCCCGAGCGACACCCCGTTCGCCTCCGGCCTGCCTGACACGCGCGGCATCGTAGCCAAGCGGGGCGCCCCGGTCAAGCGGGCGAGCACCCGACGCGGGGACGGGACCTCAGCCGGTGGCGCCGGGGCCCGGCTGTGGGTCGCGCGCCAGCCCGACCAGCAGGGGTTGGAGGATCGCGAGCGGAATCCCCCGGTGACGGCGCAGGCTGATCGACTCGAACCTGAATCCCGCCGCCTCGATCACCCCGCGGGTGTCGCGGTTGGGGTGGCACCCGGCCGCGAGCAGGCGCCACGGACCCGCCAGCCGGTCCTGCCAGCGTGCCAGCGCCGGGTCGGCGGCGCGCACATGCTCCAGCACCAGCAGCCGACCGTCGCGCCGCAGCACGCGCCGTAGTTCCTGCAGCGCCTGGTCGGGCGACTCGATGGTGCAGAGCGCCAGGGTGACCACCGCCGTGTCGATGCTGGCGGAGGGGAGGGCAAGCCGCTCAGCGCGCCCCTGCAGCAGCTCGACGGGGAGCGACAGCCGGCGCGCCCGCTCCCTGGCCCGGGTCAGCATCGCCGCTGAGCGATCGACCAGGACCAGCTGGGTGACAGGGGGCACCGGGTAGTGCGGTAGGTTCGCCCCCGTCCCCGCGCCTAAGTCCAGGGTCCGGCCCCGGGCCGAGGCCAGCAGCTGGTGGCGCAGCCCGCCCAGCAGGCGCCGCTCTGGCCCGTCGGCAAGCCGATCGTACCCGAGTGCGGCCAGCCGGGCCCAGGGAGGCGGCGTCGCGATCGGCGTGGTCACCCAGGCACTCTCCGCCAGGGATGGTGTCACACCGGTGCCCATCGGCCGCTCGAGCTCCGGGCCGGAGCACCCGCCGCGCATGCCCGCGGGACCGCTGGCCGGCGCCGGCCCGGGGCGCGGGCGGAGCGCGCGGGGGCGGTCGAGCGGACCACCGCTCGGCTCCCATCCGTGAGGTGCCTCATCGCGCCGGGTGGGGCCGAGGTGGCGGGACCGCAAGGGGTGGCGGCGGGGGTCGCCCACCCCGACGACGCCCACCCGGGTCAGCCCAGCGGGTGCCCGCGACCCACCGGACCCGCAGGCCGGAGCGGACCAGAGGTCACCCCGATCCCGGCCGCGGGCCGGCTCGGCGGTGGACAATGGCACCCGACCATGGGACCCCGGCGAGGGATCGCGCCGGCGCAGGCCAGGTCTCCCCGGAATCCAGGAGGGCAGCCAATGGCAACACCGACCCCGATGCAGCTCGGCATGGTTGGGCTCGGACGGATGGGGGCGAACCTGGTGCGACGCCTGATGCGGGACGGGCACGCCTGCGTGGTGTTCGACCGCGAGCGCGACGCCATCGTCAGGTTGGAGGCGGAGGGCGCGACCGGGGCGCGGGGGCTCAGCGACCTGGTCGCCAAGCTGTCGCGGCCCCGGGCCGTGTGGGTGATGGTGCCCGCCGGCGAGGTGACGGGCACGACCATCGCCGATCTGGCATCCCATCTGGACGAGGGGGACACGATCATCGACGGCGGCAACTCGTACTACCGGGACGATATCCGGCGAGCCGCGGAGCTGTCCGGTCGCGGCATCCACCTGATCGACTGCGGCACAAGCGGCGGCGTGTGGGGGATCGACCGCGGCTACTGCCTCATGATCGGAGGTGAGGCTGACGTCGTCGGCCACCTCGAGCCCATCTTCGCCACGATCGCCCCCGGCCTCGCCGCGGCGCCCCGCACCCCCGGGCGGAAGGGTGCCGCCGAGCCGGCGGAGCAGGGGTACCTGCACTGCGGCCCCAACGGGGCGGGGCACTTTGTGAAGATGGTCCACAACGGGATCGAGTACGGGATGATGGCCGCCTTCGCGGAGGGGCTCAACATCCTCCGCCACGCGAACGCAGGCCGAACCCGGGGAGAGGCCGACGCCGAGACCGCCCCGATGGAGGAGCCCCAGTTCTACCAGTACCAGATCGACACCACTGCGGTGGCCGAAGTCTGGCGCCGGGGCAGTGTGATCGAGTCGTGGCTGCTGGACCTCACCGCCGCGGCCCTGGTGGCATCGCCGGACCTGGACGAGTTCGCGGGACGGGTCTCGGACTCCGGCGAGGGCCGCTGGACCTCGATCGCTGCGATCGACGAGGGAGTCCCCGCGCCGGTGCTCACGGGCGCGCTCTACAGCCGCTTCGGCTCCCGCGGGCTGGACGACTTCGCCAACAAGGTGCTCTCCGCGATGCGCAAGGGGTTCGGCGGCCACGACGAGAAGACGGCCTGATCCGGCGACCGATCCGGTCGCCCGCCGCCGGCCGCCTGGGGAACCCGGGATCGCGCGGGGGCGGCGGGCGACCCGACGCCGTGGGACCCTGGCAGAGCGGGCGGGCCTGGCGGCCACACGGAGGATGGATCCCGGGGTCGGCGTGACGGCGCGAGCGACCAGGGGCGCGGTCGGCTCAGGGTCCTCGGGGAGGTTCCAATTGGCGATCCCATATCGCGGCCCCCGCCCGCGGACCGCCCTGGTCCACCACCCTCGGGGCCGCCGCCCCCAGACCAGAGGGCATCGGCCGGTCATCGTCTCCGCGACCAGGGCGGGGTCAGACAGGAGTCACCAGCCGACCGCCGCTGCGGGCTCCGGCCACAGGGACGGTGCGAGCGGGCGCCCGATCCGTCTCGCGCCGTCACAGTGGGGAGCTGCCCGGGGATCGGCCGGTGCGGGCAGGAGAAGGCGGGTGGGCGGAGGTCGCCCGCACGAGTCGGCAATCTATCGTCACCACGCCATCCCGTCGGGCGGTCACGCAGCCTCCCCGGGGGTGGACATCGGACGTCTCGGTCGGGGGTCAGGCCCCGGACTGCACCCCCGTCTGATCGCGCCGCCGGCGCGGGCGGCCTGACCCGACTCGCTGGGCAGGGGGAGCGACCTTCGTCGCCTCGCTATGCCGCGGGTCGATCCCCGATGCCAATGGACCGGGGCGGCCTCAGCCTTCGATCATCCGGACCGGCAGCTTCGCCGGCTCGGCGAGCTTGGAGGACCGCGATGCCCCGTCCCCGCCCGCTCGGGCTCACCCCCATTCCCCCCACCGCCGTGTCCCATGGTCGACTGCGCGCTCCCGGTCCGAGGTGGCGGAGCGGTCCGCCAGGACTCCCGATGCGCCGGGGCGCGGTCGGAATCCTCGTCGCGGCAACCATCGGGCTGGCCCTCCTGCCCGCTGCGGCGGCGGCCTTCGGCTCGCGGGAGCTGACCACCTCCGCCCGGGTCGCCACGTCCTTCTGCGGGCGCATCCCACTGGCCCGCGTCTCCGCCGTCGTCGGGCACCCCGTCTCGCTCCTGCCCGAGGTGTCCGGGCGCTCCAGCCTCTGCATCTACCGCTGGGGTACGGGGGCGGCTGCCTTCGAGCATGAGGTGACCATCAGCCGCGTGACCAATACGGTCAGCAAGGTCTCGAGCCAGGAGCTCGAGATTGCCCGGCAGTACGCGAAGCAGCACGCGCACTGCGCCTTCTCGCGATTGCCCTCACTCGGCGCGGACGGCTTCGGGTTCCGATGTGCCTATGCCGTCTTCACCCTGAGCGGCGTCGGCGCCCTCAGAGGCACGACCGGGTTCTCGGCCGTGACCCTGGGTGCGCTCTCGGTCTCAAAGGAGGAGCAGCTCCTGAGACTAGGGTTCGCCGCCGGCTGAAGCACGCCCCGGCGAACCTCGGCGGCGCGGCGGCGACAGCCTCACCCCCTAGCGCAGGGGGAGCGCTCTCCGTCCGAGGGGGCCACGTCCTCGGCCGGCGGCGCTCCCGCCTGGGGGTGGCGGTTCGCCAAGCCGGCCCCAGCGTCTGCCCGCGCCGTCCGGTACGGCGCAGGCGATGGCGCAGCCGGTCACGTGTCCGTCCCGGTGCGGCACCTCGAAGCAGCCGATCACCCCCTCGCCGACCCTGGCCCGGTCGGTGAGGTCGGGACGTGGCATCTGCCACCCGGTGCAGCGCGGCGGGCGAGCCAGGGCATCGCCGCGGCGGACGCGATACCCTCACTGAATCGTGCCGTCGAGCCCGATGGTGCCGGAGCCCGGCCCGGATCCGCCTGCTGTGGCCCACCCCATGCCCCAGAGTTCCCCGCGGCGAGCGGCGACGGGCGGTCGCCAGCCGGATGCCGGGGTTGGGACCCACGGCCACGCTCACGCGGCCGGTGCGGCACCCGGTCACCCCCGCGGCATCGGTTTGCGGAATCACCACGGCGCCGGTGTTCCCCTGCGATGGCTGGAGTGCCCTCCGCCGATCCGCCACGGGGATCCAGGGCGGCCGCCCGAGACGGCGCGCGTTGACGCGATCCATCGCTTTCTGGACACCGGCCCGCAGCCCGAGGCCGACCCACGGGCATCCCGGCAGCCCTGGGTGTCAGGATCACGGGGACTCCCCCGACCATCACCTGCTCGGCACGTGGTCCCGACACCTCGGGCGGCCGCGGGGTCCGGGCGCGTCCCGGGGTAGCAAGGTGAGGCCCGGGATCACCCCCAGGCAGGATTCCCCAAGCGTAGGCAAGGACGCCACCACCGCAGCCCAGCCGCACCGACGCGCCGTGAGCAATGGCAGCAGTTGCTCGCGCCCGGTGATGATCGAACTGAGGGCGGGCGCGACGACTGGAGGTCGGTGAGATGCCTGCCTCCGACCGGGATGGGGCACCAGCCTCGGGCGGCAGGCCGAGCCCGGGCAGCCTTCGCAGTAGCGAGCGTGTGCTGCGTCCGGCCCGCGATCCCGTGAGGGGCCACCGGCTTGGCAGAGGTGCCGGGACCCCCTGACGTCCGCGGGCAGGCGTCTACAACGACGGGTCCTCACGATCCGGGGCAACGGACGGCCCCGGTCTGCGCTCCATCCAGCGCTCGGGGCTCTGCAGCGGCTCGAACCCGTGCCGTCTGTACAGCGTACGAACCGGTGCTGTCGCGAGCACCAGACGGGCATCCCGTATCGCTGGGTGGCTGATGGCAGCCTGGACGAGGAAGCTGCCCAACCCATCACCCTGATGGGCGGTGCTCACGAAGACATCGCTGAGCCAGCCGAAGGTGGCGAAATCCGTCACCCACCGTGCGAAACCCACCTGCTCCCCGCTGGGGGCGTAGAGCCCGATCACCAGCGAGTGATCGATCGACCGATCCACCACCGCATACGGCCGGCCCAAAGCCCAGTAGGCCTCCTGCGTCAGCCAGGCATGCACCCACGCCCGGTCGACAAGCCTGCGGTCATCGCTCGCCCAGTACCCGTCCGGGCCTTCCCACCTCACACTGCGCACCCCTTCGGGCAGCGTCCCGGCCCGCGCGGTCATCGGTCACGTCCCAGCGGACAAGTCGCCGCAGGTCAGCTCGTCGGCAACCCGATACGGCAGCGGGTCATCAACTCCGTCCAGGCAGGCCACCCCGTGGCGATCGCGGCCTTGCCAGTGCCTGCCCCAGGCAGCCCACACCTCATAGGCATCCTCCGCATCGCCATCCTACCGAAAGACGGACCCGCGTGATCGGCTGCGGCCGGCTACTCTCCGCGCTCTGCGCGCGGCCGCCAGCCAACTCCCTGGGACGATGGCGGCGGCCCCTCTTATCCCATCGCTCGTCGACTGGCCACAGCAGCAGGCAGCGTGACCACCCCTCCGGCCCAACACGTGATCGCGACAGGCCCCCGACGGCCGGCTCGTGATCGGCCCCTGGCGGGTCCGGCTCGCGGCCGACGGCGGGCTCCAGGTCCACGCCGTGCCGGGGATCTCCGGCGACCAGCTGCCCCTCCCGTTCGCGGGGGTGAGGGGCAACGGCTACAGCCCGGGGCGCTCCCGCGGACGTTCGACCCGCCGCCAGCCGACCCCACGCGCCCGCATGGCGTCGGCCAGCTCGGCGGCCGGGGGTACCGTGCTGATCACGAGGGCCCGCGTCTCCACCCCGGTCTTCGCCAGCGAGGTGGCACGGGCTCCGGCTCGCTCCATGTCGCTCCAGCCCGGCGTGATGGAGGCCTCCACGACACACCACACGGGGCTGGCCCCGTTGTCCCGATCCCAGATGAAGACCCCGTTCGCGACTTCGACCGCGTCCGCCTCCTTCTGGGTGAGGACCCCAGCGGTCTCGGCTGCCTCTAGGCGCGCGGCCAAGACGTCTGGCGGAGCGACATGCACCCGGGCCACTGGAGCCCCAATGGCCCCAGCCACCATCCGCGGGCGCACGGCCTGCCGGTCGTAGACCGCCCCACGCAGATCGCCCACGTACCCGTCGATCCGATCCACCTTCTCGACCACGCGATCGAGCCGCTGGACGAGCTGAGCGAAACGCTCCGGCAGCGCCAGCAGCTCCTCGGTGAGGAGTTCCCGCCGGAGGGTGTCGCGAGCCTCGGGGTTCGACCGGACCGCCCGGATCAGCGCGTCGAGATCGATCGCCATAGGGAGAGCATACGTCCCGCCGGATCGGCCCGCGAACTCGGGCCGCGTTCGCCAGGGGTGAGGCCGCAGCCTCACCCCTGGTGGACGGCTCGCCCCTGCCCATATGGGGCCATCGCGACGTCGGGAGATGCCGAGGTCGGGACGGCGGGACGGTCCCCGCCTTTCGGGGATCGGGATCGGCGAGACCCTGAGGGTGTTCCCCCCTCACGAGGAGCCTCCATGCCCGAGCCCATCCGCCCGACCGACCCTTACGCCCTCGACGTCGCCCTTATCGCCCGGACCCCCGACTGGCCCGATCCCGGCTCGCTCGAGTTCGTGTGGCACGGCGGCGCGTACATCGACGTCCGGCCCGCCGATGCCGAGACGGCGACCACCGTCATCAACGGGTGGGACTACGAGCGGGGCCGGCCCACCATCCGGGTCACCATCGCCGGCCTCCGCGCTCGGGTCGCCGCGTGGCTGGACGAGGTGGGAGCGGACGAGGCGTAGAGCGCATGCGCCTAAGCGCTCAACGGGCCACCCGGTCACGTTCCCTCGCCCACGGGCAGGTCCAAGGTCGGCCGGACCGCCCACCGCAACGCCGCCGGACGCCGGGCCGGGCGGACCGCCAGATGCAGCGGGGAGACCGCGTAGGTCGCCACCTCGGTGCCCATCGGCTCCGGGGTCGCCGCCGCTGATCGAAAGCCCATCGTCCGCCGGCCGTGCGGCCGCTCCCCCAGCCGCTCCGCCACCAGGGCCTCCGAGAGCCACACCACCCACCGGCCAGCCCCACGGGCGCCGCCTCGGCTCGGAGGCCATAGGCCGCCAGCAGCCGCGGCCACACGTGCGCCCGGGCCAGGGCCAGCCGCTCGGCAGGGGTCAGCGTCGGGACCGTGACCACCTCGCAGCGGTCGAGCAGCGGCGCGGGGATCGGCTCCCGCTCGTTGACGGTCAGCACGATCACCGCCGGGCTCAGGGCGAGGGGCACCCCCAGGTACCCAGTGGACTGCCCCGGGCCGTCCAGCAGCTCCAGCAGCACGGCCGCCAGCACCACCGGGGAGCGGCGGCCCGTCCCGCCCACCTGATCGACCTCATCCAGGACCAGGACGAGGGCGCGCGTCCCTGCCCGACGCATGGCCCGGACGATGGCGCCCGGCTCGGCCGACCGGTCGCTCCGAGCCGCCCCCACCCGGTAGACGTCATGCTCGGTCGCGGTCACGCGCGGGATCACCGCCACCGGCCGGGCCACGGCTTCGGCCACCACCTCGACCAACGTGGTCGTGCCCGTCCCGGGCTCCCCGACCCGCAGCAGCGGGCGGAGCCGTGCCCTGAGCGCCGGCCGGGCCACGTGGGCCAGCGCCCCCACGCGGTCGGCCCGGATCGCGTCCAGCTCGGGGTACCCGCCGCGGGTGGCCGTCAGGACCGCCGACGCCCACGCCCGGTCCACCAGCTCGGGGACCGCCGGGCCCCAGGGGATCGTCGCCACCACCCGACACCAGTCGCGAGCGTCGTCGGCCTCCCACGCCCCCCGTCCGCCGCCGCCCGTGCCCAGCTCCACAAGGACCGCCTCCGCCTCAGCGCGCACTGCCGTGGGCGCCGCGGCCACCGCCGTCCGGGCTCGGGCCACCACGTCGGTCGGCGCCGGGGCGGCATTGGGCAGGAGCACGGCGTCGAGCGCCAGGCGCTCGTCCTCGTCGGCGTCGCGTTCGGCCTCGGCCGTTCGGCGGCGACAGTCGCGGCAGGCGTCTGGGGAGATGCCCGGATGGAGCCGCGTGCCCCCCATGCAGGGTCGCTCGGGATCGGACCGGGGGTTCGCCATCCCCACACCGTCGGCCAGCGGCGGGCGCCGGAAATCGGCGTGCCCCCGCGGGCAGGGTGTGGACCGCCTCCCGTGGGCGGCGGAACCCTCAGTAGTCGAGAGCGGCGGGCCCCAGCTCGGGATCCGGTGACCCCGGCGGATGGTAGTCGTCGAGATCGGGCCCCTCGGCGGGCCCCCACGGCTCGGGCGGCGGGGGCGCGCTCGTCGCCCCAGGCGGCGGCGGCGGCGGGCTCGACCGGGCGTCTCGCTCCGCCAGTCGCGCCACCACCGCGGCCAGCTCGGCCACACGGGCGGGCAGGGCCAGCACGTCCGCGGGGAGGGCGGGAGGAGCCGGGGGCAGCCTCGGGTCCAGGAGGGCCACGCGCTCCGCCAACTCGGCGACCACGTCGGGCAGCTCCAGGAGCGCAGGAGGGATCGCTGACGACACCTCACCCTCTCCCCCCACAGGAGCTGGGGGTCGCTGGGGCCCCGGGCGTGTGGCGGGGAAACCCCCGACGGCGTGCGGGTGCCCCGCGTGTCGGGCACGGAACGCTTTCACCCGGCACGTCGCCGAGCAGACCTGCGCGCGGGGCGAGGGGAGCGGACCGTCACACACGGGGCACCGGCGCTCCGTCCCGACTGCGCCGTGACGCGACCGGTGCGGAGTGATGATGTCCGGCGGCGTGGTCATGCCTCTACCGTACCCCGTTTCCGTTTCACGCCCCGGAAACGTTTCGCGCCACGTTTCATGCCGCGGTCTCTCGGCTCGTGGGAGGCCGCCCGTTGGCGTTTCCAGGGTTCGGTCGGCTCCGTTGCAACGGCCTCAGCAGCCCCCCAGAACGCTGGCATCAAAGATGCGGACGGTCCCGCGGCTGTCCACCGGGTGTCCGACCGGCCCTGTTACGGTCGGCGCCTGACGACGGGGCAGCGGCCGCGTGCTGGCGACGACGCCGAGACCGGCCCGCGTGCTGTGGGGCGGGCCGTGTGATGTTCGAGTGGGCGGCGATCAAAGATCCCGGGTACTACCTCCGCTGTGTCGCCGCCAGGGCCACGCCGTCCGAGCTGGGCCTCCACCGTGAGTTCGCGCCCAACCGTATTGTCGCGTACGCGCTGGCGGACGGCAGCCAGGTCGCGCGCGCCGTCGTGCGTCCAGTTCGGCAGCAGGGGCCGGTCGCCGGGCTCCGCTGGGCCGACGGGTCGGGGGTAGCGCTCGACCAGGTGACGGCCGTCCGCACCGACGGCCGCATCACCGGCTACCAGCGGGCGGGTGGCGCCCCGGTGGACGCCGCGACCGTGCAGCACGTGACGGTCACGGCCCGCCGCACCGTGGGCTACCGGATCGGCTCCGGGCCGGTCCTCACCCGTGATCAGCTCCGGCCGGTCACCGCGGCGGAGGCCGGGATGGGGCTCGCCGGCCCCGACGGGCGAGCGATCGACCCGGCCACGGTCGCGATTCGGGACCGGGCCACGGGGCGGATTCTCGGCTACTACACCGCCTCGGGCGAGACCCCCGGCCAGTGGATCGGCCGTGGCGCCGCGGCCCTCGGGCTCACCGGGCTGGTGAGCCTCACCGAGAATCGCGACGTCTACGAGGCCCTGATGGCCGGCCGGGATCCCGTGACCGGCACCCCGCTCACCCGCGGCCAGCCCGGCGGCACGCGCGTGATGGGCCTCGACGGCTTGTTCACCACCGGCAAGTCGGTCTCCCTGCTCTGGGGGTTCGCGACGGACGACCGCGTGCGCGCAGCGATCGAGGCGGCCCACGACGAGTCGGTTCGGGCGGCCCTCACGTGGCTCGAGTCCCACGCCAGCACCACCCGCCGGGGCCACGCCTCGTCCGGCCCCGGTGACCCCTACCCCGAGACGATCCACGACGTCCCGACCACCGGGCTGTTCGCCGTGAAGTTCGACCACCGGACCACCCGGCCCACCGCGCAGTGCCCGTGCGGCGAGCCGCACCTGCACTCGCATGTCACCGTGATGAACCTCGCCCGGGGCGCCGATGGCCACTGGACCACGCTCGACTCCAAGCGGCTCCACGCCCTGGCCAAGCCCACCGCCTTCCTCGAGCAGGCGGAGTTCCGGGCCCGGCTCTCGTCGACGCTCGACGCGCTCGGGTACCACATCGAGTGGACCCCGCCGGTGAACGGCCATGCCGAGATCCAGGGTCTCGACCGCCGCGACTGGGTCGAGGCGTTCAGCCAGCGCACAGCCGAGGCCGAGGCGGCGTTGGACGCCAAGGGGCTCGCGGACGTGGTCGGCGCCGGCCCCAGTGCGGCCCGGGACCAGGCCGGGCATGAGACCCGGGCGGCCAAGGAGACCGGGCACGAGACCCCCGAGCTGCTCGCGTCGTGGGCCGGTCCCGGCGCCGCGGTCGGCCTCGGGCCCAAGCAGGCTGAGGTGGCGCTGCACCAGCAGCCACGGTCGACAGCCGAGGCCACCCTCACCCCCACGATGGCGACCACGCTCGCGGGCCAGCTCACCGCGCAGGCCAACGTGTTCGGGCTTGCTGAGGCGATCGAGGCCGTCGCCAACGCGGCGCGGCGGGGCCTGGCGATTGACCGGGCCGTGGAGCTGGCGCGCGAGCTGGTGCAGGGGGCGTCGGGCGAGATCGTCGCCCTCGGCGAGCACGCTCGACGGGCCATTCGCCTGGCCACCGGTCGACGCGTGACCTTTGCCCTCAGCGGCGAGCTGGGCACGGCCTATACCATGCGCGAGGTCCTGCGGCTGGAGCGCGGCATCGTGCGCGACGCCCAGCAGCGCCGGACCGCCGGGGTCGGGCTCGCCCGGCCGGAGGCTGTGATCGCCGCCCTGGCGGCCTACGACGCGGTCCACCCCGACGCCCCGCTCGGCGAGGACCAGGTGGCGGCGGTGGTCGGGCTCACGACGGACGGGGCCGGCCTCAGCATCCTCTCGGCCCCGGCGGGGTACGGCAAGACCACCGCGCTCACGCCGGCCGTCGCCGCGTGGCAGGCCAGCGGCGTCCCGGTCTATGCGACCGCCGTGATGGGGGCACGGGCGGCCGCGCTGGGCACGGGCATCGGGCTCACCGACCCCACGCGGATCCGGACGCTGGCGGACCTCTGCGCGTCGTGGCAGCGGCCGCGCGACGCCGGCCAGGAGCGCCTGCCCCACGGCGGCGTCGTCCTGCTGGACGAAGCCGAGGTGGTCCCGCTCCAGGACCCCGACCACCACGCCGATTGGGACACCCTGCGCCGCGCCGTCGCCGCCGTGGGCGGCAAGCTCGTCGCCGTCGGTGACGACTGCCAGCTCGGGCCGATCGGCCCCCGGGCTCCGTCCGCGGAGCTGATGGCCGTGGCGCCGACCTACGAGCTGCGGGAGAACCGCCGCCAGGTGGTGGCGTGGGAGCGCGCGGCGCTCGCCCAGCTCCGGGCCGGCCAGGTGGCCGAGGCGGTCGCCGCCTACGATCGCGAGGGGCACATCGTCTATGCCGCAGGCGAGACCCGGCAGGCCAAGGCCGCGCTGCTCGCCCAGGCGGCTCAGGACTACCTCGCGGCCCGGGACCGGGGCGAGTCCGTCGCTCTCATGGTTGCGACTCACCGCGACCGCACGATCTTGAATACACACATCCGGGCCGCGCTGGTGGCAAGGGGTGTCGAGAGGGGCGGGGTGGCGGCCAAGAGCATGCGGGTCGGCGAGCTGGAGGTCGCGGTCGGCGACCAGCTCCAGGCCCTGCACAACGACCGGCGACTCGGGCTACGGAACTCCACCCTAGTCCAGGTGGAGGCGATCGACCCCATGCGTAGGACGGCCACCGTCCGCCGGCCCGACGGAGAGGCTGTCGTGCTGCCACGGCCCTACCTGGCGACGTGGATCGCCCACGGGTACGCGCAGACCGTGCACCGGGCACAGGGCGAGACGGTCGATACCCCCCTCCTGGTCGCGGACCGCGCGAGCCTCGACAGCCAGTTCGGCTACACGGCGCTCACCCGAGGCCGCCAGCCGGCGACGCTCTACTTCGCCGGCCCCCGGCCCATCGACCTCGAGCACCATCTGCCCGCGGCGGACGCGCCCAAGCCCGAGGCGCAGCGGGAGCAGATCATCGCCGGGCTCAGCCGCGACCGAAACAAGGAGCTGGCGAGCGAGCTGATCGCGCAGCTCGACCGGGGCGACCGGGCCGGGGCCGAGGCGACGCTCCGGGTCACCGTGGACGCCACCCAGGCCGTCGCCACCTGGCAGGCCGCGGTCCTCGCGACCGACGCCGCCATCGAGCGGGCCGGGGCGGCCCGTGCGACGGCGCAAGCCGCGGGTGGGGCCTCGGCCGCCTGGCAGCGGGCCCAGGCGGCCGAGGCCACCAAGGTCGCGGCGGCTCAGGCCCAGCAGCGGGTGGAGGCCCGGGTCCCACCCGAAGAGCGCGCCGAGGCTTGGCCAGCGCTCGAGGCCGCCCGGGATGCCGCCCGCCAGGAGCGGGAGCGCCAGGCTGCGACGGCCCGCCACCAGACCGAGGCCGACGCG
>Ga0307373_10003196_pt1 | contig 28740 bp, 25 predicted proteins | sample OX2MG_FD_202534 | JGI IMG/M metagenome (GOLD analysis project Ga0307373, IMG submission 202534) | Soil microbial communities from Risofladan, Vaasa, Finland - OX-2 | ecosystem: Environmental > Terrestrial > Soil > Coastal area > Acid sulfate soil | place: Finland: Risofladan, Vaasa | collected... | reverse complement strand
GGGGGTGATCACTTCCTCCTTGAACCATCCCCACCGCCCGGAGTCGAGCTTCCGGTCGTGCCGGTCGATGGAGTAGGCCCCGCCAAGGGCGAGGAAGCGGACGCCTTGCCAGGTCCACCTCTGGCCTCGCGGAGCCCAGAGGATGCGGTCCGTGACCTCGACGAAGCCGTCCGGTCGGGCAGGGAGTTGGCGCAGGGCCTTGTGGTCCTCGTGGTTCCCATCCACGAAGATGACTTGCAGATCGTCGTCGTCGAGTTCGGCGCTGAGCCAGGCAAGGTAGTTCAGGCCCTCGCCAGTCAGAGGCCAGTACCCGAAGTCCCCGAGCTGAACGATGCCGTCCACCTGGTGCTCGCGCGCCGCTGGGAGCAGGACGTTCTTCCAGTGCAGGTAGTTGCCGTGGGTGTCGCCCGCGACCAGGAGGCGGGTCGGATCACTAGGGAGGGGAGAGGGCATGAGATGAAGGTACCTCTCTGGCCAGTCCCGAAAAGTCCTGGTTCGGCTAGGCGGGGCCGGAAGTGGCCAAGTGAGGCAACTCACGTCCCAAACGAGGGTAAAATCAAGTGACGCAAACAAATAAGGCGGCGTAGCCCCTGGAAGGCTCGCTGTGCATTCCGGTCCTATGCCGACCTCGCGTTTATGCCGACTTGAGGACACTGGTGAGTTCGGAACTGGGTTTGAACGCGGCATAATCGCGGACCCCTGACCGATGCTTCCCCTCTCGGAGCCTGACTGAAGGCTACAGAAAGGAGGTTGCGATGGCGGATGAGACAGTTTCGGTCAGAGTTGTCGGTCCATTGGAGGAGTACGCCGCCAGCTTCGCTGAGAACCTGCGGCGGCAGGGATACCGCGAGAACACGGTGCGCAGCCATCTGCACTTGGTGGCCCATTTGAGCCGTTGGCTCGACGGTCAGGCCCGCGGGGTCGGAATGCTGACTGGAGTGGAGGTGAACCAGTTCCTTAAGGTACGGCAGCAGGCGGGGCACGGGAGCTTGCGCAGTGCGCGAGGGTTGATGCCGTTGCTCAACCACCTGCGCGGTCTGGGGGTGGTGCCAGAGTCGCCGCCACCGCTGAAACGGGCCGTGGACGCGCTCCTTGATCGGTATCGCGGCTACCTCGTACAAGAGCGGGGCTTGGCAGCGCTGACCATCACCAGCTATGAGAGGGTGGCCCGCAAGTTCTTGCGAGAGCGACTGGCTGGGGACGACCTCGACCTCAGCGGCCTGAGTGCGGCTGAGGTGACGCAGTTCGTGCTGGCTGAAAGCCAGTGCCATTCGGCGGCATCGGCCAAGTGTTGGGTCACGGGGCTGCGCTCCTTGCTCCAGTTCCTCTATCTGGACGGGCAGACGCCTCCGCTCATGGGCGCTGTACCGGCGGTGGCCAGCTGGCGCGGAAACTACCTGCCCCGGGCGCTGGATGCGGCCCAGGTGATCCGGCTTTTGGATAGCTGTGATCTCAAGACCACAGTCGGCCAACGGGACCTGGCAATACTGACGCTGCTGGTGCGGCTTGGACTGCGTGGAGGTGAGGTGGCTGCGCTCCAGTTGGACGACTTCGACTGGAGGCGAGGCGAGGTCATCATCCGGGGCAAGGGCGACCGCCAGGAACGTCTGCCTCTGCCTGTCGACGTCGGCGAGGTGGTCAGCGCCTACCTCGTGAACGCCCGGCCGACCATCGAGTGCCGCCACCTGTTCCTGCGGGTGCTGGCTCCCAGCGGCGGCATAACGGTCGACACCGTTAAGTCCGCTGTCAGAGAGGCCTGTCGCCGGGCGGGCATTCATCGGGTTGGGCCCCACCGTCTCCGGCACACGGCCGCCACCGACATGCTGCGCGCGGGAGCGTCGCTGTCCGAGGTGGGCCAGGTGCTGCGCCATCGCGACCTGGCCACCACGGACATCTACGCGAGGGTCCACCGGACCTCGCTACGCGAAGTCGTCCGACGCTGGCCGGGGGTGGTCGCATGAGCGGGCTCCCCCAGGCAGCGGAAGAGTACTTGGCCATTCGGCGCCGCCTCGGCTACAAGCTCAAAGGTGCCGACCGCCTCCTATCCGACTTCGTGGCCCATCTGGAGCGAAATGGCTCCAGCATCATCACCACCGAACTGGCACTGGACTGGGCGCGGCAACCGGCGGGCGCAGCGCCTAGCAGGTGGGCGCAACGGCTGACGGTGGTACGCGGATTGGCCGGGCACCTCCACGCCATTGATTCCTGTCATGAGGTGCCGCCAGCGGATCTCTTGCCGAGGCGCCCAAAGCGAGCCACTCCCTACCTCTATGGAGAAGGGGATGTCCTGAGGCTGATGGCCGCCACCAGAAAGCTATCTCCGCCGCTACGAGCAGCTACCTACGAAGCATTTGTCGGCCTGCTCGCCACGACAGGTATGCGGGTGGGCGAGGTCATCCACCTCGACCGTGCCGACCTCAACTGGTCCGAGAACCTGCTGGTCGTCCGCTCCAGCAAGTTCGGGAAGAGCCGTGAGGTCGTCCTGCACCCCAGCGCAGTGGCGGCGCTGCGTACCTACGACGGCCGGCGGAGGCGGTTCTGTCCGCGACCACGCACACCCGCCTTCTTCGTCTCAACCTCTGGCACACGCCTGTTCTACCAAGACTTCCACCGCGTGTTCACGAGGCTGCTCAGGGATGCTGAAATCGAGTGGCTCCCCACTCGCTCCCATCCCCGCCCCCATGGCCTCCGCCACACCTTCGCGGTCAACACCCTGCTCGATTGGTACCGAGCCGGGCTTGACGCCAGCAGCCGGATGCACCTGTTGTCCACCTACCTCGGGCACACCAACCCAGCCGACACCTACTGGTACCTGTCTGCGGTGCCAGAGCTGATGGCCTTGGCAGGCAAGCGCCTTGAGAACGATATGGGGGAACTGCCATGAGCCTAATCGCACCCACCCTGGAAGCCTTCTTCAGCGAGCGCCTGGCCAAGCAGCGACTGGTCAGCTCCCACACCGTGGCTGCCTACCGTGACACCTTCCGGCTGCTGCTGGTCTTCTGCCGCGAGCGGACTGGCAAGGCTCCCAGCAAGCTGGCTTTCGAGGATGTCGATGCGTCTCTCGTCAGTGCCTTCCTGGAGCACCTTGAGAACAACCGCGGTAACAGCGTCGTGACCCGCAACGCCCGCCTCGCAGCTCTCCATTCCTTCTTTCGATTCTCTGCCTACCGTCACCCCGAGCACGGCGCCCTAATCCAACGCGTTCTCGCGATCCCCCACAAGCGTTTCGAGCGGACCCTCATCTCATTCCTCGAGCGCCCCGAGTTTGAGGCCATTCTCGCCGCTCCCGACCGCTCAACCTGGGTCGGACGCCGTGACCACGCCCTGCTCCTGCTCGCCCTCCAGACTGGATTTCGCGTCTCCGAGCTATCCGGACTGCGACACCAGGATGTCGATCTCGACCACGGACACTACGTGCGCTGCACCGGCAAGGGGCGCAAGGAGAGGTGCACGCCCCTCACGGCCCAGACCGTTGCAGTGCTCAGGCTGTGGCTTCGAGAGTGCACCGGCAGTCCCACCGACATGATCTTCCCATCCCGCCACGGCGGCCGCCTCAGTTCCGACGCGATCCAACGCCTGGTCGCCAAGTACGTCCAGCTCGCCAGCCACCAGTGCCCGTCGCTGCGGGGCAAGTCGGTCACCCCTCACGTGCTCCGCCACACCAGCGCCATGAACCTGCTCCACAGCGGCGTCGACACCACAGTCATCGCTCTGTGGCTGGGCCACGAAGGCGTCCGAACGACCCAGATCTACCTCCACGCCGATCTCGCGCTCAAGGAGAGGGCACTCGCCCGCACCGCACCGGTGGACACCAAGTCTGGCCGGTTCCGCCCCCCCGACTCCCTGCTGGCCTTCCTGGAGAGCGTGTGATTATGCCGCGTTCAAACCCAGTTCCGAACTCACCAGTGTCCTCAAGTCGGCATAAACGCGAGGTCGGCATAGGACCCGGATTTCACAGCTCGCCGCCGGGCCAAGGAGATGACCGCTCCATGACAGAGCCAGCTTACACGGACGAGGCGGACGACTGGGAGTATCAGCAGTTTGGGCCGGCCGAGGCATCGGAGCCCGCCGCTTCGGGGTATATCGAGTTCGACAGCCGGAAGCCGAACGAGATGAGGCGCAAGCTCAGCGGCCTCGTAAAAGTTCGCCGCGTGATCCGGCCCTCGGCGGAGGTGCGGCGCCCGACCGTCGGAGACAAGCGCCTCCTTGAGGTCGATGAGGTCGATAAGGACGGCGAGGTCAAGGTTCGGCGGTGGATGCACGAGACACTGTTTGTGCCGTTGATGGTCAACGGTCGCTCGACTGCCGAACTGGCTGGTGCGCCCGCTCACCAATTCGCGTCGTGGCAACAGGACGGCAAGGTCTCGAAACGCGACGCCGCCAGGCACCAACAGTTCGACTCGCCATGGTCGCTAGAGCACCTCGCGAATCGCGAGATCGTGTGGCACATGACGCAGGAGTTACCTCCCGAGGCAGGTTGGCGCGACCGGTGGGATGCCCTCGGCGAGGGGCGAAAGCGCCAAGAGCACATCGTCGCGGCGCACCTTGAGCTGGCATTCGAGCTGCTCGCCGTCCGCAAGTAGTGGGCCGTCGCGGTAACGGGGAGGGGTCTATCTACCGCCGGGCGGGGGATGGTCGGTGGGTGGCGGCGATCACCTGGCCGACGGGTCGCCGCCAGAAGTGGTACGCGAAGACCCGGACCGAGGCGGCGGCAAAGCTGGCTGAGGCTGTCCGGGCTCAGGGTGTGGATCGGTCGGGTGCCGGATTCCGCCTGCGGACGGACGCGTTCTTGGCGCAATGGCTGGAGGGGGTCAAGCCAAGGCTCGGGCCGAGGACGTGGGTGCGGTACGAACAACTGCTTCGCATCCACGCGGTGCCGGCCATCGGCCAAATCCCCCTGGCGCGTCTTGGCCCTCGGGACCTCCAGCTTTGCTATGCGGCGGCGGCGGGTAAGGGGATCAGCTCGTCAACCGTTCACCGTCTGCACTCGGTGCTGCACAAGGCCCTCAGGCAAGCCGAGCAGTGGGAACTCGTGAGCCGTTCCGCCGCCGCCCTGGTGGAAGCGCCTCAGGACGCCCCGAGCGAGATGTCCACGCTGGACGCGGAACAGGTGCAGCGTCTCCTGACCGCCGCGCAAGGCAACCGCCTGGAGGCCCTGTACGTGCTCGCCGTGACCACTGGGATGCGGCAGGGGCAGCTGCTCGGCCTGCGCTGGCAGGACGTGGACCTCGCCCACGGATCGCTCGCCGTGGTCCGGAATCTTCAGCCGCTCCCTGGCCTTGGTCTGACCAGCACGAAGCGGCAGAAGACGGAGAAGTCGAGGCATCGGGTCGAGCTGGGAGTCTTGGCGGTCGAAGCCTTGCGGGCTCACAAGGCGCGTCAGGCTGATGAGCGGGGCATGGCTGGGGACGCCTGGGAGGACCACGATCTGGTGTTCCCTCACTTCCTCGGCGGCCCGATGAGTAGGACCCGACTGGTCCGCCAGGGGTTTGAGCCGCTGCTGAGGGCTGCGGACCTGCCCCGAATTCGGTTCCACGATCTGCGCCACACTACGGCAACGCTTCTGCTGAGCCAGGGCGTTCACCCGAAGATCGTCTCCGATCTGCTGGGCCACTCGACCACGGCGATCACCCTCAACACCTACTCCCACGTCACTCAGACCATGAGCCGGGCGGCGGCGGACACCCTCGACTCGCTGCTCCAGATTGCTCCAGCGGAAGGCCCGGCTTGAGCTCGTTGCTCCACTACTGCTCCACAAACGCCTTGAGCTGGAACCCGGTGTGGCGTCGTCAGCCATTAATCGAGATCAAACTGGGGGTACCGGGGATGGGAGTCGAACCCATACGCTCTTGCGAGCTGCGGTTTTTAAGACCGCTGCGGCTACCATTACGCCACCCCGGCGCGACTACGATTCTGTTGCTGCCCCACCGCAGGTTAACGCTCTTTGGTCGGCCTGACGGGGTGCTCGGAGCGTAAGTAGAGGAGTGGGCGAGGTGGCCGAGCGCTTGGGCCCTAATCTGCTCAGCTGGGCGAGTGACTTGGACCTGGCCACGCGTGACCAGGCGCTGGCGCTCTCGCGGTCACCTGCGGTTGTCGGCCACGTCGCGCTCATGCCGGATGCCCATCTTGGCGTAGGTGCCACCATCGGGACCGTGCTGCCAACCAGCACCGCCATCATTCCGGCCGCCGTCGGGGTGGACATCGGCTGCGGCATGGCGGCCTGTGAGACCGACCTGGTGCCTTCCGACCTGCCGGAAACCTTGGCTCCTTTGCTCCGGGAGTGGCGGCAAACGATCCCATCAGGGGTGGGCGAGGGACATGATGACCCGCAGCCGGGCTTCACGGCCTGGCTGCAGGCCCAGGCCGACATTGGCCTCGACGCCGGCCAGCTGCGACGCGCGGCCGTCCAATTCGGAACTCTGGGGAGCGGCAACCACTTCGTCGAGGTAGCGGTCGACGAGCGTGATCGGGTGTGGATTTTGCTCCACTCTGGGTCCAGAGGCATCGGCAATCAGCTGGCCCAGGCAGCGATCCGAGAGGCAAAGCTGCTGGCCAAGCGCTGGCTGATCCCTCTTGAGGACCCGGATCTCGCCTACCTGGTCCAGGGCGATTCCGCCTTCGACGCCTACCTGGCTGCGCTGCGCTGGTCCCAGGCCTATGCCGCCGCCAACCGGGTGCAGATCCAAGCCCAGGCGGTCTCATCCCTGCTGCGGATCGTCGGCAAGGGACAGGTCACCGACACCATCAACTGCCACCACAACTACACCGAGCGCGAGCATCACTTGGGCCGCGACCTCTGGATAACTCGCAAGGGGGCGATTCGGGCCCGGGTGGGAGATCGAGGGATCATCCCAGGATCGATGGGAACGGCCAGTTACATAGTCGGGGGATTGGGCAACGCGGCCAGCTATCAGTCCTGCTCCCATGGGGCCGGGCGACGCATGTCCCGGACGCGAGCCCGCAAGGAGATCCCTGCAGACGACCTGCGGCAGATGATGCGCGGGAGGGAGTGGTTGGAGGAGGAGGCAGACCACCTGGTTGACGAGGCGCCGGCGGCCTACAAGGACATCGACCAGGTGATGGCCGATCAGGCCGACTTGGTGAAGGTGGTACACCGGCTGAGTCAGGTGCTGAACTACAAGGGGTTCTGAGGCGGCCAGCCCGAGCGGCCCTCGCGAAAGAGTCAGCCGTTCGGAGTCCCGATCGGGCCGGGCCCCGCGCCAGACCCGATCGCCATTCCGTCCGGCGGGGCGAGAGCCACCTCGGCCCTGGCTGAGCTTGAGAAGATGCCCCTGTCGGAGTCGTCCTGGGCTGAGGGAGGGGGTTGCCGCAGTGGTCTTTCTGTTTGTGCTGACCGCCGGGTCTCGCACCGAAGCGGTGGAGACGGTGGCCGAGCTGGCCGCCAGCGCCCGCGCCCTGGGACACAGCGTCGAGGTCTTCATGGCCGGGGACGGGGTTGCCCACGCCGGTGCCCTGGCCGGCCAGATGCCGGTCACCGTGTGTGAGGCGGATCTGCGCTGGCGGCAAACCCAGCCGCCGGAGATTCCGGGCGTGAGGCGAGGCAGTCTGGTGGATCTGGCCAGGCAGTGCCGCGACGCCGACCGGGTCATGGTCTTCTCGTGACTTGTGGGTCGGACGAGGTGGTAGTCCTGGCCCGGGGCGGTCTAGCCGACGAGGCAGCTCTGCTAGCCATCCGGGTGGCCCTGGCAATTCCCTTGGGCGGGTCGCGGGTCAGACTTCTCCTGGCCGGTCCAGCTTCCATGCTGGGCCTGCTCGAGGCCCCCCGTATCGGCGCTCGAGGTTCTCAGGTGGATCGTGAGATGGAGGCGCTGATCAACGACGAGGAGGCCCCGGTCGCCGTGGAGCGCGAGTCTCTGACCGAGCTGGGATGCTTGGATCGCCCGCTTCGGCGGGGGGTGAACTTGGTTTCCAGAGCTGAGTTGGAGGATGCCTGTGGTCGAGCCCGGCACTGCCTGGTCATCTGAGCCTCCGGGCCCGGAGCCCGAGCTCCACCTGGTCACGCGTTTGGCCGATGCGCGCGCCTGGTCGATGTGCGCCAGCCGCCAGGCCGCCGGGGCCCGGGTCCGGGTGGTACTTCTCCACGACGCGGTGCTTGAGACCGAGGCGGGGATTCGCCGCCACCTCGGCCTTCCCGATTCGGCGCCGGTGCTGGTGACCGTGCTCGCCTGCGCGCGCGATGCCGTCGGCCGGGGGGTGGGGGAGCGATGGGCACTGGTCGACTATCTCGAAATCATCAGGCTCAGCGCTGAGTCCCAGCCACTGATCTGCTGGTGACGAAGTGAGCCGGCGCCCTGGTGAGGACCTGCTGTCGGACTCGGAGATCGAGCGCTACAGCCGCCAGCTGCTGCTGCCGGGGATGACCGAGGCCAGGCAGCTGCGCCTACGCCGGGCGACCGCGGTGGTCGTTGGATGTGGCGGCCTGGGGGGCCAGGCCGCCCTTTATCTGGCGGGAGCCGGGGTGGGCCGGCTGCGCCTGGTCGACCCTGACCGGGTGGCGCTCGACAACCTCCATCGCCAGGTGGCATTCCGCGGCGCCGATCTCGGCCGGCCCAAGGTGGTCGCCCTGGCCGAAGCGCTCTCTGCTCGCAACCCCCAAATCGAGATCGAGCCAGTGGGCCGGCCCCTGGGCGAGGAGTCCGTTGGCGAGCTGCTGGATACCGCCGATCTGGTCCTGGAATGCAGTGATGACCCCTTGTCCAAGTTCACGGTCAACGACTGGTGCGCCGGCCACCACATCCCCCTGGTCGTGGGCGGAGCGATCGGCTTCTCTGGTCAGATCGTGTTGGTGAGCCCGGGGTCTCCGTGCTACCGATGCCTTTTCCACAGCCCCCCTGAGGGTGCCACCCGCACCTGCCGGGAGGCCGGGGTGATGGGACCGCTGGTGGGGGTGGTGGGGGCGCTGCAGGCGCTGGAGGCGATCAAGGCATTGGCTGGGCTGGCTTCCGGAACCCGCCAGGGGAAACTGGTCGACTTCGATGGCCTGACCGGGCGATGGCGCACCATCTTCTTCGACCGCGATCCCGGTTGCCCCGCCCATTCGCCGTAACGGTCGCCTCCAGCCATAATTGGCGCGTGCCGCGTCAGCCCTCAAGCCTTGGCCGGCTCCGCTCGGAGATCTCGGCCCCCGGCCGCCGGTTGGCTCGGCCCGACTCCTGGGTGGACCCGGAGCCGCGAGGTTGCGACTTCAGATCCGTCCCGGCTCGAGTCTCGGAGCTTGGACGGCGGGGCGGCATGGTTGGTTGGAGCGAGCTGGGATGGGAGGGGTGAGGGTGGACACAACACTGGTCGGCATCTTTGGCGGCTCCGGCCTCTATCAGCTGTTGGACGATGCCCGGGAGGTTGTTATCGACACTCCCTTCGGCCCTCCCAGCGACAGCCTCTGGATCGGGGATGTGGCCGGCCGCCAGGTGGCCTTCATGCCCCGCCATGCCCGGGGTCACACCATCCCTCCCCACCGGATCAACTACCGGGCCAACCTTTACGCGATGCAGAAGGTGGGGGTAACCAGGGTTCTCGGTCCCTGTGCCGTGGGGTCGCTGCAGCCGGAGCTGGCTCCGGGGGACGTGGTGATCGCGGATCAGTTTATTGATCGCACCTGGGGCCGCCCGGACACATTCTGGGAGGGCCCGGTGGTGAACCACCTCTCGGCTGCCGATCCGTATTGCCCTGAATTGGGGAGGCTGGCAGCTGAGGCCAGTCGGGGACAGGGGGCTCGGGTGCACCACGGCCAGACCATGGTGGTGATCCAGGGGCCGCGCTTCAGCAGTCGAGCGGAGTCCCGGTGGTATCGGGGTCAGGGTTGGGGCATCATCGGCATGACCGGATACCCAGAGGTGGTCCTGGCTCGGGAGCTGGGCCTCTGCTACGCCTCGGTGGCGGTTGTGACCGATTACGATTCCGGTCTTGAGGGCTCGCCCCACATCCAGCCCGTGAGTCATGAGGAGGTCCTGCGCGTGTTCGCCGCCAACGTCGACCGCCTGCGGGCCCTGCTGCTGGCACTGGTCGGGTCCCTCCCGGACAGTCCGGGCTGCCAGTGCCGCCGGTCCAGGCTGGCTCCCGAAGTTGGTGTGGCTTGAGCGCGGATACCTCGGGCCCCGTCGCTCCCAGCGCGTTGGGAGCTCGCCATCGCGTGCTGGCCTCGATGGAGATCTGGCGTCGGACCCGGGTGATCCTGATCTACGCGGCGCTGGTGATGCTGGTGGGGGAGGGCATCACCGTGTTCGGGGGCCACAAGTTCGCCCCCAGCTATGTGGCGGTGGCGGTCCTGCTTCTGGCCCTCGCGGCTGCCATCTATTGGCGTCAGCGTACCCACTATGTGGAGGTGGGCCAGGATGGCCTGCTGTTGCATACCCCTTTTCGGAGCGAGGCTCTTCCCTACGAAGCGCTGCGGCAGTCCCGTTGCCAACCCCTGCGGGTCTTCTTCGACGCTCCCACTCGGCGCGACCTCCTGACCGGTGGCCTGCGACGGTTCGCCGGCACTCAGGCTTGCATCGTGCGAGCCGAGCTGAGCCATGAGGAACTGCTCCAGGCCGGGAGGCTGTTGGGGCGCCGGACCGTGCTGGATCAGGACCTGATCATGCTGGTGGAGCACGCCGAGGCCCTGGATCGCGCCCTCCAGACCAGGATCCGGCGCCGGCCCCCGACGGCGGCCGCCAAAGCCCCACGGCGGAGATGAGGCTGCCCCTCTCGACCGCTGTTCGGCGAGAGGGTCCCTGGGCGCTTGGCGCCGCACTTGTCTTCGCCCTCGTCAGCGTGGTTTTGCGCTGGCCGTTGAACCCCCTGGTGGCGGTGACCATGATTGGGGCGGTCTGGGGGGTTTCGCTGCTGCTACGACGCCACCGGGGGCTGACCGGCGTCGACGGAGTTGACTGCGTGATCGCCGGGATCCTGATCGCGGCCGCGCTGGCGGTGCGGCTGGCGAGCCCCATCTACCTCGACTTCCTCCAGGGCAATCTGAGCCCGGTGAGCACGGTGCCGGCCCCGGCCGGGGTCCACCGCCCGCCCACTCACGACGTCTTCGGGATCGGGGCCTGGGGCCTGGGCTACCCCTTCAACAAGAGTGGCTGCACCGATGCCCCGGTGGGACCTCACAACACCGAGAAGTACACCTGCGGCTACGTGTTCGACGAGGTCTATTTCCCGGTCGATGCCCTCAAGAACCTCAAGGGGATCGACTACTTCGATCCCGAGCCGCCGCTGACCAAGCTGGTCATCGCGGGCGGGATCAGCTGGCTGGGCTTCAATGCCTGGGGCTGGCGGATCATGTCAGCGATCCTGGGCAGCCTGGTGGTCGGGGTGCTCTACTTCATGGCCCGGAGACTCTGGCACCGGAGCCGGGTCTTTCCCACTCTGGCCGGGCTCTTCCTCAGCCTGGATGGATTGGAGTTGGTGGAGTCACGCACCGGCGTGATCGACGTGATCGCGGTCTTCTTCGTAATGCTGGCCTACTGGATGTTCCTCCTCCATTGGCACGCCCGCACGCCCCGTCAGTGGCGCTGGACGTTGTATCTGACTGCCCTCGCCTCCGGCCTCGGGCTGGCCGCCAAGGCGGATGTCATTCCCGCCGTACTGCTGATGGTGGCTTTGCTCCTTGGTCGCTGGGCGAGGCCGCACCTGCGTCTGCGCTGGCGCCGCCCCGGCGGCCCCGGCTGGGTGGTGCCCCCCGCGAGTGACGACCCGGTGGAGGCGGCCCGGCGGACGATGGTCGCCAAACTCGCCTGGTCCTGGCATTACCTGGCCGCCGGTCTGCTGATCCTCTGCATTTTCTATGTTTCCTTCTTCCGCTACTGGACCATCTCCCACAGCCTCTACGTCAACTTCGCTGACACTCACGGACCGACCGTCAGCTGCACCGGCTTCGTGGCCAAGGCCTCGGTGTGCGATCTGCCCGTGGCGATGCCGCTGCGCGAGGTCCGCCTGGGACCCGCCGATGTCTGGCTGCCCACCGGCTTCAATCTGGTCCAGTCGCTGGCGGACGTGGAGTGGAACAGCCTGGGCAGCCTGAGCTACCAGGCCACCCTCAAGGCCACCCATCCGTTTGCCTCGCCGTTCTACAGCTGGCCGCTGGACGCTCACCCAGTTCTTTTCTACGCCACCTACAGCGGCAACGGGGTGAGCACGGTGGGGGGCCAAACCGTGTCCAACTACGCCTGGATCTCCGACATGGGTAATCCAGCCATCTTCTGGTTGGGCATGCTGGCCCTGGCCTGGTGCCTGTACCTGACGGTCCGGCGCCGGGACCGAGTGGCCCTGTTCATCCTGATGGGTTTCCTGTTCGACTGGCTGGTGCTTTGGTCTTGGCCGTCGCGGATTCTCTTCTTCTACGAGTTCATTGAGGCTTTGCCCTTTGTCTGCCTGGCGCTTGCCTACGCTTGTACCCGGCTCTTGGAGCGGCGGATGGTGTTCCAGGCCGGCCGGCTGCGGCTGGGGTCTTACAGCCTGGCTCCCATCTCTGGCGCGGTGGTGCTGGCGGTGGTGCTCTGCTTCGCCTACTTCTACCCGCTCTGGACCGGACAGCCAATTCCCTCCAGCGACTTCTTCCAACACATCTGGATCCCGGGCTGGTACTGATAACTGGTGCTGCAATTGGCGGCCTACTGGCTGTTGGTGATGCTGGCGGGCCTGGCCGCGGTCGACCTGATCCCCCATCGATGGGCTGGCCTGGAGCGGCTGGCGGCCGCCCTGGCGGTGGGCCTGGTCGGCTCGACCGCGGTCAGCTTCGGTCTTTCTCTAGGGATGGGCCTGGGCGTGGCCGCGGCCCTGGGCGGGCCCACCGCGCTGCTGCTGGTGGGCCTGGGCTTGGGCTGGCGGCGGTGGCGGAGCCGGTTTGGGATCGGCCCAAACCGATGGTGGGGACAGCTGAGGGAAGTCGGGTGGAGTGTCCCGACGAGGTGGGGCGTCGCGATCGCAATCCTGCTCGGGATAGGCCTTTGGCTGGTCTACGCCCACACCCTCCAGCCAACTCCGAGCGGGACCCTGGTCGCGAGCGCCAACGTCTGGGGCGACTGGTCGGTTCACGCCAGCTACGTCCAGAGCTTCCACCTCGGCCACAACCTGCCCCCTCTCGACAGCCTGGAGTCCGGGACGCAGATGCGCTACCCATTCCTGGTCGACTTCCAGCCAGCCCTGTTGGAGGCCCTCGGCCAGAACCTGTATGGGGCCCTGGACATGGCGTCCCTGGCGATCAGCTGGGCTGCCGGGATGCTGGTCTGGCAGCTGGCGCTGCGGGTCACCCGGCGGCCCTTGGCGGCCACGGTCGCCCTCTCGCTGGTGCTGTTCGGCGGAGGGCTGGGATTCGTCGGCGCCTACGCTGACGGGTGCCAGCAGCTGGCCCACACCCAGGCCGGCTTCGACGCTGCCGCCTGCACCCACCTGAGTTCGGCGACTCCGGCAGCTGTGATCGGGTTTGTGGGCCACCTTCCCACCGAGCTGACACACCTGCCGCGGGCCTATGACGGCCAGGGGTCGGCTCCGGCTGCATTGCCGGACCTGCAGTGGTACGAGCCGCTGCTGGCCTACTGGATGCCGCAGCGCGACTTCGCCTTCGGGATCGCCATGGTGGCGTTGCTGGCGGGGCTCTTGTGGGAGGCTGCCCGTCGCCCGCGCCGGGGCCTCTTGATCGGGGCCGGCGTGCTCGGGGCGACACTGCCTTTCTTCAATCCGTTCGGCTACATGGTGGTCGGGTTGCTGGGCGTGTGGTGGCTCGCCCGGCGGGGCCAGCTCGGTCCCCTGGCCACTTATCTGATCCCACTCCTGGGCCTGGGCCTGCCCCAGCTGTGGCTGGTCATCTCCGGGCCCCACGGCCAGCTGGGCGGCCCGGTGGGCACCAACCTGTTTCCCCAGATCGACCTGGGCTGGCTGTCCCACGCCACCGTGTCCTGTACCGCCGCCCAGTTTCAATCCGGGGCTGTCTGTGACGGGCTGTATCTGGCGGGAGCTTCGCCCTTGACCCTGCTGGGCTTCGCAGCCCACACCCTGGCGGAGCCCTCCTTCTACGGGGCTTGGCTGGGTTTCTGGATCTCCAACACCGGGCTCTTCATCCTGCTCGGGCTGGCGGTGCTGGGGGTGAGCCTGGTGCCGGGGAGGCTTGGGACCGCGAGCCGGCGCCGCGGACTGGTCGGGTTCGCGGCCCCGTTCTGGGCGATCTTCCTGATCGCCAACGTGGTCGTGACGCAGCCCTGGAATTGGGACAACACCAAGCTGCTCAGCTACTGGTACCTAGGAGTCGCCATCCCTGTGGCCTGGCTCCTGACCAGCGCTGGCCGCAACTGGTGGAGCAGAATCCTGGCCGGCGCCACTCTGCTGTCGCTGGTGCTGACTGGCCTGTTGAGCCTGGACGCCGCCTTCCTGGGGCAGAGCACTCTGAACCAGGCTCCGCCCACGAGTGCCACGGTGACGCTCGACGGTCGCCAGGCTGAGCAGGTGGCCCGGGCCGTGATCGCCCACACCCCATCCCAAGCGATATTCCTCACCGAGGGGCAGCCGAATGACCCCGTCACGACCCTGGCGGGTCGGACGGTGGTGCTGGGCTATGACGGTTGGTTGTGGAGCTATGGACAGCCCCTGTCACGGCGCCTGGGTGCGGTCGAGACCATGTATGCCGGCTGCCCTGCCACCGGTGGTTGCCAGTTGGGTCGGCTGCTGCGTCGCTATCGGGTCAGCTACGTGGAATTTGAGCCTGGCGACTACAACAACATCCCGGTCAACCTCGCCTGGTACCGGAGCCAGCGACTTCCGGTGGTGGTGCAGACGAGCAACTACGTCATCTTCGCGGTGCGCAGCCTGTGGTCGCCATCGGGCTGACACGAAGACCTGGGAGGTCGGCACGTACCAGCCCACGCGCACCTTGGGCAGCTGCCACGAGTCCGGGGCCAAGCGTCTCGGGTTGCGCCCGCTGGCCCATGAGGCCTCTGGCGGTCGCCCGCGAGCAGCCGGAGGCGCGCCGGCCGACGCCTTGGTAATTGGCGCCAGCGAGATGGCACTGCGGCGGGATCGATAATGCTGTTCGTGTCTGCAGTGGAGTGGCCCATTCACTTGCCTGCCCCAGCCGGCGGTGGTCCTCAGGCGACCCCAACGGTCGGGAGCCGACCGTGATCGACTGTCACACCCATCTCGTTCCGCCCTGGCTTCGGGAGCCAGGGTCAGCCGCCTGGAGCGACCCCTGGTTCGCCGTCTGCCATGCATCCGCAAAGCCTCGGTTTGCCTCCGGGAGCGATGTGCTCGCCGCTTTGGACGAGGCCGGCATCGAGCGGGCGGTGGTATTCGGCTGGCCGTTTGCGGACCCTGGCCTACTGCGTGAGGTCAATGACTACGTCGCGGCGGAGGCAGCCGCAGGGGCCGGTCGGCTGGTGGGGTTTGCCACGGTGAATCCCGATCGCCCCGAGGCCCTGGCCGAGATTGCGAGGGCTTCCGGGATCGGCCTGCACGGCCTCGGGGAGCTCAACTGTGATGGCCAGGGGTTTGAGCTCGCCTGGGAGGGAGGTCTGCGCCGCACGCTGATGGCCTGCGCCGAGGCCTCCTGGCCGGTGCTTCTGCACGCCAGCGAGCCGGTGGGACATGCCTATGGAGGCAAGGGTCTCGCCACCCCGGACCGGCTCTGGCGGCTGCTGGGTCCCCTCCAAGAGGAGGCTGGCCAGTTGCGGCTGTGTCTGGCGCACCTGGGTGGTGGGCTGCCCTTCTACGCCCACATGCCTGAGGTCAGGCGCGTCTGCGCCCAGCTCTGGTTCGACACTTCCGCCCTGCCCTACCTGTATGACGATGCGGTCTTGGCTGAGTTCAGTGCCCTGATCGGGAGCGAGCGGATCTGTTTCGGAAGCGACTTTCCGCTGCTCCGTCCCCGGCGCTATCAGGCGGCCCTGGCCTCGCTCTCCGAGGCCGACAGGCACACCCTGCTGGAGGTGGCCGGGCGCAGCTGGCTGGGCGAGCCCTGACCCGCCCCCCGGCGCCGCGCATGGGGACTGCGGCCGGGCCGAGAATCAGGGGAATGGACAGACTGCCATTGGCGTTTTCCATCGTCGCCATGGAGGGCCCCGATCGCTACAGCCAGGCCGGGGGCCTGGGGGTGCGGGTGGCTCACCTCAGTCGGGCTCTGGCGCATGCTGGGTACCCGACCGATCTCTTCTTTGTGGGTGACCCTGACTTGCCGTCGGCGGAGCTGCTGGAGGGCGTGCAACTGCATCGCCTGGCCCAGGAGATCTCCCGCCAGTTCCCGCGTGGGATCTACCACGGGGAGGAGGTCAAGCGGAGCTTCCTGGAGGCAAACTTCCCAGCCCATCTGGTCAGCGAGTGGGTGGTGCCCACGGTGGAGCGGGGGCTGACTCCGGTCCTGCTGTTCGAGGAGTGGCACACAGCCAGCTGGGTCCGCCGGGTGTCGGACCTGCTTTGGCAGATCGGCATCAGAGATCGGTGCCTGTTGGTGTGGAACGCCAACAACCAGTTTGGTTTCGACGCGATGGACTGGCCAGCGCTCGCCTACACCGCCTCGGTCACCACCATCAGCCGCTACATGAGGGTGCTGGTCCAGGCTCGTGGCATTGACCCCATCATCGTTCCCAATGGGATTCCCAGGGCCATCCTGGAGGGGCCCCGGGCCGGCCAGGGGAGGGCCCTTATGGCAGCGGCGGCGCCGCGATCCACGGTTCTCAAGATCGGACGCTTCCACCCGGACAAGCGTTGGCTCCAGGCAATTCGCGCCATGGCCCTGTTGCGGACCGCCCAGCATCCGGTCCGGATGGTGGCCCGTGGCGGCGGCGAGCGCTATGGCGCCGAGGTGATGGCGGAGGCCAGGAATCTGGGGCTGTCGGTCCAGCGCTGGGACGAACCCATCGCCGAGGTGGCCGACTTGGCCCGGGCGCTGAGGCAGACCGCCGACGTGGACATCCTGGAATTGGGGGCATTCCTGCCTGAGTCGCTGCTCCCAGCCTTGTACAGCTCCTCCCTGGCGGTGCTGGCCAACTCCGGTTTTGAGCCCTTTGGGCTGGTGGGTCTGGAGACGATGGCAGCCCGCGGCGTGGCGGTGGTCGGCGCGACCGGCGAGGACTACGCCCGCCACCTCCACAACTCTCTGGTGGTCCAGACCGACGATCCGGCGGAGCTAGCGTTCGCGATCTCCCAATTGGAGGCTGACCCTCACCTGGTCAGCTCGATCCGGAGAGCGGGCAGGGCCACAGCCGCCACCTACACCTGGGACGAAGTCATCGCCGCCGACCTGATACCCATGTTGCCCATGCTTGCCCGCCGCCAGCTGGCCCGTTGGCCAGGCCCTGAGCTGATCGGTTGAGGGTGCCCCGGGCGGGGGCCGGGCGGGGGGCCGCCACCGGGAGCCTGGTTGGTCATCTACCCCTGCTCCTGATCACCTTCTGGATCGGCTTCAACCTGCGCGCGTCGATCCTCGGGGTGCCTCCCGTGCTCTCGGTGATCCGCTCCGACCTCCACCTCACCTACACCGAGGTGGGCCTTCTCAGCGGGCTGCCGATCCTGGCCTTTGCCGCCGCGGCGCTGCCCGCCTCGGCGCTGGTGCGGCGCTGGGGAGGGTACTTGGTGGTGGCGCTGGGGCTGGCCGTAGCTGCCACTGGAGAGCTGCTCAGGGTGGTGCCCGGGGGAGTGCTGCCCCTCTTTCTTGGCACCGCTCTGATGGGGACCGGAATCGCCCTCACTCAGCCCGGGATGCCGGCTCTGTTCCAGCGCTGGTTCCGCGGTCGGGTGCAGACCGCCTCGGTTACGCTCACCCTGGGCATCACCATGGGAGAGCTGGTCGCCGCCAGCGTTTCCAGGCCGGTGCTGTACGCGGGGCTGCACAGCTGGCAGGGCACCATGGTGGTGTGGGGCTTGCTCGGGATCAGCTGCCTTTTGATCTGGCTGCTGGGAGTGCCCCGGCTGCGAGTCGGCCTCTCGGAAGGTAGTGCCTGGGAGCTTGGGAGCCTATTCGGATCCCCCCAGCTGTGGGCGGTCTACATTTGTTTTGGGGGCCAGTCGCTGGTCTTCTTCGCGGCCAACACCTGGATCCCGGGCTCCGTTCAGGGCGGGCCTCACTCGGCTCTCGCCAGCCTCAGCCTGGCGGCCCTCAATGGGGCGATGGTCCCGGTCGATGTCGGCCTCATCCTGCTGCGACGGACCTTCGCCACCAGCCGCTGGTTCTACTTCGTCAGCGGCCTGGTGACGCTGGTTGGGAGCGCCGGCTGGCTCTGGTTCGGGCACCAGGCGCCCTTGCTCTTCGCGGCTCTGATGGGGGCCGGAGTGGCCCTGAACTTCGCTGGCCTGCTGGCGTATCCACCCCTGGTGGCCGGTCCAGGACGGGTGGCTACGATGAGTGCGGTGATGCTTACGATCGGCTACTCCTGCGCCTTCTTCGGCCCTCTGCTGGGCGGGGTGGCGATCGACCTGGGCGGGGGCGACAGCTCGCCCTTCATACCGATCGTGGTCGCCGCGGCGATCATGGTGGTGGCGGCTACCCAGGTTAGACCGCACCTTCCCTCCCGGACGTCTGGACGGGCCCTGGAGGGACAGCTGGTGGATTCAGGCGGTCGGTAGAGGAAGGAGGATCAGATGACATCGATGAGTGGCGAGCCAGAGTGGGACTTCGAAGGGGAGGTCCTGGTCCGGCGGCGCCGGGTGGGCCCGCTCGACAACGCCGCCTACGTGGTCGCCTGCCCCAGGACCGGCGAGGCCGTGCTGATCGATGCGGCCGACGAGGCCGACCGGCTGGTGCAGGCGGTGGGGGATCTCCATCTGGTGGCGATCCTGGAGACCCACGGCCACGCCGACCACTGGCAGGCGCTGGCGCCAGTTCATGACCATTTTCAGCAGGCGTGGGTGGGTGCGCACTCGGATGATCTCGGGATGTTCCCGCCCCCGCCGCCGGGCCACCACCTTACCCACGGAGAGGAGGTCCACTTCGGCGACTGTCGCCTGACCGTTCTCCACACCCCGGGCCACACCCCCGGCAGCGTCTGCTTCCTGGGCCCCGGCATGGTCTTTACCGGGGACACTTTGTTTCCGGGCGGACCAGGAGCCACCAGGCCACCGCTGGGAGACTTCCCCACCATCTTGCGCAGCATTCGCACTCACCTGATGGCCCTCAGTGACGGCACTCTGGTCTATCCCGGGCACGGAGACTCCACCACGATCGGGGAGGAGCGGAGCCGCTTTGGCGACTGGGAAGCGCGCGCCGGCCAAGCCGACTGAAGGTCAGAGCGGAGGCCCTGACTTAACGCGGATGAAGCTGCGTCGGTGGTGGGGGCTCGGGCCGTGCACCAAGATGGCTTGGAGGTGCTGCGAGCTGCCATAGCCCTTGTTGCCCTCCCAGCCGTACTCGGGGTACTCCACGGCCAGGGCGCGCATGAGGCGATCCCGATGTACCTTGGCGACTATAGAAGCGGCCGAGATCGCCGGCACCAGCTGGTCCCCTCTGATCACGGTCAGATAGCGCGCTGGCGAATTGAGCCTGAGGTTTCCGTCGATCAGGCAGAGGGGCGCTGAGACCAGCTCCAGAAGGCGCTCGAAGGCGGTTCGGTTGGCCCAGCCGATACCGTGCTGATCAATCAGATGGGGGCTGACGCTGACGATCTCGAGGGCTTGCGCAGCACCTCGGATCAGCGGTTCTATCCGCTCCCGCTGGGCCTCGCTGAGCCGCTTGCTGTCACGCAGGAGGGGATGCCGAAAGAGCGGGTGTAGGCGGACTGCCGCGGCCACCAGCGGGCCCGCCAGAGCCCCCCGGCCGACCTCATCCATACCACACGCATCGGCGGGGAAACCGGCGCCACGCTCCGGAGGTTCTTGCGGCGACAGCACCAGGTCACTCTAGGCCGGTGGGCCAACCTATCGCGGGCTGAAACGCAGCCAGCTGCTCCCGGCGGGTGCAGGAGAGCCGTGGCGGCCCCAGGCTGGGCACCGATGGCCGCGCTTGGCCAGCCATGCCCGAGGTAACGGGCCGCAGCCACTGCAACTCCAGCCGCAGCCCCGACCGCCGCCGACGTCATGGCCGAGCATCACGTCGTCCAGCCAGTCTGCGCGGACCGGGCGACTCGGGTGGCCAACCTGTGGCCGCGCCCTCAGCTACGTCTGGAGCGGTCACGGGAGTCGCGGCCGTGGGGCCCGCTCGGTTCCCCAGAACCTCGACGCCGCCAGGCTCCGCTCGGCCCGGGCATCGGGATTGTCATCGCGGACCCGCCCCGGGGCGCCGGCGGGAGTGGCACCCACTCGGCTAGGCGCCAGCGGTCCCAGGGGATCGCCTGGAGTCGGTCCCTATACTCGGCCGAAGATGACCGACGGATCCGGACCCGCAGCTAGGAAGGCGTTGCCAAAGGTAGATCGGCGAGGCGAGCTTGTCGCCCGCGAGCAGGTGGCCAAGCTGGGTGGCCCGGAGCGCTACCGCACCCGGCTGGCGACCCAGCGCAAGCTGCCAGTCAGGGAGCGCCTGCGACTGCTCTTCGACCCTGAGACGCCGTTCGTGGAGGACGGCCTGCTGGCCAACACCAACGCTGCCGAGGAGCTCGGGGCGGACGGGGTGGTGACCGGGGTTGGCCTGGTCAACGGGCGTCGGGTCTGCGTGATGGCGAACGACCCCACCGTCAAGGCGGGATCCTGGGGCCCGCGCACGGTGGAGAAGATCCTGCGCATTCAGGAGCGGGCAGAAGGGCTGCAACTACCGCTCTGCTATCTGGTGGACTCGGCCGGCGCCCGGATCACCGAGCAGCTGGAGATGTTCCCCGGTCGGCGCCATGCCGGTCGGATCTTTCACAACCAGGTCCGGCTCAGCGGACAGGTGCCCCAGCCCTGCCTGCTCTTCGGGCCCAGCGCCGCCGGCGGGGCCTACATCCCAGCCTTCTGCGATGTGGTGTTCATGGTGGAGGGGAACGCATCCATGTACCTGGGCTCCCCTCGGATGGCCGAGGAGGTGGTCGGGGAGCGGGTCAGTCTGGAGGAGATGGGCGGGGCCAGGATGCACTGCACCGTGTCCGGCTGTGGCGACATGCTCTGCCCTGACGAGGTGACCGCGATCGCGGCTCTGCGGAGCTACCTGGGCTACTTCCCGTCCAACTGGGAGCAGGATCCCCCGGCCGCCCCGGCCCGCCATCCCAGCTCTGCAGCCGATATCGCAGAGTTGCTGCCCGCCGAGGCCGCCCGGGGCTACGACATCCACGAGGTCCTGGACGCCCTGGTCGACGGCGGTTCCTTCTTCGAGATCAAGGCCCTTTACGCTCGGGAGTTGGTCTGCGGGCTGGCTCGCATGGGAGGCCGGGCGGTGGGCCTGGTGGCCTCCCAGCCAGCGCATCAGGGGGGAGTCCTGTTCGTCGACTCCGCGGACAAGGCGGCCCGCTTCATCGCCCTGTGTGACGCCTTCAATCTGCCCCTGATCTTCCTGGCCGACGTGCCCGGATTCATGATCGGCTCCGCAGTCGAGCGAGAGGGAATCATCCGCCACGGAGCGAAGATGATCGCTGCCCTCAGCTCGGCCACCGTGGCTCGCTACTCGGTCATCCTGCGCAAGGCGTACGGAGCTGGTCTGTATGCCATGAGCGGGCCCGGCTTCGAGCCGGAGGCGACCCTGGCCCTTCCCAGCGCCGAGATCGCGGTGATGGGCCCGGAGGCGGCCGTCAACGCGGTCTATGCCAATCGGATCGCGGAGCTTCCGGAGCCGGAGCGGCAGGCCTACATCGATCGCCTCCGGTCGGAGTACGCTGAGGACATCGACGTGTTCCGGCTGGCTTCGGATCTGGTCATCGATGCGATGGTCGATCCATCCCGGCTGCGCGAGGAGTTGATCGCGCGCCTGGCGCTAGCGGCGACCCGGCGACGTCCCGAGCCCCGCCGCCACCACGGAGTATTCCCGGTTTGATGAGGTTTTGACGTGACTGTTCCCGCTCGCTCGCCTCTGCTGCTGATACCCGGCCCGACTCCCGTGCCCCAGCCTGTCCTGGAAGCCCTGGCCCGACCTACCGAAAGTCACAGCAGCGAGCCCACCGGGCGCGCCCTGCGCCGACTCCAGGAGGGGATCGCGCACGCCCTGGGCGCTCGGCCAGCGGTGGAGCCGGTGGGGGACCTGGTGCTCGTTCTGGCAGGTAGCGGGACCCTGGGTCTTGAGGCCGGGATCGTCAACCTGGTGGGGCCCGGGGAGAAGCTGCTGGTGGTCAACCACGGGTTCTTCGGGGCCCGCTTCGCGGCCGCCGGCAGGGCAATCGGGGCCGAGGTGGTCGAGGTCTCCTGTCCCTGGGGAGAGCAGGTGGCTCCCGACGAGGTGGAACGGGCACTTCGGGAGTCCGGCGCCCGGGTGATGACGGTGACCCACGTCGACACCGCCACCGGGGTCGTCTCGCCCTTCCTTGAGTACGCCAGGATCGCCCGGGAGATGGGGGTTCTGATGGTGCTGGACGCGGTCGCGGGAGCGGGTGGCATGCCGGTGGGCATGGCGGCCGCGGGCATCGACGTGGTCATCACGGCCTCCCAGAAGGCACTGGGCATGCCCCCTGGGCTTGCCCTCCTGGCCATTTCTCAGCGGGCCATGGAGAGGCGGCGTCAACGCGGTCGCTGTGGCAGCTACTTCCTGGACTGGCTCAACTGGGAAGCTCCCATGCGGGACTCGCAGGCCAACTACTTCGCCACCCTGCCCACCAACATGGTGGCCGCTGGGGCCGCCGCCATGGAGCTGGCCGAGGGTGAGGGTTGGGAGCCGCGCTTCGCCCGCCACCGCCGCATGGCGCACGCGGTGAGGCGGGGCCTGCGCGCGCTGGGCCTGCCCCCTATGGGCGCGGATGAAGTTCTCAGCTCCACGGTGACCGCGGCCAGGGTGCCCGAGGCGATTGATCCGGCCGCGCTCCGCCGCGCCGCAGCGGGTGAGGATGTGGCCATCGCCGGCGGCATCGGGGCCTGGAGTAAGACCACCATCCGGCTCGGTCACATGGGCGCCACTGGCCTGCCCGAGCTGCTTCATGGAATGGCCGCCCTCGAGGGTGCCTTGATCAGCTTGGGAGCGCCGGTGGAGCGCGGCGCCGGGGTGGGGGAGTTGATGTGCGGTTGGGAGGAGGGGGACAAGGGCCAGTGAGGGAGAGCGTCGAAACCTGACGCCTGCTCACCTTCGGCGCCGTCCCCGGCTTGAAACAGCACTGATTGGCGCGGGGCGGCCTGGTGCTCGCGGGGAGGTACAGGACAACCCGTCGGTGCCTCCCTCGCGCCGCCGACGTTACCGAAGCCATGCCGGAAAGTAGCAGCGCGTTCGCCAGGGGAGGTGGCTGCTGACCATAGAATCGGCCAGTCATGTCCCAGCCTGTGGCCTCGCCGACCGCTCCCAAGCGCCGGGGCTTGACCTTCGATCCGCCCACAATTCTCTTGTTGGCGGTGCTGCTTCTGGGGTTTGCCGCCTTCACCACTCCCCAGTTCGACCCCGACTTCTGGTGGACTGCCCGGATCGGCCTGGAGATCCTCTCGCACTGGGTCCCCCAGCACAACTACTTCACCTTCACCGCCAGCACCCACCCCTTCATCAGCCAGGAGTGGGGGGCGGAGGCGATCGACGGGTTTCTCTACAGCCACTTCGGCATGACCCCGGTGATCCTGATGTTCGCGGCGGTGACCTGGATTGGCTTCTTCCTGGGGGTGCTGCGGGTCCACAACCCCGGCCGCTCACGCTGGGTGCTGGCGCTGGGGGCGGCCCTGGTGGTGATCTCAGGAGTGCAGATCTGGGGTCCCAGCCCGCAGATGTTCTCCTTCGCGCTCCTGGGAGTTCTGCTCACCCTGCTGGATGCCTATCGCCGCTCCCCGCGACGCCGACTCCTGGTTGGGATGGTGCCGCTCTTCATCGTGTGGAGCAATCTCCACGGCGGCTTCACCATCGGGCTGGGGGTGGTGGCGGTCTTTCTGGTCGGGGAGGGTCTGGCGATCTGGCTGAGGCAGCCTGGTGCCCTCGGCTGGCGACCCTGGCGGGACTTGCTCCTGGGCGGCCTGGTGGCCGCCATGGCGGCCATGGTCAACCCCAACGGGGTGGGCATTTACCTCTACCCGGCCCGACTTCTGCTGAGCCATGTGGCCCAGGCCAGCCTGAACGAGTGGCAGCCTCCTGATTTCCACTCGGTCGCCAACGTCCCGGCCCTGTTCCTGCTCCTGACCACCATCCTGACGGTGCGCTGGGCAGCCCGCACCCGGGTCTCTGATCTGCTCCTGGCCGGGGCGGGTACGGTCCTGCTGCTCTATGCCGTCCGCGACATCCCGGTGTTCGCGCTGCTGGTGCTGCCGCTCTGGGCCGATGGGGTACAGGGATTCTTTGCCTACGTCAAGCAGGTCCGCCATCTCCCCAGCCGGCGTTCGGTCCGCCCGGCTCCCCGGTGGTTCGTGGCGCTGGTGCTGGTGCTGGTCGTGCTGGCGGCGGGAGCGCGAATGGTGGACCAGCTCGCCAGCCCCGAGAACCAGCTGCAGGGCTCGGCCTATCCGGTCCAGGTGGGCCGGGTCATCTGCCAGGGGCCAAAGGCCCGGGTCTTCGCGCCCTACGGCAGCTCGGGTTGGTTGCTGTACCGGATCGATCGCAACCAGCCGGCCGGGCGCAGCTGCGCCCCCGACCGCGTCTTCATCTTCGGCGAGGTGGTACTGATGGGCCCGCAGGTGATGACGGACTACCTGCGCATCTCGGCGGGCTACCCGGGGAGCCTTCGTCTGCTGGGTCGATATGGGGTCACCCTGGTCTGGCAGGGGCGCCGCGCGCCGCTTACTGAACTGCTCCAGAAGGCCTCTGGCTGGCGTTGCGTGTTCGCCACCTCCAGCAACGTCCTGTTCGCCCCCGCGCAGACCGCTGCCCAGTGGCACGCACCACGGCAGGAATGCCCGTCCTGAGCGGCCTCGCCCCGGCCCGCCCGCCGGGGCGGACAGGGCTCAGAGCCGGATGGGAGCCGCGCCGATCAGGGGTAGATGCCCCGCACCGCGGTCGCGTCCGCGACTCGCTTCACCGCCAAGCAGTAGGCGCCCATCCGCAGCGTGGTGCGATGCTCCTTTGCCAGGTCATCCATCTGCTGGTAGGCGCGCTGCATGATCTTGGTTAGCCGGGCGTTGATCTCCTTCTCCTCCCAGAAGTAGGACTGCAGATCCTGCACCCATTCGAAGTAGGAGACGGTGACCCCGCCGGCATTGGCCAGGATGTCGGGGATGACCGTGATCCCTCGCTGGTGGAAGATGTCGTCCGCCTCGGGGGTGGTGGGGCCGTTAGCGCCCTCGACGATGAGCTTGGCCTGGACCCGGGCGGCGTTGTCGATGCTGAACTGGTTCTCCAGAGCAGCCGGGATCAGGATGCTGATCGGCAGCTCCAGCAAGGCGCTGTTGGAGATGTCCTGGCGGGAGCCGGCGAAGCCCCCGACGCGCCCGCTGCGGCGGTGGTGCTCCAGCAGGGCGGGGACGTCCAGGCCTTCCGGGTTGTAGATGCCGCCGAACACGTCCGAGACGGCGACCACCTTGAAGCCCTGCTCACTCAGCAGCTCGGCACTGACGCTGCCCACGTTGCCGAAGCCCTGGATGGCGACGGTGCACTCGGCGGGATTCCAGCCCATTCGAGTGCACGCTTCCAGGGTGACCACGGTCACCCCCCGACCGGTGGCGGCGGGACGGCCCTCCGAGCCTCCGATCGAAAGCGGCTTGCCGGTGACTACCGCGGGCACCGAATACCCCTTCTCCATCGAGATTGTGTCCATGATCCAGGCCATGGTCTGGGGGTTGGTGTTCACGTCCGGCGCGGGAATGTCGCTCTCCGGGCCGATCAGGAGGGAGATCTCACTGGCAAAGCGCCGGGTCATGTTCTCCAGCTCTTTCTGACTCATGTGGGTGGGATCGCAGATGACGCCGCCCTTGGCGCCGCCGTAGGGGAGGTTGGTCAGGGCGCACTTCCAGGTCATCCACATCGAGAGCGCTTTGACCTCGTCCAGGCTCACCTGGGGGTGGTAGCGGATGCCGCCCTTGGCCGGGCCCCTGGTGAGGTTGTGCTGCACCCGGTAGCCGGTGAACACCCGGATGGTTCCGTCATCCATGCGGACCGGGAAGTTGACCGTGAACTCGCGCCGGACCTCCCGTAAAACCGCTCGCAGGCCGGGATCCAACTCCAGGATGGCGGCCGCCTGATCGAACTGACGCTGCGCCGTGATGTATGGGTTGGCAGGTGCCGACGCGGTTGCCGGCGCTGTCAGGACACTGTTGGCCATTGACCTCCACTCTCCAAACTTGTGGTGAGAGTCGGCCAAATTGGGTCGACCCGCACGGTTAGGGTAGCCCTCGCCATGCCGCGCCTGTCAAGCCTGATCCTGCCAGCGCCCGCGGCGGTGCCTCTGATCAAGGCCTGGGAACCGCCCCAGCGCGGGCCCGGGCCACGATAATCAATGTCATGAGTGTGCCAGTTCCGCTTGAGATCGAGATCGACGCGGCGCGCCAGTCGATCTCGCAGGGAAGTCCGGTCCTGGATGTGAGGGAGGCTGCGGAGCGGATCAGCCTGCGAATCCCGGGGAGCATTTGGATACCGATCGAAGATCTGGTGAAGCGCTGGCAGGAGCTGCCCCCGGAGAGTCCTCTGGTGGTGCAGTGCTCGGCTGGCTCGCGCAGCTTCCGGGCCAGCAAGTTTCTGCGCGAGCATGGAGTGGTGGCGACCGCCATGGTGGGCGGGATCAGCGCCTGGCTGGCGGCCGGCGGCGCGACCGAGTCAGGCCCTCTCTGAGCCGCCGGTTCGAGGTGGAAGCCGCCCCCTGAGCGGCTCAGGTGAGAGCATGGGCGAAGATGGCATCGGAGAGCGAGGGTGAGGACGTGGATGAGCGCTTGAACGAGCAGGGGCGGCTGCCGATCGCCGGTAGCGAGCTTGACAATCTGTGCATCAACACCATCCGGTGCCTGGCCATCGACGCTGTCGAGAAGGCCAACTCCGGCCATCCCGGGCTGCCGATGGGGGCGGCCCCTATGGCCTATGTGCTGTGGACCAGGATCTTGCGCCACTACCCTGGCGATCCGGAATGGCCGGACCGAGATCGGTTCGTGCTCTCGGCGGGGCATGGTTCGGCGATGCTCTACGCGCTCCTCCACCTGACCGGCTACCAGCTGTCCCTCGACGACCTCCAGCACTTTCGGCAGTGGGGGTCGATCACCCCAGGACACCCTGAGCGGGGCGTCACACCTGGAGTGGAGGTGACCACCGGTCCCCTCGGCCAGGGGTTCGGCAACGGGGTGGGGATGGCCATCGCCGAGCGGGCTATGGCCCATCACTACAACCGGCCCGGCGAGGCCATCGTCGACCACCGCACGTTCGTATTGTGTGGCGACGGGGACCTTATGGAGGGGGTGTCGTCCGAGGCCGCGTCGCTGGCCGGTCACCTTGGTCTTGGCAAGCTCGTCTGCCTCTACGACGACAACCACATCACCCTGGATGGCCCGGCCTCGATGTCCTTCAGCGAGGATGTCCTGGAACGTTTCGCCGCCTACGGCTGGCAGGTCCAGCGGGTGGATGACGGGACCCTGGACCTGGACGGGATCCATCAGGCGATCCAAGCTGCTGTCGAGGATGACAGCCGTCCATCGCTGATCGCCGTCAGGACTCATATCGGCTATGGGGCACCGCACAAGCAGGACTCCAATGCCGCCCATGGGTCCCCGCTCGGGCATGAGGAGTTGGCGGCCGCCAAACGCGCCTATGGCTGGGACCCCGAACTCACGTTCCAGGTTCCGGATCGCGCCCGCGAGCACTTCCGCCTAGCCCTGGCCAGGGGCGAGGCGCTGGCGGAGGGATGGCAGGCTCGTTTCGCCAGTTGGGCGCAGCACAATCGTGAGCTGGCCAGGGAATGGGAGATGTCGCAAGCGGGGACCCTGCCGGATGGCTGGCGGGACTCCCTGCCCCAGTGGCGGGTGGGCGACAAGCCGATCGCGACCCGGGTCGCGGGCGGTCAGGCTCTCAACGCTCTGGCCCGGGAGATCCCGTGGATCCTGGGCGGCGACGCCGACCTCTCGGATTCCACCAAGACCGGCCTGGCCGGGGGAGGTGACTTCGACGGCCAGACCGGGGAGGGTCGCAACCTCCACTTTGGCGTTCGCGAGCATGCGATGGGGGCGGCTTGCAACGGCATTGCCGCTCATGGGGGGCTCCGGCCCTACAGCGCCACCTTCTTCACCTTCTCCGACTACCAGCGACCAGCGGTGCGGCTGTCGGCCCTGTCCCGCCTGCCGGTGACTTGGGTGTACACCCATGACAGCGTCGGCCTGGGCGAGGATGGCCCAACCCACCAGCCGGTGGAGCAACTGGCATCGCTGCGGGTCATGCCCAATCTGGTGGTCCTGCGGCCGGGCGACGCCAACGAGTCGAGCTGGGCCTGGGCGGTGGCAATGGAGCGTAGCCAGGATCCCACGGCGCTGGTTTTTTGTCGCCAGAACGTGCCTATTCTCGATGGCACCGCGGAACTGGCCAGGACCGGGGTCGCCCACGGCGGCTACATTCTCCAGGAGGCGGCCGGCGGACCTGCCGAAGTGGTCCTGATCGGCACCGGCAGTGAGCTGTCGATCTGCGCTGCAGCCAAGAGCCTGCTCGAGGCCGGCGGCGTCGCCACCCGGCTGGTCAGCATGCCCTCGATTGAGCTGTTTCGCCAGCAGCCCCCGGAGTACCGGGAGCTGGTCCTCCCCGAGGCTCTCACCGCCAAGGTCGCCGTCGAGGCCGGAGTGAGCCAGCCATGGCTCGCAATCGTGGGGCCTCGGGGTGCGGTCGTGGGCGTGGACCGCTTCGGG
>Ga0307373_10003194_pt1 | contig 28750 bp, 38 predicted proteins | sample OX2MG_FD_202534 | JGI IMG/M metagenome (GOLD analysis project Ga0307373, IMG submission 202534) | Soil microbial communities from Risofladan, Vaasa, Finland - OX-2 | ecosystem: Environmental > Terrestrial > Soil > Coastal area > Acid sulfate soil | place: Finland: Risofladan, Vaasa | collected... | reverse complement strand
CGCGGCCGGCAGGCCGTCGCGCAGGAAGGCGGCCAGATGCGCGCGGCGCGCGTCGTCCAGCCAGGCCACGCCCGCCCCCGGCAAGTGCGGCAGCGTGGCAGCGGCGGTCTCACCCACGGCGACGGCGAAGGCGTTGCTCATGCCGCGCTCGCCGCCGGCTGGCGCCCGGCGACCCAGGCATAACCGTGCTCCTCGAGTTTGAGCGCCAGCGTGCGATCGCCGCTCTCGACGATGCGACCGTCAGCCAGCACGTGCACGAAGTCCGGCACGATGTAATCCAGCAGGCGCTGATAGTGCGTCACCACGATGAAGGCGCGATCGGCGGCACGCAGCGCGTTGACGCCGTCGGCGACCTGCTTGAGCGCGTCGATGTCGAGGCCCGAGTCGGTCTCGTCGAGGATCGCCAGCTTCGGCTCCAGCACGGCCATCTGGAAGATCTCGTTGCGCTTCTTCTCGCCGCCGCTGAAACCCTCGTTGACGGCGCGGCTGAGCAAATCGGGAGAGAGTTGCATGACCTTGAGCCGCTCGCGCACCAGCTTGAGAAACTGCATCGAATCCAGTTCGGGTTCACCGCGGCGCTTGCGCTGCGCGTTCAGCGCCGCGCGCAGGAAGTAGGTGTTGTTGACGCCCGGAATCTCGACCGGGTACTGGAAGGCGAGGAAGACGCCCGCCGCGGCGCGCTCCTCGGGCGCCAGCGCCAGCAGATTGGCGCCGTCATAGGTGACCGTGCCCGCGGTTACCTCGTAATCGTCGCGACCGGCCAGCACGTGGCCGAGCGTGGACTTGCCGGCGCCGTTGGGACCCATGACGGCGTGCACCTCGCCGGCTTTCACGCTGAGCGTGAGACCCTTGAGGATGTCCTTGCCGGCGACGCGGACGTGCAGGTTGTCGATGATCAGCATGTTTCAGGCGCTCGTGGCGTCGTGGCGGCGCTGCAGCACGACGTAGGTGAAGGGCTGTACGGCACCGGCCGGCGTCGCGTGCAGTTCGCGGCTGTGGCGGACGATTTCAAACGCGGGCGCGAACGCTGCCGCCAGCGCAGCCGCGTCGTAGCGATGCACCGACAGGCCGCTGCAACGCTCAGGACCATCGGGCGCGAAGCAGCCGACGATGACATGGCCATGCGGACGCACCGATCGCGCCGTGTTGGCGACATAACGCGCGCGAGCATCGGCGTCGATCAGAAAATGAAACACCGCGCGGTCGTGCCAGAGCCCGTAGTGCGCCGGCGGCAGCACGGCCGTGGTCGCATCGGCAGTCAGCCAGCGCACCGCCTCGCCGCGCGCACCGAGACGCGCACGCGCGTCGGCCAGTGCGGCCGCGGACAGATCCAGCACGCTGACGTCGCCAAATCCGCGCGCCAGCAGATCGTCCACCAGGGTCGCGCGGCCGCCGCCCACGTCGATGATCGGCGCATCCTTCGGCAGATCGAGCGCATCGATCAGACGTAGCGATTCGTCCAGATGCGGGCGGAACCAGCTGGTGTGTGCCGCGTCCTTGGTCGCGTAAACCGACTGCCAATGCTGCTGCTTGTCCATCACGTCTCCGCAGGAATCTGTCCGCAGGTGCGACTCATCCGATCGCGCCCTCGAGGGAAACCTCGAGCAGCTTCTTTGCTTCCACCGCAAACTCCATCGGCAGCTCGCGAAACACCTGCCTGCAGAAGCCGTCGACGATCATCGACACCGCGTCTTCCTCGCTGATGCCGCGCGCTCGGCAGTAAAACAGCTGGTCTTCGGAGATCTTCGAGGTGGTGGCCTCGTGCTCGACGATCGCGGTCGGATTCTTGACCTCGATGTACGGGAATGTGTGCGCGCCGCAGCGCTTGCCGATCAGCAGCGAGTCGCACTGCGTGTAATTGCGCGCACCGGAGGCCGAGCGCTCGACCTTGACCAGGCCGCGGTAGCTGTTCTGGCCGCGCCCGGCGCTGATGCCCTTGCTGATGATCTTCGACTTGGTGTCGCGGCCGATGTGGATCATCTTGGTGCCGGTGTCGGCCTGCTGGCGATGGTGGGTCAGTGCCACCGAATGGAATTCGCCGCTCGAACGGTCGCCGCGCAGCACGCAGCTGGGGTACTTCCAGGTGATCGCCGAGCCGGTCTCGACCTGGGTCCAGGAAATCCGGCTGTCGTCGCCGCGACAGTCGCCGCGCTTGGTGACGAAGTTGTAGATGCCGCCGACACCGTTCTCGTCGCCCGGATACCAGTTCTGCACGGTCGAATACTTGATCGAGGCCCGCGTCAGTGCCACCAGCTCGACCACCGCCGCGTGCAGCTGGTTCTCGTCGCGCATCGGTGCGGTGCAGCCCTCGAGATAGGACACCTGGCTGTCGTCCTCGGCGATGATCAGCGTGCGCTCGAACTGCCCGGTGTTCAGTGCGTTGATGCGGAAATAAGTGGAAAGCTCCATCGGGCAGCGCACGCCGCGCGGGATGAACACGAAGCTGCCGTCGGAAAATACCGCCGAGTTCAGCGCCGCGAAGTAGTTGTCGCCCGCCGGCACCACGCTGCCGAGGTACTGGCGCACGAGTTCGGGATGCTCGCGGATCGCCTCGCTGATCGAGCCGAAGATCACTCCGGCCTCGGCCAGTTCCTTGCGAAAGGTCGTGCCGACCGAGACCGAGTCGAACACCGCGTCCACCGCCACGCCCGCCAGCCGGGCGCGCTCGTGCAGCGGTACGCCCAGCTTCTCGTAGGTTTCCAGCAGCTTGGGATCGACCTCGGCCAGCGACTTCGGCCCCTGCCGCGGCGCGGCGTAGTAACTGATCGCCTGGAAATCGATCGGCGCAATGTCGAGCTTGGCCCAGTTCGGTGGCGTCATCGTCAGCCAGTGCCGGTAGGCGGCCAGGCGCCAGTCGGTCATCCACGCCGGCTCGCCCTTGCGCGCCGAGATCGCGCGAACCACGCCCTCGTCGAGGCCCGGCGGCAGGCTGTCGGTCTCGATGTCGGTGACGAAGCCCGCACTGTAGCGGCGCTCGAGCGCCGCACTCAGCGCATCCGGGTTCGCCGCGGCCGGCTCGACGCGCAGGGCCTCGCGGTTCATCGCAGGTCCTCCGCCAGCACCACGCGCACCGGCAACGCGCGGCCGCGCGGCGCACGGGCGGGACGCTGCAGGTCGGCCAGGGTGATGCCGCGCAGCGCCGCCGCGACGATGTCGCTGATGCGCAGCCAGTTGCCGCGCACGCTGCAGTGGCGCTCACGCTCGCAGGTGCTGCCGGCGCTGCAGTCGGTCATGCCCAGCGGCCCTTCCACCGCCTCGACGATCGCGGCGATGCTGATCGTCTGCGGGGCGCGCGCCAGCCGGTAGCCGCCGCTGGCGCCGCGGAACGATTCGACCAGCCGCGCCTGGGTCAGCCGCTTGAGCAGCTTGCTGACCGTGGGCAATTCCAGACGCGCCGCCTCGGCCACCTGCGCGGCGCTGAGCACCGCGCCAGCCTGGGCGGCAAGGCAGGTCATCACGCCGGTGGCGTAATCGGTGAGACGGCTGACGCGCAGCATGGCAGAGGCCTGTTCAATCAGTACCGGAATGGTACTGATTGGAGCGGCAACAGGCAATCCATTCCATGCGCCGCAGGTGCCGACCAGGTCCATGGTCGTTCAGGGTCGCGATATACCACGGTCTCGAACGGCAGCGGCATGCCGCCAGGCTTGCGCGTCCAGGCTGGCCTCGTGCAACTCTCCGGTGACCGCGCCAGCCCGCCGTCGGTACGCCGCAATCGCGCCGGTCGAAAGTCACCCTGTCGGCAGCATGCCCCCGGACTTGCGCACGATCAGCATCGCCAGCTCCAGCGCCTGCTCGTAATTCAGGCGCGGATCGACCGTGGACCTGTAGGCACGCGCCAGACCCGCTTCGGTGATGTCGCGGGCACCGCCCATGCACTCGGTGACGTCCTCGCCGGTCAGCTCCAGGTGCACTCCGCCCAGACGCGTGCCGGCCGCAGCGTGCAAATCGAACGCCTGCTCCAGCTCACTGCCGATGTTCGCGAAGCGGCGGGTCTTGACGCCGTTGCCCAGCGTCTCGGTGTTGCCGTGCATCGGATCACAGCACCACAGCACGCGGCGGCCGCTGGCGCGCACCGCCTGCAACAGCGGCGGTAGCGCCTGCGCGATCGGGCCGGCGCCCATGCGATGGATGAGTGTCAGCCGACCGGGCTCGTCGTCGGGGTTGAGCGCCTCGATCACCCGCAACAGCGCATCCGGAGCGACTCCGGGACCGAGCTTGAGCCCGATCGGGTTGCGGATACCGCGGCAGTACTCTACGTGCGCGCCATCGAGTGCGGCCGTGCGCATGCCGATCCACGGAAAATGCGTGGACAGGTTGAACCAACCCCATTGCCGCGGCACCTGCCGCGTCAGCGCCTGCTCGTAGTAGAGCAGCAGGGCCTCGTGAGAGGTGTAAAAGTCCACACGCGAGAAACTGGCGATGGGCTGGCCGGCCAGCGTCTCCATGAAACGCACGGCATCGGCGATGCCGGCGACCATGCGCCGGTACTCGACCGCCAAGGGCGATTGTTCGACCCAGGCCAGATCCCAGTACTCGGGGTGATGCAGATCGGCAAAGCCGCCGTCGATCAGCGCGCGAACGAAATTCATGGTCATCGCCGAGCACGCATGGCCCTGCAGCAGGCGCGTCGGATCGGCACGGCGCGACGCGGCAGTGAACTCGGGGCCGTTGATCAGATCGCCGCGATAGCTGGGCAGGGTGATGCCGTCACGCGTCTCGGTCTCCGTCGAACGCGGTTTGGCGTACTGACCGGCGAATCGGCCGATGCGCAGGATCGGCTTGCGCAGACCGTGCACCAGTACCAGGCTCATCTGCAGCAGCACCTTGAGCCGGTTGGAAATCAGGCCGCTGTTGCAGTCGGCGAAACTTTCCGCGCAGTCACCACCCTGCAGGAGGAAGCGCTTGCCCTCGGCCGCCTCCGTCAGCAGTTCCTTCAGCGCCAGGATTTCCCACGAGGTGACCAGAGGTGGCAGCGTGGACAGGCTCTGCAGCGCGGTCTCCAGTTCGCCAGCATGCTCGTAGTGCGGCTGCTGCACCGCGACCCGTCGCTGCCAGGAATCGGGACTCCAGTCACGCGGGACATGGATGGGCTGCAACTGACGTTCCGGACTCGACATGATGTGACCTGCGGTAACCATGTATTCAACGCTTGGATGCGGCGCGTACGGCCCAGCCGCCAAGCAGGATGTAGCACACGAGTGTCCAGAACGGCATCGCCAGCCCCAGGAATCGCCAGTTCACCACGGCGCAATCGCCGCTGCCGGTGAACACCTTGCGCACCACATCACTCAGCGGCAGCGTCTGCAGCATGTAGTGGAGGGGAGCACCGCAGCTGGCGAACGGATTCGGCGGCTGCGCCTGCAGCCAGAGCTGGCGGCCCGCCACCGCAATCCCCGCCAGCGCCGCAATGATGATCAGCGAAGCATAAACGTGGCGCCCATGGCCGTGCGGAGCCTGCAGCGCAGCGAGCAGAAACACCACGCCCATCGCCATGAAGGCGATGCGCTGCAGGATGCACAGCGGACACGGCTCGATGTGCAGGTCGTACTGCACATGGATGGCGTAAGCCAACAGCGCGACGCAAGCCAGCAACCCGGCCACATGGGCCGCACGGTAGGACCAGCGCAATGGATTCAGCATGGGCAGCCTGCGCGAACGACGGAAACGCCACGTTAATCGCAAGCGCGGCGCTTGTCAGCCCGCGCGACGCCCTGCCGCATCGCTATGCCGGAAACGACGGACCCCGGCCAGTCGCCCGGCCGGGGCCATGAATTCCCCGCGCGGACGTCGCTTACTCGGCAACAGCAACCGCCTGCGGGCGATCCACCAGCTCGACATAGGCCATCGGCGCGTTGTCGCCATCACGGAACCCGCACTTGAGAATGCGCAGGTAACCACCGGGACGCGCGCGATAGCGCGGGCCGATCTCGACGAACAACTTGCCCACAGCCTGTTTGTCGCGCAGCCGGGCGAACGCCAGCCGCCGATTGGCCACGCCGTCGATCTTGCCAAGCGTGATCAGCGGCTCGGCGACGCGGCGCAGTTCCTTGGCCTTGGGCAGCGTGGTGCGGATCAATTCGTGCTTGATCAGCGATGCCGTCATGTTGCGGAACATCGCTTCGCGATGACTGCTGGTGCGGTTGAGTTTGCGTCCGGATTTGAGGTGGCGCATGGTGTTCGTTCCTGCTTGAGCGGGTCGGGCTGGGCACGGCGGCTGCGGCAACGACCGCAGCAGCGGTGATTCACCCCATCTGCATGCCGTGCGCGAGGCCAGCCGGCGGCCAGCTTTCCAGCTTCATGCCGAGCGCCAGTCCGCGTGCTCCCAGCACGTCCTTGATTTCGGTCAGCGACTTCTTGCCGAGGTTGGGCGTCTTCAGCAGCTCGACCTCGGTCTTCTGCACCAGGTCACCGATGTAGTAGATGCTCTCGGCCTTGAGGCAGTTGGCCGAACGCACGGTCAGCTCGAGATCGTCGATGGGGCGCAGCAGCACCGGATCGAATCCGCTGTTCTCGGCCTTGTCGACCGCGCTCTCGCGGCGGCTGAAGTCACCGAACACCGACAGCTGATCGGCGACGATCTCGGCAGCGCGACGCACCGCTTCCTCGGCGTTGATGGTGCCGTTGGTTTCGACGTCCAGCACCAGCTTGTCGAGGTTGGTGCGCTGCTCGACGCGCGCGCTGTCGACCTCGTAGGCGACCCGACGCACCGGGCAGAACGAGGCGTCCAGCTGCAAGCGGCCGATCGGGCGCGACTCCTCATCCGGCAACTGACGCGCGGTGGCCGGCTGGTAGCCGACGCCGCGACGCACCTTCAGCCGCATGCTGAAGCCGACATCCTTGGTCAGGTGACAGATCACGTGGTCGGGATTGATGATCTCGACCGAGTGATCGACCGTGATGTCGGACGCCTTGACCACGCCCTTGCCCTTCTTGGCAAGCGTCAGCGTGGTCTCGTCGTGGCCGTGCATGCGGATCGCCACGTCCTTGAGGTTGAGCAGGACTTCGATGACGTCCTCCTGCAGGCCCTCGAGCGTGGTGTACTCATGCAGCACGCCGTCGATTTCAACTTCGACGATCGCGCAGCCGGGGATGGAGGAAAGCAGCACGCGGCGCAGCGCATTGCCCAGGGTATGGCCGAAGCCACGCTCGAGCGGCTCGACCACGACTTTGGCGCGGTTGGGTCCGAGCTGCTCGACGCTGAGGCCGCGCGGCCGCAGCACACTTGTTGACGACACTGCCATGTACCAGGCTCCCGGTGATTACTTCGAATAAAGCTCGACGATCAGGTTCTCATTGATGTCGGACGGCAGCTCGCCGCGATCCGGCATCGTCTTGAACACGCCGCTGAACTTCTTCGCGTCGATCTCGACCCAGCCCGGACGCAGGTCCATGCCGTCGGCCAGAGTCATGGCCTCCTGCACGCGCAGCTGGCTCTTGGCGCGTTCGGTGAGGCTGACCTCATCGCCCGGCTTGATGTGCAGCGAAGGCACGTTGACCTTGCGGCCGTTCACGACGATCGACTTGTGCGCGACCATCTGGCGTGCCTGGGCGCGGGTGACCGCAAAGCCCATGCGGTACACGACATTGTCCAGACGGCTTTCCAGCAGGCGCAGCAGGTTCTCGCCGGTGTTGCCCTTCTGCGTCGAGGCCTTGATGTAGTAGTTGCGAAACTGACGCTCGAGCACGCCGTAGATGCGCTTGACCTTCTGTTTCTCGCGCAGCTGGACGGCGTAGTCGGACAGTCGCGCGCGCTTGTTGGCGCCGTGCTGGCCGGGCTTGTTATCGAGCTTGCACTTGGAATCGAGTGCACGCGCCGGGCTCTTCAGCCCGAGATCGGCACCCTCACGGCGTGCCAGCTTGCAGGTAGGACCGCGATAGCGAGCCATGGTGATATCTCCTCAGACGCGCCGCTTCTTGGGCGGACGGCAGCCGTTGTGCGGGATGGGCGTGACGTCGATGATGTTGACGACCTTGTAGCCCAGCGCGTTCAGCGAGCGCACCGCCGACTCGCGGCCCGGACCCGGGCCCTTGATGCGCACCTCGACCGTCTTCACGCCGTAGTCGAGCGCGGCACGTCCGGCCTTCTCGGCGGCGACCTGGGCTGCAAACGGCGTCGATTTGCGTGAACCGCGGAACCCGGCGCCGCCGGAAGTCGCCCACGACAGCGCATTGCCCTGACGGTCGGTGATGGTGATGATGGTGTTGTTGAACGAAGCCTGGACGTGGGCCACGGCATCGGTGACGACGCGCTTGGTCTTTTTCTTCGGCTTGGACGCGGTTGCGGTTTTGGTCGACATGGCGGATCCGGTTACCTCTTGATCTGACGGCGCGGACCCTTGCGCGTACGCGCATTGGTACGCGTGCGCTGGCCGCGAACGGGCAGGCCACGGCGATGACGCAGGCCGCGGTAGCAGCCAAGGTCCATCAGGCGCTTGATGGAGATGCCTACCTCGCGGCGCAGATCGCCCTCGATGATGTACTTGCCGACTTCGCGGCGCAGGGTTTCGACCTCGCCCTCGCTCAGCGAACGAATCGGGGTATTGGGGTCCACGCCGGTATCGACGCAGATCTTGCGTGCCCGGGCACGACCAATGCCGAAAATACTCTGCAGGCCGACCCAGACATGCTTCTGGACCGGCAGGTTTACGCCTGCAATGCGCGCCATGATGTGCTGTCTCCGATGCGTTGCTCGCGCGGTAAACGCGTAATACTACAGTTAAATCGATGAAACAGAAAGAGCCAAGGCGCATCGCGGCGCCCACCGCTCGCTGCGGCCCCTGACGTCAGCGGCGGCGCAGATTGGCCTTCTTGAGCAGACTTTCGTACTGGTGGCTGACCAGATGAGCCTTTACTTGCGAAGTGAAGTCCATCACCACCACGACCACGATCAGCAGCGACGTGCCGCCAAAGTAGAACGGCACGTTCCAGGCCGTCTGCAGGAAGGTCGGCACCAGGCACACCGCCACCAGATACAGCGCGCCGGCGCCGGTGAGGCGGCTGAGCACGCCGTCAATATAGTCGGCGGTGGCCTTGCCCGGCCGGATGCCCGGGATCAGGGCACCTGAACGCTTGAGGTTGTCCGCCGTCTCCGGCGCGTTGAACACGATCGCCGTGTAGAAGAACGCGAACAGGATGATCAGCACGGCGAAGATGATTTCGTACGACGGCTCGCCCGGCGTCAGCGCGGTCGTCAGCGTCTGCAGCCAGTGCATCTGGCTGGCACTGCTGAACCAGGTAGCTGCAGTGGCCGGAAACATGATCAGGCTGGTGGCAAAGATCGGCGGGATCACGCCCGACATGTTGATCTTCAGTGGCAGGTGCGAGGTCTGGTTCTGGTAGGCACGCGGGCCGCCCTGGCGGCGCGCGTAATTGACCGTGATCCGTCGCTGCGCAGTTTCCATGTAGACCACGAACGCGGTAACGATCACGATGACCGCGATCACCAGCAGCACCTTGAGCACCGACAGTTCGCCGTTCTGGGCCATGCTCAGGGTGTGCATCACCGCGCCCGGCAAGCCGGACACGATGCCGGCGAAGATCAGCAGCGAGATGCCGTTGCCGATGCCGCGCTCGGTGATCTGCTCGCCCAGCCACATCAGGAACATGGTGCCGGCGGTCAGTCCGACCACGGAGGCGAAGATGAAGCCGAAGCCCGGTGTGTAGACGACCTGGACGCCGCCCATTTCACCCTGCTTCTGCAACGCCATGGCGACGCCGAAGGACTGGAATGCAGCCAGTCCCACGGTGCCCCAGCGTGTGTATTTGGTCAGCGTGCGGCGACCGCCGTCACCTTCCTTGCGCAGCTGCTGCCAGCTCGGCAGCACCGAGCCCAGCATCTGCACCACGATCGACGCGGAGATGTAAGGCACGACGCCCAGCGCGAACACCGAGAAACGCGCCAGCGCGCCCCCGGAGAACATGTTGAACATGTTCAGCAGGCCACCGCCCTGCTCGATCATGCGACTCATGGCCTCGGGATTCACGCCCGGAACCGGAATGAACGACCCCAGCCGGAACACGACCAGCGCGCCGATCACGAAAAAGATGCGCTGCCGCAACTCGGTCAGTTTGCCGAGCGATCCGAGCATGTTGGCCCTGCTTGCCGCCATGCGCCTACTCCACGCTGCCGCCGGCCGCCTCGATGGCGGCCCTGGCACCGGCGGTCGCCAGCAGCCCGCTGAGCTTCAGCGCGCGCTTGATCTCGCCGCGCTTGACCACCTTGATCCGCTTGGCGCGACCGTCGACCAGGCCCGCCTTCAGCAGCGCGGCGAGATCGATACTGGCGTCCTTGAGGCCGTCGAGCTGGTACAGGAACACCTGCTGGGTCTCGGCTGCCTTCTTGGAGCGGAAACCCACCTTGGGCAGGCGCCGCTGCAGCGGCATCTGGCCGCCTTCGAAACCCACCTTGTGATAGCCGCCGGCGCGCGCGTGCTGGCCCTTGTGGCCGCGGCCCGCAGTCTTGCCGAGGCCGGAACCGATGCCGCGACCGACGCGGACACGGTCACGACGGGAACCCTTGGCCGGCTTGATCGTATTCAGACGCATGTTCGACTCCCGATTGCTGCTGCGCTCACTGCTCGACACGAACCAGGTAGTACACCTTGGCGATCAGACCACGCACCTGCGGGCTGTCTTTCAGTTCGCGCACGTCGTTGATCTTGTTGAGGCCGAGCGCCTTGACGCTCAGGCGGTGGCGTTGCTGGACGCCGCGCAGACCCTTGACCAGACGCACCTTGACGGTCGTATCAGCCATGACCCATCACCTCCGCCACCGTCTTGCCGCGCTTGGCGGCAATGCGCTCGGGCGTGACCATCGCCTGCAGGCCCTTGATCGTCGCGCGCACCAGATTGATCGGATTGCGCGAACCGACGGCCTTGGCCAGTACATTCTTGACACCGACGACTTCCAGCACGGCGCGCATCGCGCCGCCGGCGATCACGCCGGTACCCTCGGAAGCCGGCTGCATGTACACCCGCGCCGCGCCGTGGTGGGCCTTGACCGCGTACCACAGGGTGCCATTGTTCAGCTTCACCTTGATCATGTTGCGGCGCGCGCGCTCCATCGCCTTGGAAATCGCCACCGGCACTTCGCGCGCCTTGCCATAGCCGAAGCCGACGCGACCATCGCCGTCGCCGACCACGGTCAGCGCGGTGAAGGTCATCTGGCGTCCGCCCTTGACGGTCTTGGCAACGCGGTTGACGGCAATCAGCTTTTCCAGCATGCCGTCTGAATTTTCACGATCGTTCGTCGACATGAATCACCTTGGTTCGCTCCGGTCAGGCCGGACTCGGAATTTGCGGCACAGGCCGCTTGGAATTGTTGTATGGATCGGGTCGTGCAAAATCAGAATTTGAGTCCGGCCTCGCGCGCGGCATCCGCCAGCGCCTTGACGCGCCCGTGATAGCGAAAACCGGAGCGGTCGAACGCGACCTGTTCGACACCAGCGGCACGCGCGCGTTCGGCGACGAGCTTGCCGACCACAGCCGCCGCGGCGACATTCTTGGTGCCGGTCAGTCCCTCGCGGATATCCTTCTGCACGGTCGAGGCCGCGGCGATCACGCGGTCGCCGGCCGGCGCGATGACCTGCGCGTACAGATGCTGGCCGCTGCGATGCACGGTCAGGCGCGCCACGCCAAGATCGCGAATGTGCATGCGCGTGGACTTGGCGCGACGCAGACGGGCAATGTTCTTATCCATGGTATCTCTCCGAAAGCGGAAGGTTTTTGAAGAGCCGGCGAGGACTGGCCGGACCTTTGCGGCGGGAGCCGCATTACGCCTTCTTGGCTTCCTTCAGGGTGATCTTTTCGCCGGCGTAACGCACACCCTTGCCCTTGTAGGGCTCCGGCGGGCGGAACGCGCGGATCTTGGCCGCAACCTGGCCCACGCACTGCTTGTCGGTGCCCTTGATCAGGATCTCGGTCTGGCTCGGCGTCTCCAGGGTGACACCATCCGGAGCCGCAAAGGACACCGGGTGCGAAAAGCCCAGCGACAGATTCAGGGTCTTGCCCTGCATCGCCGCGCGGTAACCGACGCCGACCAGTTCGAGCTTGCGCTCGTAGCCTTCGGTCACGCCCTTGACCATGTTCGCCAACAGGGCGCGCGTGGTGCCGGCAAACTTGCTGTCGATGCCGTCCTCGGCCTGGCAGCGGATCTGGCCGTCGGTAACTTCAACCTTGACGCCGGCGATGGCCGCCATCGACAGCATGCCTCGAGAACCCTTGACGGTAATCGCGGCGGTGTCGATCTTGCACTCGACGCCCTTGGGCAGCGCGATCGGCTTTTTGGCAACTCGCGACATGACGGCGCTCCTTAGGCGACGATGCCGATGACTTCGCCGCCCAGACCCTTGGAGCGGGCCTGCGCGTCGGTCATCAGGCCGGCGGAGGTGGACACGATGGAGATGCCGAGCCCGCCCAGCACCTTGGGCAGCTCGCCCTTGCCGCGATAGACGCGCAGGCCGGAACGACTGACGCGATCGATGCGCTCGATGGCCGGGCGGCCCTCGAAGTACTTGAGCTTCAGCTCGAGCTCGGGCTTGCCGGCGATCTTGGCAGTCTTGGAATCCGCGATATAACCCTCGGCCTTCAGCAGCTCGGCCAGCGCGGTCTTCAGTTTCGACGACGGCATGCGCACCGCCGGCTTGCCCGTGGCCTGGGCATTGCGGATGCGGGTGAACATATCGGCGATGGGATCAGTCATGCTCATGATTCAGTTCCTTGCGTGTGCATCGATATCCGCTGAATTACCAGCTGGCCTTGCGCAAGCCCGGCACGTCGCCGCGCATGGTCGCTTCGCGCAGCTTGTTGCGACCGAGGCCGAATTTTCTGTAGACACCGTGCGCGCGGCCGGTAATGGCGCAGCGCGTGGTCTGGCGGCTGGGGCTGGCGTCGCGCGGCAGCTTCTGCAATTTCGTCTGGGCCTCCATCTTCTCGTCATACGAGGATTTGGGGTTCAGCACGATCGTCTTGAGCTGGGCACGCTTGCCGGCGTGCCGCTTGGCGATCTTGGCCCGCTTGATCTCGCGGTTGACCATTGAAGTCTTAGCCATGGGGTTTCCTGCCGATCAGTTGCGGAACGGGAATTTGAAGGCCTCGAACAGCGCCCGGGCTTCCGCGTCGGTCTTGGCGGTAGTGGCGATGGCGATATCCATGCCGCGCAGCGCGTCGATCTGATCGAAATCGATCTCGGGGAAGATGATCTGTTCCTTGATGCCCATGTTGTAGTTGCCGCGGCCGTCGAAAGCACGGCCGGACAGGCCACGGAAGTCGCGCACGCGCGGCAGGGCGATGGTGATCAGGCGATCGAAGAACTCGTACATGCGCGCGCGGCGCAGCGTGACCTTGCAGCCGATCGGCCAGCCGTCGCGGATCTTGAACGAGGCCACCGACACGCGTGCCTTGGTCGCCACGGGCTTCTGGCCGGCGATCCTGGCCATGTCGGCGATCGCGTTTTCGAGCACCTTCTTGTTGGCGGCCGCTTCACCGACACCCATGTTCAGGGTGATCTTGGTGATGCGCGGCACTTGCATCACGTTCTTGTAGCCGAAGCGTTCCATCAGTTTCGGAACGACCTGCTCTTTGTAGATTGTCTCAAGGCGCGTCATCGCTGGGTCCTCACGCGTCCACGACCTCGCCGGACGAACGGTAGACGCGCACTTTGCGTCCGTCGTCGAGCGCCTTGTAACCGACGCGCTCGCCTTTGTTCGTGGCGGGGTTGAACAGCATCACGTTGGAAATGTGGATCGGCGCCTCGCGTTCGACGATGCCGCCCGGCTGGTTGGCCTGCGGATTCGGCTTGGTGTGGCGTTTTGCTAGGTTGACGTTGGCGACGTACACGCGCTCACCCGCCACGCGCGTCACTTCGCCGCGCTGACCTTTGTTCTTGCCGGTGGTCACGAGCACTTGATCACCCTTGCGGATACGGTTCATGGTTTGCGGCCTCTGCTCAAAGCACTTCCGGGGCCAGCGAGACGATCTTCATGAACTTCTCGCTGCGCAGCTCGCGGGTCACCGGTCCGAAAATGCGGGTGCCGATCGGCTCGAGCTTGTTGTTGAGGAGCACGGCGGCATTGCCGTCGAAACGGATCAGTGATCCGTCCGGACGCCGCACGCCCTTGGAGGTGCGCACGACGACCGCGCTGTACACCTCGCCCTTTTTCACCTTGCCGCGCGGGATCGCGTCCCTGACGCTCACCTTGATCACGTCGCCGATGCGGGCGTAACGGCGCTTGGAACCGCCGAGCACCTTGATGCACATCAGTTCGCGTGCTCCGCTGTTGTCCGCTGCGGCCAGCGTGGTCTGCATCTGGATCATGACATCGCTCCTGTGCTTACTCGCCGCCGCGCGTGACGACTTCGATCACGCGGTGATGCTTGGTCTTCGACAGCGGCCGGCACTCGGCGATGCGCACCAGATCGCCTTCGCGACACTGGCCCGCCTCGTCGTGCGCGTGCAGCTTGGTCGAGCGGCGCACGATCTTGCCGTACAGGCTGTGCTGCACCTGACGCTCGATCAGCACCGTGACCGTCTTGTTCATCTTGTTGCTGACGACGCGGCCCTCGAGGGTACGCGCCTGATTCGGGTTGTCGCTCATCGCGCGGTCCTCGCTCTCTCGCCCAGCAGGGTCTTGGTGCGGGCGATCTCCCGCCGCACGCGGCGCAGCTGCTGGGGTTGGGTCAGCTGTCCCGAGCCCTTCTGCATGCGCAGGTTGAACTGTTCCTTGCGCAGATCGAGAAGATGCTCGTTCAGCTCAGGGGCCGACTTGCCACGAAGATCATTCAGTTCCATCACAGCACCGCCCGAGTCACAAACTGGGTCTGCACCGAAAGCTTGGCGGCGGCCAGGCGGAATGCCTCGCGCGCCGTGGCTTCGTCGACACCCTCGATTTCGTACAACATGCGGCCGGGCTGCACCGGAGCCACCCAGAACTCGACGCTGCCCTTGCCCGAGCCCATGCGCACCTCGATCGGCTTGCGCGTGATCGGCTTGTCCGGGAACACGCGGATCCAGAGCTTGCCGCCGCGCTTGACGAAACGCGTGATGCAGCGACGCGCGGCCTCGATCTGGCGCGCGGTGAGATGCCCGTGGGTGATCGCCTTGAGGCCGAATTCGCCAAAGCTGACGAGATTCGAACAATGGCTGAGACCCTCGTTGCGGCCCTTGTGGACCTTGCGGTATTTGGTTCGCTTGGGTTGAAGCATGATGCATGCGCTCCTTACTTGGCGGCAGCCGGACGCTCGCGGCGCCCTTCGCGTTCGCCTTCCTTCGCCTCCTGCTGCTGCGAGGCGGCGAGATCGAAGATTTCACCCTTGTAGATCCACACCTTGACGCCGATCACGCCATAGGTGGTCTTGGCCTCGGCAAAGCCGTAGTCGATGTCAGCACGCAGGGTGTGCAGCGGGACGCGACCTTCGCGATACATCTCCGAGCGCGCGATCTCGGCGCCATTCAGCCGGCCGCCGACGTTGACCTTGATGCCGAGCGCGCCGAGGCGCATCGCGTTGCCGACCGCGCGTTTCATGGCGCGACGGAACATGATGCGGCGCTCGAGCTGCTGGGCGATCGATTCGGCCACCAGCTGGGCATCGAGCTCGGGCTTGCGCACTTCGGAAACATTGATGTGCGTGGGCACGCCCATCATCGCCGAGACGTCCTTGCGCAGCTTTTCGATGTCCTCGCCCTTCTTGCCGATCACCACGCCCGGCCGCGCCGTGTGGATGGTGACGCGTGCATTCTTGGCCGGGCGCTCGATCTGAATCCGGGAAATGCCGGCCGCCGCCAGGCGCTTCTTCAGCATGTCGCGGACCTTGATGTCGGCGACCAGGTACTGGGCGTACTCGCGCTTGCCCGCGAACCATTTCGAGTTCCAGTCCTTGGCGATGCCGAGGCGGATGCCCGTGGGATGTACTTTGTGACCCATCGTTATCGTCCCGTCAGTTGCCAACAACTACGGTGATGTGACTGGAGCGCTTGAGGATGCGGGCGCCGCGTCCCTTGGCGCGTGCGTGCATGCGCTTCATGACCGGACCCTCATCGACGAACACACGCGTGATCTTGAGCTCGTCGACGTCGGCGCCAAGATTGTTCTCGGCGTTGGCGACGGCCGCGAGCAGCACCTTGCGCAGCAGATGCGCGGCCTTCTTGTCGGTGAACTCCAGCACATTGCTGGCCCTGCCCACCGGCAGACCGCGGACCAAGTCCGCCACCAGGCGCGCCTTCTGCGCCGAGATACGGGCGCCGCGCAGGATCGATTTAGCTTCCATCGTCGACTCCGTCACTTGCTGGCCGCCTTCTTGTCACCGGAGTGGCCCTTGAACGTGCGCGTCACCGCGAACTCGCCGAGCTTGTGCCCGACCATGTTCTCGTTGATCAACACCGGCACGTGCTGGCGTCCGTTGTGGACGGCGATCGTCAGGCCCACCATTTCGGGCAGGATCATCGAACGCCGCGACCAGGTCTTGATCGGACGCTTGTTGTTGCTGGAGGACGCGGCCTCCACCTTCTTGATCAGGTGCAGGTCGACGAACGGACCTTTCTTCAAAGAACGCGGCATGGCGGCTTCCCGTTACTTGCGACGACGCACGATCATGTTCTGCGTGCGCTTGTTGTTGCGAGTCTTGTAGCCCTTGGTCGGCAGGCCCCACGGGCTGACCGGATGGCGGCCACCCGAGGTGCGGCCTTCGCCGCCACCATGCGGATGATCCACCGGGTTCATGGCCACGCCGCGCACGGTCGGGCGGATGCCCTTCCAGCGTTTGGCGCCGGCCTTGCCGATCTTGCGCAGGCTGTGCTCGGCATTGCCGACTTCGCCGATGGTCGCGTGGCATTCCACCGGCACCTTGCGCATCTCGCCCGAACGCAGGCGCAGCGTGGCGTAGCCCTGTTCGCGCGCAATCAGTTGCACCGAGGCGCCGGCGCTGCGCGCCAGCTGGGCACCGCGGCCCGGCTTCATCTCGACGCAATGCACCGTGGTGCCGATCGGGATGTTGCGCAGCGGCAGCGAGTTGCCGACCTTGATCGGCGCATCGCGGCCGGCCACCAGCGGGTCGCCCACTTGCACGCCCTTGGGCGCGATGATGTAGCGGCGTTCGCCGTCGGCGTAGCAGACCAGCGCGATGTGCGCGGTGCGGTTGGGGTCGTACTCCAGGCGCTCGACGCGGCAGGCGATGCCTTCCTTGTCGCGCTTGAAATCGATGATGCGGTAATGCTGCTTGTGACCGCCGCCGCGATGCCGCGTGGTGATGCGCCCGTAATGGTTGCGACCGCCGGTATTGCTCTGCGCCTCGGTCAGCGCCGCCAGCGGCGCGCCCTTGTGCAGGCCCGGGGTGACCACGCGCACCATCGAACGACGGCCGGGCGAGGTGGGCTTGAGAGTAATCAGTGCCATCGGTAGCGCTCCTGGCTTAGGCCTTGGCCATCATGTCGATGGTCTGGCCAGCGGCGAGGCGGACGTAGGCCTTGCGCAACCCGGCCCGCTGGCCGGCGCGAAAGCGGAACGACTTGACCTTGCCCTTGACGTTGACCAGGTTGACCGCGGCGACCTTGACGTCGAACATCTGCTCTACCGCAGTCTTGACGTCGGCTTTGCTGGCTCCGGCTGCCACCTCGAACACGTACTGGTTGATTTCCTGCAGGCGCGCGGCCTTTTCGGACACGTGTGGCGCGCGCAGGACGCTGAGGATGCGTTCGTTGTTCATGCCAGCCACTCCTCGATCTTCTTCACCGAGTCGACGGTCATCAGCACCTGATCGGCGCCGACGAGGCTGACCGGATCCATCGCGGCGACATCGACGACATTCACCTTCGACAGGTTGCGTGCGGCAAGGTAGAGCGCCTCGTTGACGCCTTCGTCCACCAGCAGCACGCGGCCTGTTGCCTCAAGCGCAGCGAGTCGCGCGACCAGCGCCTGCGTCTTCGGCGCCTCAACCTCGAAATTGGCGACGATCTTCAGCCGGCCCTGGCGGTTGAGTTCGGCGAGGATCGCGCGCATGGCACCGCGGTACATCTTGCGGTTGACCTTCTGCGCGAAATTGCGCGGCTTGGCGGCGAAGGTGACGCCGCCGCCGACGAAGATCGGCGCGCGGAAATCGCCGTGGCGGGCACCGCCGCCCTTCTGCTTCTTGAATTTCTTGGTGGTGCCGGAAAGCTCGCCGCGCGACAGCTGCGCCTTGGTACCGGCGCGGCCGGCGGCCTGATAGGCCACCACCACCTGGTGCACCAGATGCTCGCGGAATTCGCTGCCGAAGACCGCCTCGGAAACCGCCAGCGGGGAAGCGCCGATCACATTCAGTTCCATGTCGTCGCTCCTCAAGCCTTGGCTGCCGGACGAATGATCACGTCGCCACCGGGCGCGCCCGGCACCGCACCCTTGATCGCGATCAGATGCCGCTCGGCGTCGATCTGGACCACTTCAAGATTCATCGCCGACTGTCGATCACTGCCCATGTGTCCGGCCATGCGCTTGCCCGGGAACACGCGTCCCGGCGTCTGTCGCTGGCCGATGGAACCGGGAGCACGATGCGACAGCGAGTTGCCGTGCGTCGCATCACCCATGGTGAAGTTGTGGCGCTTGATCGTGCCCTGGAAACCCTTGCCCTTGGTCACACCGGCGACATCGACCATCTGGCCGACGCTGAACACGTCCCCGGCCCTGATCTCGGCACCGACCGCATACTTGCCGGCATCGGCCGCCGCCAGACGGAATTCCCACAGGCCGCGACCGGGCTCGACCCTGGCCTTGGCGTAATGGCCCTTCTGGGCCTTGCTCAACAGGGACGCGCGCTTGACGCCCGCGGTCACCTGCACGGCGGTATAGCCGTCGTTGTCCGCGACCTTCACCTGGGTCACGCGGTTCGGCGTCGCTTCAATCAGCGTCACCGGCACCGAGCGGCCGTCTTCGGTGAAGAGCCGGCTCATGCCGCATTTGCGGCCAACCAATCCGATACTCATGGGTGTGTCCTGTCAGGCGCCTTAGCCGAGCTTGATCTGTACGTCGACGCCGGCCGCAAGATCCAGCTTCATCAGCGCGTCCACGGTCTTGTCGTTGGGATCGACGATGTCCAGCACGCGCTTGTGGGTGCGCGTTTCGTACTGGTCGCGTGCGTCCTTGTCGACATGCGGCGACACCAGGATGGTGTAGCGCTCGATCTTGGTCGGCAGCGGAATAGGACCGCGCACCTGGGCGCCGGTACGCCGGGCCGTTTCGACGATCTCGCTCGCCGAACGGTCGATCAACCGGTGATCGTACGCCTTGAGCCGAATGCGAATCTTCTGGTTCGCCATTGCCGTGTCCTGTATGAAAGAGCGTTGCTGCGACCGATCACGTGCCGCTTCTCGCGGCGCGCGCACTGCTGCTGCCGTTACTCGAAGATCCTGGCGACGACGCCGGCGCCGACGGTGCGGCCGCCCTCGCGGATCGCGAAGCGCAGCCCTTCCTCCATCGCAATCGGCGCAATCAGCGACACCACCATCTTCACGTTGTCTCCCGGCATCACCATCTCCACGCCCTCCGGCAGCTCGCAGGCCCCCGTCACGTCCGTGGTCCGGAAGTAAAACTGCGGCCGGTAACCCTTGAAGAACGGCGTGTGGCGACCGCCCTCCTCCTTGCTCAGCACGTACACCTCCGCCTCGAACTTCGTGTGCGGCGTGATCGAACCCGGCTTGCACAGCACCTGCCCGCGCTCCACGTCCTCGCGCTTGGTGCCCCGCAGCAGCAGGCCCACGTTGTCGCCCGCCTGACCCTGATCCAGCAGCTTGCGGAACATCTCCACGCCCGTCACCGTCGTCTTCACCGTCGGCTTCAGACCCACAATCTCCACTTCCTCGCCCACCTTGACCACGCCGCGCTCCACGCGTCCCGTGACCACCGTGCCGCGTCCCGATATCGAGAACACGTCCTCCACCGGCATCAAAAACGGCTTGTCCAGCACCCGCACCGGCTCCGGGATGAAACTGTCCAGCGCGTCCACCAGCTTGATGATCGACGGCACCCCAATCTCACCCTGGTCGCCTTCCAGCGCCTTCAGCGCCGAACCCTTGATGATCGGCGTGTCGTCACCCGGAAACTTGTACTTCACCAGCAGCTCGCGGACTTCCATCTCCACCAGCTCCAGCAGCTCGGCGTCGTCCACCATGTCCGCCTTGTTCATGTACACCACGATGTGCGGCACACCCACCTGCCGCGCCAGCAGAATGTGCTCGCGCGTCTGCGGCATCGGACCGTCCGCCGCGCTCACCACCAGAATCGCGCCGTCCATCTGCGCCGCGCCCGTGATCATGTTCTTCACGTAATCCGCGTGCCCCGGGCAGTCCACGTGCGCGTAGTGCCGCTTCGGCGACTCGTACTCCACGTGCGCCGTCGAAATCGTGATCCCGCGCGCCTTCTCTTCCGGCGCCGCGTCAATCTGGTCGTACGCCTTGAACTCTCCGCCAAACCGCTCCGCGCCCACCTTCGTCAACGCCGCCGTCAGCGTCGTCTTGCCGTGATCCACGTGACCAATCGTCCCCACGTTGACGTGCGGCTTCTTGCGCTCAAACTTTTCCTTGGACATGACTCGGAACCTCAGAACAATGGCTGGGTTGATGGAAATCGATCAGGCCGACTTCTTGATGACCTGTTCGGCGATGCTGTTGGGCGCTTCAGCGTAGTGCGCGAATTCCATGGTGAAGGTCGCGCGGCCCTGGCTCATCGAACGCAGCGTGGTGGCGTAGCCGAACATTTCCTTCAACGGCACCAGCGCATTGATGACCTTGCCGGAGGGCGACTCGTCGGAACCCTGCAGCAGACCACGCCGCCGGCTCAGATCGCCCATCACGTCGCCCATGTAATCCTCGGGCGTCACCACTTCGACCTTCATGATCGGCTCGAGCAAGGCGGGATTGGCCTTGTGGAAGCCTTCCTTGAAGGCCATCGAGCCGGCGATCTTGAACGCCATTTCGCTGGAGTCGACCTCGTGGTACGAGCCATCGACCAGGCGAATCTTGACGTCCACCACCGGGAACCCGGCCATGACGCCGTTGGCGACCGCTTCCTGGATGCCCTTGTCCACCGCGGGAATGTATTCGCGCGGGACCGAGCCGCCAACGATGCCGTTCTCGAACAGATAGCCGCTGCCGCGCTCGCGCGGCTCCATTTCGATCCAGACATGGCCGTACTGGCCCTTGCCACCCGACTGGCGCACGAACTTGCCTTCGACGCGCACCGGCTTGCGGATCGTCTCGCGAAAGGCAACCTGCGGCTGGCCGACGTTGGCTTCGACGCTGAACTCGCGTTTCATGCGCTCGACGAGAATCTCGAGATGCAACTCGCCCATGCCGGCAATGATGGTCTGGCCCGACTCCTCATCGGTGCGCACGCGGAAGGATGGATCCTCCTGCGCCAGGCGCGACAGGGCAACGCCCATCTTTTCCTGGTCGCTTTTGGTTCGCGGTTCCACCGCCATCGAGATCACCGGCTCTGGGAACACCATGCGCTCCAGCGTGATCAGATGATCCTGCGAGCACAGCGTGTCACCCGTGGTGACGTCCTTGAGGCCGACCGCTGCGGCGATGTCGCCAGCGTGCACTTCCTTGATTTCCTCGCGCTGGTTGGCGTGCATCTGCAGAATGCGGCCGACGCGCTCCTTGCGGCTCTTGATCGGGTTGTAGACCTGATCACCGGCCGCCAGCACACCCGAATAGACACGGAAGAAAGTCAGCGAACCGACGAACGGATCGGTCATGATCTTGAACGCCAGCGCCGAAAACGGCTGATCGTCGCCAGCCTTGCGCAGCGCTTCCTTGTCGTTTTCGTCCATGCCCTTGACCGGCGGACGATCGGCCGGCGATGGCAGCAGTTGCACGACCGCATCCAGCATCGCCTGCACGCCCTTGTTCTTGAAGGCAGTGCCGCAGTACACCGGAATCAGCTGGTTGGCCACGGTGCCGGCGCGAATGCCGGCGATGATGTCGGCCTCGGAAAGATCGCCTTCCTCGAGGTACCTGTTCATCAGCTCTTCGGACGTTTCCGCAGCGGCCTCGACCATGAAGTTGCGCGCTTTGGCGCACGCGTCCATGAGATGCGCAGGAACGTCCTGGTATTCAAAGCTCATGCCCTGGGTCGACATATCCCAGACGATGGCCTTCATCTTGACCAGATCGACCACGCCGTCGAAGTTCTCCTCGGCGCCGATCGGCACCTGCATCGGCACCGGATGCGCACCGAGACGGCTCTTCAGCTGCTCGATGACCTTGTCGAAATTGGCGCCGGTGCGGTCCATCTTGTTGACAAACGCAAGCCGCGGAACGCCGTACTTGTTGGCCTGGCGCCAGACGGTTTCCGACTGCGGCTGCACGCCACCGACGGCGCACAGCACGAACACGGCACCGTCGAGCACGCGCAGCGAGCGCTCCACCTCGATGGTGAAGTCGACATGGCCGGGCGTGTCGATGATGTTGAAGCGGTGCTGCGGAAACGAGCGGTCCATGCCCGTCCAGAAACAGGTCGTCGCCGCGGACGTGATGGTGATGCCGCGCTCCTGCTCCTGCTCCATCCAGTCCATGGTCGCGGCGCCATCGTGCACCTCGCCGATCTTGTGATTGACGCCGGTGTAGAAAAGGATGCGCTCCGTGGTCGTGGTCTTGCCGGCATCGATGTGGGCCATGATGCCGAAGTTGCGGTAGCGCTCGATGGGAGTGGTGCGGGCCACGGCTCTTGCCTCAATTCTTACCAGCGGTAATGCGAGAAGGCCTTGTTGGCCTCCGCCATGCGGTGTGTCTCTTCACGCTTCTTGACCGCGCCGCCGCGATTCTCGGATGCGTCGAGCAGTTCGGCGGCCAGCTTGCGTGGCATCGAGTTCTCGCCGCGCTTGCGCGCCGAATCGATCAGCCAGCGCATGGCCAGCGCCTGACGCCGCGAGGGACGAACCTCGACCGGCACCTGGTAGGTGGCGCCACCGACACGGCGGGACTTCACCTCGACGGCGGGCGACACGTTGCCGAGCGCCTTCTCCACGAGTGCGACCGGCTCGGCGTGCTTCTGACCCAACTGGTCCAGCGCGCCATAGACGATCTGCTCGGCAATCGACTTCTTGCCGCTCTTCATCACCATGTTGATGAAACGGGCAATGACCTGACTGCCGTGCTTGGGGTCCGGCAGGGTGGTGCGGGCTGGATGTGAACCTTTACGCGACATGACGAGAGTCCTTGAAATCCATTAGCCCTTCGGGCGCTTGGCGCCGTACTTGGAACGGCTCTGGCGACGCTTGGCCACACCCGCGCAATCGAGACTGCCGCGCACGGTGTGGTAGCGCACGCCCGGCAGATCCTTGACGCGACCGCCGCGAATCAGAACCACCGAATGCTCCTGGAGGTTGTGACCTTCGCCGCCGATGTAGCTGATCACCTCGTAGCCGTTGGTCAGACGCACCTTGGCCACTTTGCGCAAGGCCGAGTTCGGCTTTTTCGGTGTCGTGGTATATACACGGGTGCATACGCCCCGACGCTGCGGACAGTTCTGCAGGGCGGGTGAAGCGCTCTTGTAGCTCTTCGCACGCCGCGGTTTACGCACCAACTGATTGATCGTCGCCATGCCGGGATGGTCCTGAGAAACGTAAAGGCAGGCCGAGAAAACCCGGCCTGCCGAGAAGCGGAAATTTAACATGCGCCGTGCCGGGTCAGCAACCCCGCAGCTGCGCCATCCCTGTGCCCGAACACGAAGCGCGTCCATGCGCCTCATTTCGTATGTCGCCCGGGCCTCGGCCCGGAGGCGGCTCAGTCGCCGCCGCTTTCGTCGCCCGCCGATACCTCTTCGAAGACGCTGGAAGCGCCGCCCGAGAGAGTTTCGAGTTCAGATGCGGACAGCCCACCGCGAGCCCGGCGTTGCGCGTGATACGCAAGGCCTGTTCCGGCGGGAATCAAGCGCCCAACAATAACATTCTCCTTCAGACCACGCAAGGTATCGCGCGTCCCGCGTACGGCCGCCTCGGTCAATACGCGGGTGGTTTCCTGGAAGGACGCGGCAGAGATGAACGACTCGGTCGCCAGCGACGCCTTGGTGATGCCGAGCAACATCGGCTCGTATCGGGCCGGCCGTTCGCCACGCGCCTCGACGCGGCGGTTTTCGGCCAGCGAGCGCAGCCGATCCACCTGCTCGCCGCGCAGGTAGCGCGTGTCGCCCTGCTCGATGACCTCAACCTTGCGCAGCATCTGGCGAATGATCGCCTCGATGTGCTTGTCGTTGATCTTGACGCCCTGCAGGCGATAGACGTCCTGGATTTCCTTGACCAGGTAAGCGGCCAGCGGCTCGACGCCCAGCAGGCGCAGGATGTCGTGCGGATTCGGCTCGCCGTCCACCACCGTCTCACCCTTTTCGACGTGCTCGCCCTCGAACACGATGACGTGGCGCCACTTCGGGATCAGTTCCTCATGATCGTTGCCGTCGGCATCCTTGATCACCAGGCGCTGTTTGCCCTTGGTATCCTTGCCGAAGCTGATGATGCCGGAGCGCTCGGCAAGAATCGCCGGCTCCTTCGGCTTGCGTGCCTCGAACAGATCGGCCACGCGCGGCAGACCGCCGGTGATGTCGCGGGTCTTCGAGGTTTCCTGCGGAATGCGCGCGACTACGTCGCCGACGCCCACTTCGGCACCGTCCTGGAGGCTGACGATCGCGCCCGCCGGAAGAAAGTACTGCGCCGGAATGTCGGTGCCAGGCAACTTGAGTTCCTTGCCTTTCTTGTCTTCCAGACGCACGGTCGGGCGCAGATCCTTGGCACCGCCGCCGCGACGCTTGGGATCGGTGACCACCGCCGACTCGAGCCCGGTCAACTCGTCGGTCTGCGACTGCACGGTGACGCCATCGAGGAAGTCGATGAAGCGCACCTTGCCCGCCACTTCGGACACGATCGGGTGGGTATGCGGATCCCAGTTGGCCACGGTCTGGCCCGCCTTGACCTGGGCGCCGTCCTTGACCGCCAGCGTGGCGCCGTAAGGCACCTTGTAGCGCTCGCGCTCGCGGCTGTGCCCATCGAGCACGCTGACCTCGCCTGAACGCGACACGGCGACCAGGTGCCCCTGGGCGTGCTGCACGGTCTTGAGGTTGTTGAACTTGACTGCGCCGGTGGTCTTGACCGTGACATTGTCCACGGCAGCCGCGCGTGAGGCCGCGCCGCCAATGTGGAAGGTGCGCATGGTCAGCTGGGTGCCGGGCTCGCCAATGGACTGCGCCGCGATGACGCCGATCGCCTCGCCGATATTGACCAGATGGCCGCGCGCCAGATCACGCCCGTAGCACATGCCGCAGACGCCGTGAGGCGCCTCGCAGGCGATCGGTGAACGCACCTTGACCGACTGCACGCTGGCCTGATCGAGGCGGTCGACCAGAAACTCGTCGAGCAGCGTGTTACGGGTGACGATCGGCTTGTCGTCGTTGCCCGGTGCGTAGACGTCCTCGGCCACCACGCGACCGAGCACGCGGTCGCGCAGCGGCTCGACCACATCACCGCCCTCGACGATCGCGGTCATGATCAGGCCGTCTTCGGTGCCGCAGTCGGGCTGCGTCACCACTACGTCTTGCGCCACATCGACCAGACGACGGGTCAGATAGCCCGAGTTCGCCGTCTTCAGGGCGGTATCGGCCAGACCCTTGCGCGCACCGTGGGTGGAAATGAAGTACTGCAGCACATCCAGGCCTTCGCGGAAATTGGCCTTGATCGGCGTCTCGATGATCGAGCCGTCCGGCTTGGCCATCAGTCCGCGCATGCCGGCGAGCTGGCGGATCTGCGCTGTCGAACCGCGCGCGCCGGAGTCGGCCATGATGTAGATCGAGTTCATCGACTTTTGTTCGACGACCTTGCCGTCGCGCGTGGTCACCTTCTCGTTGCCGATGCCCTCGATCATCGCCTTGGCCACCAGCTCGTTGGTGCGCGACCAGATGTCGACCACCTTGTTGTAGCGCTCACCGGCGGTGACCAGGCCGGACTGGAACTGCTCCTGGATCTCGAGCACTTCCTTCTCGGCCTCCTCGAGGATCGCCTTCTTCTCGCCAGGGATCTTCATGTCATCGATGCCGATCGAGATGCCGGCGCGGGTGGCGAAGCGGAAGCCGGTGTACATCAGCTTGTCAGCGAACACCACGGTGTCCTTGAGACCGAGACGGCGATAGCTGGCGTTGATCAGGCGCGAAATCGCCTTCTTGGTCAGCTCGATATTGACCAGCGCAAACGGCAGGCCTTCCGGCAGGATCTCGGCCAGCAGCGCGCGACCGACTGTGGTGTCGGTCAGGGTCGTCTTGTGCGTGCGCTTGCCATCGCCGTCGATCTCGGTCTCGCGGATGCGCACCTTGACCCGGGCGTGCAGCTGCACGGCACGGTTGTCATAGGCGCGGCGCACCTCGGAAATGTTGGCAAACGCCATGCCCTCGCCGGTCGCGCCGACGAGTTCGCGGGTCATGTAGTACAGCCCGAGCACGACGTCCTGGGTCGGCACGATGATCGGCTCGCCGTTGGCCGGTGACAGGATATTGTTGGAACTCATCATCAGCGCGCGAGCTTCCAGCTGCGCCTCGATGCTGAGCGGCACATGCACCGCCATCTGGTCACCGTCAAAGTCGGCGTTGAAGGCGGTGCAGACCAGCGGATGCAGCTGGATCGCCTTGCCTTCGATCAGCACCGGTTCGAAGGCCTGGATGCCCAGACGATGCAGGGTCGGCGCACGGTTGAGCAGCACCGGATGCTCGCGGATCACATCTTCGAGGATGTCCCACACCACCGGCTCTTCGCGCTCGACCAGCTTCTTTGCCGCTTTGATGGTCGTAGCCAGGCCGCGACTCTGCAGCTTGGCAAAGATGAACGGCTTGAACAGCTCCAGCGCCATCTTCTTGGGCAGACCGCACTGGTGCAGGCGCAGCGTCGGGCCGACCACGATCACCGAGCGACCGGAGTAATCGACGCGCTTGCCCAGCAGGTTCTGGCGGAAGCGGCCCTGCTTGCCCTTGATCATGTCCGCCAGCGACTTCAGCGGGCGCTTGTTGGTACCGGTGATGGCGCGACCGCGACGGCCATTGTCGAGCAGCGCGTCGACCGACTCCTGCAGCATGCGCTTCTCGTTGCGCACGATGATGTCGGGCGCATTGAGCTCGAGCAGGCGCTTGAGACGGTTGTTGCGGTTGATGACGCGACGGTACAGATCATTCAGATCCGAGGTCGCGAAACGACCGCCGTCCAGCGGCACCAGCGGGCGCAGATCCGGCGGCAGCACCGGCAGCACGGTCAGCACCATCCATTCCGGGCGGTTTCCGGAATCGATGAAGGCCTCGATCAGCTTGATGCGCTTGGTCAGGCGCTTGAGCTTGGTCTCGGAGTTGGTGGAGCCGAGATCCTCGCGCAGGCGCACCAGATCGGCGTTGAGATCCAGCGTCTTCAGCAACTGGTACACCGCCTCGGCGCCCATGCGCGCGTCGAACTCGTCGCCGTGTTCCTCGACCGCGGCCAGATACTGGTCCTCGGTCAGCATCTGGCCGCGGTCCAGCGTGGTCAGGCCCGGATCGACCACCACATAGGCTTCGAAGTAGAGGATGCGCTCGATGTCGCGCAGGGTCATGTCGAGCATCAGGCCGATGCGCGACGGCAGCGACTTCAGGAACCAGATGTGCGCCGTCGGGCTGGCCAGCTCGATGTGCCCCATGCGCTCGCGGCGCACCTTGGCCAGGGTGACCTCGGTGCCGCACTTCTCGCAGACCACGCCGCGGTGCTTCATGCGCTTGTACTTGCCGCACAGGCACTCGTAGTCCTTGATCGGACCGAAGATCGCGGCACAGAACAGGCCATCGCGCTCGGGCTTGAAGGTGCGGTAGTTGATGGTCTCGGGCTTCTTCACTTCGCCCCACGACCATGAGCGGATCAAATCCGGCGAGGAGAGGCCGATCTTGATGGCGTCGAAATCCAGCGGCTGGCGCTGCTGGTTGAACAGATTGAGCAGGTCTTTCATGGTTCAGTCTCCGGTTCCGGCGCCGATCACTTGTGTTCGTCCAGCTCGATGTTGATCGCCAACGAGCGGATTTCCTTGACCAGCACGTTGAACGACTCCGGCATGCCTGCCGTCATTTCGAGATTGCCGTCGACGATGTTCTTGTACATCTGGTTGCGACCCTGCACGTCGTCCGACTTGACCGTGAGCATTTCCTGCAGGGTGTACGCGGCACCGTAGGCCTCGAGCGCCCAGACCTCCATCTCGCCGAAACGCTGACCGCCGAACTGCGCCTTGCCACCCAGCGGCTGCTGGGTGACCAGCGAGTACGGACCGGTGGAGCGTGCGTGCATCTTGTCGTCGACCAGATGGTTGAGCTTGAGCATGTGCATGTAACCCACCGTCACCGGACGGTCGAACACCTCGCCGGTACGGCCGTCATACAGACGCGTCTGCCCCGATTCCGGCAGATCGGCCAGCTTCAGCATGGCCTTGATCTCGCTTTCCTCGGCACCGTCGAATACCGGCGTCGCCATCGGCACGCCGCTGCGCAGGTTCTCGGCCAGGGCCAGGATCTCGGCGTCGCTGAACTGCTTGAGGTTGACGCGGGCGGTAACCTTGTCGTGGTTGTAGATCTGGTCAAGGAACTCGCGCACCTTGGCGGTCTTCTCGTGGGCATCAACCATGCGGGCGATCTTCTGGCCCAGCCCCTTGGCAGCCCAGCCGAGATGGATCTCGAGGATCTGGCCGATGTTCATGCGCGAAGGCACGCCCAGCGGGTTCAGCACGATGTCCATCGGCGTGCCG